>Ga0209460_1000024_pt1 | contig 326022 bp, 295 predicted proteins | sample EBPBio132013_DNA_FD_185868 | JGI IMG/M metagenome (GOLD analysis project Ga0209460, IMG submission 185868) | Wastewater treatment Type I Accumulibacter community from EBPR Bioreactor in Madison, WI, USA - Reactor 2_5/13/2013_ DNA (SPAdes)... | ecosystem: Engineered > Bioreactor > EBPR >...
AAAAACAAAAACTATGATGCATGGAATGTGCTGCGGACGCAGCACCCATCAGTTGGAAAGGTGCGATTTTGGCGATAAAAAATCCGCTGATGTCAGAAGAGCATCGGAGCGGAGCAATTCGTCAAATTGTGTGATGTTGAGCAAACATCGATGCTGTCGGTCAACAGCCTGAGGATTCTACCACCGCTGCTCGTTCGTGTCAAATGAGCCGATGTGGGCGAGTGCATCAGTTGTGTGTGTCGTGACTCGTTACAAGTCATTCGTTGACAGCCCGGGGATTCTACCGCAGATTGCCGCCCTTGTCAAATCCTACAATCCTGAGCCACAAAGCACCACAAAGAGGACGGCAACCGCAAAGCACGCGAAGGCCACGAAGAGACGTTGTTCATCCCTCATCCTTCATCCCTCATCCTTCATCCCTCATCCTTCATCCTTACTACAACGGCCATACTGCTTTGACCAAGGCAGGCAAAATAATGCCACTCGCGCCACGTAAACAGCACTCAAAGGTATCAGAGAGGTACGTTTGGTCAGTATTAACTTCGATGCCATAGGCACCATGTTCAATTGCTGTGACGGGCAAGGTGGCGGCTGGTGGCACTAAACCCGATGTGCCAATCGAAAACACGACATCGGCTTGAATACAAGCAGCTTTGGCATGATTAAAGGTTTTGGTTGGTAACACTTCGCCAAACCAAACAATATCAGGCCGCAGCAAGGCTTGACAACGCGGACAGCGCGGCACACCAATCTCATCATCAGCCACCCATGCCGATGGTTCAATCACGACATGTTCTTTCGAGCATTTGACCCGCCCAATGTTGCCATGCAACTCCAAAACATTCGGTGAGCCAGCCCGTTGATGCAGGCTATCAACATTTTGGGTAATTAGGGTCAAATTTGGCACATGCTCAGCCATCTTGGCCAAGGCATAATGGCCTGCATTCGGGCTAGCTTGATCAACCATTTCACGCCGATAGGCATACCAATCCCAAACCAGCTTAGGATTGCGCTCAAATGCTTCGGGCGTTGCCAGATCTTCGGGTTTCATGCGCGACCAAAAGCCAGTTTGGGCATCGCGAAAAGTTGGAATCCCGCTTTCTGCCGAGATTCCAGCCCCAGTCAAAATTACAATTCGCTCGGCTTGGCGTAAGTGTTGTAGAAGCTCTTCGGGAAACTTGGCCATAACCAACTCCTCTCTAATCAAGTCAATTACTCAAGCGCAGCAACCAATTGTGGTAATAGTTCAGCCAATTTGCCATGGAAGGCATGATCGGTAAAAAAGCCAAAGGTCGAGGGCTGGCGGTTAATTTCAATCACGATTGCACCATGACGTTTGGCATGCAATGGCAACGAGGCGGCGGGCTGCACAACTGAATCGGTGCCAATACACAGAAAAACATCACACATAGTCGCTTGATCAGCTTCGCGCAAGCGTTCGCGCGGCACACCCTCGCCATACAACACTACATCGGGGCGCAGATAGCCGCCAGTTCGCGGGCAGCGCGGCGGAATTTCGGTTTCATCCCACGAATCGACCATGCCGCCATCTTCATAGGAGCGCATTCGAGCTAAATTGCCATGCAGTTCGATCAGTTCACGGCTGCCTGCTCGCCAATGCAATCCATCGGTGGCTTGGGTAATCAGCTTGAACTTTGGCATAAGTTGCTCTAAATCAACCAATGCATAATGCGCTGCACTCGGCTGAGCCGCCTCGGCCAAACCACGCCGATAGGCAAACCATTCCCAAACCAGGCGTGGATTGCGCAAAAATGCCTCAACCGTCGCCAGTTCTTGCGGCTCGTAGCCCGCCCAACGTGAATCGAGTTGCTGGGCCTCGCGAAAACTTGGAATCCCACATTCTTGAGCCAAACCCCCACCTGTCAGCACCGTAATTGATTGGGCATTGCGTAAGCGTTGCAACAAAACGTCTGGCAAATCGAACACGCTCAAGGGGTTTCCTCCTGCTGCAAAAGATCACGCGAAATCCAGCCGGTCATCGCTTGACCATCTTTTTCAAAGACAATATTGATCCAAACAATTCCGCCTTGGGTCACAATCGCATCGGGGTCGGGCGCAACCACGCGGGTGTTGGCCGGAATTGCCATAATGATGTTGCTGCCATCGCTCTTGTATTCGGCAGTTGTGCGAACATTGCTTTCTTGCAAGGTTTTGAACACCAATTCGCCAGTGGTTGTCGGGAGATCTGGCTCATCTGGCTGAACGGTTGGCTGGGGCTTGGCAATATTCAAACTATCAATCCAGCCCGTAATCCGCCGACCTTGGTAATCGTCGATTTCAATTTTGGCCCAACCATTACTGGTTAAGTTGGTTGCAGGATCACGAATCACCACTTCGGTGTTACGCGGCAAGCTCACTACCAAGGCGCTATTGCGATCTTGGTTGGTATACACTGGCGTATTATCTTGCACGATGATATAGGTTTCGCTTTGTTGGCCAGGTAGCAAATTGCAGGCCCAGGCTGGAATCCGCTCACAAGCCCAGGTTTTGGCCGCTCCGCCAACTAGCCAATTGCGCCCAAAGGTAAAGCCCCAAACACAGCCAATCACCAACAAGGTAATTAATGTGAGGCCAAATGCCCGTCGCCAGATAAAATTCAAGCAACCACGGCGATAGGTTTCACGCCGAATTTCGCTGCGCAACTCGCTACGTAATTCTTCGCGGCTAATGCCTTGTTGCACTGGCGGCGCAGGCTGAGGCGCATAATATTGCGGCGGTGGTTGTTGCACTGCTTGTTGCTGGATCGGCGGCGGTGCTTGGCGCGGTGGCATCATCGGCTTAGGCGGCGCAACATTCCAATTGGGGGCTGCACTAGCCGAAGGCGATTGCTGTGGTGGCGGCGTGGGTGTTGGTTGGGTTCGACGTTGAGCCAAATTTTGGCGCATATCGCGCATGGTGTCGCGCAAAGCTGGCAATGGCCGCACCAATTGTTTGGTCGGAGCATCAGCTGCCGAATCAACCGCCGCCAAATCGCGGGCCAATGCCGCAACCGTGGCCGTGCGTTGATCGGGGTCAGCCGCTGTTGCGACTTGGAGCGCTGCCACCAACGAGGGCACAAAGCCATTAACTTGTTGATAGATCGAGGGCATGTCTTTGGCATTGGGGTCGGGCGTGATACCTGTTAGCAATTCGTAGCCCAATAAGCCAAGGCTATACACGATCGAACGCTCATCGGGTGCAGCACCTTTGAGCCGTTCTGGCGCACGATACAGTTGCATATCGCCGCGTAATTCTTCGTTATTTAGCCACCACGGCTCGATTAGCACCGCCCGATCGCTGCTCGTGAGCAAAATCGAGCGCGAGCCAATTGGCGGGGTGGGAGTTTGGGTGTTAATCGTAATCGCCACCGCCCCAACCACTTGGCGTAACACTTCCAAGGCTCGTTCTGCCGATAATGGCAGCCGATCGCGCAATAAATCGCCATCGACATCTTCGGTGATCATATACGGGCGATTGCCGACCTCGCCATTATCATAGACATCGAGCAAGCCTGGATGAGTACGTTTGGCTAGGCCTTGAGCCTCATCATTAAAACGCTTGCGTAATTGGGCATTCTCTAACAAGTCGGGGCGTAGCAGATGGACTAAAACTGAACGATTCAGCCGTTCGTCGGTTGCCCGAAACACCAATGCTAAGCGATTCTCGCCCAAACGGGCTTTCACCCGATAACGGTTATGCAGTAATGGTGTTGAAGGAGCAGAAGGTTGCGTCATAAATTACATTCACCTTGCAACGCCGAGCAAATCTCGACACTACGCCAAGGGCTACGGTTTGACCGCAATAACTAACTCATAAGCATCAGCTTGCCAAGGCCGAATTTCACAATCGCAGCAGCCAAAATCGAAGAATAATTGCTGCAATTGCTGGGCTGTCCAAGCCTTGCCTGGCAACCAACGGGCATGCCGTGGTGTCCAAGTGCTGATGATTAATGTGCCTTCTGGTTGTAAAACCCGCCACATCTCAGCAATGGCCCGCCGTGGACGGGGAAAATATTCCAACGCTTCTAAACATGTTACCACGCCAAAGCTTTGGTCAGGCCAGCGTTGCAAATTATCGCCGCTGCCTTCGTGCCATTGAATTCGTTCGGTAACTTTGGCTTGTTGGGCTTTGATTTGGGCCTGTGCCAACATCGCCGCCGTTAGATCAAGCCCATGAATCGCTCCATGAAACCAGGTTTCTTGGGCCAGCAACAGTGGAACACGGCCTGTGCCAGTACCAACATCAAGGGTCGCCGCATCCGGCATGGCCATCAAGGCAACCCGCAACGGTCCACCAAGGTGAATCTCGTCGTGGATTGTAACATTGCTACGCACACGATCATAAATCGATGCACCACGACTGTAAATCCAGCGCACCACACCTCGGCCAAAATAGCTGCCTTCGCCAATAATAATCAGCCAATACAGCAGCCCAAGGCCCACTACCATACTACTAAAAAGCCAAATCCAGATCATAGGCCGATTATAGCATAGCCCTCTTGTCGCTAGCAGGGTTCGCCGTCTATAATTCAGGCATTGGGCAAACAATCAGCGATGGTCGCAACGAGGCGACTAAGGAGCATGTATGCACGAACTTGCTAGCCACTTCGCAGCTTTTCGCCGTCAGATTGTTGGTATTGATCAGCATTTTATGACACCTTATGGCTCGCTGCCAATAGTTTATGCCGATTGGACAGCAAGTGGGCGTTTGTATGCGCCAATCGAGTTGCAAATGCTGAATGTGTTTGGGCCGTTTGTCGGCAATACCCACTCCGAATCGAATATCACTGGAACCTCGATGACCGAAGCCTATCATTTTGCCCAACGTTTGATCAAGCAGCATGTCAACGCCGCCAGCGATGATGTATTAATTTTAGCTGGCTCTGGCATGACCGCTGTAGTCAATAAGTTTCAGCGCATTTTGGGTTTGCGCATGCCCGAACAATGGGCCGAGCAGATTAAGTTCTCAAAACACGAGCGACCTGTGGTGTTCATCTCGCATATGGAGCATCACTCCAACCATACCTCATGGCTCGAAACCATCGCCGAGGTCGTGGTTGTGCCGCCCGATGATCAAGGGCTGATCGATCCAGCCAATTTGGATGCTTTGCTGCCTGCCTATGCTGAACGCAGCGTTAAAATCGGAGCCTTCACTGCTTGCTCTAATGTGACTGGTGTGCGCACACCCTACCATGAACTGGCGCGGGTGATGCACGCTCACGGCGGGGTTTGTTTTATTGATTTTGCGGCTTCAGCGCCTTACGTTGAAATTGATATGCACCCAGCTGACCCAGCTGCTGCCCTTGATGCGATTTATTTCTCGCCGCATAAATGTTTGGGCGGCCCTGCCACGCCTGGCGTATTGATTTTTAGCAGCAAACTCTACCACAATCGAGTTCCCGATCAGCCTGGTGGTGGCACGGTCAACTGGACGAACCCATGGATGGGTCATAGTTTTGTCGCCGATATCGAAGCCCGTGAAGATGGTGGTACTCCCGCCTTTTTACAAACGATCAAAGCGGCGCTGGCCTTCCAACTCAAGCAAACGATGGGCGTTGAGCAGATCGAAGCCCGCGAAGCGCAATTGACCAAACGTTTATTCCAAGGCCTGCGCTCAATCGATGGCATTCATCTTCTAGCCGATCACTTGGAACAAAGACAAGGGATCTTTTCGTTCTACATTGAGAATTTGCACTACAACTTGATTGTACAATTGCTGAATGATCGCTTTGGGGTGCAGGTGCGTGGCGGATGTTCCTGCGCTGGAACTTATGGCCATTATCTATTGCACGTCGATCCGCAGCGCTCCAAACGCATCACCGATTTAATCGATCAAGGCGATTTATCGGATAAACCAGGCTGGGTACGGCTTTCAATCCACCCAACGACGACCGACCAAGAGGCCGAATATCTGATCGATGCGCTGAATCAAGTGGTGCGCAATGGCTCAGCGTGGTCTAACGACTATCAATATTCGAATAAAACTAATGAATGGCGGCATCGCCGACCAGTTCAGCAGGATATAGGAGCGTGGTTTCAGTGTTGCGATTTGGTCGAGCATTAATTGAATTTGGGCGGGGCTTGGTTGGTTGGCTGGGGCTACTCAATCTGCTGAGTGCGCTCGCCAACCTGCCCAACCTTGGCTGGCTAGCGCAACGTCGGCGTGATGGCCTACTTGGAGCAGTGCTGGCAGTTTGGGGCTGGCGCGGTGGGCGTTGGCGCTGGCTCAGTGTTTGGCTGGCCGTGCCAATTCAACTAGCGCTAGCCTCGTTGCGCAGCTTGTGGCATAACCCGCTGCGTCAATTTATGGCTGGCTCAACAAGTTGTGAGCCAATTCAAATTATGCTTGATTCTGGTGAGCATGTACCAGGCTTGTGGTATGCCAAATCGCACACTAACACGGCAATTCTCTATTTGCACGGCGCTGGCAACGACAAAACCCGCTATGCAACACGAGCCATCGCGCAATTACAACAAGCGGGTTTTAGTGTGTTGGCAATCGATCTAGCGGGCCAAGGCGAAAATCCGCGCACCTTGGATGTGCCTGATAGCAACACTGATGTGGCAGCGGCGGTCGCGTGGTTGCGCCAACATGCTGAATATGTGGTCGTGGTGGCAGTTAGTTTGGGGGGCTGTATCGGGGCACGAGCAATTGCCGATGGTGTCGCAGTTGATGGTTTAGTCATTATCGGTTCGCCGGTTGCGCTTGATCTCAAGAGCAATCATTATATTCGCAGCGAACTACGGGCTTTGCTCCGCCCGCAATTTTGGCAATACCCCGACCGCATGACCTTGTATCAACTGTGGCAGCAATGGCAAGCGCCGCCAATGCGCATTGCCATAGGCTTTAACCAACTGTTTCCAACGCTTAATTTGGCCGATTCGCTCAGCCGCATTCGTGCCCCAATCTTGTTGGTCTATGGCCAACGCGACCGGATTGCACCGTATCAGGCAGTTTTGAGCAACTTGGCGACCATTCCCGACGTAACCTTGCAACTAATGCCTGAACACAGTCATCTGACGTTGCCGATGGAGACGTTTCCGCTAACCGCAGTCACAATCTGGATTCACGAGAGAATTGAGTCGAGTGAAGGAGCAATTCATGTTTGATCTAGAAGTCTGGCGAGCCGAGATTTTGCAACGCTTGCGCCGTTTTGTCCGTGCCCCCCAAACCGAAATGGGTATTTATGGCACTGAACGTCTAACCTACTATCTGAGCAGCTTGGTGCTTGAGCCGTTTTTTCAGGCCTTTACCAACCAGCCATTGCGAGCGGTTGTCACCTTGGCCAATGTTACCCAAACCGCTGGCACCAGCTTTCTGATTCATAACGCCAATACGCTGCGCTATAGCCAACAATTGCTGTGGAGTGAATTTGAACATTCGCCAGCCTTGCGCTTGGTGATCGAGCAAATTTTGCTCAAGCTTGATGTGATCGAGCATCTACTCCACACGCTTGATGATGCCGAAGCCCATTGGTTGCGCCAAAGCCTGAGCGATGAGATTGAGCCATATCGGCGCAACGGCGAATTAACTGAATTGCGCCATGCCCTGAATGAAATTCCATGGCAAACCCGCTATAGCACGGTGCGTTCGCTCCAAACCCGTCGCGGCCACTACACTGGCAGCGATTGGCAATTAATCGAGCAAGCCTTGAGTGATCGAGTCGCCATGGTTCGCGCGGCAGGAGCACGCCAACTTGGTCGTGCCCAAAACAATTTGGCGGCCCATCTACGTGAGCGGCTGTTTCATGTGGCCTTATATGATCGTGATTTGGGGGCGCGGTATGCAGCAGCTCGTTCGATTGGCACGTTGCGCAATCAATTAATCGATAGCATGAGCCGTGAACTACTCACCACAGCCTTGTTTCATGATGATAGTTTTGTGCGTTCGGCGGCTTGTTTGGTGCTTGGGCAACTGGGCAGTGCCATGGTCACCCCCAGCATTTTGGATAGCCTGATCAGTGTGTTGCAGGATGCCGACCCTTACGCCCGCGAAGCTGCCGCCAACGCCTTTGCCGCCATGGGTCAGGCAGCGGCCACTGCCGATGTGTTAGCAGCCTTGCGGACTGCGGTTTTAGATAGCGACCAATATGTCCATGAAGCGGCATTAGGCGCAATTACCGCCCTCAAAGATTAAATAAAAAACCAACAGCCCTCTATTTGTCGAGGGCTGTTGGTTTTATCAAACAAAATTAACGAACCCCGATCAACTCCACATCGAAAATCAATTCAGCATTCGGTGGAATCACACCAGGGTAACCGCGTTCGCCATAGGCCAAATTGCCTGGAATATACAAGCGCCGCTTACCACCAACATTCATCGTCGATAAGCCTTCATCCCAGCCTTTGATCACTTGGCCAACGCCTAAAATAAATTCAAATGGCTCGCCTCGATCAACCGAGCTATCGAATTTGGTTCCGTTGGTAAGTGTGCCTGTATAGTGAACAATCACCGTTTGGCCAGCTTTAGGTTGCGCCCCTGTTCCGACAACCTGTTCTTCGTAGCGCAAGCCCGATGGAGTTGTTTGCATCGAAAGAGCCTCCTCTGAGATTGATTGGGCCAATTATCAAGGAACATAGGAAAAATCGCAATTCAGGCTATAATAGAAACTAGCAAATTTGTACGCTTGGGTAGGAGTGCGCCGGATGTTGCCAGAGAAGCTGCGTGTTCGTAATTTTATGTGTTATCGCGATGATGTGCCGACCCTCGATTTCGAAGGAATTCGGGTTGCTTGTTTGTCGGGCGAAAATGGCGCTGGCAAATCAGCCTTGCTCGATGCAATCACCTGGGCGCTTTGGGGCAAGGCCCGCGTTTCCTCTGACGATGAATTGATCGCCTTGGGCGCACAAGAGATGGAAGTTGATTTGCAATTTAGTGTTGCAAAAACCTCCTATCGCGTCTTGCGTCGCCGTTCCTCAGCCAAACGCGGCCAAACCATCCTCGAAATTCAAGTTAACGATGGTGATAATTGGCGGGCAATTTCTGGCAATAGCATCCGCGAAACCCAAGAGATCATTCATTCTGTGCTGCGCATGGAATACGATACCTTCATTAATAGTGCTTTTTTGGTGCAAGGCAAGGCCGATGAATTTACCCGCAAAGCGCCTGCTGAACGCAAACGGGTACTGGCCGAGATTTTAGGTCTCGATGCCTACGAACAGCTCGAAGCCCGCGCCAAAGAGCAAGTTCGCTACTTCAGCGACCGTGCTCAAGGTCTTGAAGGCACAATCAGCAGCTACCGCGAATGGGTCAATAAACGTGATTTTTATCTGAGCCAAGAGGCCGAAGCGCAACAGCGGGTGCAGCAGCTTAGCCATGAAATCGAGCAAGCAACATTAATATTTGAGCAAGCCGACCAACAACGCCGCGCACTCGAACATCGTAAGGCCGAACGCGACCGCGAGCTAAGCCGCAGCCGTGACCTCGAACGCCAAATTGCCGAAAGCGATGGCGATTATCGCCAACTGGCTCAGGATATTGGTGTGGCGCAAGCGATGGTCGCACGTCAAAGCGAAATTGAAACCAATTTTCAAGCCTTGCAAGCTGCGCGTGAAGAGTTAGTGGTGCTTGATCGCTTGCGTGAGCAAATTGTCCAGCTCAACGATCAATACAAAGAGCAACGCGCTTTGGTCGAGCGCGAAGAACTTTCGTTGCAACATCAACTCCAGCAATATCAGCGCGATCAGCAAACTAACGCCGAATTGATCGCCAATAAAGCCAGTAAGCAAGCAGATTTGGCAGCCTTGGCCGAGCAATTAGCCGGTTTTGCCGATGATCAACGCCATTTAGATCAAGCCCGCAGCCAGCGCAACGAGCTAGAGCAACAAAGCACCAACTTAACTCAATTGCAGGTTGAGGTGCAACGCTTGCAAGGCTTGATCAATGTGCGCGGCGATTCGCTGATTGCCGCACGCGAGGAGCAAAATCGTCGGATTATCGAGGCCGACAATGTTTTGGCCAACGAATCGCGCTGGCGCAGCGAATTTGAAACCTCGGTTGCCCAACAAAAAGCCCTGATTCGCGATGAGCGCAAGCTCCAAGAAATGCGCAGCCGCGACCAACAAGATGCTAAGCAACTGGGCGAACTATCGGCTCAAGAGAGCAATTTAAAGCAACTTGGTAAGCAAATCAACGATAAAATCGACCAACTGCGGGCAACCCACGATACCCACTGCCCACTCTGCCAGAGCGATATCGGCCAGCATGGCATTCACCAAGTGATCGAACAATATATCGTTGAACGCGACGATCTGCGTGATCAATATCGTGAGGCCAGCCAAGCTCGCAAACAACTAAGCAACGAATATGATGCTCGCCAACGCGAAATTCAAGGGTTGGAGCGTAAAGTCGCTCAGCTGAGCACGCTAGCCGCAGCAGTTGGCCGCTTGGAAGGCCAAATCAGCGAGGCCCAAGAACATCGTACCAAACGCAGCGAAGCCGAAAGCACCTTGCGCGATTTGAATCAGCGGCTTGAACATGGCGATTTTGCTCATGAAGAACGCGCTGCCTTAGCCCAAGCCCAAACTGAAATCGCCGAATTATGCTTTGATCAAGCGGCACTTGATGCTCAGCGCCAAGCCAATGGCCGATTAATCGCCCAGCTTGAGCAACGGTTAGCCCAACGTGGCACAATCGAGGCCAAAGCTGCCGTACTCCAAGAACAACTTGAGCGCATTCAGGCAGCTGAAACCCATAATGCCACCTTGCATGAAACAATTTTAAGCTTGCAAGTCCAGCTCGATAGTCAGCAATTTGCCCAAACTGCGCGGCAACAGGCCGAGGCAATTTACCAGCAAATGGCTGAATTAGGCTATGCCTCGCAACGCCATCAAGAAATGCGCGACGCGGTTGCCAGCCTTGGTCATTGGGAAGGCGAGTATCATCAATTGCGTTCGGCGCAAACCAACTTGGCAACCAACCAACGCCAAGCCCAGCGTTTGGCTGAATTGATCGAGCGCCAACGCCAAGATTTAGCCCAAATTCAGGTAACGGTCAATCAACTCAATCAAGAATTGGCTCAATTGCCAGCCGCTATTCAAGCTGCCGAAACCGCTCAACGCACAATCAACGAGTTTCGTGGGCGTTTGGCTGTCGCTCAAAAAGATTTGGGTGCGGCGCAGCAAAACGTCCAGCATGTGGCTCAAGTCGCTGAGCAGTTGGCCGCAGCCGAAAAAGAATTGCTCTCGGTACAAGATCAACGCGATGTTCACAACGAACTAGTGCGGGCCTTTGGCAAAAAAGGCATTCAAGCAATGCTGATCGAAACAGCGATTCCTGAGCTTGAGCGCGAAGCTAACGAATTGCTCAGCCGCATGACCGACAACCAAATGCACCTGCGCTTTGAAACCCAGCGCGAAACCAAAAAAGGCGATACCAGCGAAACTCTCGATATTCAAATTGCCGATGAACAAGGCACACGTCGCTACGATTTGTATAGCGGTGGCGAGGCCTTCCGCATCAACTTTGCAATTCGGATTGCCATGAGCAAAATGCTGGCTCGTCGTGCTGGAGCCAACTTGCAAACATTAATCATCGACGAAGGCTTTGGTTCACAAGATGGTCGCGGGCGCGAACGCTTGGTCGAGGCTATTACCCAAGTTCAACCAGATTTCAGTCGCATCTTGGTAATCACCCACATCCAAGAATTGAAGGATCAATTTCCGGTGCAGATCGAAATTACCAAACACGACAACGGCTCACGTTGGGCAGTGAATTAAAAAAGCATAGAACATAGCCGAAATTGTGGTTACTCTGCGCCTCTGCGTTTAAACAGAAATGTATTTCATGCTAAAAATCATGCTACTCCAACTGCCAGTGCCTAGCAATCCGGCGGCGAATGTGCCGCTGGCAGCGGGCTACCTCAAAGCATGGGCTTACAACCAAGGCTTACTTGAGCGTATGCAAATTGAAATTGTGCCACGCGATATTGCCGACCGTGGTGGCGATCGCCTGATTTGTAACTGGATCGTCGCTCAACAACCGCATGTACTTGGGATTTCGCTGTATACCTGGAATAGCGAACGTTCGTTGCAGCTTGCCAGCCAACTCAAACAAGCATTACCAAATTTGATCGTAGTGGTTGGCGGCCCTGAAGTGCAGCGCAATAACACCTGGGTTTTGCACCATCCAGCGGTCGATATTGCGGTAGAAGGCGAGGGCGAACAAACCTTTAGCGAATTATTGCTAGCCCTCGAACACCAGCACCAGCAAATTAGCTTGCCGATGCAGAACCAAACCCAATTGCCCTACCCGCTGGTAGCTGGCACATTGCAATATCACGCGGGCCAATTGCATGCTGGCTTGCCACGCCCCGCCATGGGTAGCCTTGATCCAATTCCATCGCCCTATTTGCTCGGCTTTTTGGAGCTGCGGGCTGGCGAAATTGCCTTTATCGAATGTTCGCGCTGGTGTCCTTATGGCTGTACCTTCTGTTTGTATGGCCGCAACATGGGCACAAAATTGGGTGGCCGGATGTTTGGCAGCCAACGCGTATTGGATGAAGTGGCCTGGGCACGCCAGCAGGGAGCACGGGCAATTCATTTTGTTGAGGCTAATCTCAATTTGCTGCCCAATTTTCGCGAATTGATGCGCGGCCTACAAAGCATCAATCAGCCTGAGCCAACCCCAATTTATGCCGAATTACGTGGCGAACACCTTAAGCCGGAAAGTGTTGAGGCCTTGGTGCAAGCAGGCTTGACCGTGGCCGAAGTTGGCTTGCAAAGCGCCAATCGCACGGCCTTGCAAGCGGTTGGGCGGCGTACCGACCTCGAAAAATGGGCCGAAGGCACACGCCGTCTGTATCAGCATAACGTTGATGTGCTGCTTGATGTCATTTTGGGCTTGCCCGAAGATGATGCTGCCAGCACCCACGCTACGATCGAATGGATTCAGCTGCAACAGCTTGGCGATTACGATATTTTTACTTTGCAAGTGTTGCCCGGCACAGGCGTGCGCAACGATGCCGAACGCTTTGGCATGCACTTTCAAGATCGCCCACCCTACTACATTTTGGCCAATCATTGGCTCAGCTACCAACAACTTCGCGCCCTACGCTGGGATTTGCGTGAACAAGCAGGGCTTGATCCCTTGGCAATCGAAGGCATGCCGCAACCAGCTTGCGATGTTTGGCTCCAAGCCTGCGAGCAAGCAATTCGCGTGATCGATCAGCCAATTCGTAGCATCATTTTGGATTGTCGGGCTGAATTTAGTTTAGACGAATGGCGGGAGCAAGGCCAACAGTATGCTGATCAGGTTGCCAGCCATGTGGTAATCGTAGCTCATCATAGCGATTTAGCGGTGATTGAGGCTTTTTGCTGGCCCATCGCCCAAGCCAACCTCACCATTCACTGGGATATTGTGCTCGATCAGCCACTTGCCCCCAACGCATTACGTCAACTTCAACAACGCTGGCCGCATACCATTGGCTATCTCGATCGCATTGCGGTCTATCGGCGCTGGCAAGCCGAGCCTGCATGGGTGCAAGTCACACCGCGCTGGTGGATTCGTTGCAATTGGCAACAAGCGCTTGATCCATTGAGCTACGAAGGCCTTGCCGAGGTCGTTTGGCAAGTCGATGCCGCTCAGGCTCATACAGCGATTCCTGTTCTGAATCGACGAGGTGGCACGGGGATTGTAATCGAAGCTAAGCAATTTGAGCCAACATGGCAGGAACTAAGTGAGCATTTAGCAATTTTGGCTCCCCTGCCACCGATTTAAATACTCCAAGGACATCAAATTAATCGAGTTTCGGTCTATTTGAAATTATTGAGATCAATTACCACCCTTCCGTCCTTCTGCCGCAGGGAAACGCAGTGGGCTTTACCACCTCGTCAATTCTCATCCTTCGCGGTTTCCGAATTGCCGAACCCTCCAAGCTATTGGCAAAACCATAGTCATGCCCCACGCTTGAGATCAGTATAGGCAAAAACCCACCCTACAGTCGGGACTAAGGTATTAGCAAAATCAATTCTATCAGCCATCGTAGCTGAGTACAATAGATGCATCATGGGCATTTGGGAGGGCCAGCTATGCATTATCTCTTCGATCATCCAACCTGTATTCGGCGTACATCGCCCCAACATTTAGCAAGTTATGCCTATGGCGTGCGGGCAAGCTGCTCGGTGCGCCATCCGGCTGGCGATGGGGTCGATGACCCACGCTTCTTATTATTTGGCCCCCAGCGTGGCAATTATCGCCATTGGTTCGATACCTATGAAATTAAGCCCGATAATGCTCCCGATTGGTATGCCCTAACCTTTCCCAAGCCTACCAAATTAAATGTGGTTTATTGGATGCATGGCCCCATGTTCGATGATCATGGCTGGTGGACTTCGCTCCAGGTCGAATATCGCGATGCTGAAGGCGCTTGGCATAAGGTTGACGATTTACAGATCACGCCGAATTACCATTTTAGCCCGCAACGCGGCGATCGTAAGCCATTTAGTGCCTACGCAGCCCATTTCAATCCAGTTCGAACCAGTGCGATTCGGCTGATCGGCCAGCCCAGCGGCAAGCCCCAAATTACCACAATGGCCTATCTTGCCGCCGATTGGAGCACCTGCGAAGGCATCGCCGCCCACTTGCGCCATATTCAGCAACCATTACCCGCTATTTTTGATCTGCTACCAGCCAATACCTTGTGGGATACCTTAGCCAGTCTGCGTGATTTAACCAAAATTGCCTTTGATCTACAAACTAGCGCGGGCCTAGGGCTTGACCATTTTCTTGAGCCACAGCATTATCAACGGTTTCACGACAGCCAGCGTCAATGCTTCGCCGATGATTCGCTGTATCAATTAATTGGTCAGCACGCTGGTTGGCGTAAGCTGGGCCAAACGATCGAGCAAGCTCGCGAACAAGCCTATGAAACCAAACAACCAGTCATCGCCCAACATCATGGCGGCTTGGTCTGGCTGGTCGTGCCAGTCATTAGCAATGATCACGTTTTAGGCACAATCGAAAATCGCAATTTTATCGCCCAAGAACCAATCGATTGGCAATGGCATCGCTGTTATGCCCAAGAATTGGGGCTGGATTGGGAGCGTTATCATACGGCATTGGAGCAAATCAGCACGTTCAGCCAACAACAAATCAATGCCACAATCAATCATGTGCAGCAGCTGGTGCGCCTAGCGCAACAATTACTCAAAGATAGCCAAGAAATTCATACGCTGAAAAGTAGCGCTTTGGCTGCTGAGGTGTTTAGTCGCTCCAAAAGTACCTTTATGAGCATGATGAGCCATGAATTACGCACCCCGCTGAATGCAATTATTGGCTATAGCGAGCTGCTCATCGATGATTTGAGCGCAACCAACCAACAACAATCAACTGATGATGCTCGCCAAATTCGCAGCGCAGGTCGCCATTTACTGCATGTGATCGAAACAATTTTGCAGGTATCCAACTTAGAATCAGGCGCATCAAATGTGCATTACGACGATGTTGATCTCGAAATGCTGACTAATTCGTTAGAGCTGAGTTTGCGCACTCAATTTCAAAAACGCAGCAATCAACTTGAAATTAAGATCGATCCCAATGCCTCGTGGGTCTATTCAGATAGCTCGAAAGTGCGCCAGATAATCTTCCAACTGCTGAATAATGCCAATAAATTTACCGATCATGGTCAAGTGCGACTGACGATTGCCCCTGATAGCCTTGATCCCGAAATGCTCGCATTCGAGGTTTGCGACACAGGCATTGGGATTGATCATGAGCATTTGCCGCTCTTATTTGCTGAATTCAGCCAACTTGATGCCTCAAGCACTCGCCGCTACGATGGCACAGGCATGGGCTTGGCGCTCTGTCGCCACTTGGCGCGGCTACTTGGCGGCGATATTCGGGTTTGGAGTGAGCCTGGCATTGGCTCGACCTTTACCCTTGCCATCCCGCGCCAAAGCGTGATGACTCCAGTTAACGACCTCTGATCATTTAGTAAAACAGTGCTATGCTATAAGGCGCAACGGGGCTACACGGAAGGATGTAGCCCTGTCATTATGCGTGGTTCCTAAGGAGGGCTTGTGGAACAGCCAAATCCTTTGCGAGCAGGCTTACGAATTGCTCGCACCCCTGAAGCATGTACTGTGGTGATTTTCGGCGCGACCGGAGATCTCACTGCCCGTAAATTATTGCCTGCACTCTACAACCTCGCCCGTGAAGGCATGGTTCCGGCAGGCTTTTCGTTGCTTGGCGTTGGTCGTCGCCCATGGAGCGATGATGATTTTCGCGCTGAAATGCGCAAAAGTGCCGAGCAATTCTCGCGGGTTCAGCCAATTAACGAAGAAGTTTGGCAAACCTTTGCCGAAGGTTTATTTTGGGTTGGTGGCGAGTTTGGCGATATCAATACCTACGAGCAAATCGCTAGTCGCCTTGAACAAATCGATCAGCAACGCGGTACTGCTGGCAATCGGCTCTTTTATTTGGCAATTCCCCCATCGTGGTTTGATGATGCGATTAGCAATTTGCAAAAGGTCAATCTGACCAATCAAAGCCATGGCTGGTCACGGATTATCGTTGAAAAGCCGTTTGGCCACGATTATAAATCGGCTCAAGAACTCAACGATCTGGTCAGTCGCGCTTTTGATGAAAGCCAAGTCTATCGAATTGACCATTACCTTGGCAAAGAAACCGTCCAAAACCTGTTGGTAGCGCGTTTTGCCAACGCGATTTTCGAGCCAATTTGGAACCGCAACTACATTGACCATGTGCAAATCACGGTAGCCGAAAGCCTTGGCATCGGCAGTCGTGCAGGGTTTTATGAGGAAGCGGGAGCCTTGCGCGATATGATCACCAATCATATGATGCAATTGCTGACCCTGACCGCCATGGAACCACCAGTCGAGTTCAACGAGCATGAAGTGCGCAGCGAAAAAGTCAAAGTCCTGCATGCAATTCGCCCGATGAATGCTACTGATGTTGATCAATTTGCGCTGCGTGCTCAATATGATCATGGTACAATCAATGGCGATGAAGTGCCCAGTTACTTGGCAGAGAAAGGGGTCAACCCAGCCTCACGCACACCCACATTCGTTGCGCTTAAATTCGAGATCGACAATTGGCGCTGGGCGGGCGTACCATTCTACTTGCGCACTGGCAAACGCTTGGCTAAACGGGTCACCGAAATTGCGATTCAATTCAAAAAACCGCCGCTGCTGCTCTTCCCCGAAATCCGCGATGAGATTGAATCGAACGTCTTAGCGCTGCGCATTCAGCCCAACGAAGGCATCACCCTCAAATTTAGCGCCAAGCAACCAGGCCAACGCATGATTATCCATCCGGTTAATATGGATTTCCGCTATGGCTCATCGTTTGGGGTAGCTGCGCCCGAAGCCTACGAACGCTTGTTGCTCGATGCAATGCTCGGCGACGCAACCCTATTTACCCGCCGCGATGAGGTCGAAGCCCAATGGGCCTTGATGACTCCCATCCTTGAGCGCTGGGAAAACGACGGCGTTGAGCACTTGCCACACTACGAGGCAGGCACGTGGGGGCCAGAGGAATCTGATCAATTTATGCAACGTGATGGCCGTGAGTGGCGCAAATTGTAGGAGGTGGCAACCATGATGGGCGAAATTTCCAATAGCCCACGTCCAGCCAATGTTGCTGAGATTGAAGATCAACTGCGCGATTTATGGCGTGAATTAGGCGATCAGCATCGCGATGCGAGCCATGTAATGACCCGCGTTTGCACCATGACCGTGATTGGTTACGGTGCAAACCAAACCCTCGCCAAACGAGTACGCACCGCCTTGCCGCAGGTATTTGGCGTGCATCCATGCCGCGCAATTTTGATCGAAACTGGCAGCGAGGCCGAAGAACTCAGCGCATGGGTCAGCACCGTTTGTCAACCAAGCAGCGAAGAGCACGAGCAAGTCTGTTGCGAACAAATTACCTTCTGTGTTGGTGAGCAAATGCGGCGACGTTTGCCCGGCACAGTGCTACCCTTGGTCGTTTCCGATTTGCCCTTGTTTGTCTGGTGGCCTGGCCCACTGCACCCTGCCAGCAATGTGCGCACCCAATTGTTTGCCCATGCCGATCGCTGGATTATGGATTCGGCAGATTTTCTCGACCCGCTACCAGATTTGGCGCGTTTGCACAAGATGGTCATCAGCGATCAAACCGATGCTGTCAGCGATTTGACTTGGGCACGCTTAACTCCGTGGCGCACCGCGTTTGCCCAAATTTTCGATGCAATGGCCATGCGTCCAATGCTCGAAAACATTAGCAGCATCAAAGTGACCACTGGGCGACATCAAGCAGCCGGCTTGCTGAGCATCGGCTGGATGGCAACCTGCCTTGATTGGCAGTTGATCAGCGCAAGCGGCAATAGCGAAACCTTGCTTTGCAATTTCAAACATCGCAATGGCACGGTTACGATCAGCATGCAAACCAGCGATCGGGCTGGCGAGGAAGTACCATTCATCGAAGTGCAGGCCGCCAAACATAAAGCCAGTATCACCGTGGGCCGCAGCAGCAACAAACAAGCATTGCTGGCCAATGTGCAGCTTGATGGCGAAACTCGTTGTCAGATGAGCGAACTACCAAGGCCCAGCGATAGCCTGTTGCTCTTGAATGAACTAAATATGTATAGTCATGATCGAGTTTATGAACGGGCTTTAGCGATAGTCGCCGCAATTGCTCAAGCAACCGATCCCCATGGAGCACATGTATGACGCTTCAGATTGCCCCAAGCCGCGAGGAACTGATGATCCTTGCGGCTGATCGGCTAGTAGCCGAGGCTCAAACCGCCATCGCTCAACGTGGCCGCTGGACAATCGCGCTTTCGGGTGGCTCAACGCCCAAAGCGTTGTTTGAGTTATTAGCCAGCCCACGATACATTAATCAGATTCTTTGGGGGCGTTGTTTTTTATTTTGGGGCGATGAGCGCTGCGTCGGGCCTGACGATCCCCAAAGCAACTATCGCATGACCAAAATCGCCTTGATCGATCATATTCCGATTCCCGTGGGCAATGTGTTGCGAATTCGTGGTGAGTTAGCGCCTGAAAGTGCCGCCAGTCTGTATGCCCATGAAATTAAACGTATTTTCGGGCTAGCTGAGGGCCAATTTCCTCAATTCGATACGATGCTGCTGGGCTTGGGCAATGATGGGCATACCGCCTCGCTCTTTCCTGCCAGCGATATTTTGGGTCGCAACGATGTGTTGGTGGCCGAAACCTGGGTCGCCAAACTCAAACAATATCGCATCTCGCTGACTGCGCCTGTGATCAACAATGCCCATAGCAAAATCTTTTTGGCGGCAGGCGACGATAAAGCTGGCGTTATTCGCGAACTGATCGAGCAGACTGGGGCTTATCAAAGCTACCCCGCCAATTTGATCAGCAATGCCGACTGGCTACTCGACCAAGCGGCGGCCAGCCAACTGCAACATTAACGGATCGTTAACAGATTTTCGTGGCACAATATTAGGCATGCACCATAGCATCGAAAGGAATGTTCATGACTGACCATCGACCAACCATTATGCTTGTGCATGCCCACCCTGATGATGAAGTGATTTCAACAGGCGGCATTGCGCTGAAGTATCACGAGCAAGGAGCACGGGTCGTTTTGGTGACCTGCACCCGTGGCGAAGAAGGCGAAATTGTTGATGCTGAATTGAATACGCCTGAGAATAAAGCGCGATTGGCCGAGATTCGCGATGTGGAGCTAGCTCGGGCGATTGCGCTGCTCAATATCACTGATTTTCATCAGTTGGCCTACCGCGATTCAGGCATGATCAACACGCCACCCAATGAGCATCCCGAATCGTTTAACAAGGCCGATTTACAAGCTGCCACTGGTCGCTTGGTGGCTTTGGTACGTCAATATCAACCAGATGTGTTGATCAGCTACGATGAAAATGGTAGTTATGGGCATCCCGACCACATTATGGCCCATAAAATTACGGTTGCGGCGTTTCATGCTGCTGGCGACCCCAACCAATTTCCCGAGGCTGGGACAGCTTGGGAACCGAAAAAACTGTATTACACCGCCTATCGTCGCTCGATTTGGCGCAAAGCGTGGGAATATATGCAAGCTCGTGGCGAAAAAACCCCGCTCGATGATCCCGAAGCAGATCTCTCGCGCTATGTTGATGATCCACGCACCACAACTGCGATTGAAATTGGTCAATATTTGCCAATTAAATTGCAATCGTTGCTGGAGCATCGCACCCAAATTGGGCCAACATGGGGCTTTTTGAGCTTGCCAGAGGAGTTACGCGGCGAATTACTGAGCCATGAACATTTTGCTCTAATCGAATCGCGGGTAAGTTTGCCTGAACGCGAAGAATTTGAAACCGATCTTTTGCTTGGGATTCGTTAAACAGAATGGGCTGACCAAAATTGCTGGTCAGCCCATGTTTATGTTTAGTAGCTTGCCCAGCGCTCTTTGGGCCAATAGGTAAACCATGCCTTGCCAATCACATATTCGAGCGGTAATGGCCCCCAACGCCGTGAATCACTGCTAAATGGTCGATTATCGCCCATCACAAATACATGACCCTCGGGTACAACCAACTCACAGTGCGTATCACAGAGCGTATCAACCTCGCCAATATAATCCTCGGTTAATTGCTGCTCGTTGACCCAAACTTTGCCCTCGCGAATTTTGATCGTATCGCCGCCAACCCCAATCACCCGTTTAATATAATCTTTATCGGGCAAATCGTGGGCGGCAGGTGGAGCCAAAAACACAATAATATCGCCGCGTTCAGGTGGATGCAGCAAATACAGAAATTTTTTGGGCAACTCGGCTTGGCCAGGCCACAAACGCAGCGGTGCATTCAAATCGAGATGGGCATAGATCGCTTTGTTAACCAAAACATATTGCTTGGTTTGCATGGTTGGTTCCATGCTGGTGCCTTCAATTTGAAAATTTTGAATCAAGCTGCGTAGAATCAAAAAACTCAAAATCAAGCTGGCCAGCATGTGCCACGAACGGCGCAAGCGAGGCCGTTGCGGTGCTGGAGTTAGAGTTGGTGGGGCAGGCAATGGCGCTTGTGATTGCTCCAACCAAGCAATTTCTTCGGCGCTTGGCGCAGCAACTGGCAGCGGTTGAGTCTGGTCAAGCGCCAAGCGGGTAGTTTTTACTTCGGATTGCTCGAAATCGTTCATTGGCCCGTTGGTGCTGCATAACTAGGCGTTTGCACAACACCCCAATCTTCTTTGGGCCAATACGAAAGCCAGGCCTTGCCAATCACGTTATCTAAGGGCAACGGCCCCCACTCGCGTGAGTCGCTGCTGTTGTTGCGATTATCGCCCATCACAAAAACATGGCCAGCTGGAATATCAACGCTACAGGTCGAGGCATAGCCTTTACAACTGGTTTGCGTGCCAGCATCAAGATATTCCGATTCATCGAGCAGTTGGTCATTGACATAGACTTGACCATCGAGCAAGGTAACTTTATCGCCCTCGATCCCAATCACCCGTTTAATGTAATCTTTGTTAGGTTCGTCGTGCGCCGATTCTGGAGCCAAGAATACGACAATATCGCCTTGTTGCGGCTTGCGAAAGGGATAAACCACATTTTGCTCAAGATCGCCCCGGCCTGGCAAGAGTCGCAGCGGCGCATTCAGGTCAAAGTGCATATATAAAGCTTTATTAACCAAAATATATTGCTGATCGTGCATGGTTGGGAACATACTCGAACCTTCGATGCGAAAATTCTGCAACAAGCCACGCACAATAAAAAAGACCAAAAGCACAAAAACGACCGTCTCGATAATCTCTTTGACGACCGACCAGCCGCGACGTTGGGGAACGGTTTCAGCAGCCGCTTCCTCTAAATCCAGCGGTTCTTCTGGTGGTGGAGCTGGCTCAAGCCTGGTTGGTTTTAATGGATTTGGATCATGTTGAGCAGCTTGTTCAAGCCGATCCCGTAGCGGTGTTGAACTCATTGAATTATCCTTACACCCTGAATTATGTCGCTGCGCGGCATTATAGCATACCAACTTTGGCCAAACCTGCCCTAGAAGTCTTGATTTTAATTGACCAAACTGGGGATTGATGATCTAGTATGCCGCGAAGCGCTAGTGCTGTCAATTTAAAGCAAAGCCCATACCGTCAATCAGCCCATGTTAACGATTCCAAGCCGTTTGCAGCTGATAGGCAACTGATCAACGGCTGATACCCGCCAATGGTTCCTGCGGCATTGTTTTCTCTCAGCATATCATAGCCTAAAGCTTTCCAAGCAGTTGTTAATCTAGTGCTAATCCTAGCCACTCCAAGCCGCAAACTCCATCGAGAGATTGACATGGCCAGCCGCAAAAATGTGCTATCATCAAGGTTGGCACCACTTACGAGAACTCTGCTATGTCCCAACTACTCGACATTGAAACAACCCTCATCCGCGATGGTCGCCTCGCATCGGCAGCATGTTTGGTGGTGGCGGTTTCAGGTGGACCGGATTCATTAGCATTGCTGCATCGGCTGACGGCCTTGGCCACACCGTATGGCTGGCGATTGCATGTGGCTCACCTTGATCATGGCTTACGTGGCGAGCAATCAGCTGCCGAGGCCGCTTTTGTGGCCGAAATCGCCGCTGATTGGGGCTTAACTGCCACAATTGAGCTGCGCGATGTTGACCAAGTTGCCAAACACTACCATGTGGGCTTACCTGCTGCGGCCCGAGCGACCCGCTATCGTTTCTTGGCTGAGGTGGCTTTGCAACAACAAGCCGATGCGGTCGTGCTCGGTCATCAATCCGATGATCAAGCAGAAACGGTGTTGTTGCATGTGTTGCGGGGCACAGGCCCGAGCGGCTTGAGCGCCATGCGACCGCGCACCGAGTGGGTTGGATGGCGAGTTACCGCCGGAATGCCACATCAAGCAGTTGGGCCAGCTTTGATTCGACCCATGCTCAATATTACCCGTGACGAAATTGAGGCCTATTGCGATGAACAGCAATTGGAGCCACGCCGTGATCCCACTAATAATTCGTTGGAATACACACGGGGCCGCATTCGCCATCAATTATTGCCATTACTCGGCGAATACAATGCTAAAGTTGTTTCGGCCTTGGCGCGAACAGCGCGTTTGGCTGCAATTGAAACCGACTACATGCAAAGCGAGCTTGATCGTCAATGGCAACATTTAATTGAGTTTGAACCTGGGGCAATCACCTTTCATCGTGAGCAATGGAACCAGATGCATCCAGCGTTGCAGCGCCATGCAATTCGCCGCGCGGTTTATTTATTGCGGCCTGAGCGCGACGAATTAACATCCTCGCAGCTTGACCATGCGTTAAGTGCCATGAACAGCCTGCAACTGTTTTGCCAGATGCCGCATAATTTGGTCTTGCATCGTAAGCCACATGGTTGGACAATGACCGTAGCTACAACTATGCAGCCAACCAACGACGAACCGCAATTGAGCATTGATGAGTGGCCGCTCAATCAACAAGGCATGACTCCGCTACCCGATGAACGTTGGCGGGTGATTATGGAGCTGATGCCCAGTCGCCCTGAATATAATCTTTCGCGCTGGCAAGGCTTACTCGATGCCGATGCGATTCAAGGCAAATTGATGTTACGTCAACGCCGCCCAGGTGATCGCATGCGGCCAGCAGGGGGCATTGGCTCACGTCGCATCCAAGATATTATGGTTGATATGCGTTTGCCGCGCGAACTGCGTGCCCAATGGCCGTTATTCGTTGATGATGTTGGGATTCTTTGGATTCCTGGCTTGCTGATGGCCGAACATGCCCACCCAACGCCAGAAACAACCAATTTTTTGCTCATAACTTTGGAGGATACTCACGCCGATGCATCCTGATCTTGAGCGAGTATTAATTGATACCGCAACACTCCAAAACCGAGTTCAAGCGCTTGGCACAGCAATTGCCCAAACCACGGTTAACGCACCTGAGTTAGTGTTAGTTGGCATCTTAAAAGGTTCGTTGATCTTTATGGCCGACCTGATGCGCTCGATTGAACGCGAGGTTAGCTACGATTGCATTGCGGTTTCGTCCTATGGAGCCAGCACCGAAAGCAGCGGCGTAGTTCGTTTAAATAAAGATCTCGACCTTGATATCGCTGGCAAGCATGTGATCATCGTCGAAGATATTATTGATAGTGGCCTGACATTAAAATATGTGCATGATCTGCTGTTGCGGCGCAACCCAGCCGCTTTAGAGATTTGTGCCCTACTGAATAAACCTGAACGGCGCAATGTCAATGTGCAGGTTGATTACCGTGGTTTCGACATTCCCAACGAATTTGTTGTGGGATATGGACTGGACTATGCCGAACGCTACCGCAATTTGCCCTATATTGGGGTCTTAAGCCCTCGTGTTTATACATAGGAGCTTGCCTTTAGACGCAGTAAACCAGAAGTTTTAGCTCTAGAGAGCGACTAGGAGAGCCGCTTTCACCTGCTTACAGAAACGCTAGATGGATGTTATAACACACCTATGCAACGAACGATTTGTCTACAACTTGAACCATCGTTCACACAGGCTGCCGCACTTGAGGAAACCAGCCGTCAATTCACGGCGGCCTTCAACCTGTTTGCGCAGTTGGGTTGGTCCAACAGCGTCTCGAATGCTACCAAGCTCCATTTTCTGGCCTACTATACCGTCCGCGCAGCGCTTCCTGATCTCAACAGCAATCTGACCAATACCGCACGAGCCAAAGCGGCTGAGGCGCTCCGCAGTTCCTTTACCCTACGAAAAAACCGCACGCGTACCGTCTCGATGCCCCGCTCGCATTCCTGCCCCCCGCGCTACAACGTGCATACATTTCGTATCAATTGGGAAAGCCAGACCGTGCGGCTGTCGCTAGTCGCTGGTCGGCAGACGATCCGCTTTCGCGTACCAGCCTATGCCACCAAGTACGTGGGTTATTCGGTTGATACGGCGGATCTGCTTGAGCGTGATGGGCGCTGGTTCTTGCATGTTGTGGTGACGGTTCCCGCGCCGACCATCGCGCCAAGCGAGACGGTTGTTGGGGTTGATCTGGGGTTGAGCCATCCCGCCGTGACCAGTACGCGGCACTTTTTGGGCAAGAAACGCTGGAAGGCCCGTGAAGGTCGACTGTTCAAGCTCAAGCGGGCCTTGCAAAAACGCAACACCAAGTCGGCTAAGCGGCACTTGAAAACGCTGCGGCGCAAGCAGGCCCGCTTTCGACGTGATTGCGATCACGTCGTGAGTAAGCAGATCGTGCAGTCGGTCGAAGCGGGTAGCACGATTGTCGTGGAAAATCTGACCAACATCCGCAAACGCATGAAGGGCAAGCGGCACACCGCAATCAAGCGGCGCTTACATTCGTGGTCGTTTGCACAATTGCTAGCGTTTATTGTGTACAAGGCGCAGGAGCGCGGCGGTACGGTGGTTGCGGTTGACCCGCGACATACCTCGCAGACGTGTAGCTGCTGTGGGCATCAAGCCCGCAACAACCGTCGCTCCAGAGCCGCATTCAGATGTCAGATGTGCAGTTATGAACTGCATGCCGACTTGAATGCAGCCTACAACATTGTGGCCAAGTACCATGCTCAGGGGGGTATATCTCGCCTGAGTGGGCTGCCCGTCAACCAGCCTATCGTGTCCGATCCTGAGCCACTGGCTGAGGGTTGAGGTATAAGCCCAATGCCTTTAGGCGTGGGTTGTTGACATTAACACTTTGCTAATGGGCATTTCCCTTGCTAGGTAGGTAGCGCTTTGGTATAATTTTTGAAGGTCGCTGTACTCCGCATGGAGTGCAGCAAAATTTTATGAGCGTGTACGCACGTTCAGGAGATACTGCGATGGGTGAAAATCGCTTCTTACGCAACAGTTTTGTGTATTTGATCATCGTAGTGGCGGCGTTGGCGCTCTTCTATCAATACATCAATGGTAGTCCTGGCAATACCAGCGAAAAGAGCTACAGTGAAATTCTCGACTTAGCTCTCCAAGGTAAAATTGCCGAGATCGTCCAAACCGAAGGTCAAGTCGAGTTTCGGGCGACCACCAACGACGCGCCACCCACCACCTATATTTCTCGCAAGAACAGCACCAGCGAAAGTATTGAAGAAATTCTTTCGCAAAAAGCCCAAGATGCTAGCAAATTAGCCGAGCTTAAAGATCCTGCGAATAAGACGGCGATTGCAGCACCGTTGGAAAACGCTGCCAAAGTTAAGTTCAACCCTAAATCGGCTCCAGCTTGGGGCGGTATTTTAGGCGCGGCCTTGACCTTCTTGCTGCCCACGCTTCTGCTGATTGGCTTTTTCGTCTTTTTCATGCGCCAAGCCCAAGGCTCTAACAACCAAGCGATGTCGTTTGGCAAGAGCAAAGCTCGCATGTTCACTGGCGACAAACCATCAGTAACCTTCTCTGATGTTGCTGGCCAAGAAGAAGCCAAACAAGACTTAACCGAAGTGGTCGAGTTTCTTAAATTTCCTGAGAAATTTGCCCAACTTGGCGCACGGATTCCACGTGGGGTTTTGATGGTTGGCCCTCCAGGTACTGGTAAAACCTTGCTCAGCCGTGCAGTTGCTGGCGAAGCAGGCGTGCCATTCTTCTCAATCAGCGGTTCGGAATTTGTGGAAATGTTCGTCGGGGTTGGCGCAAGCCGCGTGCGCGATTTGTTTGAACAAGCCAAACGCAACGCTCCTTGTATCGTCTTTATCGACGAAGTTGATGCCGTTGGTCGCCAACGCGGTGCTGGCCTTGGTGGCTCGCACGACGAACGCGAACAAACGCTTAACCAAATCTTGGTTGAAATGGACGGCTTCGATAGCAACACCAATGTGATTGTGATCGCCGCCACCAACCGCCCTGACGTGCTCGACCCAGCCTTGGTTCGCCCAGGCCGTTTCGACCGCCAAGTTGTACTCGATGCTCCTGATATGCGCGGACGGGTTGAAGTGCTCAAGGTCCATACCAAGGGCAAACCACTCTCCGAAGATGTTAATTTGGAAGCAATTGCCAAATTAACGCCTGGCTCATCGGGTGCAGATCTGGCCAACATCGTCAATGAAGCGGCGATCTTGGCTGCACGGCGCTCGAAAAAACGCATCGCCATGCAAGAAATGCAAGATGCCACCGAACGAATTATGCTTGGTGGCCCAGAACGCCGCTCACGCGTGATGACTCCTAAGCAAAAAGAGTTGACCGCCTTCCACGAAGCTGGTCACGCGATTGTTGCTAAAGCGATGCCTGGCGCAAACCCTGTGCATAAAGTGACGATTATTCCGCGAGGGATGGCTGGTGGCTACACCTTGATGATCCCCGATGAAGATCAAAGCTATATGAGCGTTTCGCAGTTTGAAGCCCAAATTGCTGTAGCCCTTGGTGGCCGCGCCGCCGAAGAATTGGTGCTGAGCGACTTTACCACTGGCGCTTCGGGCGATATTCAACAAGTGACGCGCATGGCACGAGCGATGGTTACCCGCTATGGGATGAGTTCAGAGCTGGGGCCAATTGCCTTTGGCGAAAAAGAAGAGTTGATCTTCTTGGGCCGCGAAATCAGCGAACAACGCAACTATTCGGAAGAAACCTCACGCAAGATCGATTCGGAAGTGCGACGTTTGGTCAGCGAAGGCCACGAACGCGCCCGTGCAATCTTGGAACGCAATCGCGAAGTGATGAACCGCATGGCTGAAGCCTTGATCGAGCATGAAAACCTCGATGGTGAGCCATTGCGCCAATTGCTCGACGAAGTGATTCAATATAACTCCAACAATGGGGTTTATAACGACGCTTTGCCCAAGCAACGCATCTAAATCAAAGCGTAGCGAATGATCGAAGAATTGGCGCAGGCAGTGATGCTTGCGCCAATTTTTTGCCAAGCTTCTCAAGCATAGGCTATAATGGTCAACAAAAACTCATGATTGAGCGGCACACTGGGGTGTGCACAATTGTTAACCGTAGGAGTTATCCGATGTCAGGGCATACAAAATGGCATGAAATCCGCCGCAAAAAAGGGGTTCTTGATCAACGCCGAGGCCAACGCTGGACGAAAATCGCTCGTGATATTACGATCGCCGCCCGCGAAGGTGGTGGCAGCCCCGACATGAACTTCCGGCTGCGCTTGGCGATTGAAAAAGCCAAAGCCGATAATATGCCAGCGGATAATATTCAACGAGCAATTGATCGCGGCACTGGCGTAAGCGGTGAAGCAGCGCTCGAAGAAGTGACCTACGAAGGCTATGGCCCAGGTGGCATTGCCGTGATCGTCGATGCTGCCACTGACAATCGCAACCGCACCGTTTCCGAAATTCGCACCGCCTTTAACAAAAATGGCGGCACACTCGGCGAAGGCGGCTCAGTCGGTTGGATGTTTGATATCAAAGGTTTGATTAGTATTGATCGGACTGAAAAAACCGACCCCGATGAAGTGACCTTGCTGGCGATCGATGCCGATGCTGATGATGTGATTGTCAACGACGATGCAATTATTGTTTACACCGAGTTTAGCAAATTAGCAGCGGTGCGCGATGCGCTCAACGAGCAAGGCCTAAAAATCAGCACCGCTGAAAAAACTATGCTGGCCAAAACAATCATGGAAGCCGACGAAGCGACCACTTTCCAGATTTTGCGGCTGATGGAGCGGCTCGAAGATCTCGATGATGTACAAAAAGTCTATAGCAACCTTGAAGTATCCGATGAACTAGCCGAAAAATATGCCGAACAAGGCTAATTAATAGGCTGCATGCAGCCCCAACCAGCACGGTTTTAACTGTGCTGGTTTTGTTTAAGTTTGTGTTATCCCCGCCAAATCCAAGCCAAATAGTAAAACAGAATAAGGCGATTCTGGTATAATCAGGGACGATTATCCAAACCCTTGCAGTACAGAAGTCCTATGGACAACCTACGCTATGCCTCAACTTCATGCCAAAGAAGCAGGGTATGAAGCTAGATCTACAGGTTAAACACCATGGTATACAGCGCAATTGCAGCAAGGGGCGCACACTCCCGCCCCATCCAGCACTATCCAGCACTATCCGCTAGCTCACGAGGAGACGCACGATGACCAATTTTGAGTTCTGGCAAAAAGTTAAGGAAATGGGTCAGATCACGTATGACTGGTGGTATCCTACGATTGCGCTTCCGGCTTTAATTTGGGCAGTTTCGGTTCTCTTTCTGGCAATCTTTGCCGCACGTAAAATTAAAAAAGTGCATAATCGCTTTTTAACCCTCTTTTTATCGACCATTCCAGTATTGTTGATCTTCCCATCGGCCTATATCACCCAAGCCCTTGGCAGTGCGCTCAATCGGGTTGGTTATACGTTGCCTGAGAACGTCAACGATTTTGCCAGCAACGATGCCATTGTCTTAGGTAATTACCTGAATGCCTTTGGCTTATGGGGCGTGTTGGGCGTTACCTTCACCTTACCATTAATTCTGAGCAGCCTCTCACGTAGCGAAGTACCAGTGATCAGCCCAGCCATTCGGAATGCCACTAAAACCATCACCAATATCGCTACCCGCGCTTTTGGCCGACGTGGCGGGGCTGGTGGTGGCGGACGGATCAACGCACCCTATGGCTCGATCACCATCAACAATGGCTCGCGTAAAGGCTCAATCGAAGCCTTACGCCCCGATTTTACAATTGGCGGCAAGGGTGATATTCAAGTTAGTGATGTGATTGTTTCACGAACCCATGCCAAATTTGTGTTGGAAGATAATCAAATTGCCGTGATTGACCTTGGTAGCACCAACGGCACCTTCTTGGTACGCGATGGTCAAGGCTTTATGCTCGATAGTCAGCCTGTACCGCTTGAACATGGCGATACGATCTATCTCGGCGACCCCAACCAAGACAATGCAGTAGAAATGGTATTTGAGTTTAATACAGGAGCATAACCTCATGAAAACGTGGATTTTGCGTTGTAGCCTTGCGTTGCTGCTGCTCTCGCCAGTTTTGACGTATGCTCAAGCGGCCTATGAAGTTAAACTCACCGATGCCCAATTACTGCAAGATCGGGTGGTCAACTTCAAGATGCGGGTGACTGATACGACGACTGGTCAAGATGTGCCGCCTCTGGAACCTGGCGATATTGCAATTTATCAAGATGGTCAATTGCTGACAGATTCTCAATTGGTGATGCATGTAATCACCACTGATGCGACCCACCCAACCAGCCATACAATTCCCTTTGATAGCCAAAATGTCTTACGCGCTTCGGGGGCAACAATTGGCTTAGTGACTGATTTAAGTGTCGCGCTCGGCGATCCATTTATCGGCGAAGTTCGCACTGCTGCCGAAAGCTGGATCAACCTTGGTAATGCGGTTTCGCCCAACGATCCCGAATCGATTGGCTTGTTTATTCCACGCTCATCAAATAGCCAATCAACCCGCCCAGCCAGTGCACCTGAGTTTGATCGCGACCACAATAAAATTATTGGGGTTCTGCGCACTGAGCCACCACGCGATGGCGCAACCAATTTGTATGGGGCAGTCTTAGAGGCCGTTACCGCCACCGCAGCCGAGGCCAAAAAACGCGGTACTGAAAGCTATGTGGTGGTATTTGGCGATGGTTCAGTTACCCCTGATAGCGCTGGTTTGTTCAGCCAAATCGTCGATCTTGCCAATAAAAACAACACGATTATTATTGCCGTTGGGATTGGCAAGACTGAAAATTTGGATAAAGCTACCAATCAACTGCCCAATTTAGCCAGCAGCACCAACGGGCGCTACGTTGCTGGAGGCCCAGAAGAGCGGCCAGGCAATATGGACCAAGCCTATAAAGCCTTGGTTAAGCCCGTTAATCGCACTGGTTACGATCTTGCATTTGCCCATACCGCACCCCGCGACGATAAACAACACACCTTCCAAGTTAAGGTGACGATTGCTGGCCAAACCTGGGAAAGTTCAACCTTGCCAATTCCAATTGGTGGGCTAGCCACCGAATCGGAGTTTACCTCGTTAAACCAACTCCAAAAATATTATCTACTGCGTGGTGTGCCCGCCGCAATTATTTTGGCAGCAGTCACAACCGCTTTAGCAACCGCCACCCGCCGTCGCCCAACTCGGATTGATCCAGGGGCTGGTAAGTAGGCTATCGGAGGAGCGACTATGCATCTTGTTGCAGGTCAACAATATGGGCGCTATGAAATTGTTGATGATCGTTTGGCTGAGGGGCTTTCCGGCCCAGTCTACCATGCGATCATCAACCACGATGATGGGCATCGTGAAGAAGTGGCGCTCAAATTTCTGACGAATAAACTTCCTCAAGTTCGTCAGTATTTTATGAATGAGGAACGTTTGCTAAAAAAAGCCGAGCACCCCCATGTGATCGGCTTTGTCCACAGTAATGTCCGTGACGAGCCCTATACGCTGGCCACGACGTTTGTTTATGCCTACAGCAATAAAGAGTTATCGAAGCAAAAAAGCGAAACTATCGCGCTGCAAATCGCTGAGCAAATTGGCAGCGCTTTGGATTATCTGCATATTGCCCACCCCGATAGCCCGGTTATTCACCGTGACGTAAAGCCCGATAACATCCTGGTTGATAAAGCCTCGCACGATGCAATTCTGATTGACCTCAGCGTGGCTTCACACGAACGCTTTGCCTTGGTCGATGAACGCGGCTTTGGCACACCACCGTATATGGCTCCTGAGCAATATACTGGGCATGAAGTGCCAGCAACCGACCAATATGCCTTGGCCTTGGTCGTCTACTACTTCCTAACTGGCGATACGATTCCAACGATCAAACCGCCCAAAATCAAGGGCATGGAATCGAACGATCCCCAAGTGTATCAAGCAGCTTTGGCGATTTGGAATACTGAATTTCGCCAGCAATTGGCGGCGCAAAACGAGCGGATTCGCAAAAACTTGGCCAAACATCCCACCGCCATCGAGGTTTTCTTAAAAGCGACTGCCTTTGAGCCAACCGATCGGTATAGCTCATGTGCTGCGTTCAGTATGGCCATGCACGAAGCTTTGCGCAACGATGGAGCCGCATTTGCCGCTCCAAGCATGCCAATTAGCAATTCACGTCGCTCAACCATGATTAGTATTGGGGCAATTAGTGCTCTGGTTTTAATTGCAGTGCTCTTTTTATTGTTGGGTGGTGGCGATACGCCTGATCCAAATGGTAAAGCAACGCCAGAACAAGCAGCGATGCAACCAACCTCAACCTTACCGGAAACTCCCACTACTGGTGGTATTCCAACGGTTACGATCGAAGCGGTTATTCCAACCTCAACCTTACCACCAATAGTTTCACCAACTGCTGGAGGGCGCGAGGTAACCCTAAGTCAAGGCTACATTTTACGGGCACGACCTGGCGATGGTAGCGCGAATGCCCTTGGAAGTGGCCAAGCGCTTGAGGGCCAAAAATTTCTTGTGCTTGATGAAAACCCCAGCACAATCAGTGGTGATCAACGTAAATGGTTCAATGTACAACGTATCAACGGTGGAGAAACAGGATGGCTACCAGAAACAGTCTTACGCTAGGCCACCAAGGAGCATTGCAATGAGTCAAGCAGCCAATCTGCCTAACCTCGTGGTCTATGGTCAAAGCGATGTTGGGCGACAACGGAATAATAACGAAGATAATTTGGCATGGCGACATGCCGATGAACGCAGTTTTGGCACCAAATTGGTCAACGGAGTAACCGAACTTTTCGCCAAAATTCGCGGCGGTGGCGCAACTGGGTTTAGTGTCAAGATCGAGCATAAATTGCTTGCGAGCCATGGTCGGCTCTATGTGGTTGCCGATGGAGTCGGCGGTAACGACGATGGCGAGTTGGCTAGCCGTGCCGTTGTCGAATATACGACCAAGTTTTTCTATAATAGTGACCCCAAAAACTACAAAAGCAAACAAGATCAACTGAATGCGGCGATTCAATATGCCACCAAAATGGTCTATAAAGAGGCTGGCAATACCAACCGCGCCTCAACCTTGGTGCTAGCCTTGGTCTGGGATGAAGGCACACTCCGCAAGATTATTTTCTCGAATGTTGGCGATAGCAAAGGCTATTTGTTCCGCGCCAACAACACCGAATATGATCGAGCCGTCCAAACCAAAGATCATGTCAACGCCATGAACAAAAGCCTCTGGCAATCCATGGGCGATCCTGAGGTAACGCCGCACTTCAGCGATGAGCTGGTTTTGGGCAAAGATGATGTGATTGTACTGTGCTCAGACGGGCTTTCTGATGGGGTGCAGGCTGAAGAAATTGGCAAAATTGCCACACTTAATGCCCCTCAAAACGCGACAACTGAGTTGATCAGCCTTGCTAATGAGCGCGGTGGCCACGACAACATCACCAACGTGGTGGTACGTAACGGCCCTGCGCCAATTCAATGGGGAGCCTTAGGCGGAATTTTGGGAGTTGTGCTCTTGGTTGCCGCCCTCTTAGGCGGGATCGTGTTCATCGGTGGCGATGATGTTAACCCAAATACTGGTGGCCGAAATGCCATTGCCATCCCAACCCGACCAATCATCACAATGGTCGATGGTTCGTTTGCCACGGTCACATTGCCCGCTGAAACGGCAACAGCCGAAGCCGAATTGATTCGGCAAGCGACCGAAAACCCAGTGCCAACTGATACTTTAGCGCCGCAAGCAACCAGCGCACCTGGCACGAACCCAACTGCACGGCCAGCAGCAACAACAGCGCCAACCAATCGTCCAGCGGCAACGAACCCACCAGTCGTGCAACCAACCACTCCACCAGTGGTCATCCAACCCACCAACCCACCAGCCCCAGGCGATCGTGATGGTGATGGCTTTACCGATGATGTTGATGGTTGTCCTGATGTGGCAGGCCCAAACAATGGTTGTCCAGCACCAGTTGAGCCAACCAATCCACCAGCCGTCGGCGACAGTGATGGCGATACCATTCCTGACGATCGCGATGCTTGTCCAAATGAGCCTGGCGATCCATCACGGAATGGTTGTCCAAAACCAGCTGATCCACCAACCGAGCGGCCAACCAATACGCCACGGCCAACCGAGCAACCAACCAAAGCGCCAGAGCCGCCAACTGTACCACCACTACAACCAACTGCGGCCCCACCACCACCCACGACACCGCCATTACCATAGTTAGGTAGAAGTCGGTTATACATAGTTAGCGCAATTGAAATTATAGGGATAGTACAATGCAGAAGTTTCAGCGTCTATTGTTAGTAATATTGTTCATCAGCCTAAGCCTCATGCTGCAACCAAGCAGTCATGCCCAACAAGGCCTCAAGTTGCCAGCTGCACCGACCATCGATCAGCCGAATGCACTAGCAGCCCCACCGGTGATCGGTTGGGATCAAATAGCTGCAACCGTAATTGAAGGCCAAGACCTCATTTTAGCGGTACGCGTCAAAAGCATCGATCCAGGTGATTCGGTCGATATTGGGGTTACCTATGAAGTTTATAATGGGACAGCTCAATCGCCCGCTGACTATAACCGAAGCTTAACCTTGGTTAGCAATAATCAACCAATCACTCGTACCGTAGCGATGAAGGGGGCAGAACGAGTCCAATATATCAAAGTTGATACCAACATGGATAGCAATAATAACGAAGGCCTTGAAACGTTTTTTATTGATATCTCGGTAGCAGGAGCTCAAATTGACCCAAGCATGGGCAATCGGGTAACCGTTACAATTGCCAAGACTCAAAAATTCTATCCTGCATTCGCTGACTTCCAAGGGTGTAGCGATGTCGCCGAGCCAATCAATAACACGCCTAAGAATGGAGCGCTTTTGGCAATTAATGGTGGAACATGCCAGAGCGATTTTGCCAATGAAATTCCTAGCGATTCCGATTATTATCTCTTGAGCCAAGCCACCAATGGCTCGTTACGGCTGTTATTAGAAAATGTAACGCCGAACCAACATGACTTTAACCTCTATCTTTATCGCCAACTCACCGATGGGTCGTTTGAGTTCATGCAACAATCAACCAATCAAGCTCAAATTGCTGATTCAATTAGCTTCGCAGCAACAGCGAATACTGTTTATTTAGCACGGGTTTACTGGGTTACCAGCACAGGAACCGCTACCCCGATCTATCAATTGAGTGCAACGGCCCAATAAGTGCATCAACAAGGAGCGTAGAGTTTATGAAGCATGCTAGCTCCCCAGTGGTGCTAGCATGCCCCAACTAATTATCCAAAGGAGTGTTAGGATGCTGCGGTGGTCTCGTTTTATTCTTATGTTCTTGTTCATTCAACATATGCTCATCACGAGTAGTTTTGCTAGCCCTGAAGCCCCTCAAGCGATTACGGTCTCGTGGCAACGTACCAAGGTTTCAACCACTGAAGGGGTCAGTGTTTGGTTAGCAGTTGTGGTCAATGGAGCCAACCCATCTGATAATGTTGATATTGACCTTCGATATAATACCCAAGGTGTTACCGCCTATACTGGATCAGATTACGAAGGCACAATGGGGAATAATTTCAACATCAGTGGTCAAACTCGAGTTAGATTAATCAGAATAGAAATTTATAACAATAACTATTACGAAAACCATGAAACATTTCTTGTACAACTGAATTCCCGCACGAATGGGATTGATGTAGTAGGAGAAGTAAAGGCTGAAGTAACGATTTCGCGTAGTCGTCAATTTGGGGGCATGGTTGGCAATCTCCAATCATGTTTAAACTCAAGTGGCACGGCCAACGATCTACCTGCCACTGCTGGGATGATCAATCCCAATGGCGGTTGGTGTGATAACCATTTCATTAACGAACCAGTTCAAGCTTCCGATTACTATTACTTTATTGCGCCAAAAAATGGTCGGGTCGATATTGATCTGCTCAATACAACCCCCGATCAGCATGATTATAATCTGTATCTCTATGTGCATAATGGTGGTAACGACTACACCTTTATGCAACAATCGACAAACACAGGCCAACAAGCCGAGGGATTATCGGCAAGCATCAGCGCTGGCTCACGCTATTTGATTCGGGTCTATTTTGTGAGCAAAACTGGCAGCAAAGACCCCTACTATCGGCTAAAGGCCAATGTTCCTTAAGCAACTACATGCCTTTATGAGAGTTGCTCGGCTAGAGTTTAGATAGGTCATCTTAATATTCAGTGTGTAGGACAGGAATTCGTATATGCGTCACTATTCTGCTAAACATATTGTTCGTTATCTAGCTGTTTGTTGTTTCCTAAGTCTCTTGTTCCAAATTAACCCTCAAGCCAACGCTCAAACAGTTGAAGTAACACCACCACCGCCGCCGCCACCAGTTACCCAACCAGAGCAGGCGGCCCAATCAAATGCGCCGCAGATAGGCACAATTCAGTGGGGCAGCACCACAATTATGGCCTCTGAGAAACGCCTTTCGGTGTGGTTGCAAGTTAAATTTCTTGGCAATACGACCCTCAATTCATTTAGTTATCGCACAATTGAGGGCAGTGCCGGGGCCGGAACTGATTTTACCGCCCGTGATATCACGGTCAGCGTGCCTGCTGGTCAAGGCTTTACCTATATTCAAATTCCATTAGTTAACAGTGTTTTAGTTGAAAGCAAAGAAACCTTTGTAGTTCAACTCTATGGATTTACTGGTTTTACCCTCCAAGGCAATGCCAACGCAACCGTTGATATCTATGAACGCCTTTATGCAATGCCTCAAGTGCGGGGCGTTAGTGCTCGTTGCGATACTGCCGAAGATCAAAACGATAATCCGCTGACAGCAGGCTTCTTAGGTGGAGCACTCAATAGTGGGAGCGTTTGTTCGAGTAATTTTCTGAATGAAGTTCAAGGCGAGTCAGATTACTACCGGATCTATGCTGATGGGTCGCCAGTCTATGAATATCTGTTTAACATCACCATGACCAATACGACCAATCCAGCCGCCCACAATATGGATATATTCCTCTATGAATTGGTCAATGGTAGTTATCAACCAATCACAAGCTCACTACAACCAGGCCAAGAGCCAGATACAATTGCAGTCAGCTTAAAACAAGGAACAACCTACTTTTTACGGGTTTTGTGGGGGTCATCAAGCGCCTCAAGCGCCAAGCCCAGTTACAATATTTACACCTCAATTAGCAGCCCGCTTAACCCATAAATGGGCCAATGGCTGATTAAGGTGCTAGTGCTTGTCAAGGCTGCCGAATAGTGTGATAATGGGGCAGCAACGAAGTTGTCGAAAAATATTAATCTTTGGTACTGAAGAGAGCGGTCTTCCGCTGTTTTCGTTGTAGGATGCTGCTATGGAGTCGTTTGAACATACCCAGTTGGGCGAGTATACCTTGCAGGATGAAATAGGTCGCGGCGGGATGGCGCTCGTCTATCACGCGCAGCACCCCGATTATGGCTCGGTAGCCTTTAAAGTGTTACCACCCTATTTCGCCCACGATACCGACACGCTCCGACGATTCATGCTCGAGGCACGGGCGATTCGAGAGTTGCACCATCCCCATATTGTGCAACTCTACGAAGCCAGTGATATTCCTGACCCAAACAATACCCGCCAACGAATCCATTATATTGCTATGGAATTTATTGGCGGTGGCACACTTAGCGAACGCTTGCATACCCAGCCCCGTCAGCAACTCAATCCAACAATTGAGATGGGCTTGCATATTGGTTCGGCCTTAGATTATGCACACCGCAAGCAGTTTATCCACCGCGATATCAAGCCTAGCAATATTCTTTATCGCCACGATGGTCATGCAGTCTTGGCCGACTTCGGGATTGCCCGCGTCAGCAATGAGGCTCGTATGACCAAAACTGGCGGTTTTGCAGGCACGGTCGCCTATACTGCACCCGAAATTGCTGAAGGCCAAATTGCTGATGCTCGCTCCGATATTTACGCATTAGGCTTGATTCTCTATGAAGCTTTAGCGGGCAAAAACCCCTATGCCAACATGCATGCAAATATCGCTGTTGCATTAAGTAAAATTATCAGTACTCCATTGCCGCCATTACGTGAGCTAGCCCCCCATGTCCCACCACTGACCGCCCAAATTATCGAACGCGCCACGGCCAAAGATCCGGAACGCCGTTTCGAGAATATGTCTGATTTTGTTGAAGCACTCAAACAGGCTAAATTTGGACGATCAGCAACCAAACCCGATGTGCAATTGAATGCCCATGGCAAGCCCATGATTCCAATTGCCCGACCAGGTGGGAGCCGAACTGAACGCAGCTCTGAAGGCGATTCAACACGCACGCAAGTTTTCAATCCAGTGGTTGGTGCTGTTAGCGCCGTCAATGTGCCTGTTTCACAGCCCAACCAAGGCTTGGCAGGCCCAGCTAGTGGCGCAAATATGGCCTTGCCTGTTGAAGGCACCCAAATCTATACGCCTCCAGCAGTCAGCAGCCCAAATAGCCATATCAATCAACCACTCAGCGGGGTTAATCAACCATTGAGCGGAGCCAATCAGCCCCTACCAATGGCTGGAGGGTCTCAAGTTAATGCGGCATTACCGCATGATGGGACGCAGATCTACACCCCTGAGTCGGTTGGGGCACCAAGCGGAACCAATATGGCGCTCACTGGCGAGAGCACTCAAATGTATGCGCCAATGTCGGGGGTCAATCAACCATTATCGGGGGTCAACCAACCTCTAACTGGCCAAAACCCGTTACGTGGGCCAAGCTCGCGACCCAATCGCACGGTCAATGCTCGTCCGATCGAGGTTGCCCGACCTGGCACCGCTGTCAATCAAAATCTTGGCCCTAACTCTCAGCCTAATCTCGGCTTTGACGGCGGCTCAGGTACATTTGCGGTTAATCGGCCAAATAACAATAAAAAGAAGGCCTTAATCGCTGGCATCGGTGGTGGAATTTTAGGCTTGGTGCTGATTGGTGTGTATATGCTCTCTAGCAGCAATGCTAGCACTACCACCGATAATAATGGCACATCAAGTGCGATTGTTACCACCGATGGCGGGGCAACTGCCACGAGCGCAAGTGCCAGCGAAGGAACACCCATTGGTACTCAGCCAGTTGTGGTGGTTGACCCAGGAGTTGCGACTAGCACCTTGGCCCCAACCCCAGAAAATAGCCCAACACCTGAGCCAACTGATACACCAGTAGCCTCGGCCACATCGAATGCAGTTGTCGCAACCGCCCGCCCACAATCACCAACCCCACGGACACGGGCAACCAATGTTGTCCCAACTGCACCACAAGCAACGGCTGTACCACCAACCAATACACCAGCACCAGTTGATAGTGATGGTGATGGGGTTGCCGATGAAAATGATCCTTGTCCGAATGTAGCTGGGCCAAATGGCGGTTGTCCTGCTCCAACCGATGTTCCACAGCCAACCGCAATCCCTGATTCCGACGGCGATACGATTCCTGATAACGTCGATAATTGTCCAACCGAACCAGGCGATCCATCACGGAATGGCTGTCCAAAACCACCACCAACCAATACACCACGCCCACCAACCTCGCCGCCACTACCACCAACCCCCGTTACAGGGCCATAGGCGTGGCGGAAGTCGATTAGCCCAAACAACAGAGCGCACCTGCCAGTGCGCTCTGTCTATGATCACAAGCTATGTTTAGCATTAGGTGGCCCTCTATGCAAAACTTAAGTAATCTTCAACTTGGGGAGTATCATCTAGCTGAGCAGATCGGCCAAGGCGGCATGGCGGTTGTCTACAAGGCTGAACATCCACAGTTTGGCACAACCGCATTCAAAGTCTTACCGTCGATGCTGATCCACGTCGGTGAATTATTAACCCGCTTCCTCAACGAGGCCGATGCCGTGCGGATTTTACATCACCCGCATATTGTCCAATCGTATGAGACCGGGGCCGTACCCCACCCCCAATTAGACGAGGAGGTCTATTTTATTGCGCTCGAATATATCGAAAATGGTTCGTTGTTGGAGCGCATGATCGCTAGCTCGCTCGCCGTCGAAGATGTGATCAAGATGGGCATCGATATTGGCTATGCCTTGGAATATGCCCATAGCAAGGGGATTATCCACCGCGATATCAAGCCCAGCAATATCCTGTTCCGCAACAATGGCCAAGCTGTTTTAGCCGATTTTGGTATCGCCAGCACCGCTCAATATATTCGGCTTACCAAAACCGGCAATGTAACTGGCACAATCGCCTACATGGCCCCAGAAATTATGCAAGAAGTGCCAGCCTCGCCGCGCTCTGACCTCTACTCACTGGCCTTGGTACTCTACGAAACACTCACCAATTCACGGCCTTTTGGCACTGATACGGCCTCACCGCAGTTGGTGCAAAAAATCTTGCAAGAGCAAATTCCGCCGCTGCAAACCGTTGTGCCAAGTATATCGCCAGCGATTGCCCAAGTTATCGAACAAGCCTTGGCCAAGCATCCGAACCAGCGTCAAACATCGGTCGGCGAATTTGTCAGCCAATTGCAACATGCGCTGCAACGCCGTACCCCCAGCCAATTTACCATCCCATTGCCTGAGCCATCCGAAGATCTGTTGGCCGATCAGTTTACCAAGCCCCAACAACGTACTCCTAAGGCTAAACCGATCGAGGTTAATCGACCAAATGCGGCAGCTTCATCAACGCTTGGCATTCAAGCCAGCAATGATCTCGCCAGCTCATCGCGGGCAAAATTTACGACAACCCTCCAGTTTGTGTTGATCGCAGTTGTGACCTTCTTTTTAGTCCTAGGTATTTTTTTCATTTTTAAATAATTGACCCTAGGTATTTTTCTTAATTAATTTTTGACACAATTGCCTTAACTCAAGCCATTCCAAGCCAAAAATTGCCCATTTTAGCGCTTCATCGTAAAACAGCGATGAAGCGCTTGTAGTTAACCAGCCTGCCCAGTATATTAACAGTGTAACCCGTATGGATACGGTTCAGCGGGAACAGCACCTAAACAAATCAAACCAAACCCCACATTGGTCACCGCTATCGACCAACGGAATGGCCGCTGGAAATAGTCGGTGGTGCGTCGAAACTAACACATTCATTAATTATTGTTATGAGGAAACGCACAAAGACATGCACGTGGCTCGGGCTGGTGGTGACTGATCACCGACGAACACCCATCTGCTGCTCGGCTATCAATGTGAAGCATTGTTATAGTTCTTGCGTGATGTGACAATAACCGTAATTTTAAGGTCAGCCGCAAGGAACGCTAGCAAGCCCAGCCCCTGCGAGGGGTCTCCTCGGCAGGCAGCCGCTTCGCTTAGCCATAACAATTAGGAGTTTGTTTAGCTTTGAAGCTGTCGAACCGTATCCGCGGGTCCTTTGGTTAGAGTGTTTTGTTTGTAAAAAAAGGATTGCCACCGTCTCGGAGGGGATGGTGGCAATTGCATTTTAGGGTTTTGGCACGTAGGTAAACACGATATCGGCAAATTCTAGTTGATAATGCTCGTCAATCAGTCGAATGCTCTCTTCAGTCCAGCGTCCCGTCGCATCGCGCCGATCGGTTTGCACATTAAACGGCAACATAATCAAGCTCCAACGGCGTTGCCGAATGCTCTCATATAACCCATCAGCTGGCCAAACCTCACTCTCAATCGCAGGCCCCATCGTCGATGGATCATCGAAAATCAAGGGTTTGCCCGCCGCAATCGCCAAGCCTGGGTTATCGAGCAATACATCGCCGGGCTTCGATTGAATATAGGGCACAAATCGCGCCATATCGAGAATGCCAAATTCGCCCCCATACCAACTGGGGGTTTGACGTAAACACCAGCCTTGCAGCAACAAACCACTAATCGCCAGCGCCATCGCTGCCCGCCACCAACCTTGCTTAGTCAAACCAAGGTTAATCAGCAAACCAGCCGCCAAACCACCAGCCAAGCACCAAGCGAGCATTGTTTCTAAAAGATGATTATGGTGCGCCCCAACTTCGCCCGCCCCATACAACGAAATTGGAGCCAGCGTCGCATACAAGGCCGCTTGGCGCATGGCATAATGTCGCCAGTGCAAGCCTAAACCAAGCAGCGCCAAGCCAACCAAAGGCAACGACCAGCCAAGCAAACGCACATATTTCCACATCAGATCAAAGCTCCACCACTCCGAGCGGTGCAAGCCCCAAATGTGGCGCGTCGCCCAGCCAGCGGTCACAAGATCCAACGCGAGATAGGGCAGACCTGCTGCTAAAACGGCAATTGTGCCAAATTTTAGGCCTTTGCGCCAATCGTGCAGCAGCAAATTAAGCCCAACTGCCAGCGGAGCCATTGCCAAGGTTTGTTTGGCTAAAAACGCCAAGCCAAAACAAACTGCCGCCCAACCAAACCAACGCCCTTCACGCCCGCTAGCCAAGAGCAAACCCAAGGCCGTAAAACTCAAGGCAAACAAATCGGGCTTGAGCCGCAAGGCCCATAATTGAGCTGGCGGAAAGGCTAGCCAACACGCCCCAACTGCTAAACCCAACAGCCAAATGCGAGTATGGCTAGCCACAAACAGACTGATGATCAGGCCAATCGCCAGCATTGAGAGCAGTGAAATCCAACGGCCTGCCGTAAAAGGCTGCGCAGGATCAAACGGCATAAACGAAAGCAGCATCGGGTGTAAAGGGGTATAGGGAGCCGAAATAAACTCTTCGGCCACAATCGGGCGATACAATGAGCGATCACGTCGAATCAGTTGGGCTTCGTGCAATAATGTGCCTTCAAGCCCATCGTCGGGGGTTTGCAAGTTCAGCACAGGCCGCCGCGCCAAGCCCCGTTCAAAGGCTGGCCACATCAAGCCCAGCATAAGCACCAACAATACTCCGCCCAAGCCAAGCCGCCACCAAGCCTGTTTTTGCCCTTCAGTCTGCTGTTTTTCCATCGTTTGCAATTCTTCCACAAGCCAACAAAAGCCCATGGATAATAGCAGATCCGCTACGTAACGTCTAGCAAAACGATTTGAGGCAAATTCCTAGGATAACTGTTTTACCGAGATCACCACCCCTCCGCCCCGCCTCAAGGCGGGGAACGCAGGGTGTTTTCATCCCCCTGCACCCCCTAAAGCACAATTTGTGACATTTGCAATTTCGCTGATCAGGCAAATTTCCGTATTTAATTTAGTGTTCTTGCAAACTTTGCAGCAATTCGTTGTGCACGATTGGCTCGGTCTCAGTTTGCAGGGCTTGTTGCAATAATGCGATGGCCGAATCATCGAAATTGCGGCCAATCGCCCAAGCGGCATGCTCACGCACAAGGCTGCTGGCATCGTGCAACAAGGGCGCTAGCAAGGGCAAAATCGCGGGGTCGCGCCAGTTGCCTGCTGCCACACAAGCGTTGCGCACCAAACGATCACGCTTGAGCCGACTAATCGCGGCCTCGCCATAGCGCTCACCAAAACCAGCAGGATCTAAGGTCAAAAGGCTGGCCAAGGGCGGAGCTGCCCGATCATGATCAATTGGAAAAAAGGCTGATTCTTGGCTTTGTACACCAAAACGCTGCCACGGGCACACATCCTGACAAACATCACAGCCAACAATCCAATTGGCCATTTGCGGGCGGAGCTCACGCGCTATCGAGCCTTTATATTCAATCGTCAGGTAGGAGATGCAGCGCCGAGCATCAAGCACATGCGGTTTGGGGAAGGCCTTGGTTGGGCAGGCTTGTAAACAGCGGCTACACGAGCCACACATCGTCGGCGGGGCAGGCTGATCATAATCAGCAAATTCGTAGGTCGTTAGAATTTCGCCCAAGAAGAAAAAGGAGCCACGCCGTGGGCTAATCAGCATGGTGTTTTTGCCGATAAAGCCCAAGCCAGCCTGCTGGGCATGCGAACGCTCTAAAATCGCCCCAGTATCGACATAGACCCGCTGCTGAACTGGCTCGGCAATTTGGGTTTGCAGCCAATTCGCCAGTTCTTGCAAACGTGGAGTCATTAGATCATGGTAATCGATGCCCCAAGCATAGGCGGCAATCCGGCCACGGCTGGGGTCATTCAGCAAACTAGCGGGAATTGGCTGGGTGCGATAATCCAGCGCCACGATAATCAACGAACGCACATTCGGCACGATCACATTCAAATCTTGGCGACGCGCTTGGCGATCAGGCCGTGCCAAATAGCCCATCTCGCCATACATTCCGGCTTCAACCCAAGCTTGGTAGGCAGCTAAAGTTGGTGATGGCTGGGCAGGGGTGATACCAACCAGATTAAAACCTAATTGAGCAGCCTGTGCTCGAACTGCCTCAGCAAGATTGTTCGTCATAACTCACTTAAATCATCGGCGCTAGGAGTTTGTTCGCGTAAACGCCGCACCTCTTGGCGCAACAAATCAATTGAGGCTAAAGTACCATCACTCGCCTGAAAAAACCAATGCTCCCAGCCATTGCAACTTGGTTGGCCTGTCAAAATTGTGCCAAGCTTGTGAATTGAGCCGCGTGTGCCATCGGCCATGCGCAGCGAAGCATCAGCCAACAGCGTGGCAACTAAGTTTGGATCGCGGTTAAACCATAATTGTTGGCCCGCTTGCAACAAACCATGCTCCAACAAATTGCCAAAGGGAATCCGTGGAATCCGCCGTTTGTTGCTCGGCAAGGCTTGTAAGGCACCGGTGCTGCTAGGCGCCTCAATCGCGGCAATCCGGCCTCGCGCTGCTTCAACATAGCTGGGATCACGCTCGATGCCAATGTAGTGACGGGCCAAACGTTTGGCTACCGCGCCCGTCGTGCCCGTGCCAAAAAATGGATCAAGCACCACATCACCGACATTTGAGCTTGCTAACAACACCCGATAGAGCAAAGCTTCGGGCTTTTGGGTACTATGCACTTTGTTGCCGTTGATTCGCAGGCGTTCGTTGCCAGTACACAGCGGAAATTCCCAATCGCTGCGCATTTGTTTATCATCATTCAGGTGGCGTAAGGCATGATAATTAAAGGTATACTTCTGACCTGGCAATTTAGCACACCAAATTAATGTCTCATGAGCATTAGTTAGGCGTACACCACGAAAATTTGGCATTGGATTACGCTTAATCCAGACAATATCATTTAAAATCCAAAAGCCAAGGTCTTGCAAAATTGCACCAACCCGATAGATATTGTGATAACTACCGATTACCCACATTGTGCCATTATCTTTTAAAACACGCTGACATGCTTGCAGCCAAGCGCGAGTAAATGCATCGTAGGCAGCAAAATCGCGAAACGAGTCCCAATCATCATCAACTGCATCAACATGCGTCATGTTGGGGCGTAATAAATCGCCACGCAATTGCAAATTATAGGGAGGGTCAGCGAAAATGAGGTCAACGCTGGCTGGTGGCAATAATGGAAGAACATCACGACAATCACCTAAAAGGATTTGATCGTGGTTCAAGGCTAAATCGGCCATAAGCAGTCCTCATGCGTGATAGTAAGATCGTATCCTACCAAAGAATCAATGCATGTGGAATATGCTAAATCGTTAGCATGGGCCTAATTCAGGTGTGAGCAACGATTATACCTAGTTAGTCAGCAACTTTGCGTTGAAACAGGCCAGCTAAAGCATTTTTACGTGGCGCAAGCACCAATACCAGCAAAAAGATCGCTGTATGGGCCAAAACAATCGATGAGCCAGTTGGTACGCCGTCGATATAGGCTGAAACGTAAATCCCAATCGTTGCCGCAATCAGGCCTTGCACTGAACCCCAAACGATCATCGACCAAAAGCGCCGTACTACTAACGAAGCAGTTGCCGCAGGCGTAACCAACATCGCTACCACCAGCACAATCCCGATGCTTTGAATTGCCACCACCACCGTTATCGCCATAATGCTGAGCAGCAAATAGTGCAAGAAGCCTACTGGCAAGCCTTGAGCCGCAGCCGCAGTGCGATCAAAGGTCATGAGCACTAATTCTTTGTAGAGCGCTGCAATCACCACCAAAATTAATCCGCCAACGCCAACAATCGTCCAGAGATCGCTCTGGCGCACCGCCAGAATATCGCCAAGCAACAAGCCAAATAGCTCTTTATTGTAGCCACGATCACGCGAAAGCAGGAAAATGCCCAAGGCAAACATGCCAGCAAACAACACCCCGATAGCGGTATCAAGGCTAACTTTGGAGCGGCGAGTAATCCAGCCAACACCTAAGGCGGTAGCCACACCAAAAATCGCCCCGCCCAGCGCAATATTCCAGCCGAGCATTGAGGCAATCACCACCCCAGGAAACGAGGCATGAGCCAAGGCATCGCCAATAAACGATAAATCTTGCAGCACCACAAATGCGCCGACTACTGAACACAAAATTCCAATTAGGATCGCGGCAAGCAGGGCGCGTTGAGTCGGCGCAAATTGTAAAGGAACCACGACACAGTTCCAAAAATCGGTACATTTCATGGGTTGGGAACCTTTTTTGAGTTGGGGATCGGTTGACGGGGGTCGGGGATCGGTATTTAGTACGCCCTCATCCCAAGCCTTCTCCCACGGATCAGGCGAAGTATCTGCCCCCTCTCGCCCTCGCCTCGCGTGCGAGAGCAAGGGGGTGAGGGCCTAATTTCAGCCCAATCGCAACCAATCCATTAATTATTCGCTGATCCGTCGCGGTTAATCAAAGTCTGTTTTTCGGTGCAATTACCATGATTGCAATCGAGAATGATGCGCTCGGCACTTGGCACTAAAACCAACGAACGCCCAAACGTAGCCTCAACCACTTCGCGGGTCATAATGGCGGTGGGCGGGCCATAGGCAATCAGGCGCTGGTTCAAGCAGAGCAAGGCATCAAAATGATGTTCAAGATGTTGCAAATGATGGGTTGTCACCAACAGGGTGCGGCCTGCACTGCTCAAATCGCGCAGCAGATGCAAAATTACCTCTTGAGTTGGCACATCAACGCCACTAATTGGCTCATCGAGCAACAAGACATCGGGTTCTTGGGCCAATGCTCGCGCCAAAAAGACTCGCTGTTGTTGACCACCCGAAAGATCAGCGATTGAGCGTTCGGCAAAATCTTGCATATTGACTTGTTCAAGCGCGGCATCGGCGAGGGCATAATCGGCCTTTTTCGGGCGACGCAGCCAACCAAGCTGGCCATAGCGCCCCATCAGTACAACATCGCGCACACTAGCCGGAAAGCGCCAATTGACCGCGCTAATTTGCGGCACATAAGCCACTTTACGCGAACGCTTGGCCAAAGCTTGGCCAGCCACCAAAATTTGGCCTGTTGAAGGAATTAAGCCTAAAATTGCTTTGATCAACGAGGTTTTGCCAGCACCGTTGGGGCCGATGATCCCAATTAATTGGCTTGATTGGGCCTGAAATGACACATCACTGAGCACCGTGCGTTGATCATACCGAATATTAAGTTGACGAACTTCAAGCGCTGGGGACAGGCTGGTGGCCGATTGAAGCCGAATATGCGCTTGGGAAGCAACCGCTGCCATAGAAAAATCCTTCGTTAACGCAAGAAGCTATAGGCAACAGCCGCTGCTGTTCCTATAGCTACTGCCATACATCAAGTGTGCGTTATTTGAGCGCAGCAACAATAGTATTCATATTGTACCGCATCATGTCGATATAGGAAGTTGCCGTATCGCTGCCTAAAGTGTCGGTATACAACACCGCAATTGTTTCAATCCCAGCTTCATCCGCCAGCAATTGGGCAGTTTTTTGGTTGAACTGCGATTCAGAGAAAATTGCCGGCACGCCGCTGGCCTTGACACTCTCGACCAAGGCCGCTAAATCACCAGCCGAAAGCTCGGCTTCGGGGTTATCCAACAACACGCCAGCAACTTCAAAGCCATAGTGGTGGGCAAAATACGGAAAGGCATCGTGGTTGGTCACCAGTTTGCGCCGTTCTGCCGGAATTTGGGCGGCCAAGCCTTGTAATTCTTGGTCGAGCGCTTGCAATTGGCCAAGATAGGCTTCGGCATTGGCCACATAGACATCCTTGCCACTGGGATCGACCGCGCTAAGTTGGTCACGAATCGTCAGGGTATACGACATCACATAGGTTGGGTCAAGCCAAAAGTGTGGGTTGCCTTCTTCGTGAGCGTGCTCATCGGCATGTTCTTCGTCAGCATGTTCTTCATCGGCGTGTTCTTCAATCACTGCAAAGCCAGCCGATAATTCAACCCGTGGCTGCTCGCTGCCCCCAGCATTTTCAAACAAAGGTTCGAGCCATTCCTCAAGGGCGTGGCCATTGAAAAACACAATATTGGCATCGGCGATTTTTTGGCTATCACCAGGCGTAGCTTGATAATCTTCGGGGCCAGCGCCCAAGGGAATAATATTATCAACAATCACTCGTTCGCCACCAACTTGCTTGATCACATCGGCCAGAATGCTCATGGTTGTAACAACACGAATTTGGCTGACTGGCGCGGTACTAATTGCGGTTGCCGTTGGCATGATTTGATCAGCGGTAGTGGTTTGTTGTTGGCTTTGGCTAACTTGGCTTGGCTGAACTGTGGCTGTACTTTGGCCACAACCAACCACCAACACCAGCAACAACCCTAAACTATATCGACGCATTGAATTGAAATCCTTAGCTAATTGATATTAATCTCATTATAAAAGAGATAATATCTCAATAAATGGTTTTTTGTCAAAAAAAAGCCCATTGCCTGGCGGGCAATGAGCCGATGGATATCAGCACATCGGTATCATAATACCGCAATAATGCTTAATGTGCTGAGAATTAACATCAAATAGACTGCCAATCGCCAAGTATAGAGGGAAATTGATTGGCTACTAGCTGGAACTCGCAGCATATGGGCTTCCCCCAGCACCAGCGCGAGTGCTCCAACGACACACAACATCACCATAAGTGTGATTTGCATAGGACACCTCCTTGCGGGAACTGCCGCCAGATGGATGTTGCAGCAGCTATACGCCCTAAGCAAAAAGGTGTTTCAAGCTTCGGCCATGTAGCAGGCCAAGGCGCGGCGCAAGGTAGGGTAGGCTTGTTGCAAATAGCCATACACGGTGTCGGGGCTAATTCCCAGCGAGCATGAGGCCTCTTGGGCAGTCATTCCTTGCAAATAACACAAATTGATCGCCATGCGTTGGCGGGTTGGCAGCGTTTCCAGTGCTGCATAAATATATTGGCTTAATTCAGCAGAAAGCGTGGCATCGCCCAAATCGCTAACACTCATGCGCTCATCGAGTTCATTCAAGTTGGTTTGGGGTCGTTGGCGACGGCGATAATCGAGCGCAGCGTTGATCGTAATGCGATGCAGCCATGTGCCGAGGCTGCTACGGCCTTCAAAGCGATTGATATGCTCAGCCGCGCGAATAAAACTCTCTTGCACAATATCATCAGCTTCATCATCGGAGTAAACATAGCGCCGAGCCAAACGTTGCATCTGAGGTGCGAAGGTTTGCAAAAAATAATTAAAGGCTGCATCGTCGCGCTGGCGCAACCCAGCAACAAGGCCGGCTTCATTTAATTCTTGGTTGCTAGGTTGAAAAGCAAGCATCACAACAATCCTTCGCTAGGAATAATCAGTATTTGTAAGCTCAATTCAGCGGTGTTGCAACTTTAGCACAAGCTATTGCTAAGCCTCATAGCAAATAGCACGACTTTTGGATAGCTCAAACAAAACATAGGTTCAGCCCAAAATAGCGCAATAGTCCTAGGTTAAAAAAGGCCTAGTTAAGTGGCTCGTAAGCCGATTCGTGATAGGCTTAATCCTATACTATTCAGTGGACTAATTGGGGATTCACTGAGCGGTACAACTTAATAGGAGGCGATGTCATGCGACGACGCATTCGTTGGCTACTGTTAATCGGTGGAGTTGTTGGCCTCGGTTTGGCGGTTGGAATCGGCTGGTGGCAACGCGATCAACCAGCAGTTAAGCTCAATCGAACCCTCGTACAAGATCAAGCTGGCAATATTCAACTGATCGATGGTCATAATCAACAATTGGCGTTGACGAATGATGCCTCATCAATCATCCAATATATTCAGGTTACGCCTGCACCCGATGGACAACACGTAGCCTATATTCAACTAACGCCCACAGTGATCGAAATTCGGGTGCAGGCCTTCGATGGCAGTCCAGCTCGCACAGTTTTCAGCGATTTTAATCTGCGCCCGTTTTATCTTTCTTGGTCGCCCAATAGCCAAATGCTGGCCTTTTTAGCGTCGGGCACAACCATGGAATTATATGTTGTGCCCGCTGATGGCTCCGAAGTAGCGCATAAAGTGCGTGATGGACAACCATCGTATTTTGCTTGGAAGCCCGATAGCAGTGCTTTACTGTTGCACACGGGCGGCGGCACTCCGGTTGGCAACACGGCAGTCCACTCAGTTCAATCCAAAGATTTGACCTTTTTCAAGGAAACCGCTGGTGATTTTCAAGCTCCTGCTTGGAATGCTGATGGCTCGGCGCGGGTGGTGGTAGTGGCTGATGGCGAAATCAATCAACTGATGCAGATTGATCAGGTCGGCCAACAAGCCTTGAGCGAACCAACCAGCGATGGCTTTATGTTTGTGCTTTCGCCCGATCGTGCCAAAGTGGCCTACCAAACCTTTGGCTTGCAAACCCGCTCAGGCTTGATGATTCAAACAATAGCTACCGGCAAAAGCCAAAGTTTCGAAACCGCCCGTCCCTTAGCGTTTTTCTGGTCGCCAGATGGGCGTTCGGTGGCCTTGTTGGTTGCCGATGCGCGGCCACGCGGCCCCAGCGGCGATGCTGGAATTGTCAAAGTTAGTCGTCAAGCTCAAACTGGGGTACAAGTGCATTGGGAAGTGCTGAATGTCGAATCGGGCCAAGTTAAACGGCTCAAATCGTTTGTGCCAAGTGGGCCTTTTTTGAATGTATTGCCCTATTTTGACCAATATGCTGCCTCGTTAACCTTCTGGTCGAGCGATAGCCAATATCTGCTCAACAATAGCAGCGACGGAGTTTGGCAAATTCATGTTGAAACTGGTGTAGAACAGCAACTAACCAAGGGCGCATTTGGGGTTGCCGTGCCATAAACTGCTAGACTTACTGCTGGTAGCGATGCTATAATCGACCTGTAGACCAGTGGTCATGAGGGAGCCACTGATCGCTACTAGCAATCCCCTCGTTGAGATTTGATAATGCGTCGAATTATCATAAGTACGCTAACCTTGCTAGCGCTAAGTTTGTTACCACGCGCTGCATCGGCCCATGAGTTGTGTTTCAACCAAGCCACCGAATATTGTCTGAATGATCCGTTTGCTGACTATTGGGAAGAAAATGGAGCCTTGCCAGTTTTTGGCTATCCAATTAGTGCTGCAACTGTGCAAAGCGATCATAGTTTGCAATGGACAGAGCGCCATCGGCTCGAAGCATGGCCAGCCAATGCCAACACACCCTATGAAGTGCAGCTAGGCCTGATCGGCAAAGAACGTTTAGCCCTGCTTAATCGCCAACCCGAAGCAGCAGAATCAGGTCCAATTGATGGTTGTTTATGGTTTGCCGAAACTGGCCATAATGTTTGTGATCAAACGTCGAGTGCTGGATTTAAGCAATATTGGCAAAATCATGGCTTAGCCGTACCAGGTTTGGATCGTTATGCGCGTTCATTACAACTCTTTGGCCTACCACTCACCGCGCCTCAAATGGAAACCAATGCCAATGGCGATACGGTGATGACGCAATGGTTTGAACGGGCGCGTTTCGAGTGGCATCCCAACAATCCCGATGAATTTAAAGTGCTGTTGGGTTTATTGGGCAAAGAGGTATTTCAACCAATTGTTGAACCACAACCAACTCCAATTCCAACACCTGTGCCAACCCCAGAACCACAACGTTGTACTGCGGTTTTTCCGGCTCCCAGCGTAATCAGTCTAGCTGAAACCTGTGTGGCGGGCGGCTCGCTGTTTGAGGTTTCAGGCAAATTCGAGCCAAATCAAACCATGTTTGCTTATGTAACCCAACCCAATGGCGAAGTTGTAACCTTCCCTGTGGTGATTGGCAATAGCCGCAGCCAGGCTGATGGCACATTTTCGCTGGTTGGGGCATTACCAGCCAATGCCAAACCTGGGGTATATGGCGTGACGGTTCAGGGTGGAACATTAAGTGGTGTCGCTTATTTTGAACTTTATACGCCTGCCCAACCACCAACAACCGATTATGGCGTGGTTCCAGCTTCGTCACCAAATGGCTACGCCTACCCTGATACTGGCCCAATTGGCCAAGTATTCCATTACGGCGCTTATGGCTTTGAGCAAAATTCAATTGTATCGGTCTATATTACAGCTCCTAATGGCGCAATTAGTACTGCTCGATTCAAGGTAACGGTCGATGGTGATGGGAATGCAGCTCGCGATGTTGCGTTCCGTACCAACAATCTTGATCTAGTAGGGATTTACGCCATCACCTTTGAAACCACCGATCAACAATATAAAGTAACAATCTATCACCGAATTACGCTCTAAATTAACCATAACTACTACTGTGAACGAATCATTTGCAACCGCTAGCAGCCAAATGCTCTAGCGGTTGGATTTTATGCTTAGCTTGTTACAACCGGCTTTGCCTTTAGCTTCGACTCAGCGAAAGTACCAGCGTAACGTGCGTTGCAACCATGGTTTTTCGAGCCAGCGGGTAAACGAACGTTGGGCAGTCATTTTGAGGCCTTGTGAGCGGGTTGGATAAACGTTAATCAAGCCACCGAGTTTTGAGGCGCTGACACCTGTGCCCATCGCCAACACCGCTGCATTGATCATATCGCCAGCGCCTTGGCCGATAATATGCACGCCGACAATTTGTTCTTTGCGGCCAACCGCCAAAATTTTGGTAAAACCTTGAGTTGCATCCTCGGTACGAGCACGATCGTTGGCGCTCCATGGCAACTCATACACCCGCAAGCTGCTGCCATACTTGGCCCGTGCTTGGTCTTCATTCAAGCCCACATGGCCAACTTCGGGGTCGGTAAAGGTTGCCCACGGCACTAATTCGTATTTCATGGCACTTTGGCCTGGAAAAAGCGCATTGCGCAGCACTAAACCTGCTTCTTGCGCCGCCACATGGGTAAATTGATAGCGCCCAATCACATCGCCACAGGCAAACACTTGTGGGTTACTGGTGCGCAAATAGTGGTCAACATGAATCCGTTGTTCAGGATCATACAAAATGCCTGCTGCATCCAAACCCAAATTATGCAAATTCGGGGTACGGCCCGCCGCCACTAAAATTGCATCAGCAACCATGGTTTGAGGTTGGTTATTGGCAGTTTGAATCGTGAGCTGTTTTGCACCAGCCTCCAACTCGACCTTAAGGGTTTTGGTGTTGAGGTAAATCTGCAAGCCCTCGGCTTTAAGCGCTTGAGCCAAGGCCGCGCCCATGGCATGGTCATCTTTGGGCAACAGGCGTGGGCCTTGTTGAATGATTGTCACCTCTGCTCCCAAGCGAAATAGTGATTGGCCTAGCTCACAGCCAATCGGCCCACCACCAAGCACAACAATCCGCTTGGGCAGTGCTTCTAATAAAAAAACATCTTCGTTGGTAAGGTAGCCCGCCTCAGCCAACCCAGGGATCGTCGGAATTTTGGGATGCGAGCCAGTCGCGATGCAAAAGTGCTTAGCCCGCAGCAACTCGCCATTAACTTCGACAGTTTGATCATCATAAAAACGCGCACGACCTTCAATCACCCGTGCGCCCGCTTGGCGCAGCACCTCAGGCGCATCGTCGTGTTGGTAAATTTGCTGCTGCACCGAGTGCACATAGCCCATCACTGCGGCAAAATCGATGCTTGGCTGGGAGCTAATCCCATAACGGGCAGCAGTGGCCGTGGTATGAGCAATTTTGGCAGCGTGAATTAAGCTTTTACTTGGCACACAGCCAGTCCAAGTACAATCGCCACCGAGCTTATTGGCCTCGATTACGGTAATTTTTGCCCCCAACGAAGCGCCAAATTTTGCAAAGGTAATCCCCGCCGAGCCGCCACCAATTACCAGTAAATCATCCATGCATGCTCCTTTATAGCGAGGTATCAGGATTATGATCCACGAAGGACACGAAGATCACGAAGCTTGAAACCGCGAAGATCGCGAAGATCGTTAAATATTCAAACTCAAAAATATATCGTCCAAACCCCGCCCCCAACAACCGATCCCCAAACTTTAAGTTCTATGCTCTTTGGTCTATGTTCTTTACTATACTGCCACATTTGCCAACCAATTCTAAACGATTGCGAAATATTTTTTGGCTTTTGGCGTTTCCAATCAATCTCCGATAGCCCATAGCCCATAGCCACCATTCATCCCTCATACTTTATACTGCGCCGTGTTATGTTATAATCAACGCCAATGCATGTCACCATTCCCCACGCATTGCGGGTAACATGTTTTTGGGGAGCTACAGATACACTTTTATTTTAGGAGGGTTCCTCCCATGAACAAACGCATGATTGCGTTCATGATGCTGTTGGTCTTGATGATTCCGGTGTTGGCTGCTTGTGGCACCGAAACCGCTGCAACCACAGCTCCAGCGGCTACCGCAACCACCGCAGCCGCTGCCCCAACGGCAACTGCTGCTGCCGAACCAACCGCTGCTGCCGAAGTAACCGCTACTCCAGCCGCTGAAGCAACCGCCGAAGCAACCACTGGTGCAAGCAACCCAAGCGACATCAAAATCGGTTTGGTTACCGACGTTGGTAAAGTCGATGACGGTACCTTCAACCAATTCGCGTTCGAAGGCTTGAAACGCGCCGAAACCGAACTTGGCGTAAAGATCGACTACATCGAAACCATCGATCCAAAAGACTACGAAAAGAACATTGAACAATTCGCTAGCCAAGGCTACGATTTGATCATCGGCGTAGGCTTCTTGATGGGCGATGCAATCAAAGCTGCTGCTTCGAAGTACCCTGACTTGAAGTTTGCTATCGTTGACTTCGCTTACGACCCAGCATTGCCAAACGTCAAGGGCTTGGTCTTCTCAGAAGACGAATCAGCATTCATCGCTGGCGCTTTGGCCGCAATGGTTTCAAAGAGCGGCAAAATCGGTGCTGTTGGCGGTAAGGAACAAGTTCCTGCGGTCAAGAAGTTTGTGCTTGGCTACGAAGCTGGCGCTAAATACGTCAATGCCGATATCCAAGTCAGCAAAGTTTACATCGACTCATTCACCGATCCAACCGCTGGCGGCGAAGCTGCTAAGACTCAAATCGCTGAAGGCGCAGACGTAATCTTCGGTGCTGGTGGCCAAACTGGCTCAGGCGCAATCAAGACCGCTGCCGACAACAATGTATTCGTGATTGGCGTTGACCAAGACGAATACAACACCACCTTCAAAAAAGGCCCAGCCCCAATGTTGATCACCAGCGCTATGAAGCGCGTTGACAACGCTGTGTTCGATGTGGTCAAGGAAGTTGTTGATGGCAAGTTCGCTGGCGGCCTGTACTTGGGCAACGCTGCAAACGGCGGGATCGACTACGCTCCATTCCACGATGCAGAATCAGCTTTGCCAGCCGACGCTAAAGCCAAACTTGACGAAATCAAGAAGGGCTTGGCCGATGGTACCATCACCACTGGCGTTACCTTGAACTAATTGTTGCCGCAAGGCACAACCCCGTGGAAGGGCTGCGTTCGTAATGACGCAGCCCTTCTACTTTTTGTGTGGTATTATCAGCATATACAGCACAGCAACTCGAACAACCCGGGACACGTTTTGCCACCGTTTGGCAGCCAACAGCGTGGTTGTTCTGCATATTTGAGGCAATGCTGCCTCGTTGATTAACTAGGAGTCTTGTGTGACAGCGAACGTCGTACCTGCGTTGGAAGTCCGCAATATCACCAAGCAATTCCCCGGGGTTTTGGCCAACGACCAGATCTCTTTTACCCTACTCCCCGGCGAAATCCACGCCTTCCTTGGTGAAAATGGCGCGGGTAAATCCACCCTCATGAACATCTTGTACGGCTTGTATGACCCCGATCAAGGCGAGATTTTGATCAACGGCGAATTGGCCAAGATCAAAAATCCGGCTGATGCGATTCGGCTTGGTTTAGGCATGGTGCACCAGGAATATGCGCTCGTTGATACCCTAACCGTCACCGAGAACATTATTTTAGGCACCGAATTGCGCAATGGCCCAATTCTCAATGCCAAAGAAGCCAGTCAACGGGTGCGCGATCTTTCCGAGCAATATGGCTTGGCCGTACCACCCGATGCAATCGTCGGCGATTTACCCGTCGGGGTGCAGCAACGGGTCGAAATTTTGAAGGCGCTCTATCGCAATGTCAATATGTTGATTCTCGATGAACCAACTGCCGTATTGACTCCCCAAGAGGCCGATGACCTCTTTCGGGTTATGCGTGAATTAGCCGATCAGGGCAAGGCGTTAATTTTTATTACGCACAAATTACGCGAAGTGCGCGAAGTTGCCGACCGCATTACAGTGTTGCGCCGTGGTAAGGTTGTCGGCGGCGCAGACCCCAAAACCGCCAGCGAAGGCCAATTAGCCGCGCTGATGGTTGGTCGCGATGTTGTCTTGAAAGTTGACAAAACTGCGGCTAATCCTGGCGAGGCGGTGCTCAAAGTCCGCAATCTTAAGCTGCGCGATGATCGTGGCCTAACCGTGCTTGATGATGTGTCGCTTGATGTCCATGCTGGCGAGGTGTTGGGGATCGCTGGGGTGCAAGGCAACGGCCAAACTGAGTTGGTCGAGGCGATTACTGGCCTGCAACATCTGCCAACTGGCTCGATTGAGTTGCTCGGCAAGGATATTACCAATCGCCCGCCACGCTCGATCACTGAACAAGGTGTCGCCTACATTCCCGAAGATCGCAAAGGCACAGGCTTGGTGCTTGGCTATAGCATCCGTGATAATTTGGTGCTTTCAACCTATTACAAAGCGCCATTTACCAAGGGCTTGACCTTCAACGATGCCGCAATCGACGAAAATGCCCAAGAATTGATTGAAACCTTCGATGTGCGCACACCCAGCGCCACCACCACGGCTGGCTCGCTCTCAGGTGGTAATCAACAAAAAATTATTGTAGCGCGTGAATTTACCCGCGAAAACCGCTTGCTGATTGCTTCGCAACCGACGCGGGGGATTGACGTTGGCTCGATTGAATTTATTCACAACCAAATTATTAAACAGCGCGATGCAGGGCTAGCGGTCTTATTGGTTTCGGCAGAGCTTGATGAAATTCTGTCCTTAGCCGACCGCGTTGCTGTGATGTACCACGGCAAAATTGTTGGCATTCTCCCGATTGCCGAAGCTACGCGCGAGCGCGTTGGCCTGTTGATGGCCGGTATTCAGGAGCAACCCAATGGCAAATGAGCAACAAGCCCCCGCTGAAACTAAAAAACCCGCCGAAGCTAAGCCGACTAAACGCAGCTTGCCATGGCTCAGTGAGGCAATCGTACCACTCTTGGCAATTCTAACGGCGGTCTTGATCGGCGCAGTGATTGTCTTTATTTCGATTCCCAGTAATAAGCTGCCAGCCTTTGATCTAAGCCTGTATGGCAGCCGCAGTGATTGGTTTTTCAGTACCTTGCCCGAACGTTTACGGGTAACCCTCAGTGCCTTCACTGGTTTGTTCTCAGGCGCATTTGGCGATTGGAGCAAACCAAGCACAATTCCAGGCGCAATCAGCAATACGCTGGTTGAATCAACGCCCTACATTTTGGCTGGTTTGGCCGTTGCGGTCACCTTCAAAGCTGGTTTGTTCAATGTTGGTGCTGAAGGTCAATTGTTGATGGGCGCACTTGGCAGCGTCGCGGTTGCCGCTTTTATGCCGCAATGGTTCGGCGTTGCCTCACTACCAGCGATCATTCACTTACCAGCAGCCTTGCTAGCTGGGGTGCTAGCCGGAGCCATGTGGGGCATTATTCCTGGCTATCTCAGGGCCAAAACCGGAGCGCATGAAGTTATTACCACGATCATGCTCAACTATATTGCCCTGCAAATTATGGATTATCTGATCAACGGCGTGATGAAAGATAAAAGCGCCACGCTGCAACGCACGCCCTTCATCCACGAAAATGCCGCCTTGCCACGCATTATCAGCAAAGCCACCGACCCAAGTTTGACGGGTGGGCAAGCTTATCCACGTTTAATTACCACAACGAGTAGCACCTGGGATCTACGGATTCATATGGGGATCATCATCGCATTTGTGATGGTTGGCTTTATTTGGTGGTTGATGAATCGCACACCCAAAGGCTTTGAAATCAAAACTGTGGGCGAAAACCCCGAAGCCGCCCGCTATGCTGGCATGAACATTACTGGCACGGTGGTTGGCGCAATGGGCATTTCGGGCGCTTTGGCAGGTTTAGCTGGCACAAGCCAAGTTGTTGGTTTGGAATATAACCTCAAGGCGGTGTTCTCCAGTGGTTTGGGCTTCGATAGCTTGGCAATTGCCTTGCTAGCCAAGAGCAATCCAATTGCGATTGTTCCGGCAGCGCTGTTCTGGGGCGCGTTACGCACGGGCGCAGGCGCGATGCAAATTAACACGGGTATTTCGATCAACCTAATCAATATCATTCAAGCTTTAGTGATTATGTTTATTGCTGCCGACCAAATTGTGCGCTGGATTTATCGTATCAAGCAAGCTGAAGGTGGCAAAATCACATTTAACCGTAGCTGGGGTAAGTAGCGCCAGCGCCGTCGCTCTTGAATTTTTTAACCTTTACGGTGGATTTGTATGAAATTTACACGCGCACGCGGGGTTGGCCTGCTCGGGATTTTCATCGCGATTGTCCTGATTTTTGCAGTCAATAACAGCCTCGGCAATAAAATCACTGAAAAAAGCAAAATCCAATCAATTTGGGATTTTACCAGCACGATTCGGATTCCCGATAGTGCCAACATGAAGGTAGATCCCAAAGCTCCACCAGTCGCCGCAATCGAACTGCCTACGATGATCACAATTAGCTTGATCTGTGGGGCATTAGTGTTGGCAGGTGGTACGCTGATCGCCAAGAATCCTGAACGCGGTTGGGTTGCTCCCTATATGAGCAGCGTAATTGCCCTTGGTTTCTTTTCGATCTTGCTCTGGGCAGTCGCCAACAACAGCGTTGACCTCTCGGATACGCTTTCGCGGGTGGTGCGGCTTGGCACGCCAATCGCAATTGGAGCGTTGGCAGGGATTGTCTGTGAACGCTCAGGTGTGGTCAACATCGGGATCGAAGGCATGATGCTGACGGCAGCCTGTTTTGGCTATGCTGCTGCCGCGATCTCAGCCCGCGCAATTTATGGCGATGCCTTACCCGAAAGCGCCGTCAGAGGCGTGGTTTGGATGCCCTTGATCATCGGCATTTTGGGCGCAATCGTGACGGGCGGCATGATGGCGGCCTTGCATGCGTGGCTCTCAATCCGCTTCAAAGTTGACCAAGTAATCAGCGGTACGGTGATCAACATTATGGCAGTTGGGATTACGGGCTTTACCCGCACCAACTTTTTGCTCAAATTTGAATCGCCACTCCGCACGGGCTTGCCACAAATGCCGCTTGGGCCATTGGCCGATATCCCATTGCTTGGGCCGATTCTGTTTGATCACAAACCAATCACCTATTTGATGATTCTGATGGTGTTTGGCTTGAACTTCTTCCTGTTTCGCACAGTGTGGGGCTTGCGTACCCGCGCGATCGGCGAACACCCCAAGGCCGCCGATACTGTGGGGATCAACGTCAATCGCATGCGCTATCGCAACGTGATTATTGGCGGGATGATCGCTGGGGTGGCTGGGGCTTGGTTCTCACTGGAAGGCTCGTTCGGCTTTGATGATGGCATGACCAGCGGTCAAGGCTTTATCTCATTGGCCGCAATGATCTTCGGCAAGTGGAATCCAATTGGCGCTTTTGGCGGCTCGTTGCTATTCTCATCTGCCGATGCCTTGCAGCTCAAGGTACAGGCTTATAGCTTCGATTTGCCCTCGCAATTTATGCAAATGTTGCCGTATGTGGTAACGCTGATTGTGTTGGCTGGGGTGATTGGCCGCGCCCGACCACCAGCCGCCTCGGGCAAAGTGTACGAAAAGTAACCGCTGTCCATGCAACGTTGTTCAATGCCATTCCGTAGTAACGCGGAATGGCATTGGTGTTTAAGTGCATCGTTCTTGCTCTTCTCAGCAGCCAAGCCATCGTCTATACTAGGTTTGCAAGGCATTTTTGTGTGTTCTTTGGAGGTATTTTGTGAGCAATCAACCACCATATGGCCAACAACCGCAACAACCAGGCTACCCACCACAACAACCGTATGGTCAACAACCAAGCTACCCACCGCAACAATCAGGTTTCCCACAGTATGGCCAACAACCCTATGGTTACCCACCCCAACCCCAAAAGCGCGGTGGTTGCTTGAAATTTGGGATTATTGGATCGCTTGTAGTATTGTTGCTGTGTGTAGGCGGCGGTTATTTACTATTCAAAACCATAATTGGGGATGCTACTACAACCATTGATGGCTTTATGAAAGCTGGAGCTACCAATGATTTCAATGCCGCCAAAGCTTATATTGATACGAGCATTATCCCCGATGCGGAACTTGAAAGTTTATTGAGTCAACGTGCGTTATTTGAAGGCTATACGAGCATCGGTGCGATCCCAAGTAACACCAATGCCAATAGCAGCACAGGTCAGGAAACAAAGATGGACCTTGAGGGAACAATCAATTATTCAAGTGGCTCAGGAACCTACTCAGTAAAACTGGTTCGTATTGGTTCAGATTGGCTTATTCAAGGTATTCGTATTCGTCGTAATTAATAACCTCAAGCTTAGCTAAGCCCTCAATCAGCGAGGGCTTGGCCAGATCAATTCAGCCTCACAACCTAGCCAAAATTCAATAATTCCAATCCTCAAACGTTGATTTAATGAGTCACGCAGGATCATTGGGAGTTTGCTATGTCGTCTAGGTCGATTAATCGCCGGCTATTGGTGCTTCAAACAGGCTGGACAGTCGCTCAAGCCCAGTTATTGCTCGCCCATAGCCAAGCCGAATATGTGGTTGTTCAACGCACTGAGCCACAAATCTACTGGTATGTTTACCCACTCGAAGTTGTCCAAGAACGCTTAAGCTACCATCACCCTGATATTGCGATCTATCTGGCGCTCAATTTACAAGAAACCTCAGCCAGCCCGACCCTCAACAGCAATCAACTCGAAACCGCCGACTATTTAAGCGTGGTGCTTGATGATCAGCACCACTTGCAAGGCGTAGTTAATCCAAGTGCTCAAGCCAAAGGCACAGAATTTGATCCGTTCTTCAAGGCCTATCCCTCAGTTATTGCTCAAAATCAAGCCCAACTTAACCAAGCCTTTGATCTAGCAGTAGGTTTTCGCGATACACCCGATGCTGGCTTGATCGGCGGCCATAATCCGATTGTCATTCATGGCTTGCAAACTGATGAGCGTTGCACAATTATGCTCAGCGGCGATGGCTTACAATTTGATCGGGAGCAAGCCGAATTGGCCTTTGACATGCAAGCCACGCTATTTTTTAAGGCCACACCAACCCGCACAGGCCGCTGTGTAATCTATGTCGATTATTATCGCCAACGCCAATTGGTGGGGCATGCTGAACGAGTAGTGTTGGTCGATAGCAACGCTGAGCCAGAACCTAGCGACACTAGCCCGTTTGATTTTGGCTCAACTCCGGTCGATTTGCTGATCAACCTACGTCGTGATGGCGATACGTTCAAATGGACGGCGATGCCTCATGATCAAGCCTTTACGCCGCTGCACAATTTGCCGAGCCAACAAGCCTTATCCGAACAAGCTGCCCAAAATTGCGCCGTTGATCTCTTGGGTGCGGCGGTTAATCCAAGTTTATTGTTGGCGCAACGCGAACTTGAAGCGCTTGCCAGCGATCTAGGCCAATTTGTTCCAAGCCCAATTTGGCAATTACACAGCGATTTGGCCCAGAAATTGCAGCGGCCACTGACGGTTTTGCTGCGCAGCAACGATTTGGCTTTGCCTTGGGAATTGGCGATGGTCGAAGCGCCCTTGCTAGCCGGCGATCAGCCGCTGTATTGGGCCGCCCAAACCCATTTCGCCCGTTGGTATATTCACCCACAGGTCAGCCCAATGCCGCCCGATCAACTCAACATTAGCCAAATTAGCGCAATCGCCTCACGCTATGGCTGGGATTCAGGCCAAGCTGAATTGGTGCATGCAGTTGATGAACAAACCATGCTGCAAAACCAATGGCAAGCCCAAGCCTACGAAGCCACAATTCAGGCGCTTGATCCATTGTTGAGCCAAGCCACGACCCAAGCTGGCCATCTTCTACACTTTGCCGTGCATGGTCGCAGCCAACCCAACGCCCGCATCCAAGAAATTATTCTGGCTGATAATAATGCGATTTCGGCTAAAGCCTTGGTTGGCAATACGCGCCGTCGCCCGCCCCAATTTAGTTTTGTGTTTATCAATGCCTGCCAAGTTGCCACCCCAGGCCAGAGCTTAGGCCAAGCAGCAGGCTTCCCCGCCGAAATTCTCAAAAGTGGTGCGGCGGGCTTTGTTGCACCGTTGTGGGAAGCTGATGATCAAGCAGCTGGAACGTTTGCCGCTCAATTTTATAGCCAAGCGTTTCAAGCCCAACCTGTAGGCGCAATTTTGCAACAATATCGCCTAAGTTATGTAGCCAATAGCACCACCACCCGCCTTGCCTATATCTTTTATGGCCATCCAGCCTTGCGTTTGGCCTATTTGAGCAAAGGAGCCAACCATGCCCAACAACCAAGTGCGGCTTGATGGAACCAGCCAAGCCCATGAAGTTGCCCCAAATTATCGGATTATTGCCCAAGGTATCACGGGTAATGCCGCCGTACCAAGTCAAGAGCCACGGCGCGGCGAGGCTGGCGCTGGCGTAATCAAAGGGTTAGATTTGGCTTTGATTACCACTGAAAGCAAGTTAGCCCAAACCTTCACCCTCGATCTTGAGAGCAGTTTGCCACCCCCGCCCGGCGCAATGCGCGGCAGCAGCGATTTTGTGCTACAAACGCCCGATTTTGGCAACAATACAGCCCAAGCGGTGCTTTATACCGATCAAGCAACTGGCTATAGTCAATGGATTTTCCCTGAGCCAAGCCCAAATCCAGCGACGCAACGCCGAGGCGGAGCCAGCGTTACCTATCGCTTGCCACGCGAGCCAATCGTGCCACTACCGCCAGCACCAGGCGAAGATGCCCGCCGTGGCGGCGTGATCAAAGCCATTCGCAAGGTTGTACGGGTGATCGCTTGGAAAACTGATGAATTGATTGGTAACACGCTTGAGGCGATTATTAGCAAGTGGGAATCGGTCAAACGCGCTTATGGCTGGCAAAACTTACCGCTGAATGATCTCAATCCGATTGATTGGGCACGGATGCAAACTGGCCGCAGTTTATTGCTCATTCATGGCACATTTAGCAGCGCAACCGGAGCATTTGCCGCCTTGCCCAACGAGACAATTGGGCGCTTGCAGCAAATCTATAATGGGCGCTTATTCGCCTTCAATCATCCGTCGCTGAGCGTCTCGCCACAAGCCAATATCGACGAATTACTCAAAACCATGCCCAATAACCTCGAACTTGATGTAATTACTCATAGTCGTGGCGGCTTGGTTGGGCGCGAATTGCTCAGTCGGGTACAGCAGGGTATTCCGTTGCGAGTACGCAAAATGGTTATGGTGGCTTGCCCCAACCGTGGCACGCCCTTGGCTGATGGTGAACATTGGCTAACCATGCTCGATCGCTATACCTCGCTGTTGGCCGATTTGCCCGATACCAGTGCCAGTGTGATTATGGAAGGAATTTTGACGGTTGTGAAATTGATTGGTCATGCTGGCTTGCGCAAATTACCAGGCCTCGCCGCGATGACTCCCAAAAACAGCTATTTACAACAACTCAACACTGGCCAGCCCGGTCAAACCCAAGTTTATGCCATGGTTGCCGATTACCAACCCAACGACCCTAATTGGATCAAACGTTTTATGATTCAACAAGGCAATAAATTGATCGACCATTTCTTTGGCGAGGCCAATGATGGGGTTGTGCCAACAGCGGGTGGCTATCAAGGCACCAGCGATGGCAGTGGCTGGTCAATCCCAAGTGAACGCCGCATTCTATTTGATACCGACAAACGGATCAACCACAGCAGTTTCTTTGGTAATCCAGCAGTTAACCAGCAATTAGTCGAATGGCTCAGGTGAAGGATGAGGGATGAAGGATGAGGGATGAAATTTAACCGCGAAGAACGCGAAGTTTCACAAAGATGAATTTGGCTATTGGCTATCGAAGATTGGTTGGAATCTTAACTCCAAAGCCAATAGCCTATAGCCAACGCTCTTCGTGCTCTTCGTGGTTAAAAAACGCTATGTTCTACACGCTTAAACATCGGGTAATTGCTTATCGTTGACCACCAAGGCAGCGGCGACAAGGCTAGCCAACACCTCAACTTTTTGCTGAACTTCAGGACTGAACGGTACAATCGTATGTTGCGCTCGATCAATACAGTTGATCAATTGTAAAACGCCGATCACCTCGGTCGTGCTATCTTTCAGCGGCACGGTCAACAACGACATTGAATGATAGTTCATGGCCATATCAAAGGCTTGCGGGCCAGAAAAATCATATGAATCGCTGCCATAGACATCGATCACGTTATGCGAAACCCCACGATGTACCGTGGCCGCAGTAATCGTGCGTACAATCGGCTGGCCTTGATTATCGTACAATGCCAAAGCTGGAATTGGTAATTGTTGATCAAAAGCATTCAAATTAATCTTCAATGAATCAGTTTGCATAGTAACTGGACGCAGAGTTTGGGTCGAGGTGCGCAAATACAAAGTACAGGCATCAGCTGATGCCAGTTGTTTGGCGGTCGTTACAATTGTGTGAAACAAATGCTCAACATCATCTTCGCTGACCAATTGCACACCCAAGGGCAAAATCGAGTCGATCAACTGGGAGGTATGTGAGGAATATTGATCTTGCGCCGCCACCAAGGCCGCTTTGGCTTGGCTAATTTGCTCGTTCAACAAAGGATGATCGCGCACCACAGGCAGGATCGTTCGATTCAGATGTTGGGCAATTTGACGATAGAGCCACGTGCTGAGCATAAGCCAAATCAACGACCAAGCGGCAAATAAGAGTACAACGATTAATGAAAATGGCTGTTTGGCCGTGCCAACCCATAATAAAAAGCCCACACCGACTAATAGCACCAAGGCCGAACCAAGCCACAGCCAGCGCAAACGTTTGATCACCGTCAAGGCTACATCAGTTTCAGACGGATTTGGCATATCGATTCTCACACTAAGAGTATCCCGATCATATCATGTGTTGTGGAATCAAGCCATAGAATAATTTCAGCTTCTTAACCTTCGCGCTCTTCGCGTTCTTCGTGGTTCCGCGCCAACTGAACCCTAGACCCTGACTGCTGGCCCTTACAACCTCGTTTCTATTATGCTCATCGTAGGTGAAGCCTTTGCTACTTGCACTTTTGGCACTTTTCTCGTTAAATAGAGCCAACATGTTAACGTTTACAAGGAGTAATCATGACAACACCGCGTCCTGTGTTGTTAGCCATAATGGATGGTTGGGGTTTGGCTCCGGCTGGCCCTGGCAACGGCGTTAGTTTAGCCAACACTCCCAATGTTGATCATTGGATGGCGACCTGCCCAACCACCCAACTGCATGCCTCTGGCCTTGATGTTGGCTTGCCCGAAGGCCAAATTGGCAACAGTGAAGTCGGCCACTTGAATATCGGCGCTGGATTGGTGGTCTATCAAGATTCCACGCGCATCAGCGAATCGATCAAATCTGGTGAGTTTTTTGCGAATCCAGCGTTTCTCGAAGCTGTCCAAATCGTCAAAGAACGTGGCACAAATATGCACTTGATCGGCTTGATTGGCCGGGGTGGCGTGCATGCCTACGATATTCATCTCGCAGGGTTGTTGCAATTGATGGCTCAGCAAGGGGTCAATCGTACCTACATTCATGCTTTTATGGATGGCCGCGATACCTTGCCACAAAGTGGCCTTGGCTATATGCGAGAGTTGCAACAAACGATTGCCCAAATCGGTGTTGGCCAAGTGGCGAGCGTCATTGGCCGCTATTATGCCATGGATCGCGATAAGCGCTGGGAGCGCGTCGGCACTGCTTATGCCGCAATGGTCGAAGGCGTTGGCCACACTGCCAGCGATCCAATCAGTGCGATCGAGCAAGCGTATTTGCGCGATGCTCGCGGCGATGAATTTATCGAAGCCACGGTCATCACCGATAGCGCTGGCCTGGCCTTACCACGGATCAACGCTGGCGATGTGGTGATTTGTTTCAATTTCCGCGCCGATCGGGTACGCCAAATTACCCGTGCCTTGATGCAGCCCGATCTCAACACCATGATCCAAGAATGGTATGCCAACCAAGCCGAACAAGGCTTGCAACTGCCGACCACGATTTGGCAACGACCTGAGCAAGTGCCAAATCTGCATTATGTCACCATGACCCAGTATGATGCGACATTCCCGTATGCAATTGCCTATCCGCCGCATTACATCACTGAGCCATTGGCCAAAGTGATCGCCGATGCTGGCAAGCGTCAATATCACAGCGCCGAAACCGAAAAATACCCCCACGTCACCTTCTTCTTGAATGGGCGGCGTGAGGAGCCTTTTGCTGGCGAGGATCGGGTGATGGCGGCCTCGCCCAAAGTCGCAACCTACGATCTTCAGCCTGAAATGAGTGCCGAAGAAGTTGCCGCCAAATTACTCGATGCGGTTAATAGCCAAGTCTACGATTTCTTGGTGGTCAACTTTGCCAATCCCGATATGGTCGGCCATACCGGAGTGATTCCGGCGGTGGTCAAAGCCTGCGAAACTGTTGATCGTTGCTTGGGCCAAGTTGTGCCAGCCGTGGTTGCACAAGGCGGCGCAGCCATCTTGATCGCCGACCATGGCAATGCTGAACAGATGATTGATCCGCAAACAGGCGGCCCACACACGGCCCACACCACCAACCTTGTGCCATGTATTTTGGTCGCCGACCCAGCTACAGGCCTAACCCGCGAACAGATCAGCCTTCGGGCTGGTGGCCGTTTGGCCGATCTGGCTCCAACCATCCTCGATTTGCTGGGCCTGCAAAAGGCCGCCGCCATGACCGGAACCAGCTTGATCGAACCCAAATAAACCGCTGATTTAGCCCGCTGACGTTAATCGCGTCAGCGGGCTTTTTTGATCTGTCTAGATAGTTGATTAATCCTAGGCAACTATGGTACTCTAGCCACATCCCAGAAAATCTTGATTAACGACCAATGCCACAACAATGGCCAATCGTACAATTTATGCGTTCGCTACAACCTTGAAGTACAATGATTTAGCCCTTTGTAGTGAGCTATTATTGTGCTCGTTGGCGATAATATTCATCACTGGAATATAGCACAATAGTCCTAGTCATAGCGTAGGCCATATCTGAAAGATCTTGGCCCATCACTCCCCCTTATAGCCATATCAACAACAACACAAACTGAGTGTGCAATGCAAGCGCAAGGAAGGCAGGCTCTATGTTGCTTAATCGTGTCTGGACGTATCCGCTGCGTCTCTCTCCGCTCGAAGCGACATTTGCACGGCGAGGGTTTCCCATCGGCGATGGGCAAAATCAAGCACGGCTTGAAACAATCGGCAAAACATTTTTGCAGGGCTATCACGCTGCGCTCGATGACCAAGGCTTAGGCCAGCTCAGACAGCAACTTGAGCAGATTGAGCCGCAATTGCAGGGTTTTGCCTTCGAGGGTGCAGGCATGGGCTTGACGATACTCGACCAAATTACGCCATGGAATCGCCAGCGCGTTCAGACATTTTTAGCCAATGAAGGCCAGCATCAACGCTACATTATTCAGGTTGGGGTTGGTTGGGCCGTCGCCCGCATGCGCTGGACGTTGCCAAAGGTTGTGCAAGCGCTTGACCCGCTCTTACGCTGGCTGGTGCTCGATGGCTATGGCTTTCATCAAGGCTATTTCGCTTGGCACGATTCGTTCATCCAACACCACTACCCTAAAAAATTCGATGCCAAACAATTGGCGATTTTTGACCAAGGGCTTGGCCGTAGTTTGTGGTTTGTCACAAGCTCCAACCCACGCATGATCGCCAATGTGATCAGCCGTTTTACCCACGAGCGCCAAATTAACCTCTGGGCCGGAATTGGCCTAGCTTGTGCCTACGCTGGCAGCAACAATCCCGAGGCCTTGCATGCCATCGCTGAATTGGGCGCGACCTACAGCGCCGCGATTGCCCAAGGGGTAACCTTCGCCGCTAAGACTCGTCTTCATGCTGGGTATATCCCTGAACATAGCGAGTTAGCCTGCCAGATTTTATGCCAGCAAAGCGTAGCTGAGGCGGCTGCCACTACCGATCAGGTACTACCTGCCGTCAGCCAAGATGGCTCAATCGATGCTTACCAGCATTGGCAGGAGTTGATTCGGGCTTGTTACTTGAAGAAAGAGGCCATTGCCGTATGAAACAGACTTTGTTGAAGTATCAAACGCAGTTGCTGGCTGTTGCCGTGTTGGTTGGCACGTTTGTTGTGGCCCAACCACCAACGCTTTCACAAGCTGAACAAGCCGATTTGAGCCAAAGCTTTGGCTTTGCACAACAGCCACTTGCCCCATTGGCGGGCCATACCCAGCGCTTTATTCGCCCAGTTAATCCAAGTTTGGCCCATATTGATGCTTGGATCTCGTCGGTTGGGGCGGCGATTGCCCTCAACGATCTTGATAACGATGGCTTATCCAATGATATTTGTTATGTCGATACCCGAATTGATCACGTGGTGGTACAGCCTGCCCAAGCCAGCAACGCGCGTTATCCAGCCTTTGCGCTTGATCCAAGCAGCCTCAAATACGATGCCAGCACGATGGCTCCGATGGGATGTTTGCCCAGCGATATCAACGAAGATGGCATGCTCGACCTAATTGTCTATTACTGGGGTCGCACACCAATTATCTTTGTCCAGCAATATCAGGGTGCAAATGTCGATCTCAGCAGCCAAAGCTATGTTACCCAAGAGCTTGTAACCACGGGCGATCGCTGGTTTACCAACACTGGTTTGGTCAGCGATTTCGATGGCGATGGCCATCAAGATTTGCTGTTTGCCAATTATTTTCCTGATGGGGCAGCAATTCTCGATGCCAAATCGAGCCGCAAGCAAACCATGCAAGCCTCGATGTCCCGTGCATTCAACGGCGGCGATAAGCACTTTTTCCTTTGGCAGCAAACCAGTGCCGAGCAAGCGCCATTTGTCGCTGTACCCGACGTGCTCAGCGGCGAGTTGAACCATGGCTGGACATTGGCACTAGGAACCTACGATTTCAACAATGATCTCTTGCCAGAACTGTATATTGGCAACGATTTTGGCCCAGATCGTTTTTTAATCAACCGCTCAACGCCTGGCACGATCAAACTAGAACTGGCTGAGGGCAGTGGGGGCTTCACGATTCCCACATCCAAAGTGCTTGGCCACGATTCGTTCAAGGGCATGGGCGTTGATTTTAGCGATATTAATAGCGATCAGCACCCCGATATATTTGTGAGCAACATCACCACACCGTTTGGTTTGCACGAAAGCAATTTTGCTTATGTCAGCGACCCCAGCGCCAAACTCGATCAAAGTGAATTGCCCGATTACACCGACCAAAGCGAGCAGCTTGGTTTTGGGCGCAGTGGTTGGGCTTGGGATATTAAGCTAGCCGATTTCAACAACGATCAGCGCGACGAAATTTTGCAAGCAACCGGGTTTGTCAAAGGCACAATCAATCGTTGGCCCGAACTGCAAGAATTGGCAACAGGCAACGATCAATTGCTCGCCGACCCAGCCAGTTGGCCGCGCTTCAGTGCTGGCGATGATATTGCAGGCCATCAAATTAACCCATTTTTTAGCCAAGCCGCCGATGGCCGTTACTACGACCTTGCCAAAACCCTAGGCTTTGAGCCAACCGTCAGCCGTGGCATTGCAGTTGGCGATGTTGATGGCGATGGCAAGCTCGATTTTGCCTCAGCCAACCAATGGGAAGATTCGATCTTCTACCACAACACCAGTCAAAGCAGCAATCAAGCGCTTGGTTTACGCCTGCGGATTGCCAACGATGGCAAGGCCAACAACATTACAGGTTTTCAACCAACCAGCGCGGCGATTCCGGCGATTGGAGCGCATGTCACGGTCAAATTGCCCGATGGTCGCGCGCTCACGAGCCAAGTTGATGGCGGCAACGGCCATTCAGGCAAACGCAGCTACGATCTGCACTTTGGCTTAGGGCCGCTTGATCCACAAACCCAACTTGAAGTAACGGTGCGCTGGCGCGGGCTTGATGGTAGCGTCCAAACGAGTGTCGTTCAACTCACACCAGGTAATCATACCTTGGTACTTGGCCAATAATTGCGCAAGGAGTTTTTGTATGCAAACCGCCGTTCCTGATATTCGAATTATGGCCTTGCGCCGTTTTGCCATCGCCATCAGCTTGCTAAATATTCTTGGTCGCACGATTTTTGGCTTTGAGCAGCCATGGTCGTATGTGCTGGCGGCCTTAGCAACCACCTATAGCCTGGAAATTATGTTTGAAGTGATGCTGGCTCGTCAGCAAAAACAGCAGCCTAATTTCATGGGTGGTTTTGGCAAATTGGTCGATTTTCTGTTGCCAGCCCACATTTCGGGCTTGGCAATTAGTATGTTGCTGTATTCGAATCAGCGGGTTACTCCAATTATTTTTGCTGCTGCTGTGGCAATTTGCTCCAAAATTTTGTTGCGTGCGCCGCTGGGCAAGGGCTATCGCCACTTTCTCAACCCATCGAATTTTGGGATTACCGTGACCTTGCTGCTGTTTACCTCGGTGGCTAGCGCTCCGGCCTACCATTTTACCGAAAATCTGTATGGTGTAGCCGATTTATTGCTGCCCTTGGTAATTATCATCAGCGGCTCGTTTTTGAACATCAATTTCACCAAACGCTTACCATTAATTATTGGCTGGGTTGGTGGGTTTGTGTTGCAAGGGCTATTTGCCATGTTCGTGACTGGGCATAGTTTGAATGCCTCACTCTTGCCGATGAGCAGTTTAGCCTTCGCCCTCTTTACCTTCTATATGATCACCGATCCAGGCACAACGCCCAGCCGTGGTTGGATGCAATTTGCCTTTGGCGCGAGCGTCGCGGCAGTTTATCGCCTATTGATCATTTTGCACATTCCCTACACGCTATTTATTGCCCTGACCTTGGTGTGTATTGTGCGTGGAGCCTATTTGCACTACCACGCTTGGAATACCAAACGCCTTGCAGCAACCCAAAATCAACCCAACCTAGCCTCAGGAGCAGAAGCATGAGCCACGCTATTGCCATCGTCGGGGTGGCCTGTCGCTACCCCGATGCCGATTCGCCCAAGGCTCTTTGGGAAATGACCCTTGCCAAACGCCGCGCTTTTCGGCGCATGCCCGACCAACGTCTGAATAATCTCGATTATATTTCGTCCGATTCGGCAGCTCTCGACAGCACCTACGTTGAATACGCCGCCGTTTTGCGTGATTATGAATTTGATCGGGTGCGTTTTCGTGTGCCTGGCCATAGCTTTCGCTCCGCCGATATGGCCCATTGGTTAGCGCTCGATGTCGCTGACCAAGCTTTGCGCGACGCGGGTTTTGCCGATGGTCAAGGCTTGCCGCGTGAAAGCACCGGGGTTTACCTGGGCAATACATTAACTGGCGAGTTTTCACGTGCCAATACCTTGCGCTTGCGCTGGCCATTTGTACGGCGGGTGGTCGCGGCAGGTTTGGCCGCAGAAGGCTGGTCGAGCGAGCAACGCGGCCAATTCTTGCAGCAACTCGAACAAAACTACAAAGCACCATTCCCGATTGTCGATGCCGAAACCTTGGCGGGCGGTTTATCCAACACGATTGCAGGCCGCATTTGCAACCATTTTGATCTGATGGGCGGCGGCTATAGCGTTGATGGTGCATGTTCATCATCATTATTAGCCGTAACCACCGCCTGCACCGCGCTTGCCAGCGGCGAAGTTGATGTAGCGCTAGCAGGCGGGGTTGATCTCAGCCTTGATCCATTTGAGTTGGTTGGGTTTGCCCGTGCTGGAGCCTTGGCAACCGATTTAATGCGCATTTACGATCAACGTTCGGCTGGATTTTGGCCAGGCGAGGGCTGTGGCTTTGTCACTTTGATGCGAGCCGAAGATGCCTACGCCGAGCAACGCCCGATCTACGCCGTGATTCGTGGCTGGGGCATTTCGTCGGATGGCAGCGGCGGGATCACTCGACCCGAAGTTGCTGGCCAAGTGCTAATGCTCAAACGTGCTTATCGGCGCACTGGCTTCAATATTGATCAAGTGGGCTATTTTGAGGGTCATGGCACGGGCACGGCAGTTGGCGATGCAACTGAATTGCAAGCAATCGCCAAAGCCCGACTTGACGTGCAAAATCCCAATTTACCAATCGCCGCAGTTGGTTCGATCAAAGCCAACATTGGCCATACCAAAGCCGCAGCGGGCATTGCAGGTTTGATCAAAGCCACGCTGGCAGTGCATAGCGCAATTTTGCCGCCAACCACTGGCTGCGAACAACCACACAGCGCCTTGGAAACCTTGCGCATACTCGCTACGCCCGAAGCATGGCCTGAGCAAACCCCGCGTCGCGCAGGAGTGAGCAGCATGGGCTTTGGCGGCATCAACGCCCATATCGTGCTCGAACAAGCTGAGCAAGCCAAACCAGCGAGCAATTGGCAGCCGTTTATCGGCCAAAACCACAGCCAAGATCTCGAATTAATTGTGGTTGCCAAAGCTGATCGTCAAGCCTTGCTGAGTGAATTGCAGCAATTGCGCCAACGCGCCGCGCACCTTTCCTACGCCGAACTTGGCGATTTGGCCAGTCACTATGCCCAAACCAACTCCACAGGTTTGGCGCGTGCCGCCATGATTGCCAACAATCCACGCCAACTGGCAGCCAAACTTGAGCTGCTGATCGCCCAGCTTGAAGCAGGAGTCAACCAACAGCTTGATTTCAAACAACAGATTTTTATTGGAATTGGCAAAAAACAACCAACGCTGGGCTTGCTTTTTCCTGGTCAAGGTGCGCCCCAAGCCAACCCCAAAAGTGCCATATTTCAGCGCTTTGCCGAGTTGAATCAATTTTTGAGCCAAACCCAACTGAGCCAAGCCGAGCAAATTAACACCGCCAACGCTCAGCCCAATATTGTGCGGGCAACGTTGGCTGGTCTGGATTTACTCAAGCAGTTCAAGCTGCAAGCCAGCGCTGCTGTTGGCCATAGTTTGGGCGAATTAAGCGCCTTGCACTGGGCTGGAGCCTACGATCAAGCGATCTTAATCGAGTTGGCTCAAGCGCGAGGCCACGCTATGGCTAATTATGGTCAAGCTAATGGCGGCATGGCCAGCATCGGCGCAGATCCAAGCACGATCAAAAGCATGATCAACGGCGATCAGGCGGTAATTGCTGGCTATAACGGGCCTCAACAAACCGTAATTGCTGGCAGCCGCGAGGCTATGAGCACCCTCGTTGAGCGGGCACAGCAGCAAGGTTTAGTCGCCACCAACTTGGCAGTTTCCCATGCCTTTCATTCGCCCATGATGCAGCCAGCGATTCCAGTGCTCCAAGCGCATGTCGCAAATATTCGCGCTCAGCCATTACAAAGCACCGTCTATTCCACCATCACTGGCACAAAACTCAGTGCTCAGATTGAGCTTGGCAGCTTGCTCAGCCAACAATTGACTGATCCGGTGCGCTTTGTTGAGGCGATTGATGGGCTGAGCGAGTGCGATTTACTGATCGAAGTTGGTCCAGGCACGATTTTGAGTCGCTTAGCCAGCGAATGTATCGGCGTGCCCGCAGTTTCCTTGGAAGTTGAAAGCAATTCGCTAGCTGGCTTATTCAAGAGCCTCGCGGCGGCCTTCGTGCTGGGCAGCCCGTTGGATTTAAGCTATCTAGCCCAAACCCGTTTCAGTCGCCCATTTGATTTACGCCATGAACCAAGCTTTTTGACCAATCCTTGTGAAACCGCTCCAGCCCAACTTGATGATCACCAGCCAAGTTTAAGCCTCACCATCAGCCCTAGCGCCCAGCCTGCCAGCCCAACCAGCAGCAATGCGACTGAGCCATTGCAAATTGTGCGTGAGTTGGTGGCTGCCCGCAGCGAGTTACCACTAGCCTCAATCAACGATAGCGACCATGTGCTTGGCGATTTGCACCTTAATTCGCTGACTGTTGGCCAGATTGTTAGCGAGGCAGCCCGCCTTTTGGGGTTGCAACCGCCGTTGGCTCCAACCAGCTATGCCAATGCCACAGTTGGTCAATTGGCCCAAGCCATCAGCGAATTGCAAAACAGCTCCAATACGACCAGCGTTACCCCAGGCTACCCAGGCATTGCGCCATGGGTCGAAAGTTTCGTGATCACGTTGGTTGAGCAACCAGTGCCAGCACCCAAAATGAGCCGCTTGGCTAGTCAATGGCAATTGTTCCACGAGCCAAATTATGCTTTAGCGCATACGCTGAGCAGTGCCTTTCAACAGCAAGCAGGCCAAGGTGTGGTAGTTTGCGTTGGCGAGACGGTTGATGCGGCGACAATTGAGCGTTTACTTGAGGCCGCCCGAGTTGCCTTGAGCCAAAGCAACCCCCAGCATTTTGTGTTGGTGCAGCATGGCGAGGGCTTGGCGGGTTTTGCTCGCACCTTGGCCTTGGAAAATCCACAATTAGCGGTCGCAGCGGTGCATGTGCCAATCGATGCGCCCAAAGCTTGCGATTGGATCGTGGCCGAAGCGCTGGCCAGCACTGGCTATCTCGAAGCCCACTATGATCACAATGGTCAGCGCACCAGCCCAATTCTGCAATTGCTGCACCTTGGCGAGGATAGCGAATTACCACTCGGCCCCGATGACGTGATTTTGGCGACTGGTGGTGGCAAGGGCATCACCGCCGAAAGTGTTTATGCAATCGCCAAAGCCAGTGGAGCCAAATTGGCCTTGTTGGGGCGTTCGCAGCCCAGCAACGACCAAGAATTAGCCCAAAACTTGGAGCGCATGCAAGCCGCAGGCATCACAGTCGGTTATTGGGCGGTCGATGTGGGCGATGCAGCCAGCGTACAGCAGGCAATTAACGCCATTCAAGCTCAATTAGGCACCGTGACGATGGTGCTGCATGGCGCTGCCCGCAACGTGCCCAGTTTGATTCGTAACCTTGATCGCGCTAGTTTTGAGGCAACGTTAACACCCAAAGTCCAAGGGTTGAACAACGTTTTAGCGGCGCTGGATCAGCACCAATTGCGCTTTGTGGTCGGCTTCGGCTCGATCATTGGGCGGATGGGCTTGGCTGGCGATGCTGATTATGCCGTGGCTAACGAGCAAATGCGCCGCACCATTGAGCAAGGCCAACACGATTATCCCAATTGCCGTTGGCTCAGCATCGAATGGTCGATTTGGTCGGATGTTGGCATGGGCGTGCGGCTTGGCGGAGTCGATCAATTGCTCCAAGCTGGTATCAGCCCAATTCCGCCCGATACAGGGATCAATTTGTTGTTGCGTTTGCTGGCTAACCCAATCGCTAGCAGCCATGTGGTCGTCACTGGGCGCTATGGCGAATTGCCAACCTTGCAAACGATTCAGCCCGAACTGCCATTCCTGCGCTTTCTTGAGCGCCAATGTTTGTATTACCCACAAATTGAATTGATTGTTGAGGCGCAACTCTCATCAAGCAACGATCCATATGTGGTTGATCATAGCTATCACGGCGAACAACTTTTCCCAACGGTGATTGGCCTCGAAGCCATGGCCCAAGTGGCAATGGCCTTAACTGGCTCGCAGCAGATTCCAACATTTGAGCAGGTTGCGCTCCAACGTCCAATCGTCGTGCCCGCCAACGAGCCACTGACAATTCGGATTTGTAGTTTGCAAGTTGCCAAGGGTGTGGTCAAATTGGCGATTCGCAGCCAAGAAACCCTATTCCAAGTCGATCATTTTAGCGCGATTGCGCGATTCGATCAGCCTGCCAACTTCAGTGCTGCACCTAACCAAATTGACTGGCCAGTGCTGACGCTTGACCCTGTTGCTGATATTTATGAGCCATTGCTGTTCCATCAAGGCCGCTTCCAACGCTTGCAAAGCTATCGCTATCTGACGGCGCGGCACTGCATTGCCAATTTGGCGACGCGCAACGAGCCATGGTTTGGGCGTTATCTACCCCAACGCAGCGTTTTAGGCGATGCTGGCATGCGCGATGCCTTGATTCATGCCTTGCAAGTGTGCGTGCCCTATGCCCAAGTTTTGCCAGTTGCGGTCGAACGGATTATCTGCCAAAGCCCCAGCCAGCCAAGCGATTGGACGATTTATGCGCAAGAACGCGCTTGGGATGGCAACATGTTCAGCTACGATGTGATCGCTGTTGATCAACAGGGCCATGTCGTTGAAGAATGGCAGGGTTTGCGTTTACAACTGGTCGAGGGCAGTGGCTACAAAGGCGCATGGCCTGCTAGTTTGATTGGGGCATATTTGGAGCGTCAAGTCCACCAAGTCTTGCCACATACCAACATGACCATTGCCGTCGAAACAGATCCCGCACTCGAACGCCAACAACGCAGCGATTTGGCGCTACAACGGGCGATCGGTCAACGTCAGCCAATTCAACGGCGCAGCGATGGCAAGCCTGAGGTAGCAGATTATGTGGTTTCGGCCAGCCATCATGGCCAATTGACGCTGGCGGTTGCCGCCAAAGAACCGATTAGCTGTGATCTTGAGCCGATTAGCCCACGCAGCCTTGAGCAATGGCTTGATCTGCTTGGTGCTGAGCGTATGCAACTGGCCAAGCTCATTCAACAGCAAACTGGCTGGACGCTTGACCAAGCTGCCACCCAAATTTGGACAGCCTTGGAATGTTTGAGCAAAGTTGGTGCGGCCTTCGATAGCCCGTTGCGCTTTGAATCGCAAGCTGCAAATAATTGGTTGGTATTGCAGACTGGTCAGTATCGAATTGTATCGCAGCAATTCAATGTGCGCGATGCAGAGCTACCCATCGTGGTTAGTTTGTTGGTAGGAGCCTAAGCCATGTACGAGGCCTATGAATATCGGCATATTGTTGGGTTTGAAGAAACCAATTTGGTTGGCAATGTTTATTATGCCAATTATGTGTTGTGGCAAGGGCGTTGCCGTGAGATGTTTCTGCGTGATCATACGCCAGAGTTGGTGCATGCCCTCGCCAATGAGCTAGCGCTGGTCACCACCTCGGTCAGTTGCGAGTATCACTCTGAGCTGTTTGCCTTTGATGATGTGGTGATCGAAATGCGGCTCAAGGAACTGCTGCAAAATCGGGCCTTGATGAGCTTTCGTTATTTTCGCCAAAATGCTGATAGCCGCACGCTGGTGGCCCAGGGCGAACAGGGCATTGCCTGTATGCGACGGACAGGCGATCAACTCCAGCCTGAGCCATTTCCAGCAACCTTACGTGCGGCGCTGCAACGCTATTATCAATAAAAAGGAGGAAGATCGCATGCATCAACCAACAACCATGACCAACAACCGTGGAAATTTCAGTTTCAGCCGCCTGATGGAATTGCTCAACGGACGTTGGCACAAACGCGCTAGCTACGCCTTTTTGGTGATTGTGGCCGCTCACTGGGCCGAACACCTCAGCCAAGCCTTTCAAGTCTATTCGCTCAATTGGAAACTTTCCGAGGCCAATGGCGTGCTTGGGATGTTCTTTCCATGGCTGATTAGCTCGGAATGGCTGCATTACAGCTATGCGATCGTGATGTTGGTAGGCTTGATTATGTTGCGGCCAGCCTTCCAAGGGCGCTCACGCATTTGGTGGAATATTGCTTTGGGCCTGCAAGTTTGGCATCATTTTGAGCATTTTCTATTGCTGTTGCAAGCCTTGCTGGGCACAACCTTCTTTGGCGCAGCCACTCGCACCAGCATCTTGCAACTGTTCTATGCCCGCATGGAGCTACACCTGTTCTACAATATTGTGGTGTTTTTACCGATGATGGTTGCCATGTTCTATCATGTGTTGCCGCCGATTGGCGAAAAAACCACCCCAACCTGTAGCTGTGCTTGGCATCAAAAGCCAGCGGTTTAAGCACCAGGCCAGCTCATCAAAACCAGTTGGTGGGCTGGCCCAGACCAGATAACAGGACTAATGTATCAGCTAATTTTAATTGACGCTGCTTGGGGGGCGTGCTACCATACGGCTGGCAAACGATGTAGATGAGAGTTTTGGAATTAACTATGCAGCGTTCTTTGATCCTTGGTTTATTAATAATGATGCTTGGCGGCGCAATGCTGCCCTTCGTGGTGCACGCCAGCCCGCAGCAACCGCAACCCACTCAGCAGCCAACCCACGGGCTATCATCGCTTGATGGTGGGGTGCAAGGGTTTTTACAACGCCAAAACAGTAGCCTTGCCAAGGTTAATATCGATGGTCAGCCAGCCGGCCAGATCATCGAGGGCATGGCGGCCTATTACAATATCGAGGCGCGGATTGTATTGGCCTTGTTGGAAACCACCTCGCAACTGATTAGCAACCCAACGTTGCCAACCACCGCCACCGAACAGCCATTTTTAGCTGGCCCCAAAGGCTTTTTGAGCCAAATCGATTGGGCCGCCAAGGAGATTCGGGTTGGGCTTGGTCCCTACGATAGTGCCTTGCTGCTTAATTTCAGCGATGGCACCCAACAAAAACTCAATCCCAACGATGATCCGCATGCGCTAACGGTCAAGCGCTTTTTAGCATTCGAGCGTGATCAAGCGACGTGGCAACAATTGGTTAGCCGTTATAGCAAGGTTTACCACGAACTCTTTCAAAATGAGCCAGTCGTCGCGCCCAGCACGCCGCCAGTTAGCACAGGCTTTTTGAGCATTCCATGGGAGCAGGGTGCTCGGATGGTGCATTCATCACATTTTGATCATACCTATCCCATGGTTGATAGCGGCGGCGATGGCAACGATGTGATGATCAATTATCAAGGCAAAAGTGGGCTTTCCTACAACAGCCACGATGGCCATGATTATTATTTTCCTGATTTGCCCTATGGTACGCCAATTGTCGCCGCCGCGCCTGGCTGGGCCTATGCTCGCACAACCCGCGGCTTGGGCGTGCTGATTCAACATGCTGGCGAGGCCGCTGGCTATGAAACGGTCTATTGGCATCTCGATGATTTTGCCCCAAGCTTCAAGGGCTTTATCGATGCCGCCAAACCACGTTGGGTCGAACGCGGCGAATTGCTTGGCTGGAGTGGCGCAACTGGCTTTACCACAGGCGCTCCTCACTTGCATTTTGAAGTACGCCACAATGGCAATCAAGTTGATCCCTATGGCTGGTATGGCCCTGGCGCTGACCCTTGTACCAATTATGTCAAATGTGAAGCCAGTGTTTGGCTTTGGAATGATAGCGTGCCATGGAGCCGACCTGATGGCCCAGCCCCGACCGATACCACGCCACCCAGCGCCTTGTTGACAATCAATCCGGCTGAAGATTTGGCCTTGGTCGCCCATTTTGAGCATAACCCATTGCCTGCGGTCGGCTCAATGGCCGCCAGCGATCAACTCAGCTATAGCAGTGGCAAATTTGGCCAAGCAGTCAAGGTTGGTGATGGCGCATTGACCTATCCAGCTAGCCCAACACTTACCCTTGATCAAGGCACGTTGGCTTTGTGGGTAAATGTACCCAAAACATGGCCTAGCTCGCGCACAGGTCGCCATTATTTGCTGGCCGCCTCGCAAAACCCGGTCGATCCCGATAAAATCTATCGCAATACCTTGGCGTTGCGCCACGAACAAACTCAACAAGCAATCTGGACGTTCTGGACGGTTGATCAAGCAGGTCAAGAGCATAGTTTGAGCGTGCCCGATACGCTCAGCGCTGGCTGGCATCATTTTGCCATCAGTTGGGACCAAGCAACTGGCAATAAGCGTTTGTTAATCGATGGGATGTTGGTCAACGAGGCGAGCAACGTTAGTTTGCCCAGCGAAGTTGGCGAAGATTTAAATGTCGGACGCTGGACAATCGGCGCTGGAATCAGCAATATCGCCATCGACGAATTGCTGAGCTATAAACGCCAATTAGCGGCTGATGAAATTTATCGGCTGGCCACCAGCGAGCAAGCCCTCGCGGCCAGCAGCACCAGCACCGATCAACGTGATCTGTTAATCTTAACGCCAGCACTTGATAATGGTGGTGGCGTGGTCAAAGCTCAGCTTGGCATCAACGGTATTTACGCTGCGCCGATGACCTATTATCGTGCTTATCGCTGGACGTTACCCAACGTTGAAGGGAGCTACACCATCAGCGTGCGGTTGACTGATCGTATGGGCAACACCACCACCCTCAGCCAAACGATCAGCATTGATCATCCGCCGCAAGCCAGTGTCAATATTCGCGATATCAATGATTTGGGTGCAACTTTGGTGCTTTCGGCGACCGATGCCAACCAACCATTGGCGATGGCCTTGAGTGCCTACCCCAGCCCTAGTTTCAAGCAATGGGAGCCGTTCAGCGTTGAGCGCCAATGGCAGTGGAATCCAATCACCGCGCGGCGAGTCTATGTTTGGTTCCGCGATGCCAACGGCAACGAGCGCGGCCCGATTGTGGCTGGCCCCGAACTCTTCCGCGCCTATCTGCCCCGAATTGAAAGATAAGGCTCTAGGCTATGGGCTTTTGGCTTTCGGAGACATGTTGGTATTCCAAAAAATCTCCGCTAGCCCTAGAGTCTATAGCCTATAGCCCCACTTCGTGCCCTTCGTGTCCTTCGTGGATAAAAAAACTCACTGTGCCACTACGAATATTCCGATCTCAATTCTGCCTTTTGATTTTTGACTTCTGACTTGGCTCTATGTTCTATGCTCTTACTAATCCTTATATGGATCAAACTCATTTTCACCAGCCATCGCTACACCTAGCGGCTGCAAGGTATGCACAATCTTGATTGTATTGGCGTGATGATTGAGCACCTCAGGCAAGCGTTTGTAGCAATGTGGCGATTCATCGGTGCCTGCGCCGCGTAATTCAACCCCTTGCTGATGAATCCATTCATTCATCATGTCGCGCGAAATTTTGCCAGGTGCAATCACTTTGCCCGTGCGATAATTGATTTTGCCGCGAGCAGCGGTACGGCTCATCACCCGACCAGCACCATGCACGGTTGAATGCAAAGCAGTTTGGGCTTCGGGCGAATCAACGCCTTCCAAAATGACCGAAATATCGCCCATTGAGCCGCCAACAAAGCCGCGCTGACCAGGAAAGGCGGGCGTTGCGCCCTTGCGTACGACCCACAAATCCACGCCGTTATGGGTTTCGCGCCAGGCAAAATTATGGTGGTTATGCACTTCTTCAAGGATAGTTGCACCTAAAATGCGGGCTACCTCAGCACACACCCAATCGCGGCCAGCGTAGGCATAGCGCCCAGCCAAGGCCATACAGGTTAAATATTGCTCGCCCAAATCTGAGGCAGTTGGCAAAATTAACGGCGCAACATCCATGCCATCTTTGGCTCCGCCCGCCTCTAAAAAGTAGGTTGCGGTTTTATGGCCCAAACCACGCGAGCCAAAGTGCACACCAATCCACGTCCGATCAAGCTCATCGGCGAATAAATCAACATAATGATTGCCCGAGCCAATTGTGCCAAGCTGATTACGGGCAGTTTGTTTCAAGCTTTTGACCGCTGGAATTTGCCAAGCTGGGTCATCAAACAAGTCGTGATCAACGCTTTGGCGGTTGTTCAGGCCAACCCCAAACGACAACGAACGCCAGATGTCGTCCATGATCGGTTTGATTTTAGCGCGAACTTCGCTGGCTGGCAGATCGAGCAAGACGGCTTTGTTGCCGCAAGCGATATCGTAGCCAACGCCGGAAGGGCTAATTGCATCACGATAAGCGACTACACCGCCAATTGGCACCGCATAACCCTTGTGATGATCCGCCATCAACGCCACTGCATCGGCCTCAAGCGCACAGGTTTTAATCTGGCTCAAGGCTCCTTGATCGATTGGATCGCCCCAGATTGGAATGTTCTCAACGTACTGCACGAATCTGCTCTCCTATCGCTTAAAACAAAATTGGGCTATAGCATAGCATAGCCCAGTTTAATATTCGCTCGTTCGTAGGGATGATTATTTTAGGCGGCAACGATAAAGCGCAATTCAGTTTGCCATGGATCGTGCACAACCAGCCCATCGGCTTGCTCTTGAACCGCAACTTCAGCCACTTGCAAGCGCTGCCGCACAATGTCAAGTGCCGCTTGGTTGGGCATAATAATTTCAAAATAGCCTAAACCTGCGGCATCGTTGGGTTGCTGTGGGCCGTTTTGGCTTTGCCACACATTCAAGCCGAGGTGGTGATGATAGCCACCTGCGCTAACAAATAGTGCCCCTGGATAGTGCGCCACAATATCAAAGCCCAACACGCCATGATAAAATTCTTCAGCTTGGCGCAAATTGCCCACTTGTAAATGCATATGACCGATCTTCGTTCCATCAGGAATGCCTGCCCAAGCGGGTGCAGTCGGAGTTATTTCGGCCAAAACTCCATACAGATCAAGCGATTCGGTGACCATATGCACTTCGCCATTCGCTCCCCAGCGCCATTCGTTACGTGGTCGATCACGGTAAATTTCTAAGCCATTGCCATCGGGATCATCGAGATACAAGGCTTCGCTGACCGCATGATCCGAAGCGCCAAAGCGGTAGCGTACCGCCAACAAACGCTGCAACACATAGGCCAAATCGAGGCGGGTTGGCAAAAGAATTGCGGCGTGATACAAGCCAGTGGTATGGCTGGGGTGGCGTTTCAAGCCAGCTTCAACATCCAAACGTAGCACAACCTGATTGGGCGAACCCAACAAAATCGTTGAGTCAGTTTGTTCTAAAACCTGAAAACCGAGCAAATCGCGGTAAAACACTAATGAGCGGCCAGCATCAGCGACACGCAGGGTAGTTACGCCGAGCGTCGTAGCGGCATCGATGGATTGTGGCGTAATCGTGCGAAATGTAGCCATAAAAATAAAGTCCTTTCGAGCAATCAGTACAGCGTTGTTACTGTCAAGCTGTACCCATTCTACGCCCGATTTGTCCTTAATGTTGTCCCCTGATTTATCCTTGTTTGCGTCACAATTCGGCTTGATGGGCTTGATTTGGCTCGATCGGCTGAATCAGCACCAAGCCTTGTTCATCAATGTTAACCTTGATCGGGAGTTGTGGTGGCGGTATCGTCTGCCATTGAAGATAGCGCCCGAGCAGCCACAAGGTTGCTGCGCCAACAACCAAAGCCAAAACAACCATGCCGCCGCCTAAAAAATAATTGAAACAGAGCCAGAGCATGGTTACGCGCACCACCCCAATCGCAAAGCATAGCCAAGCCGTTCGCGCCACCATCTTTTGGCGAGCAAAGATCCAGCCCAATGGGGCATAAACCAGCAAGAGTTGCATCGGCCAGTGATAGGCGAGCACAATCGAGCCAGCCGCGAAATCGCTGCCAACTAAACTCAAAAGATAGCCGTAATCCCACCAGAGCATACAAGGAATGAGGTAGAGCAGGCTGACAAATGGCTCGATCAGGTTGAGCAACACTGGTCGCAACGTTCGGCGCAAATCAGGGCGTTGGCGATATAGGGCAATTGCCTGCTTCAACAACAGGCCAGCATAGCCAGTCAGCCCAAATATACTAATCAATAAGCCAATTAATGCTCCAGAATCCATACGCGTTACTCATTTAATAGATAGCGCAATCATTCTATTCCATGATTGTCGAAATTTGGCTTGTTTCTGGATTGGCTGATCCAATCGCCAGTTGTTGGTTGTGAATGGTTACCGCTTGGCTTGGGTGTTGCAAAATGGTTTTGGCATGGCGATACATAGTGCGATAGGTATAGATGCTCAGGCCAAATGAGCCAATTAAAATTGGGAAATAGGCAGGCTCTTGTGCCATAATGAGCGCAATATAGACACCATAGATGCGTAATAATCCATATTTTAAGCTTAATCGAGCCGTTTGGCGCGTGATAGAAGCGCTATTCACCAAGCCAATAATAGGGATAATAATTAAACAAACAAGCATCGGCCAATAAAGGGTTAAGCATTGGATCAGCGTTTCAAGCGTATCTTGGCTCGGCATTCCCCATAAAAATTCCCATTGCCAAAATGTATTAGCGATAGCCCAAAATGATCGATAAACATCATAATCTTTACCCAATACGACTCCAACCATCCAAGTAGTTGTAATAATTGGTTCAATCAAATTGATATTGATCAACCACCAAGAACCCTTTGCGTGACTTCTAGGCATCTTTTGGATTCGCCCAAGCAAACTGAGCAACCATAGATTCAGCATAATGATTAGCATTCCAATGCCAATCATTATCATAAATACTATGCCCAATCCACCAACACTTACCGATAGTAAACTCATAGCCATGTCTCCATAAATAATAAAAAGCTTTATTTCATGGTGACATGGCTAAATGGCCAACAAGTGGCGCTTGATCGGGGAAATTGTTCTTTAAATGGATGTAAATTGGATTTAGCACAATAAAAAACCACCGCTGCAAGCAGAAGTGGTTGGGTTTGGTGTCAGCATACATTAATGCTCAAATATGTTGTTCAAAAGCAGACCAGTATAGCTAATTAGCCCAAAAATCCCTGTAAACAAACCTAGATAGTGCATCGGGTTTACTCAATCGATGGAACAATCGCTTGAATCGCAAGGCCATGCTGATCGAACACAACGGCAAGTGACGATTGAGCCATTAATGATTTGTAATAGCTATTAATCAAGCGAAATGACCAAATGCTCAAGCCAGTTGCAATCAAAATCATCGTGCCAATCATAATGAAATTGAAGCACAACCAGACCACGACTAAGCGCATTGCTCCCGTCCAGAGGCTACGGATGGCGGTTGCCCGCACTTGCGCTTGAGTCATAAATAATAAGGCGATTACTGGAATTCCAATCAGCAACAGGGCCATTGGCCAGTAATAGATAAAAAAGCTTGAGGTTGCTGCCAAAGGCTGCTCAACTGAACCAATCAGCGACTCAAAATCAAAGAATATTAATTGAATCAGCAGCCAAATTCCCATAATAAATGGTTCGGCTAGATTAACTAAAAGTAGCCAAGCTGAAGTGCGCAAATCTGAGCGCTGTTGCGCTAATTGCACCACCCGATTAAAAATAATGCCAACATGAATATAGAAGCCCAAAACACATAAACCCAGCACAAGTAAAATCATAATGCTCATTGCCTGCTCCTTGTGATGATTGCAAACTCTAATCTTGCTCAATTAGTTTAATCATCTTAGCAGGCTAGCTTATGTTAAATCAATACCTCTTATGGTCTAGTCGAAGGATCAATCTGCATTTAACTGCTTGACCATGACACAACAAAAAACCACCCCTGCGAACAGAAGTGGTTTGGGTTTGGTGGGCGGTACTGGACTCGAACCAGTGACCTCGTCGGTGTGAACGACGCGCTCTAACCAACTGAGCTAACAGCCCATTGCCTTCAAGGCACTGCCGAGTATAGCATAGCCCTTGGCTTTGCGCAAATTGTGGATTGGGAGTTGGTTGTTGGGGATCGGGGATCGGGAGTTTTGATCCACGAAGGACGAAACCGCGAAGAACGCGAAGAGCGCGAAAGGAGTAGGCTATGGGCTTTTGGCGCTAGGCTCTTGGTTGAACCGCCCCAAATTGTTCCGATAGCCTAGAGCCTTTGCCTTTTGCCTTATGTTCTATGCTCTATGTTCTATGTTCTATGCTCTTTGCTCTATGCTCTTCCTCGTGGTCTGCAATTTGCTCAAATAAATCTAGCGATTGTGGTTTATTAGAAGGAATTGTGACGATGCTGAAACCAATTTTTGGGATAGCACGGGTGCTGATTGCTGCGCAAGTTGGCTCGTATCTTGGCGATACACCGAAGCATGGCGCTGGTACGCCCAAGGGTTTGGCGCTTGGCCCAGTTAATGTAACGCTCTCGAATGTGGCTCCAGCAGCGGTTGTAGGCCTGCTCTGTGGCAATTCGATTATCTATTCGTTGCTGACGAGCTATGCCTTGAGCAGCATTATTGGCGATAAATTTGAGGAAAAACTGCTAAGCCAGATTGGGCAATAAAAGGATGCGCCCAAGCCTTAAAACTTGGGCGCAAATTAAGTTACTTAGTTTGGGGTGCTTCGACAGCCAAGACATAGCCAGTGCCACGCACGGTCAAAATATAACGTGGATTTGATGGATCTGGCTCGATCTTTTGGCGCAAGTGGTAGATATGCGGTTTGAGCAATTCGGCGGCTTCGCTACTTTCGGCCTCGTAGCCTTGCGCACACCGTAACAAATTAGCGTAGCTCATCACTAAGCCAGCTTGCTGGGCCAAACAACTCAACAAACGAAATTCGGTTGGCGTAAGATTCAGGGTTTGGTCGCCAAGCCGCGCCATTTGTCGCCATAAGCCAATTTCTAGCTCACCGACGCGAATCCATTGATCGCCAGCTGGTTGCTGGGTTGGGGTTTCGGTTGGCTCTTGTTGCTTGCCACCAAGCTCGCTAACCACCGTTTGTAGCGTATTCATGAGGCTTTTTTTATGCCGTTGATCGGCTTGCGCCTCAAGCGCACTCTTGACCCGCGCCAACACATCTTGCGGGCTAGAAGTTTTGAGCATATAGTCGAACACACCCAAATGAATGCCTTCGATCGCGCTATCGAGCGAACCATGGCCAGTCAAGATTAAAATTGCTGCATCGGGGTAGCGTTCGCGTACCCGTTGCGCCACGGTAATGCCATCAACGCCAGGCAAGCGTAAATCCAAAAGAAACAAATCGAAAGGCCGTTGGGCAATGCGGTCGAGTGCTTCCTCGCCGCTATCGGCAGTTTGCACATCGTAGCCACGTCGCCGCAGCAAATCGCCAAGGGTGGCACGAATCGGAAATTCGTCGTCAACCAATAAAATCGAAGCTTGACTCATCGAAGGATACTCCTAGCTAGGTTGGTAGGGTAGCACAACACGGAAGGTCGAGCCAACCCCAACGGTGCTGTCAACCTCGATTTGGCCACCATGCTGGGTCACAATATGGGCACTAATCGGCAAACCAAGACCGGTTCCATTGGGTTTGTTGGTAAAAAATGGCTCAAACAGGTGCGCCCGAATATCATCAGGAATGCCTGTTCCCGTATCGCAAATTTCTATTGTAACAAAGCTTGTGGCAGCTTCGGTTGTGACAGTTAATGTACCGCCGTTGGTCATCGCATCCAAACCATTCAAGACCAAATTTAAAAAGACTTGGCGTAGTTGGTCGGCATTGCAAACCACCGCTGGCAAATGGATATCAGGCGTAAATGTGATCATGGTGTTGTTATGGCGGGCGTGCAAGCCAGCCAGCGCCAAGGTTTCTTCAATCACGGCATTGAGATCGGTGGGAGCCATCTCGCCACGCATCGGGCGGTAAAAATCGCGCATGCGTTCGATAATTCCGGCGATGCGGGTCAATTGATCGCGGGCTAATTGCATCACGGTTGATTCGCGCACTTCTTCGGGCAAATCTTCTTCGAGCAGTAGCAAGGCATTGCGGGCCGCATACAGCGGATTGTTAATTTCGTGGGCAATCGAGGCTGAAAGCTGGCCGACTGCTGCTAAGCGTGCGCCTTGCAACAAGGCCGCTTCGGCGGCACTGACCCGCTGGGTTAAGCGATGTTCATGCTCTTTGGCAAGTTTCTTTTGCTCGGTCACATCGCGTACCACCGCAATAATTAACAATTGATCAGCGGTTTTCAATGGACTAAGACTAATTTCGGTGTAAAACTCAGTGCCATCACTGCGCCGCGCCAACAAATCTGCGCCGATGCCCATTGGGCGGGTACGTGGTTCACGGGTGTAATTGCTACGATAAGCCACATGCACGCCGCGCACGCGCTCAGGAATCAACAATTCGATTGGTTGACCAACCATTGATTCACGATCATAACCAAAAATAGCCTCGGCTTGGGCATTGACCACACTAATAATGCCGTGGGCATTAACAATGACCACGCCATCAGGAGCCGCCTCTAACAAACTTTGAAAAAGTGGTTCGGCTGGTTGGGTTGCCAATTGATGCCGTAATAACTCAACTTCACGTTTAAGGCTGGCGTTTTCTGTTTCAAGCTGTTCACGACTCAGCATACCAAAACTCCCTTGAATGATTGGCAATCATAGCATATTTGAAGGCGAGGGGCAGGGGCTGAGGTTGATCCACGAAGGATACGAAGCGCACGAAGGACGAGGGGTCAGGTATCAGAGGTCAGGTATCAGTTAATACATCGTATTTCAAGCTGCTGACCCCTAGCCCCTGAGCCCTGATCCCTCAGATCCTCTGCGTTAAGTGCTAGTTCTCATTTCATCCCTCATAATTCATCCTTCATCCTTACTTCATGGCCTAAATTATGCTAAACTAGCAGGCTCGCTCATATGTGTCTGAGTAGCCAAAAGCGCCTATGTTATAATGCAGTACATTCATATGCCGAGGAGGATGTGTGAGCCGCTTCAGCGATGTCACCAACATTTGGTCAACCATAAAAGAAATTGATGTGCGCGATATTCGCGATCAGGCCGATTTGCCCTGCCGAATTGCGCTACTTGGCCATGCGACCTTCGGGCGCGATTTGATTATGCGCTTGTTGACGCTTGGCGCTCAACGCTTTCCAGCCCGTACTCCGCAAGTCAGCATTATCGACTTACCCTTGGGCCGCGAACAGGCTACCGATCTCAACCGCGTCGATTTGATTGTACTCACGCTCGATGCGAACCAAGCCTTGAGTTACGATGAGTTTCTGGCCTACGAAAAATTGGCGATTTTGCCAGTGCCACTGTTGATCGCTGTTTGGGGTACGAATCTCCCCAAAAGCTCTGAAAGCACCCACCAAGCCGATCTGCAAGCCTCGCCAGCAGTATTGCTCGACCCACAAGCCGAGCCAGCGACCCAGCGCAAAATGCTGGCCAAAGCGGTGATTGAACTCGTACCAGAAGCTTTGCATATTGCGGCTGCTCGGCGCTACCCAGGTTTGCGCAGCGAAGTTACCAACAATTTGATTAGCAGCGTTTCGCTGAGCAATGCGACCTTTGCCTTTACTTCAGGCATTCCCGAGATGATTCCTGTTTTGAATTTGCCATTAAATGCCGCCGATATGCTCGTGTTGACCAAGAATCAGGCGCTATTGGCCTATCGCGTGGCCTTGGCCATGGGTGCTGAAGGCGATTTTAGCGCCATGATTCGTGAATTGCTGCCCGTGGTTGGCGGTGGTTTCCTCTGGCGACAACTGGCACGCCAATTGGTCGGTTTGATTCCAGGCATTGGTTTATTGCCCAAAGTTGCAGTGGCCTATGCAGGCACGTTTGTGACTGGAATTGCGGCCTGGCGCTGGTATGAACGTGGCGAGTTGGTCAGCAAAGCCGAATTACAAAGCCTCGTCAAAGCAGCCTTAGAAGAAGGCCGACAACGGGCCAAGGCGCTAATTGGTAATCGTAAGGCTGACGATGATCCCACTGCATCAGCCAAACCCAGTTTGCGCCAAAGGATCGGCGCAGTGCTGAACCCCAAAAACTGGTTCAAGGCGCTGCGTGCCCGCTTGCGACGCAAACCTAAATCGATCCAAAAAACAACTGAGCCAACCGATCATTCCAACTCTGCTGCTTAACCATTGAGGATTATTATTCGTGGAAACCTTTGTCATTGAGGGCGGTCATCGCCTGAATGGGACGATTACGCCTGCTGGAAACAAAAACGCCGCCTTGCCGTTGTTAGCGGCCTGCTTGCTCAGCGACCAACCAATTATTCTGCGCAATATGCCCGATATTGCCGATGTACGAGTCAAGGTACAGTTATTGCAGTCATTGGGCATCGAATGTAGCTGGCTCGAAGAGAATGTGCTGCGGGTTCACGCCGCCACTATCAATACCTCAGAGCCAGATACTGCGCTTGCACGGCGAATTCGGACCTCGATTTTGCTCGCAGGGCCGTTGTTGGTGCGCACTGGTCGGGCAGTTTTAGCGCGGCCAGGCGGCGATTCGATTGGCCATCGGCGTTTGGATACGCACTTTTTGGCCTTAACTGCCTTGGGTGCTGAAGTTGAAGTGACCAAACAAGCCTATGAACTCAAAGCCGATGGCTTGGTTGGCACGGATATTTTCCTTGATGAAATGAGCGTAACTGGCACTGAACAGGCGATCATGGCGGCTGTGTTGGCTTCTGGCACGACCACAATTGTCAACGCCGCTTCTGAGCCACATGTCCAAGATCTGTGTCGTTGTTTGTTTGCCATGGGCGCTAAAATTACGGGTATCGGCACCAATAGCTTGCAGATTCAAGGGGTTTCGCGGCTGAATGGTACTGAATATACGCTCGGCCCCGATTTTATGGAGGTTGGTTCGTTCATCGGCTTGGCAGCAGTGACGGGTAGTAACATTCGCATCGCCAACGCTCGCCCCGAAGAACACCGCATGACGCGGATTATGTTTGGGCGGTTGGGTGTGACTTGGCAAGACGAAGGCCCAGATATTGTGATTCCTGCTGAGCAAGAGCTACGGGTGCGCGACGATTTGCACGGGGTTGTGCCCAAAATCGACGACATGCCATGGCCTGGCTTCCCACCAGACCTGATGAGCATTGCCTTGGTGATTGCGACCCAAGCTCAAGGTACGGTCTTGATCCACGAAAAGATGTTTGATGGACGCTTATTCTTTGTTGATAAATTACTGAGCATGGGTGCACGGGTGATTTTGTGCGATCCACATCGGGCGGTAGTGGTTGGCCCAGCTAAACTGTATGGCGAACGCCTGACCAGCCCTGATATTCGCGCTGGCATGGCCTTGGTCATTGCTGCTTTGTGTGCCAAAGGTACGAGTGTTATTTCGAATATTGCCCAAATTGATCGGGGCTACCAACGGATTGAACAACGGCTAGCTGCGCTTGGAGCGCGGATCGAACGCCGTCCTGCTGAATAATGGCCTGTAAGGAGGGTCGGTGTGACCAAAGCTACCGAACAACGACATATTTTAATTGCTGATGACGATCCGGGGATTCGTGGTCTGTTGTGCGAGGTCTTTGATGAAGAGGGCTATCTAACCGAGTCTGCCGAGCATGGCGGCGAAGTTTTAGCCAAAATGACCAAGAAACATTCCTATGATCTGTTGATTATGGATGTGCGCATGCCTGGCCAAGATGGCTTAACTATCCTTGAGCAATTGCGCAAAAATGGCATCACCACCCCAGTGATTATGATGACCGCCCATGGCACTTCATCAACCGCAATTCGGGCGATTCAAATTGGTGCCTACGATTATGTCATCAAGCCGTTTGATGTTGAAGAAGTAACTTTGGTCGTCAAACGCTTGTTTGATCATCAGCAATTGGCCTCAAAAGTGCGCGAACTCGAAGCCAAAAGTTTTGATCCCCGCGACAAAATGATTGGCAATAGCCCAGCCATGCAAGAGATCTACAAGCAAATTGGGCGGGTTGCTCACACCGATGCAACCGTTTTGATTACGGGCGAAACTGGCACCGGCAAGGAAGTTTTGGCCAACCTGATTCACGTGAATTCAGCGCGGCGCAACGGCCCAATGGTTAAAGTCAATTGTGCTGCCTTACCTGAATCGTTGCTCGAAAGTGAATTGTTTGGCCATGAAAAAGGCGCGTTTACTGGGGCGGTCGCTCAGCGCAAGGGTCGCTTTGAATTAGCCCACAAAGGCACAATCTTCCTTGATGAAATTGGCGAAATGACCCTGGCTACCCAGAAAAAGCTGCTGCGTATTTTGCAAGAACGCGAATTTGAGCGGGTTGGCGGCACAACCACCGTGCGGGTTGATGTGCGAGTTGTCGCAGCCACCAACCGTGATCTTGAAGCCGATGTACGTGCTGGCACCTTCCGCGAAGATTTGTACTATCGCTTGAATGTGATCACGTTGCATTTGCCAGCCTTGCGCCAACGAATTGGCGATATTCCCTTATTGGCTGAATTTTTCTTGGATAAATACCGTTACGCGCCCTCATCGCCACCAGCTCGCATCTCCGAAGAGGCCATGGATCGCCTGAATAACTATGATTGGCCGGGCAATGTGCGCCAACTTGAGCATGAGATCGAGCGAGCGGTGATTTTGGCTCGCGGCAATGTGATCACCAGTGAGCATATGTCGTTGGTTCCATCATCGCGCTCGGCCTTGCAAGTTGATATTGCTGCCCGTTTGCGCGAAAAATCGACGCTCGATGAGCTGCTGGCCGATGTTGAGCGTTTGGCCTTGCAAGAGGCGCTAGTTCAGCACGACGATGATCTCAAGGTCGCTGCCCGCAGCCTTGGGCTGAGCGAAGCCGAGTTTCAAAAGCGCCAAAAGAAGTATAGTTAGTTGTGGGGTTAGGGATCAGGGATCAGAGGTCAGGAAATAGATCTGCGATTACTCGCTGATTTTTAACGCAGAGGCGCAGAGAAAGATGAGGGGTCAGAGGTCAGGGGCCAGATGTCAGGACGTTGATATAAGCAGTCTTGGCGATCTTCGTGTTCTTCGTGGTTAAAAGAACTTCTGACCGCTGACCCCTAGCCCCTGACTCCTAGGTTTACTCGCCCTTAAATTCGGCGGCGCGGCGGGCAATTGCTGCCTGCACACCCTCGCTAAAATCAGCGGTGCGAATCAATTGGCTTTGCGCCCAACCTTCGAGCAACAAGCCCCGATCAACATCAAACATGCCATCAATCACCCGTTTGGCCATGCCAACGGCCAATGGCGCTGCTAAAATCAACTCATCAGCAAACGCTTGTACCACGGTATTTAAATCATCAGCATCAGCCAATTGATTGACAACTCCCCAGCGCTCAGCATCGGTGGCGCTGAAGGTTCGGCCAGTCATAATCAATTCTTTGGCACGACCAACGCCAACCAAGCGGGTTAAGCGAGTTGTACCACCAACATCGGGCACAATGCCCAAGCGAGTTTCAGGCAAGGCCAATTTCGTGCCTTGAGCAGCAATCCGAAAATCGCAGGCTAAGGCGATTTCCAAGCCCAAGCCAAGGCACATGCCATGCAAGGCAGCGATGGTGGGAATTTCCAAACGTTCGATGCGGGTGGTCAAGGCTTGCCAATCATCGGTGATCGTGCGCATTTGGCGTAACCAGTGCTCACCATAGCGATTGGGCAAATCCATCAAATCACCAAGATCGATGCCTGCCGAAAAGACCGAGCCTGCTCCGCTCAACACAACTACCCGCACGCCCGAGGCACTGGCGGCCCGATCGATCGCCGTGCGTAAATCCTTGCCAACTTGCCAACTAATCGCATTGCGTTTTTCGGGCCGATTGAGGGTAATGCGAAAAATCGCGCCAGTTTGTTCAGTTGTGACTAAACCACTCACAGCATGCTCCTTTGCACAAAAAAAGACGCTGCATCGTTGATGCAACGTCGATTGTACCGCTTATGCTTCGGCTGTGGCGTGGCGATTACCGCCGTAAAAGGCAATTTTATCTTTAATATGTTCGTAATTGGGCTTGACGATTGTATAAACCCAGCCGACATCCGCCACTACTCCTACATCGGTCACCAAATCAATCCAGAAGCATGTGCCTTTGTGTGGGCAAACATAGGTGCGTTCAGTCACCCGCAAATTGTGCATATCGACTGCTGCTTGGTCAAAATACCAATTGCCTTCGAGCCGAACAACCGATTGAGTTTCAACCCCTTTGGCCAAGGTCGCATTATCATGTTTCGCTTTAATGCTAATTTCCCGTAACATGGATCGCCCTCCGTTGATAACAGAAAAATCGTACCACGAAAAAGCAGCTAAATCAGGCCCAAGATCGAGCGCAAGGCGAAATCGTGGTATGATTTTGGCAGCTACGACGCGCCATGCATTTCCGGCGCGTTAATCATCTTTAGTGCATACCAACCTAGGATTAGCAATTATGGCAAAGATTATGGTCGCCATGAGTGGCGGCGTGGATAGTTCGCTTACCGCAGTTTTGCTCAAAGAACAAGGTCATGATGTGACAGGCGTAACCATGCACCTGTGGGAAGGCGACGATAATGGGATCATGGAAAGTCAATGTTGCTCGGTCGAAATGACGGCTGGAGCACGGCGCGTTTGTGCTCAATACGACATTCCCTACTATGTATTCAATTATCAAAAAGATTTTCGCAAGCATGTGATCGATTATTTTTTGCGTGAATATTCGAGCGGAGCCACCCCCAATCCCTGCTTGGCCTGCAACCGTGATCTTAAATTTCGGGTGCTGCTCGAACGGGCTGAACTTTTGGGCTTTGATGGCTTGGCTACTGGCCATTTTGTGCAGATTACGGGTGGCGACGAACAACCTTACGATCTGCGACGCGGCATTGATATCAACAAAGATCAATCGTATGTGCTGTATATGCTCAGCCAACGCGAATTGAGCCGTTTGCACTTTCCATTGGGTGGTTTTACCAAGCCTCAAGTGCGCCAAATGGCTCGTGAACGCGGCTTAGTAACCGCCGACAAGCCCGAAAGCATGGATATTTGTTTCATTCCCGATAATAACTATCGGCGCTTTTTGAACGAAGAACGACCTGAAATTATGCAACCAGGCCCGATTGTCAATCGCCATGGCACAGTGCTTGGTCAACATAAAGGCTTGCCGCAATATACGATTGGCCAGCGCAAAGGCTTGGGAATTGCCGCAGGCTCGCCATTATTCGTGATTGAAATCGACACGGTACGTAATTTGCTGATTGTTGGTGACGCAGACGAACTTGAACGCCGCGATTTCGTGATCGATGATGTACGCAGCGTCTATGGCCAGATCGAAGCCGGAATCTATGCGGTGCAAATCCGCGCTCATGGTGAGGCCGTGCCAGCTACCATCACCCCCCGCGAGGATGGCACGCTGCACATTCGCTATGACCAACCACAACGTTCGGTGACTCCAGGCCAAGCTGCCGTGCTCTATCGCGATGATCGAGTCTTTGGTGGTGGTCGGATCAGTACGGAGCGCTATTCGTGAGCGAGCTAGAGCCAGCAGCATTAATTATTGCACTGCTTGCCAGCGTTTACGGAGCTTTGGCGCATCTCTTTTGGGGGCAGCGTTGGCGACATTTGCCACTTTTTTTAGGCACGGCGCTGATTGGCTGCCTGATGAGCTATGCCTTTAATTTGCATTTTATTGGGGCTGGGCCAGTCCCAGCAGGCGTACCATTGGTTGAATCGACGATCGCCGCATGGATTATGTTAATCCTAGCAACCCGACTGCGCGTTTAACCCCTATGAATGCAAAAAAGGCGACAATATTCCTGTGGTGAAAGTGTGGCATATTTCTAGGCAATATGCTATAATCGCCGCGATCAAATCCCTCTTTGTAAAGCATTAAATGTACCTTTCGACGTTTTGATTGGTCGTGTCGGTACGCTGGAGGATTGCTTGAAGAAGTTTGCCATCATCGGGGGCATCGTCCTCCTTATCCTTGGGATTGGTCTTCCGATTTTGTTGATATCGATGGGCTGGCTGAACGAAGCCCGCGATCTTGCGATCATCCTCTTGGCAATTTTCCAACTCTTCTCTGTCACCTTAATGATTATTTTGGTGGGCGTGTTGGTGGTGATGGTCAACGAGTTACGCAACTTGGCCAAGGAAAAAATCTCGCCTAAGGTCGAAGATGTGCTGGAACGGGTCAAAGACATTACCGAAAACGCCAAATCGACGACTACAACTGCCAAGCAAACCGCCTCGTATGTAGCTGAAGGCGTGGTTTCGCCAGTGATCAAGGCTGCCAGCTTGTTGGCAGGGGTCAAAGCGGGAGCCAAGTCGTTGGCGCGACGGCAAGCGCGTGGCACATTGCCCAACGATCGCAACCAAAATAACTAGGCTGCCCTCTTGTCAAACGACAAGGGCTAGTGGTACGATACACAGACCAACCCATCCTCCTATGTGGTGAACGCTATGGCTGAACGGTTTCCGTATGGTGGACAAGCAGTAATGGAAGGCGTGATGATGCGCGGTTTGCACCGGGCTAGTGTCGCTGTCCGTTCACCTTCCGGCCAGATCGTCATTCGCGACCGTGAACTGAATTTGGAGCGGCGGGTCTTTTGGAGTCGGCTACCACTGCTGCGGGGCATTCAGCTCTTGGGTGATGCCTTGGTAATTGGGATGTGGGCCTTGATGTTCTCGGCCAGTGTAACCGACGATCAAGCCGAGCAACCCTTGAGCAAAGGGCAAACAGCGCTGCTGGTAACCACCTCGGTCGGCATATCGATCGCCTTATTTTTCGTTTTGCCCTTGCTGGTGGCTTCGGGAATTGCCAGTTGGGCTAATCTCGGCATCTATAGTCGCGAAACGATTGAAGGCATCACGCGCTTGCTCATTTTTGTTGGCTACTTGGTACTTGTCGGGCGAACCGCCGAAATCCGCCGAGTTTTCGGGTATCATGGCGCTGAACACAAAGCTGTTTCGGCCTACGAAGCTGGTTGTCCATTGACCGTTGAGCATGTTCGACCGTTTACAACCATCCACCCGCGCTGTGGCACAACCTTATTACTGATCGTGGTGGTGCTCAGCATTCCTGTATTTGCATTGCTTGGCACGTTTCCCTTTTGGCTACGTTTGCTAAGTCGAATCATCCTAGTGCCGTTTGTGGCGGCGCTTGCCTACGAGCTTATGCGGCTAACCGCAAGCAAGGCAACCAACCCGATTGTGCGTGGTTTGATGACACCAGCATTGGCGCTGCAACGCTTGACCACCCGCGAACCCGATGATGCCATGCTTGAGGTAGCAATCGCTGCTCTGGCGCGGGTCTTGGCCGCCGATGGTCAAACGGTTGAAAGTCAGCCAATCGCGGTCGATATTCGGCCTGCACTTACGTCCTAACATCGTACATCCAGAGTGAGGGCATCTGTATGGCTCTTGTTGGTAATTTGCGCGACTTTGCACTCGCTGATTTTCTTTATCTGATCGATCGCGGGTACAAAACTGGCAGTTTACAACTGAACCGTCAAAGTGCCGCAGCAACGCTCTACTTTGAAAAGGGAAAACTGCTCTACGCCGCGCAAACGCAAGAACGCGAATCGCTCGGCGAAATGTTGCAGCGCACGGGGAAACTCACGCCGCAACAAGCGCAGCAGGCGGTGCAACTGCAGCAAACTGATGGCAATCAATCGCTTGGAACGGTGCTGATCGATAGCGATATTCTTACGCGCGAAGATCTGCAACGCCATATCCAAACCCACATAGAAGAGACGGTGTACAGTCTGTTTGGCTGGCCCGATGGTGAGTTTTGCTTCAATGCCGGGGTGAAACTCGACCGTGATGATGTCCAATCGCTGGTACCGCTTGGGGTGGAAAACCTCATTATGGAGGGTGTACGCCGCGTCGATGAATGGGGCCGCATCAAGGATCATATTCCCAATACCGATATGATCGCTCGCTTTGTCGATCAGCCACTCGAAAAGGCTAAAAGCATCAACTTAACGCCCGATGAATGGCGGATTTTTGCCCGCATCAATGGCAAAGATTCGATCAAAGAAGTGATCAGTCGGACTGGCTTGAGTGAATTTGATGTGAGCCGCATTGTATACGGCTTCATTTCGGCAGGCTTGGTTGAGGTAACCCGACCTCGCCCTCCTGTCCCAGCGACGGGACGCGCTGGTGCTGGTGCCGCTGCAGGAGCACCAAAACGCAGCCTCGTCTCACGGATCATCAATCGTATTAGGGGAATGTAGAAAGGCGGCGCTGCGCTGGAACACTCCCACACTCCCACCGGCAACCTAGCTCCGTCTTAGGAGGACGTATGCAGACTGTCAAAATGGTTATCAGTGGCGCGGTTAACGCTGGTAAAACACAGTTCATTCGTGCCATTAGTGAAATCGAGGTGGTTTCGACCGAACGGAAGGCCTCCGACGATACCAAGTTGCTCAAAGGCGAAACCACCGTTGCAATGGACTTTGGCCGCATTACCATCAGTGATGATTTGGTGTTGCACTTGTTTGGCACACCCGGCCAAAAACGCTTCGACTTTATGTGGGAAATCTTGTCCGAGGGGATGCTCGGCTTGATTGTGTTGGTCGATAGCACCCGGCCTGAAACGTTCCGTGAAACAAATCGGATTATCGATTTCTTCACTTCGCAACGTGATGCGCCGTATGTCGTCGCCGCCAACAAGCAAGACCACGAGAACGCTTGGGCACCTGATGAGTTGCGGCTCGCCTTGCGGTTGCCAGCCCATGTTAAAATTGTTCCCTGTGTGGCAACCCAAAAGGATTCGGTTAAAAATGTGCTGCTAGAATTGCTCTACGTTATTATGCAGCGCTCAACCGACTAAAGGCGATTCTTCACGCTTCATTGCTCTTTTTCGCCATGCCGTACTCTGTCTCAGGGTGCGGCTTTTCGCCATTGTGGAGCGAGGTTTCAATGCAGCTTAATTTGCCAATTCTCGGCCAATTACAAGGCCGTCGTTCCATCTTGATTGCAGGCATGGGCGGCGGTTTTGATATTTTCTGTGGCTTGCCGATTTTTCTGCAATTACGCCAACTAGGCTTTAATGTGCATTTGGCCAATTTTAGTTTTAGCGATCTTGAGGCCGCTAGCAATCTGCATTATCTTGGTGATACGGTCTATGGTGTGCCAAGTTTGCCGCGTGACCCTGAGTTTGTGCCCAGTCATAGCCCAATTGATGCTACCCAAGTGGCGTTGTTTCAACGCTACAGTCCGTTTATCTATTTTCCTGAGCTGTATTTGGCCGAGTGGTTTCGCCAAACCTATGGCGAGCCATTAACGGTTTGGGCTTTTTTGCGCAGCGGAGTTAAGCCACTCTTGGCCAGTTATCGCCGCTTAGTCCAGCATCTCTCAGTTGATGCCATTATCTTGATTGATGGTGGGGTTGATGCGTTGGTACAAGGCGACGAGGCCGAAATTGGCACCTTGGTTGAAGATTCAATCTCTTTAGCTGCGGTCAATCAGTTGCACGAGGTTCCAACCAAAATTGTGGCTTGCATTGGCTTGGGCGCTGAACGCGATATGCATTATCCCCATATTTTTCAAAATATTGCTAGCTTGGCTGAATCCGAAATTTTGCTCGGCACGTGTAGCCTGATCAAACAAATGCCAGTTTATCAAGCCTACGCTGCGGCGGTGCATTGGACGCAATCGCGAATTTATCAAGACCCCAGTGTGATCAATAGCTCAATTATTTCAGCGGTCGAGGGCTATTTTGGCGATTATCATCTGACCAGCAAAACCGAGGGCAGCAAGCTCGATATCAATCCGCTGATGAGTCTCTATTGGTTTTTTGATTTGGTGGGCTTGGCTGAGCAGCATTTGTTGCTGGAGCCGCTGTTGGAGACTGAACATTTGCGCGAGGTGGTGCAGTGGGTGCATACGCTACGGGCAAATTTGCCAATTCGCCCACGCTTACGCTAAGTGGCTTCCAGCTTTCTGGCCTTCGTGGAGCATAATGTGGCTATAGGCTATGGACTATCGGGGATTGATTGGAACCTTCAATAGCCAACAGCCCATAGCCTATAGCCAATTTTCCTTCGCGCTCTTCGTGATCTTCGCGGTTCCAGTACTCAAGGAATACTGCTTATTGTTTCTCGGCTCGTTTGGCAGCTTCCCAGAGCGTGTCGGCTTCGCTTAAGCTGAGTTGGCTAAGTTGGCGGCCTTGGGCTTGGGCGGCTTGCTCAACGGTCACGAAACGGCGGCGGAATTTGGCAATCGTGCCGCGTAAGGCACTTTCTGAATCAATTTTGAGCCAACGAGCAAGATTGGTTAGGGCAAAAAGCACATCGCCAAACTCGGCGGCTTGTTCTTCAGGGTTAGTGGCGACTTGCAATTCAGCGATTTCTTCATGAACTTTGGCCCAAACTCCGCTGACATCAGGCCAATCGAAGCCAACCTTGGCGGCTTTCTTGCCAATTAGTTGGGCAGTTGCAAGCGGCGGTAGGGTTTTGGCAATGCCATCAAGTGCACTGTTGCGTTGGCTGCCTTTTTCCTGATGCTCGGTTGCCTTAATTGCATCCCAGTTGCGCAACACTTCGTCGGCATCGCTGACCTCGGTTGTGCCGAAAATATGTGGGTGACGACGAATCAGTTTGCTGTTGATTGCTGTATAGACCTGATCGAGATTGAAGCGGCCTGCTTGGCGACCAAACTCGGCATGAAAGACGATTTGCAATAATAAATCGCCCAATTCTTCTTTTAAATTTGGCCAATCTTCGGCATCAAGGGCTTCCAGCGTTTCATGGGTTTCTTCGAGCAAAAATTCGCGTAAGCTGGCATGGGTTTGTTTGCGATCCCATGGGCAGCCATGTGGCCCCGCCAAACGCGCCATAATCCATTCTAAAGTGCTTGGGCTTGCCACATCGGTTTCGATGCTAAGTGCTGGCAGATACCAGGCTTGAGCCGTGCTGGCAGTGGCGAGGGTTTGTTGGCTCAGGCTAATTTCATTTAAGCTATGCACGGGATGTTCGGCAGGGTAGCGCCGCAATAAACTGGCGCGAACCGCTGCTAGCTTGCTTGTATCGATTTCAGTGATGATCAAGGCTTGGGTAGCTTGAAATGGTAATGGGCTGACGAAGCTTGGGTATTCAGCGATGCCTTGTAATTCGCACCAAGCTCGATCAGCGTCCTCGGCAGGAACTGGAATTGGGGCTAGTAATTTGTGGGCGGGCACAACTTGAAAGCCTTGGCTCAAATCAAGTGGCAATTGGGTGAGAAGTTGGCTCAACATGCTTGCTCCTAAAATAAAGAGCGACAGGATGAGCGATGCATCCTGTCGTAACGCCCATTGGCATTGCTCTGATTATTGATCTTGGAAAACGGTGACTGATTCAGGGAAGGGCACTTCCTCGGCTCGCACGTAATTTTTGATCAAATCGTTTTTGCGATATTCTTCGACTTTGGCTTGCACATAGGCAGTGCCTTCGGGAGAAGTCATAAGTTCTTCGAACGAGTTAAAACCAATCGCGTTGCGGCTTTCGGTAATTTTGATAATGTGATAGCCAAATTCGGTTTTGACAGGCTCGCTCAATTGGCCGATTTCCAGCGTGTTGAGTGCGGTGGCAAATTCAGGGACGAAGCCGGCAAATTGCTCTTTAGTATACCATCCAAGGTCGCCGCCATTTGCGCCACTGCCGGTATCTTCAGAATATTGTTGGGCTAAGGCCGAGAAATCTTCGCCCGCTTTCAATTGGGTCAAGAGTTGGTTGACACGATCAAAAGCTACTGATTCACTGACGGTTTGGGTTGAAACCAAAATATGAAACAGATGAAATTGTGGTGTTTCGCTTGGCACTTGCAGCGTTTTGGCATAGCTTTCGAAGGTTAAAATTTGGGCAACATAGGCACGCATATTTTCAACCGAGCCAAAACGATTTTTTTTGGCAAAGGCTTCATAATCGGCAAAGGTTGGTTTTTCTTCATCGGCAAAGGCTGGGTTTTCTTGTTCCAAGGCCCGATCGATCATCATCGTGGTTTGTTCTGCGGTCACGCTATCGATGCCTGCGCCAAGTTTGGCACTTTCTTCCAGCAGCACTTTTTGCAAAATCATTTGATCTAAAAGTTGTTGACGGGTGGTATTGGCATCAAGGCCGCCACCATTATTGTTGATATTATTAGAATTTTGATCTAAAAAGGTTGTAAATTCTGCTTCGGTGATCGAGGAATTGCCAACCTCAACCAAGACTTTGGATTGGCTGGTGGTAATTTCACTACCACAGCCTGCTAGGATTGCGATTACCAAACAGAGCAGCAACCACTGGGCGTGTCGTCGCATGAGCGAAAGTCCTCCACATTCTTGAAATGCTAAATTATATATCTCATTGATACCGCAGCCATGGCCGCTTGTCAAACGCTAAGCGAGACAGTCGTAGTTCGACTGCCTCGCTTAAGCTGGTTAACTGGTTGATTTAGGCGTATTCTGGTTGGCCTGGTACTGGGAAGGCCGCGCACAATTCACGAACTTCGCCAGCAATTTTGGCTTGCAGGCTCTTGTTGCCCAATTCACGCACGATTTGGCCGACCCAAACCGCAATTTGGCGCATTTCGTTTGGCCCAAAGCCCCGAGTCGTCGCAGCAGGCGTACCAAAGCGCAAGCCGCTGGCTGTCATTGGTGGCTTGGGATCGAAGGGAATGGCGTTTTTGTTGACGGTGATGCCAGCGTGGTCAAGGGCTTTTTCTGCGTCTTTGCCTGTGGCATTCACTGGAGTCAAATCGACCAGCAATAGGTGATTATCGGTGCCGCCGCTGACGATTCGCAAGCCTTCGTTGGTCAAGGCTTCGGCCAAAACCTTGGCATTTTCGACAACCCGTCGCATATAATCGCGATATTCGGGTTGCAAGGCTTCGCCAAATGCCACGGCCTTTGCTGCGATCACATGCATCAACGGGCCGCCTTGCACACCTGGAAATACGGTTTTATCGATATTTTTGCCATGCTCAGCACTGCACATAATCATGCCGCCACGAGGGCCGCGCAGGGTTTTGTGGGTGGTGGTGGTGACATATTGAGCTACGCCGATGGGCGATGGGTGCAAACCTGCGGCGACAAGGCCTGCAATGTGGGCAATATCGGCCATCAAAATCGCCCCAACATTGTCGGCGATCGTGCGCAGCAAATCGAAATTGATGTTGCGTGGATAGGCACTAGCTCCACAGATAATCATCTTGGGCTGGGTTTTGTGGGCAATCTCGGCAACTTCTTCATAATCGATCTGTTCGGTCTCGCGATCAACGCCATAGCCGTGAATCTCATACGATTTGCCCGAGAAGTTGAGTGGATGGCCGTGAGTTAAGTGGCCGCCATGAGCCAAACTCATGCCCAAGACGCGATCGCCATGCTCAAGCGTGGCCAGTTGCACAGCCATATTGGCTTGCGCTCCCGAGTGGGGTTGCACGTTGACATGTTCAGCACCAAAGAGTTGCTTGGCGCGTTTGATCGCCAAATCTTCGGCGACATCAACAAACTCGCAGCCTCCATAATAGCGTTTACGTGGATAGCCTTCGGCATATTTATTGGTCAACACCGAACCTTGGGCAGCTAATACAGCACTGCTGACATAGTTTTCAGAGGCGATCAACTCAATCCCATGGCGTTGGCGTTCTGCTTCAGAGTCGATAGCTTGCGCCAAATCGGGATCTTGTTGGCGCAATACATCCATTAACGACATGCGTACACTCCTTGTCTACGTGGAAACATCCTTGCAGCCGGTTGGGCGTGGTGCGACGATGTAAAATTGACCCGCTCCCTATGATACACGGTTTGGGCCTTGTGTGTTACGAGCTTGAATCAAATCGGCGACGGTGCTGCGCAGGGTTTGCATCTCGAAGGGCTTGCCGAGCACACTATCGACACCTCGCGCCGCAGCGTAATCAGCATCATGTTGGTAGCCCCAGCCAGTAATTAAAATCGCGATGATATTTGGGCGGCGTTGTCGCGCTTGTTCCAGCACATCCCAGCCGTTCATCCCAGGCATACCCAAATCGGAAATAATCAGATCAAAGGCTTGTTCGTCGATCCAGCGCAAAGCTTCTTCACCAGAGCCAGCCAAGGTCACTTCATGCTGATCGTGGCGCAATACTTTGGCCACGATATTGCGCACCGCTGGCTCATCATCAACCACCAAAATACGCTGAGCCGCAGTTTTAGGCACAATCGCGACGGGGCGGGGTTTTGGCTGGGGGGCATGATGAATTGGTAGCAACACCACGAAGCGAGCGCCATGCGGATATACATCTTCAGTCAATAATTTGCCACGATGGCGTTGGACAATGCTTAATGCCACTGCCAAGCCCATACCTGTGCCCTCGCCAATTGGCTTGGTCGAGAAAAATGGCTCGAAAATGCGGGTGCGATCTTCGGGAGCGATGCCTGGGCCGTTATCGGCAATCGTAAAGTACGACCACTCGCCAGTTGTGCCAGTGCTGATTGTAATTGTGCCGCCTTGGGGCAAGACATCAATCGCATTGACCACCAAATTAACGCAAACTTCGCGTAATTCGGCGGCGCTGCCCTGAACATGGGCGGCAGCTAAATGGGTGCTAATATCGAGCTTAATTCCGCGTTGCTGGGTTTTATCACGCCACGAAGGGCGGGTAAATTCGAGCGCAATATTAACCACATCACGCAAATCAACAATATCGTCGTAAATTGTTTCGGAGGCCCGCGCAAACTCTTGAATCCGGCGCACCGTGACCGCACCATCTTTAGCGGCACGTTCGATCACTTGCAGGGCATCACGACGCTCAGCATGCTCTTCGTGAATCAGCAAAAATTGGGCATTGCCCAAAATTGAGGCCAAGAGATTGTTGAAATCATGCGCAACGCCGCTGGCAAGTTGACCCAAAGCTCGTAGTTTCTCCGAATTGATCAACGTTTCGCGAGTGTTTTCTAGCTCATCAAGCACGCTGCGCAACTGGTAATATGATTGCTCGGCATCGGTGCGCAGCAAATGTTCTTGCTCATAACGTCGGGCTGTATGAATTGCTTGAGAAATTTGTTGGGCGATCGAGGCCGCCAGATGGCTTTCCTCAGGATTCCAAACCCGCACATTACCGCGGCTATACATTTGCAACCAACCACTAAACCGGCCATCAACCATCAGTGGTTGGGCAAAGAGTGATGACAAACCTTCGGCGCTAGCTGGATCGCCGCCAATCAGCGAGACGCGCCGAATATCGCTAATATACAAGGGTGTTGGTGGCTTGAAGCGCGAAATCCAATAATTAACCGTATCAGTGTTCATCTCTAGCGAATCGAGATAGCGCTCGGAAAAGCCCGCGTGGGCCACCACCTGCATGGCACTGCCATCATTGTGCCACATCAGCACCGCAGCAGCGGCAACTTTAAACACATCGATTACTTTTTCGACCACATTGCCACATAAAGCATGTAAATTGAGTTCACCGCTGATCGCGCGAATAATTTCTTGTAAGGCTTCTAATTCGCGGCGGCGTTGGCGTTCGGCCTCGTAGAGCTGCATTTGGCGCAAGGCTAAGGCCAATTGATCGGCTACATCGTTGATTAAGCGCAAATCGTCAAGCGTCCAGAGGAAGGGCCGTTGCACTTTATAGACACAAACAAAGCCTAGCCATTGGCCGTTGGCGACCAAGGGAACCCAAGCCAAAGCATGAATATTCAAGGCCAGCAGCCGTTCGCGCAATTCAGGGTCATTGCTATCGTGATATTCGTCGATCGTCAGCGAGCGCTTTTGTTGAAAGGCTTGCAGCATTTCGCTATGCAACAAAGCCTCGGCAGCCGTCAGATGGTCGGGCAGCAGCAAGGTTGTGTAGGTTCCATGGAAGCGCAAGCGTTGCTCTTGCTCGTACAAGGCCACGGTGCAGAAATCGGCGCGTAAACCCAAACCGAGGGTTGCCAACACATCCTGCCAAACCTCGCGCAAATTCATGGTTTGGCGAATATGGCTGACGATGCGGGCAAACAGCACATTGCGTTCATTGGCCACATACATCGAGCGAAACAGCCGATTATGCTCCAAAATATAACCTAAGCGTGCGCCAAACTCTTGCAAGGCCAGCAAATCGTTAGCTTCAAACGGCGTGGCGGGAATTAAATGTAACAAACCAAGATTGGCTTGATTGCCAGGTACATGAATATCGATGCCATGCTGGCCTGCCAGCAACATTTTGGCTGAACTATGGCTTGATTGCTGGCCGATTTGCTCGTAATAACTGGGGCTAAGCGGCTGAATTCCACGCTGAGTTGGCACATGGGCGGCATTAATTTGAGTCAATAAGCCCAAGCCTTGCTCATCGTATAAATATAATGCAGCGCCTTGCAACGGCAAAAAACGCCAAATTAATTCGATAATCTGTTGCGGCTCGGCTAATACATCAAGGTGTTTCAAAATATGCAGATTGATTTTTTCGATGATTTGGGTGCATTGATCTTCGCGATAATGTTGACGATGGCTAGGAAGTGTGCCCAAGGCTAGCGCTAATTGCTGGGCGATCATCTCGATAATTGGCTGTAAGAGGCTTAGTTTATGCTCAGGCTGTGGACTTTGAATATCGATTAAGCCAAGGAATTGACCATTGCGCTGAATTGGCACGCTGAGTTGGCACATTCCATCAGGGGTTGGCGCAGGAGTGATTATACTGCGTTGATGATGCCAAACCGCCGACCAAGCGGCTCCTGCATTGTAGATTAACCGTGGTGGCTGTTGATAGCTTGGGTCTTCTAAAGGGCCAAGGGCGCTGGCAACTGGCACAAAACTATCATGTTGAACGAGGGCGATGGTGACCCGCGGCGTTTGCAAATAGTGGCTGATCAGTGCGCAAATGCGTTGAATCAACAATTCGGCATTATGAAGGCAAAAATGTTCTTGAGCGGTTTTTTTTAACAGCTCAAGTTGCTCATGCCAAATGGTTGACACCGCGTGATCACCATCGTACATAGCGGCTATCCTTTCGTCGAAGGTCTTACCATTGCGGTTTGCGCTTGTTTAAAAATGCGGCTAAGCCAGCTTGGCCCTCGGCGCTGGTACGAGCTTGGGCGATCGCCTCGATGGCGTAGCGTTTGGCAGCACTGCGCTCCATTTCCCAGATCGCTTGAACCAACTTTTTGGCTTGGGCCATGGCTTGCGGGCCGCCGCTGAGCATCCGTTCTACCAAATAGCCAACCGTTTGATCAAGCTCATCTTCGCTGGTAATCGCATGGATCAGGCCAATTTCAAAGGCGCGTTCGGCACTGAAACGCTCGCCCGAAATAAACAAGGCGCGGCTATGGCTGACTCCAATTTTGGGCACGACATATTGGGCAATTACTGCTGGAATCAAGCCTAATTTGACTTCGGTAAAGCCAAATTTCGCTTGCTCAACGGCTACTGCTAAATCGCAACAAGCGACTAAGCCAGCACCACCGCCGAGGGCTGCGCCATTGATCCGCCCGATGACTGGTTGCGGCATGCTATTGAGCAAATCGAACATAGCATCAAGATTTTCAGCATCGGCAATATTTTGCTCAGCCGTGTAACTGGCGCTGGCTTGCATCCAGCTTAAATCGCCACCAGCCGAGAACGAAGGCCCGTTGCCCGTTAAAATAACCACCCGCGTCGTGCTATCGGCAGCGATTGCAGTCAGCGCTTGGCGCAATTCGCCAATCAGTTCGGGATTAAAGGCATTGTGCAATTCTGGCCGATTGAGACTAACCGTGGTAACGGCGGCCTGCTGGCTGATGCTGATCAGTTGATATGACACAAAACTACTCCGGCTGGCCCAACCGCGTTGTTGGGCCAGATTGACATTGGCCTAGGGATAAGCCATGCGTAAATTATCAAATTCGGTTAAGGTATCACCATTATCAAAGGTGCTTGCGCCGAAACCCACCGCGCCGTTGGCATAGGTATCATCGTTGTAGGTGGCGACTTTTTCACCATTCAAATAGAAGGTAAAGTTCGAGCCAATCGCTACCACACGCAGCCGATTGGTTGCGCCAATGCCATCATTGGCAACCGAGCTAAATTTCCAATCGACGAGGTTAGTCCATTCTTCGGTTTGTTTGTCATAGCGACGGAAGGCAATATTGCCTTGACCATCGATTTGGTAGACATACAAACTACCTGAAGCATCGCCATCGATTTGCTCACGCAGCACAAGGCCGGCTGCATTGGTTGGATCGCCGCTGACCATTTTTACATCGATTTGGGCATCAACATCACTATATGTTTCATTAGTGGATGTCCAAATGATGCGTTCATTGACATATACATGAATTTGATAGGCATCTTCGACATAGGCATATTTGCCCGATTTGCTGGCAGTTTCTTGATCGGGCCAAGCTTCATCGGTGGTCGAAAAATCGTCTTCCAAGAAGGCTAAGCCGCCAGTGCTCGGCTCTGATGTTGGTGCTTCTGGCTCCTCGGTTGCTTCTACCGCTGGGGTGCGGGTTGGGCGGGCAGTGGCGGTGGCGACGCTGGTCGCATTGCCTGCAACGAGCTTATTATTTGGATCGTCTTTATCGCCATCCATCAAAAAGGCTACGCCAGCCCCGATCAGCACCAGAATCCCCACGACAATCCCGATTACAATTCCGGTGTTGCTGCTGCGTTTGGTTGGTACGCTGGCATTAGGATAGGATGCGCCATAATTTGGTTGTTGATAGTTGGCGGGCGTGTATTGTTGCTGATTGCCATAATTTTGTTGTGGTGGCGGTGGATAGCTGCCGCCTTGACCGTAATTTTGCTGTGGCGGTGGTGGATAGCTGCCGCCTTGACCGTAATTTTGCTGTGGCGGTGGTGGATAGCTGCCGCCTTGACCGTAATTTTGTTGTGGCGGTGGTGGATAGCTGCCGCCTTGACCATAATTTTGTTGTGGTGGCGGTGGATAGCTACCAGCTTGACCATAATTTTGTTCTGGTGATGAAAAACCGCCTTGACCATCGTAGCGCGGCAGAGCTTGAGTTGGCCCTTCGGCAGCCGTTGGCGCAGCGTTGAGCCGGGTTCCACACTCAGAACAAAACGGATTTACATCATCTACACTTGCCCGACAATTAGGACATTCACGAAGCGCCATACGGTTTACCTCCTAAATTAGGCCGAGGGTACTAATTCAACGGTTTCGAGGGCATGGCTAATGGTTGCGACGACCCGTTGTTCAACGGCATTGCGAGCTTGCCCGATTGCATTTTGAATTGCTAACGCATCGGATTTGCCATGAGCAACAATCGCAATTCCATTAACGCCCAATAACGGTGCGCCGCCATGGCTGCGATAATCCATACGTTTACGTAAGGCCAAAAGTGGTGCAACGGCCATACTCGCAGGCAATGTCAAGCCAGTTAGACCAGCGATTAATGCTCGCCAACGACCTTTGCCTGGCAAAATCAATGCTACTAAGGCTGGCAGCAAGCCTAGGACCAGATTTTTGCGCCATTCGGCTTTGATGTTATTGCTGGCGGCGGTGGTGATCATTTTAAAGACCCCTTCGCCAAATTTGAGCACCAAATTACCAACAAACCCATCGGCCACCACCACATCGGCGCTACCATTGATTAACATATCTTTGGGTTCGATGTTGCCAATAAAGGTCAAATCGCTACGTTGCTGTAACAGTCCATGGGTGTCTTGTACCAGTTTATCACCCTTATTGGCCTCTTCGCCATTCGCCAAAAGGCCGATTCGTGGCATGGCAATATTGGCGATTTTTTGGGCATAAACATTGCCCATTTGGGCAAACTGCACCAAATATTCAGGCTTACAATCGGTAGTTGCGCCCGAATCGAGCAATAAAGCATGGCCATGGACGGTTGGAAAATGGGTGACTAAACAAGGTCGTTCAATCCCACGAATGCGTCCAAGGATGAACAACGCCCCTGCCATGGTTGCCCCGCTATGGCCCGCCGAAACAAAGGCATCGGCTTCACCATCACGCACCAAACGCAGGCCGATTGCAACTGAAGAGTTGCGTTTACGGCGAATCGCTTGGGCCGGATGCTCGGTCATTTCGATCATTTCAGGTGCATCAACCACTGGTAAATCGAGGTTGCTGGTATCGTGTTTGGCGAGTTCAGCCCGAATTGAAGCCTCATCGCCAACGAGAATAATTTGGTCGCCCCAAGCGCGAGCAGCGGCAATTGCGCCTGCTACTGTCGCTTGAGGGGCGTGGTCGCCACCGCTGGCATCCAAAACAATACGCACAGATAATCCTCCAAACAAAACAGTTGACCTCATCGGGCATCATAAATCGAGTGATGAGGTCAAGCTGCTACTGGTATCTTAATGGGTTTTTGGTTGAACTGCAATACGCTAATTACGGCCTAGGAGCGTAGTTCTAGGCGCTGGGGCGGCGTTTGGGCCGACGAGCCAAGAGCCAGATCGAACCCATGGTTACGCCAATCACCAACAGCGTGCCGATGCGCAAGGGGCCACGGCGCAAATTGGCAGTTGCTTCTTCTTCTGATGAGCGATTGCCTTTGGCCGCATCGTATTGCTGGCGACGCACCGTGTGCAAGGTCGCAGTTTCGCAATCGTATGGCTCGGTGCGATAGGTCAAGTCGATATTGTTGGAAAGCGGTGGCAGATCAGGGCTATAACCAAAGGTTGGATCAAACAGCATCTCTTCGGGTGAAATTTCAGCATACAACCGCGTCAAGAACGTATATTTGCTGGTCAATTCCTTCAGCAGGCTATCTTGGGGGTTGAGAAATTTGCTTTGTTGGGCGTATTCGGTCAAAAAGCCTTTGCCCGCTACGCTTGCCAACACGCCGCTGCGCAATTCTTTGTAATTATTCGAGCCATCGTAGGCCATAAGCGCCAAATCGTTTTCGCGCATGGTAAAGCGTTCGGTATTGGTTGGAATCGCTTGGGCAGCGCCGAAAATCCAGACCGTGATTGGAGTTTTGGGTTCGCTGCTCAAGGCTGCCAAGCGCAAGGGCAGCATTGGGGTTGTGCCCGTGAAGCTGATTGCGACAGGTTGAATATCGTTGGTATCAGCGCCAGGCTTGAGTTTCATAGCGATCAAGGGCATGCCAGCTTCGGTATAGGGTTTTAGGGCAGCTTCTAAACCCGCTGGAGTTTGATAGCCGTTGGTTGTGAGCCATGTTTCAAGCGCCGCTGGATCACGATCCTCAATTACGCTGTAGTCGTAGGGGCCGACTTGGCCTTGTTGCAACACATTTGGGGCTTGACCAGCGCCCTCAGGTGCTGCTCCAACGATCGCCGGAAAACATTCAGGTGGCGAAGGGAAGGTCACTCGTGGATCGGTCAGAGTATGCAATTCAGCAAACGTGCTGGCTTCAATCACATCGACCTTGGGATTACTCGGTACTGGCAAAATCCAAGCAAACTCAGCGGGATCGCCAACATAGTTAATTTGAATATAGGCGGTGGTTTGGTTGGCTTGACCATCGACAGCAAAAATCACGTTGAGGCCAGCCTGGCGAATCTGATCATCGGCGGGAATCAACGCTCCACAAGCGGCAGCAATTGAGGGCAGAGTAAAGCTTAAAATGCTACACAGCGCAAAGACTGTGGCGAAACGGCGCATGGAAATCCTCCTTGAAATGTATGCAAGCTCAATCATAACACGCCGCGTTGCATGCTGTTATTCGTTCCAAGGCCTGATCCTTGTGATGGACATTGTTGTTAATATTGCTGCATTGTGGCGAATGCCATGGCTGATTAATCGATGAGTGCAACTGTGATTTGCCAAAGGAGTGTGTCATGGAAATTCGTGCTTTAGTTGCTGATGAGCGCTTACTCGACCAAGCTGCCGAGCTGTTGGTGCTGGCCTTTGCTGAGCATTGGCCCGAAGCTTGGCCAACGCTTGACGATGCCCGTGAAGAAATGCAAGAGGCGCTATTGCCCGAACGAGTTGGTTTTATGGCACTAATTGAGGGCCAAGTGGTTGGTTGGATTGGCGGCCAACCAAATTACGATGGCAATGTCTGGGAATTGCATCCCTTGGCAGTTCACCCCGATTACCAAGGCCATGGCATTGGTCGCGCGTTAGTCCAAGCCTTAGAGGTTGAATGTAGTGCCCGTGGTGGCCTGACCTTAATGTTGGGCACTGATGATGAAGCCTTTTTGACCTCAGCCAGCGGCATCGATGTTTTCCCCAACCCGCTGCAGCACCTCGCCACGATTCAGAATCGCCGCCGCCACCCCTTTGAATTTTATCAACACTGTGGATTTAGCATCGTTGGCATGATTCCCGATGCCAATGGTTTGGGCAAGCCCGATATTCTGATGGCCAAGCGTTTGGTTGCTTGGCCAAGCAATTTTCCAACAGGAGGCTTAGAGTGAATTATTGGTATGGTAATGCCGTCGAGGAAGATATTGCGGTTCTAGCGCCATTGTTGGGCCAAGCTTTGCATTTCAACATGAACCGTGAAGCGTTGGTTGAATGGATGCAAAAGCGTGGGGTGGGTTTATATCGGGCCTTTAAGGTTGATGGGACAATCGCCGCAGGCTTGGGGATTTTGCCGATGGGCCAGTGGTTTGGCGGCAAAGCTCAGCCAACCGCTGGGATTACAGTGGTTGGAGTTGGCCCCGAATGGCGCGGGCGTAAAGTTGGCGGATTCATGATGGAAGCCATGTTGCGTGAGCAATACGAGCAAGATGTGGCGATTTCAACGCTCTATCCAGCTACAACTCAATTTTATCGCACGCTTGGCTACGAGCGAGCTGGCAGCCGTATCTTGTATCAATTGAATCCTAGTTTGATCAAACCCAAGCGTGATCATGGTGTGACGCTGCGTCAAGTGCTCGAAACTGATTATGCGCCGTTTGCCGCGATTTACGATCCTTGGGCGGCGAGCCAAGCTGGGGTGCTCGAACGTTCGCAATTGATGTGGGAACGGGTGATGGTTTCGCCCCGCGCTGAACGTTTGCGCTATATTTTGAGCGATCAGGCTGGTCAAGCGGTGGGCTATGTGGTCTATGAGCAAGCTGGCCAGTTCGAAGATGTGAAAGTGATCGATTGGGTGGCAACCACAGGCGCGGCCTTAGATGCGCTGCTGGATTTTTGGGCTGGTCATCGCTCATTAGTCAGTAAAATTGTCTTGCCTGGTGCACCAATGGACCCATTGCTGTTTCGCTACCACGAACAGGGGGTTGAATATAACTGGCATTTGGATTGGATGCTGCGGATCATCAATGCGCCGCTGGCCATCGAACGCCGTGGTTTTCCAGGCTGGCTGAATTGCGAAATTGCCCTCGACTTAATTGACCCACGCTTGGATTGGAACCATGGCCGTTGGGTGTTGCAACTCCGTGATGGGGTTGGCAGATTAGAGCGTGGTGGCAATGGCGCAGTTTCGCTGCATGTGCGTGATCTGGCTGCCTTGTATAGCGGCTACCTTGCGCCCCACGATTTGCGTTTGGCTGGCAGTTTACAGGCCGATGCTGATCAATTAAGCTTGTTGGCGGCAATTTTTGCTAGCCCACGCCCGTGGATGAGCGATATGTTCTAAAAAAACAGCAAGGCCACTGGAATTTCCAGTGGCCTTGCTGCTGTGGTATGTGTGCTAAGGAGTGATAGCGCTGAACTTATTGCATTGGCTCAAATACAAATGATTGACAATCGTTGTTAGTTGGATTGACTTGTTGCAATTGCACGCCGCTGGCTGCATCGCACCATGGAATATCAACCGCTAACCCACTATGACGAGCCGTAATGGTTGAATAGCCATTGCCAAGATTATTGATACGCCATTGTTGGTTTGCTCCGCCGACCCATTCCCATTGATGGATTTTGGCTCCATCGCTGGTCGAGGCGGCGCTTACATCCATCACCTTGCCGGTGGCCCGTGAGACGAAGCGCACAAAACCATTGTCAGTCGAAATCAATTGCCATTGTTGATTGTAGCCGTTGTGGCAATCCCATTGCAGAATGACCGTGCCATTAGCAGGGTTTCCACCCTGGGCGACATCGATACACTTGTTGGTTGCCCGATTGCGCACCCGATAGTAGGTTGCGCCAGGTGCTTGCTTCAACAAGAACTTATTGTTGGCCGAGTTCCATTTGGTTGCCAAGTAGCTGCCTGCTGGCGGGTTGGTGTGGAAATAATCGTCGTGGTTACAATCGAAGCGGCCATATTGGCTGGCACCACAGCGATTTTGCATTGGTGGCGTGCCTGGGCCGTCAACGTAACACATAATATCTTCATCGTCGATACAGTGACCATAAGCGGTGCTATTGGGAGCCGAACGTTGCACTGCACCCATCGTGTGCATATGTTCGTGGGCAGCGGTTGCGCCGTTCCAGCAGCCGTTATCCATGCGTGCAAAGCCAGGGCCGAAGTTGTTGGCGTTATTTTGATCTGGGCGATCGTCAAGCATGTAGAAGGCTACGCCACACAAAATGTTATTATCGACAAAGGTCAAATATTTGCGGTCGGCGCGGTTATGGCCGAGGGCTTTCAACGCATTGGCGGTTTTATCGATTGAATCGTCGCCATCGGCTGGCACGACCACATTCATCACATAAATTTCACAATTGTTGGTGACGAAGTTGACAGCGCGGAAGCCACCAGTTTCTTGGGCACTGGTTTGATAGATCCGATCCATATCCGATGACCATTGGCGAATCGAACCAACGAATTGGTTGAAACGATCAGGTCGGTCGGAAGCCCGCACATACATCACTTGGGTGCGGTTGCCAGCGTGGCCATCGCCGTTACAGACGATCATTGGGTTGATTGCAGCCTTTTCGAGCGGCAAGGTTTCGTCTTTAACCGATTTGCCTTTGGCGATTGGGTCGGGGCCGTGGCTACAGAAGATTTGGTCGCCAACTTTAACTTCGTACATACCAGCACACGGACCAGTTTTCGTCGGAGTCAAACCATCGTAGATCATGCCGCGTTCGGGGTCGTTGACGGGCACGGTTACATCGTTGTTATCAACCTCGCCATCTTTGCGCGATTGGGCTTGAGTTGTGGGAAGAGAACTACCAAAAAGAACAAGTAAAGCAAAAATCCACATAAACCGTGAGGGTTTCATACAATTCCTCCATGAACTGTAACTACAAGTCTGGCTAATCTTCGATAATCTCGCCGCTGAGATTCCTAGGTTTTGCGCTTGGCCTCCTTGCTGAAACTTATTCCAGTGAATAAATTAATATTCCTAACTATTACGCCATAGCCAGCAGCAAAAGTCAATATTTCCTTAATAACATGACTAGAATAAGTCATAGCGCCATGATTAGGCTAAACTTGTAGCACGATGGGGGATTGGGGATTGGTTAGTGGGGATCGGGAGCTGAAGTTTAACGCAGAGGCGCAGAGGATTGAGTGGTCAGGATTCAGGGGCAAGGGGTCAGAAAGATGATATTTTCAAGCTGGCCCCTGACCTCAGATCCCTCGCCCCTTCGTGGGCTTCGTGTCCTTCGTGGATCGGAAATTTAACGCAGAGGAGTGAAGGTTCTAGGCTGAAGGCTATTGGCTATCGGAGATTGCATGAAATACCAACAATTGTTCCGATAGCCTAATGCCAATAGCCTCATACCCTTCGTGCGCTTCGTGGATCAACAAAAAGCTCAGGCGCTATTCATCAGCTAGCAGCGCATGCAACTCATCTATACTCAGCACTTTTACGCCTAAACTTTGGGCTTTGGTCAATTTTGAGCCAGCCGCCTCGCCTGCCAGCAAATAATCAGTTTTCTTGCTGACGCTACCGCCAACCTTGCCGCCATGCGCTTCGATCAAAGCTTGGGCGGCTTCGCGGCTAACGCCAGGCAAGGTTCCAGTGATCACAAAACTTTTGCCCGCCAAACGATCACTTTGCAATTCAGCAACTTCACCAGGCTCGGCTTTGAGGCCTAAAGCCAATAATTCGGCGATTAATTGTTGGTTGGCTGGCGTATTGAAGAAATCGACCACACTTTGGGCGGTGCTGCCACCAATCCCCTCAATCGCCGTCAATTGCTCAATCGTGGCTTGGGCTAAGGCTGGCAATGAACGGAAATAACGAGCTAAATCTGCTGCCGCCACCGTTCCAACGCCGTTAATCCCCAAAGCGGTGATCACCCGATCAAGCGGGCGTTGCTTGGATTCTTCGATCGCATTCAGCAAATTGGCGACGCGCCGTTCGCCATAGCCTTCGCGACCTACAAAGCTATCAACCGTCAAACGATAAATATCAGGAATCGATTTGATCAAGCCCATTTCGACAAATTGGCTGGCTTGGCGCTCGCCCATGCCCACAATATCCATCGCGCCACGGCTGACCCAGTGTTCGATTGAACGAATCAAACGCGCGGGACAAGCATTATTGACGCAATAAATATCAACTTCATCGCCAATTTGCTCGACTGGTTGACCACAAGTTGGGCAATGAGTTGGCGCTGGCCAAACTTGCTCGTTGCCAGTGCGGGCCTCGACAATTGGCCCAATCACATAGGGAATCACATCGCCAGCCCGTTTGACCACAACTCGATCGCCGATGCGAATATCGCGGCTAATAATGTAATCGGCGTTGTGCAACGAGGCATGCTGCACCGTCGTGCCGCCCAAACTCACTGGTTCGAGCACTGCGTTAGGAATCAGTTTGCCAGTGCGGCCAACATTGATCACAATATTCAGCAGCGTGGTGGTTTCTTCGCGAGCTGGAAATTTATAGGCAATCGCCCAGCGGGGATCACGGCCAACCACACCCAATTCGCGTTGCATGGCAAAATCATTAATTTTAACTACCACGCCATCAACTTCATAGCTCAGCGCTTCGCGGCGGCTCATCCACTCGTGGCAATATTCGATTACCGCCTCAAAATCAGCAAACAGCCGCGTATCGGGATTAACGCTAAACCCATAACTGCGCAAGGTATCGAGGGTTTGGGCTTGGCTGTTGAGTTCAACGCCACTGAAAGGGCCAACGGCATAGGCAAAAAAGCGCAACGGACGACCAGCAGTAATCGTTGAATCGAGCTGGCGCAACGATCCAGCAGCAGCGTTGCGGGGGTTAGCAAAGACTTTTTCGCCAGCATGGGCTTGGCGTTCATTCAATTGATTAAACGCTTCGACCGGCAAATAGACCTCGCCGCGCACTTCGATGCGTTCGGGCAAGGCTTGGCCATCGATTGGTTGCAGCCGCAAGGGCACATCGCGAATCGTGCGCAGGTTGGCGGTAATATCCTCGCCAATTTCGCCATTGCCACGGGTTGCGCCAACGCTAAACACCCCATTAATATAGGTTAACGCCACGGCCAAGCCATCAATTTTTGGCTCAACGGTGTAGCTCATTGGCTGCGTACCAATAATTTGTTCAGCGCGTCGTCGCCACGCGGCCAAATCATCGGCATTAAACGCATTGCCAAGGCTCAACATTGGCACGGGGTGCTGCACTTTGGGAAATTTGCTCAGCGGAGCACTACCAACCCGTTGGGTCGGTGAATCGGGGGTGCGCAATTCGGGATATTCGGCCTCAATTGCCCGCAATTCATTTAATAAACTATCGTATTGAGCATCGCTGACCAGCGGTGCATCAAGCGTATAATAATGATGATTGTATAGATTCAATTCATCGCGCAAGCTTGCGGCGCGGGCAACCGTCTGCTCTGACACGGCCATGCATGCATCCTCCAGATTAATTCGAACAGATGTATTATAACGGGTGTCTGTGTCAAATCTAGCCACAATTTTGAATCGTTTGATGTTGCTAAACCTTAACCCATTTCATGGCTCTTTTCACTTCGTGCTGGCAAGAAATCGGTCACAATAGAGATGTAGCCGAGGCTACACCAACCAACGATTTAGGGGGCTTAGTATGCGTTACGTTTCAGCGAACGAAGCTGTTCAAGCGATTAAATCACACGATCGTGTGTTTATTCATAGTGTTGCCGCAGCACCTCAACAATTAATTGCGGCTTTAGTTGCCCGCGCCGATGAATTGCGTGATGTCGAATTGGTGCATATCCATACCGAAGGGCCAGCACCGTATACCGATCCCAAATATCGCGAAAGTTTTCATACCCGCGCTTTATTTATTGGCTCGAATATTCGTAGCGCCGTGGTAACTGGTGAAGCCGATTATGTTCCGGTCTTTTTGAGCGAAGTTCCAGGTTTGTTCCGACGGGGAATTTTGCCGCTCGATGTGGCATTAATTCAAGTTTCGCCACCTGATCAACATGGGTTTTGCTCGTTGGGCGTTTCGGTCGATGTCACCCGAGCAGCCGTCGAAGTTGCTCAATGCGTGATTGCCCAAATCAACCCACATATGCCCCGAACCCATGGCGATGGCCACATTCATATCAACCGAATTAACTTTGCGGTCGAGGTCGATGAACCAATTTATGAACATGCGCCAGCCGTTTTGAGTGATGTTGAACGGGCGATTGGCCGCCATATTGCGGGCTTGGTCAGCGATGGCGCAACCTTGCAAATGGGTATCGGAGCGATTCCCGACGCAGTGTTAGCAGCCTTAACCACCCACAAAAATTTGGGCATTCACACCGAAATGTTTTCCGATGGAATTATCGATTTGGTTGAACGCGGCATCATCAACGGACGCATGAAGAAAACCCACCCAGGCAAAATCGTTGGTGGTTTTATGATGGGCACACGGCGATTGTATGATTTTGTTGATGATAACCCACAGATCGCCATGCTCGACATCACCTACATCAACGATACCAGCGTGATTCGGCGCAACCCCAATGTTACGGCGATCAACAGCGCGATTGAAGTTGATTTGACGGGCCAAGTCTGTGCCGATTCGATTGGCACGTTCCAATATTCCGGGGTTGGCGGCCAAATGGACTTTATGCGCGGGGCGGCGCTCTCCGAGGGCGGCAAGCCAATTATTGCCCTGCCTTCAGCCACCCGCCGTGGCGAATCGCGGATTGTGCCAGTGCTGCATGAAGGCGCTAGCGTGGTGACCACTCGTGCCCACGTTCAATATATCGTGACTGAATATGGCGTGGCGTATTTGTATGGCAAAACCTTGCGCGAACGTGCTAAAGCCTTGATCGATATTGCTCACCCTGACCATCGCGAAGCGCTCGAACGGGCCGCTTTCGATCGTTTCCATGGCGAAGCCAGCCTGAAACATTAGTTGCGTTGATCGAAACGCCCCGCATTGTACATTTGCAATGCGGGGCGTTTTTTGTTTAGCCAGTGGTACGCAGGCCGCTAGCAATCGCATTGACCGTGAGCAGCAATTGGGTAAGTAATTGCTCACGCTCTGGAATTTGCTCATTGGGCAGGCTGCGCCATGTGTGCAGCAAATTGATTTGTTGCTGATGCAATTGGCTTAATCGTGACTGACGACCTTGCAACATACGATAAATCCGTGGGCGACGTTCGGCCAAACTCCCACCAAAAATCAGCTCTAGTTGCTGTTGGGTTTGCTTAAACTCAGCTTCAATTGCTGCCATAATCGGCTGGCGCACGTTTGGTTCTTCGACCAACTGGCTATAGGCTTGCATGGTTGCCAGATCAGCCGAGAGCATACTGGTGCTCACGTTGGTCAATAAATATTTCAACGGATACCATTCAAAGGCTGCTTGTTTGAGTTGGGCAAACTGCTCAGGATGTTGCTCGGCGAGCCATGCCAAGCTGCTGCCAACCCCATACCAACCAGAGAGGAAAAAGCGGGATTGGCTCCAACTAAATACCCATGGAATTGCCCTCAAATCGCCAAGGGTGCGTTGGCCTGTGCGGCGGGCAGGGCGTGAACCAATTTTGCCTTGCTCAATCACATCAATCGGCGTGGCTTGACCAAAAAACTGAATAAAACCAGGTGTTTGAATCAAGGTTTCGTAGCGTTGGCGGCTGTGGGCAGTCAGTGCATCCATGGTTGGGGCAAGGCTGTGGGGCGTTTGATCGCGCTGCGAGCCAAGCAGTGTGGCTTCGGTTACGCCCGCCACCATTAATTCTAAATTATAGACCGCTGTAATATGGTTGGCATATTTTTGGGCGATGGTTTCGCCTTGCTCGGTCATACGCAAATCACCTGCCAAGGCCGCTGCTGGTAGCGCGTTCAAGAAACGGTGGGTTGGCCCAGCGCCACGGCTGATTGTGCCGCCACGGCCATGGAAGAAGCGTACTCGCACTTGGTGTTTGGCCCCTACCGCTGCTAGTGTGCCTTGCGCCCGATACAAGCTCCACAAACTGGCCAAAATACCGCCATCTTTGTTGCTATCACTATAGCCAACCATCACCTGTTGCACGCTGGTTTGGCGCAACCCTTTGCTCGCTTGGCTGACCGGATGGGCCAAAAACGCATCGAGAATGCCGGGGCTAATTTCCAAATCTTCGATCGTTTCGAATAGTGGCACAACTGGCAGCACACAGGCCAAGCCAGCCTCAGTAACTTGTAACAAGCCAGCTTCACGTGCCAACAAATAAACCACCAGCAAATCCGAGAGGCTACGGGTCATGCTAATAATCAATGAGCCAAGGCCTGCCGTGCCGTGCTGAGCAATTTCATCGGCCAACACACGATAGCAATCGCGCACCGCGCTAGCTTCGTTGCCCAACTCAAGGCTGGGGTGGGCAAATGGGCGGGCACTTTGCAACTCGCGGTTGAGCAATTCAAGCCGTTGTTCCTCTGACCAACTGCTAAATTGATAATCGCTGAATCCAGCGGCTTGCAGCAATTGTTCTACCGCCAAATCGTAGAATTTGCTGTTTTGACGAATATCGAGCACAGCGCTATGAAAGCCCAAACTTTGCACACTGCGAATCACAGGCTGAAGATCATTCAAAACCAGCCGTTGTGCGCCAACAGCATGCAGTTGCTCGGCCAAAAATTGCAGGTCGGCCACAGTTTCGCTGCTACTGCGATACTGCCAAGGCTGACGCGGTTGGTTTGCTTCGGGCAATCGCGCAATGATTAGGTTGACCCATTGTCGCCATGGCTCCTCGGGATTACGTGCCAAGGCCATTTGCCCACGTTGGCCCAACGCAGCCGCACCAGCATCGAGGGCTTCAAGCAAGGCGGCGGGCAGTGGCTGCAAACGATCAGATAAGCTTAATTTGATCACTAGTTGAACTAATTGTTCATGCAAAACCTCAAGCGCATTGTGCCGCAACTCCTGCAAAGCAATGCGTGTGACCGCCGCCGTAACCAAGGGATGCCCATCGCGATCGCCGCCAACCCATGTACCAAACTGCACATGCGGCAATTGATCGGTTGCAGGCAACAAGTGCCGATCAAAGCCCTGCAATTGCCAAGCCTGTTGCAAACGCAAATCGAGCGTTGCCAAACTGGCGGGAAATACATGGCGCAAATAATGTAAAATATTGCGCAATTCATCGGCGACGCTCGGCTTTTCAAGGAAAATCTCGCCAGTGCGCCAAAGCCGCTCAAGCTCAACTTTAATCTCATCGCGCAACGCCTGTTGCTCTAGCGGAGTCCAAATCGGATTTTCGCGCTTGACTAATAGCAAATACAAACGTCGATAATGCTCAAGCATGGTCGCCCGTTTGGCCTCGGTGGGGTGGGCGGTCAGCACTGGTTCAACATAAATCTGGCCTAAGGCAGCGCCAATCTGCTCGGCGCTGAAGCCAGCTTGGCTCAGGCTTTGCAAGGTATTGCCCCACAAACCAACTTCGGCATTGAAGCCTTCGGCAGCTTCACGCACGCGGCGTTGTTGAGCGGCGGCATTTTCCTCGACCATATTCAGCAATTGAAAGCTGAGCGAGGCCGCTTGAATCGCTCGTTCAGGCGTAATTGTCGCATCGCTTAAGGCGGTTGTGGGTAACCCAAGATAGGCAGCGAGTTCAGCCTCGCCTAATTCTTGTAACACTTCAGCGAAACATGTCAAAACAAATTCAGCATCATGGTCAGCTTTGATTAAATCGGCAAAATCGTAGCTTGGCAAATTGGCCATGGCAAATACCTCGAACTACAGGGAATCTTCGCTCTCGTGGTGCAACGCTGCACGCCAAGTATAGCAAAGATCGCCACTGTGGCTAGCCCAAAAGAACTATACCTTTCACTGCAAAGTACCTTGCATTACAAGGTATAATAGCAACCAGCAAAACATAGCTTAGCTGGAGGTCATATGGCAAAAGCAATTGAAGAACGCAACGTCCACTACTCCGAATATTCCGCCGCCGAAGAATTAGCCAATGCAATTACCCATGGAATTGGAGTTGCCTTGAGCGTGGCTGGCTTAGTGATTTTGCTGATTATGGCGATTAACACCGGCGACCCATGGCGAATTGCCAGCTTTACAGTCTATGGGGTCAGCCTGATTTGTATGTATTTGGCCTCGACGCTCTACCACAGCATCAGTAACCCTCGCGCCAAATATTTATTGAAAATTTTCGACCACTGCGCTATTTATTTATTGATTGCTGGCACCTACACCCCGATTTTGTTGGTGAGCATGCAAAGTAGCCTTGCTTGGACGCTTTTTGGCTTGATTTGGGGCTGTGCCTTCGCCGGCATCTGCTTTAAAATGTTTTTCATCAAGCGTTTTGAATTGCTTTCAACCTTGATGTACGTTGGCATGGGCTGGCTGTCGGTAATGGCCTGGGATGATTTGGTAGCAAGTTTGCCGACTGGGGCATTTGCCTTGTTGGTGGCTGGTGGCCTGACCTACACCGCAGGCGTGGTGTTTTATCGCTGGGAAAAATTGCCCTACAATCACGCCATTTGGCATGGCTTTGTGATGGGCGGCAGCGTTTGCCATTTCTTGGTGATGGCGCTCTATCTCGGCTAAAATTCAGTTCAATATGACAAAATTTGGCTCAGCATGCAGTATTCTGCATGGCTGGGCTATTTTTTTGCTAGGCTTTTTGCCAATTTGCCAGTATTATGGCGCTCAACAGCGTTTTGGTGTGGGGGAATTTAGGCATGTTGCGACGTTTTCGGCGGCGACGCTTAGCCTTGTGGGCAGTGATTGGGGCGGTTTGTAGCTTGATTATCATTCTGCGAATGCCGCTGCATCAACTGCCGCTGGAGCGCGACGAGGCTGCCTATGCCGTCATTGCCCGCGATTGGGCTGATGGGGCGATTCCCTACCGCGATCGATTTGATCATAAGCCGCCGTTTGTCTATGCGGCCTATGCTCCGCCAGTTTTGTTGGGCACAGAGCCAATTCAAACCATTCGGGTTTGGGCGACACTCTGGTTGGTAGCAACGACTTTGGTGATGTGGCGAGCAGGTCGGCGTTTGTGGCGCTCCGAAGCAGCGGGCGTGCTCACCGCAATTTTAGTAGCAAGCTGGAATAGCGCGGTTTTTTTGCAGGGCGTGACCTTCAACAGCGAAGCAATTATGCTCTTGCCTAGTGGCTTGGCGTTGCTTTTTGGCCTCAAAGCGCTCGATAGCCAACAAAAAGCTTGGTGGATGTTGGCAGGCGTGGCAGCAGCCTTAGCCCTATTATCCAAACCTGTGGCCTTGTTGATTTTGCCAGCGCTGATTATTACGACGATTGCCTTCAAAGGCGATGTCAACGAACGGCTTGGTCGCGCGATTTTAGTGATCGACGGCTTGGCGCTAGTGTTGATTCCAACCTTGCTCTATTTTGCTTTGGCTGGCGGTTGGAGCCAATTTGTTGAAGCACTTTGGACGTATAACACGGCCTACCTCGACCAGACCGATGCCACAATCAGCCAGCTTTGGCCGATTTGGCGCACACTCCTGTTGCTCCTAGCGGCAGGGATTGTGGGCGCAACCATGGCATGGCGACGGCGGCGCTACTGGCCGAGTTTAACTCTGGCTGGTTTATGGAGCATCGGCCTAATTGCCAGTGCCTTTGTAAGTTTACGGGCTTATCCGCATTATTATCAGGCGCTCGTGCCAGCTTTGGCCGTCTTTGCAGGGGGCTTGGCCAAGGTTCGGCTGGGATTTTTACAACAATACAAAGATTTTTCGATTGTTGTGATTGCGTTTTTGCTAGCGATTCAGCCATTAGCCAGCCTCTGGCCGTTGTATAATAAAACACCCGCAGCCCAAATTGAACAACTCTATGGCGTTGATGGCCGTGAATTCTTTGCGCTCGCGCCCAAAGTTGTCGAATGGATCGATAGCAATGTGGGTCAGCAGGCCAGCGTCTGGGTTTGGGCGGCTGAGCCAGAAATTTATCTATATGGCGATTACGCTGTGCCAAGCCGATTTCCCTACGATTACCCCTTAGCGATTTTGCCCAATGCCCTCGACCAGACCTTGCAACGGCTACGCAGCCAGCCGCCAAAGGTCATTGTGACCTATGGAGCCGTGCGGCCAATCGGCTTTGATGCTATGTTGCAAGTTGCGCCCTATCGGTTACGAGTGCATTTGGGTGGTTATGATATTTGGGTGCGTTAGCGCTGGGAGTTTCGCATGAGTTTTTGGCAAATCTGGGGTTGGGGTCTGGCGGTGGTAATGATTCCATTAACCTTGGCATGGCTGTGGAGTGTCAAAATTACCAATGCCAGCATTGTGGATATCTGTTGGGGTATGTGTTTTGTGGCCTTGACCTGGTGGTATTTTAGCCAAGCTCAGGGTGATGCTCAACGCCGTTTGATCATTAGCAGTCTGGTAACAATTTGGGGATTGCGCTTATCGATCTACATTGGTTGGCGTAATTGGAGCAAGCCCGAAGATTATCGTTATGTTGAGTTTCGCCAGCGCTATGGAGCTGAACGCTATTGGTGGTTTAGTTTTTTCCAAGTGTTTTTGCTGCAAGGCGTATTGGCGTTGCTGATCTCGTTAACCTTACTTGGTGCCCAAACTGGCCCAAAAAGCTGGAATTGGCTCGATTATCTAGCAATTGGGGTTTGGCTGATTGGCTTTGGTTTTGAGGCGATTGGCGATTGGCAGATGGCACGGTTCAAGGCCAATCCGGCCAACAAAGGCCAAGTTATGCGTTCTGGCTTATGGCGCTACACCCGCCATCCCAATTATTTTGGCGATTCGGCGGTGTGGTGGGGCTATGCGCTCTTTTCGATCGCCGCTGGTAGTTATTGGCAAATTATCGGCGCTGGCTTGATGACTTTGTTGATTATTCGGGTTTCAGGCGTAATGTTGCTAGAACGCACGATGGTCAAAACCAAGCCCCAATATGCCGATTACATCGCTAAAACCAGCGCCTTCTTGCCGTGGTTACCAAAAAGCTAAACGAAAACGCAGAGTTAACGTTTTGATCCACGAAGGACACGAAGGCTGAAACCGCGAAGATCGCGAAGATCGCGAAGGCTGATTGAGTGGTTCGCTGAGATGGATTCGTCGTTCAAATATCACAACATTAAACCATTCGTGTCCTTCGTGTTCTTCGCGGTTTCAGCCCTCATCTCTTGCTCTGCGCCACTGCGTTAAATTCCGATCCCGATGTTGCCTTTTGATGTTTGACTGCTGCCTTGACTCTATGTTCTATGTTCTTTGCTCTATGTTCTTTTTGGCTCTTTTTTGGGCTCGACGCGTAGGGTTTGCTCAGCAGTATAGCGTACCAAACCAGGTGGGCCGCCTTTGATTTTGCGCACATGTTTGCGCAAGGCAATATCGACTTCAACTGCGCCATCGTTGCGAGCTGATGAATAGTAAGCCGCCAGTTGCGCTGCTTGTTCGAGGGTACGCGGCGGCACATTCGCCGCTTGCATGCGAATAATCACATGGCCACCAGTTCGTTCACGGGCATGCAACCAATAATCTTCGGGCTGTCCAAGTTTGAAGGTTACTTCATCGTTTTGGTCAGCGGTTCGCCCAACGAAAATTGTCCAGCCATCGGGCGAAATCACCCGCAACGGGCCACGGCCAACACTGGAGTTGGGCTTGCTTTTGGCTTTGCCAATCGTTTGGCGCAACCAACCACCAGCAATCAACTCGCGCTCAAATTGCTCAATTTCGGCAAAACTCTCGGCCAAACTCAATAGATCGTTGGTTTGTTGCAAATATTCGGCTTGAGCCTCGGTTTGCTCCAAGAGTTGTGGCACATCCTCTAATGCGCCTTTAGCTTTGTCGTACTCGCGGAATTTTGCTTGAGCATTCTCGACCGCAGACAATGTTGGGTCAAGTGTAATTATGCCTTGGTCAAGCAGCAATTCACTTTGGCCAGGCTTGATCGCATAAATATAGCCAAAAATCATCTCGCCTTCCCAACGCAAACGCTCAAGTTGTTCAACCCGCGCCAATTGAGTGCGCAATTGATCAGCTTTGGTTTTGATGCGGCGCTGAGCTTCGGCTACCCGTTCGAGCAAAGCCTCACGTCGTTGAGCGTGGGCCGTCACTTGATCAAGCTCGGCAAAGGCGGTTGCCAAGGCTTCGTTCATGCTGGGAAACGGTTCGGTATGCGCTTGGTGCAGCAAATTAAAGGCGGCAATCCCGATTGGCGTGCCATCAGCATTGCGGGCAAGGGTTGGCTCGCTGCTGGTAAGGCTAGTGAGTTGGCGCAAAAGCTGGGCAATCTGTTCAAAATCTAGCTCTGGCGTAATTTCAACGCTAGTTGAACCGACTGCCCGCCAAGCAATTTCACGGCCAGTTTGCGGCGAGATGCCACTATATTCGGTCACCAAGGCTTTAGCTAAATCGCCACCTAAGGCGGCAATTTGCGCAGCGGTTGCTTGGCGCGGGTCAGATTTGCCTTGACTGGGCGGGCCTTCGTAGATGCTGCGTGGCATAATTGGGCGTTGCGAACGTTGCGGGTTATAGTGACGAATACTTTCCAAGACCAAGCCATTATCATCGACCAAAATAATATTTGATGAATGACCGATAATTTCTAGTACCAACTCACTATAACGCGGCGTAAGCATCACCTCATCGTCGTCATCATCGTCAGGCTCAAGTTCCTTGCGAGGAATCGGCATCTTGGCTATACTGAGCGAAATAACCCGTTCCAATGGCGCAGATTCGATTTTGGTAATCCGTCCACCACGAACATATTTACGCAATAATAGCAACAAAGGCGAATCGGCATTCGGATCACGGGTTAGCTTGGTTGGGGTGGTATGCATGCGGGCGAATTTGGCATGCGCCGAAAGCAACAACTGATGGCGCTGACCATCAGCATAAACTTCAAAGCCCACACTATCAGGATTTGGCAAAACCACCTGTTGAATTTTGCCGCCAACCAAGATCTGTAATTCAGCGACAATCGCTGCAACAACTAGCGCATCAATGTGCATAGACGATTCTCCTTCAATGGCTCAATCGTACTCAAGCATTGGCAGAACGTCAATAATTCCCTTAGTTTAGGAGGCATTGTGTCACACCCAGAACTCAACCCGATTTTGCACAACCAAGCTCCTGTGCCACTACTGGTCATTATTTCAGGCCCATCAGGGGTTGGCAAAGATACGGTGTTGATGCGTATGCGCGAATTTGGCATGCCCTTTCATTTTGTGGTCACTACTACCAGCCGTGGCCAACGCCCGGGCGAATTAGAGGGCTTTGATTATAATTTTGTTTCCAAAGCTGAATTTGAAACCATGATCGCCAACAACGACCTTTTAGAGCATGCGGTCGTTTATGGCGAATACAAGGGCATTCCCAAATCGCAGGTACGCGATGCCTTGGCGAGCGGCAAAGATGTGATTTTGCGGATCGACGTGCAGGGCGCGGCTACCATGCGCAAATTAGTGCCCGATGCAGTCTTGATTTTCATCGTGCCACCTTCAAGTGCCGAATTGGCCAACCGCTTACGTCTACGCCGCACTGAATCGGCAGAAGGCTTAGAACGGCGCATGGCCTTGGCCGAAGAAGAAATGGGTCGCGTCGATGAATTTGATTATGTGGTGATGAACCCCGAATCGCGGCCCGACGAAGCCGCCAGCATGATTCAAGCGATCATTCGCGCCGAAAAATCACGTATCCGCCCCCGCCGGATTAAACTCTAGCTTCTTAAATGGGCTTAATTGGTCAAAGCTTGACTGATTAAGCCCATTTCCTCAGCATTTTTTCATCAAACCACTACTTTCGTGCAAACTAAAAACCCCCTATAATACTTGTTAATCTATGCTCCACCGCAGGGTTGCATTGGAGTGTCTGTGTGGCTCCGAGGATTGAACAACATGACCACTGCATTGGTTACCGCCTCAACGTCGAGCTTGCCAATGGAGCTTATTCAGCGCTATGGCATTGAATTAATTCCATTTACCATTCAATTTGTCGATGGCAATCTGCGTGAAAGCGAAGATGTCTCGCTCGATGAGTTTTATCGCCGTTTAGTTCATGAAGATGTGATTCCTACGACTGCTCCCTCATCGGCAGGGCAGTTTATTAATTATTTTCGCCAACATCCCGCTGATGATATTATCGTGATTCATGTTGGGGCAATGCTCAGCCAAAGTTATGCCAATGCCATGCAAGCCGCATCACGGGTGCAAGGCCGCATGATCTACAACATCGACTCGCGCCAATTTGCCCTAGGCACAGGTTTGTTGGTGCTCGAAGCAGCCGAAGCTTTGGCTCGCGGGGCGAGTGCTGCTTCGATTGTTTCGCAAATTGAGCATCAAATTCCCAATATCCTGACCGTTGCCTCACTCGAAACGGTGCGCTATTTGCGGCTCAGTGGGCGCTTGGGGCGCATCGGGGCCATGGCCGCCTCACTTTTGGGCATCTACCCAATTTTGGGTCTGGATCGCAAAGGTCAAGCCGAAATGGTCGGTCGCGCACGCTCACGCGAAGATTCCTTGACCATGATGATTCAGCAAGCCCTAGCGTTTGTAGGCAAGGGCAAAGTTCGACGAATGGGCATTTTGCACACCAATGCTTTAGCTGAAGCTCAAACCTTTGCTCAGCAAGTTTCAGCTCATTTTCCAGGCGTGCCCTTGTTGATCTCCGATGCTGGCCCAGTCTTGGCAGTCCATGGCGGGCCAGGCGCGTTGGGTATTTCGGTCTTGCGAGAAGAAGCCTAAGTTATGCATTTGTTTCGTCGCGTTCCGAGCATTCAAGATTTGGCGATGCGGCCACTGGTTGAGAGCGATTTGCCGCCGCTGATGGGCTTGCTTGAGCAAACTCCATGGGCTTCGCTTTCGATTCCCCACGATGAGTTTCGCTTAACCCTCAACGATCAGCTTAGTATTGTCTTGGAATACAACGGCAAATTGTGGGGCTGCGTGCTGATGGGCTACGCAGTTGGCCCCATTGCCTGGATTCGGGCGCTGATTGTGCATCATTCGTTGCGTCCAGCCGAGGCGGTGACTGAATTTTTACAAGCCGCCGAGGGTTATGCTAAAGCTCATGGTGTTGAGCGCTTGTTGATTATGAGCGACGAACGCGATGCAAGTTGGCTGTTGCCGTGGGTGTTACGCGAGGGCTATCATCCCCAGCTTGATGTCGTGGGCTATGAAAAACGTGCGATGAATATTCCGGCTTGGGGCAATACTGGGGCGTGGATTCGCCCAGCGACGACCGACGATGTACCCATGATTGCCAAGATCGATGCTGCCGCCTTTGCTGACGAATGGGTCAAAAATAGCACGATTTTGGCTGGAGTTTTCCCAGTTGCACCCTTCTATATCGTAGCCGAGCTTAACCATACAATTGTTGGCTATGCCTTTGCCACCGTGCATCATGGCGGTATGATGGCTCATTTAGTACGGATCGCGGTTGATCCAGCGCTGCAAGGCCAAGCCATCGGCGTACGGCTTTTAGCTGAATTAGTCGATTGGTGCAGTTTAAAGGGCGTGCAATTGCTCTCACTGAATACCCAAAACACCAACCAACATGCCCAACGGCTCTACGAGTGGTTTGGGTTTATGCGCAATGGCGAACGCCAAACCGTTTTGGTCAAAGATTTGTAGCACCGATTCAGTTTTCGGGAGGATCTTGAAATGAAACATGTGCAAGAGATAGCCCAACGGGTAGCCGCCAATGTCGAAAAAGTGATCATCGGCAAACGCGCGGCGGTCGATTTAACCCTGATCGCCCTGCTTTGTCGCGGGCATGTGCTGTTGGAAGATGTGCCAGGCGTAGGCAAAACCACCCTCGCCAAGGCAATTGCCCGCAGCATCGGCTGTAGCTTCAAGCGCATTCAGTTCACTCCCGACCTGCTGCCAACCGATGTGAGTGGAGTTTCGATCTACAATCAAAAATCAGGTGAGTTTGAATTTCGGCCTGGGCCAATTATTGCCAACTTAGTGCTGGCCGATGAAATTAATCGGGCCACACCCAAAACTCAATCGGCTTTGCTCGAAAGCATGGAAGAAGGCCAATTGACCGTCGATGGCATTACCCGCGCCTTGCCTCAGCCGTTTATCGTGCTTGCCACCCAAAATCCAATCGAATATGAAGGCACGTTTCCGCTACCTGAGGCTCAACTCGACCGCTTTCTGCTGCGAATTACCCTCGGTTATCCGGCCAAAGCCGATGAATTAGCAATTTTGGAGAGCCAACGCAAAGCCCACCCAATCGATGCGCTAGCTCAAGTCGTCAGCATCGAAGAGTTGCAACATATGCAATCCGAGATTCGCGATGTCTATGTCGATGAGCAAATCAAAGAATATATTGTGGCAATTACTACCGCCACCCGCAACAACAGCGATGTGTACCTTGGGGCTAGCCCGCGTGGTTCGTTAGCCTTGTATCGCACAGCCCAAGCTTTAGCCGCTTTGCAAGGCCGCGATTATGTGATTCCTGACGACATCAAAGTGCTGGTCAAGCCAGTCTTGGCCCATCGCATGATCATCAGCCCAGCAGCGCGGATTCGCAATATTCATGCTGATGAATTGATGCAACAAATTTTGAGCCAAGTGCCCGTACCAGGCGCACGCGCTGGGCGACGATATGAGCGGCAGCAGCCGGCGGCTGCACATTAGGGGCGGCATATGCGGGCATTAGGCATTTTGGGCTTGGCCGTGGTGCTATTTCTGACCGGCCTTTCGAGTAATATTTCTTTCTTTTATTACTTGACCTATACCATGCTAGGCTTGTTGGTCATCGCCTATGCTTGGGCTTGGAGCAACCTCGAAGGGCTGGAAATCGAGCGCGAATCCAGTACCACTCGCGCTCAAGTTGGCGAGACCGTGCGCGAACGAATCACCATTTACAATACTTGGCCTGTACCCAAACTCTGGGTCGAGGTACGCGATCACTCCGATTTACCTTCGCATGGCTCGGGCTTTGTGAGCTATATTCCAGGCCGCGAAAAACGGCGCTGGATGGTGCGTACACCCTGTACCTTGCGCGGCAAATGGCGCTTGGGGCCAGTTTCGGTGCGCAGCGGCGATCCCTTCGGTATCTTCCAATTGCATAAAATGGTCGATCTAACCCATGATCTGTTGGTCTATCCGGCCACCGTCGATTTACCAAAATTTGAACTGCCAACCGCTGAGTTAATCGGTGGGCAAGATGTGCGTTCACGCACCTTTCACGTTACGCCGAATGTTTCGACTGTGCGCCAATATGTGCCAGGCGATAGCTTCAACCGCATTCACTGGCGTTCGACAGCGCGAACTGGCAATCTCATGGTCAAGGAATTTGAGCTTGATCCATCAGCAGATGTTTGGATCATTTTGGACATGGAAGAACGTTTTCACCATGGCCAGCCTGATGCAGCGATTCCAGCGATTATCAAAACCTTGCAAGGCAAAATCGCAATTCCTAACACCACCGAGGAATATAGCATTACCTTGGCGGCTTCGTTGGCGCGGCATTTGTTGCGGCTCAATCGTAGTGTGGGCTTATTGACCTACGGCGCACAACGCGAAATTATCCTGCCTGAACGCGAAGCTCGCCAGCTTTACAAAATTTTAGAGCCATTGGCGATGCTGCATGCCACCAGCAATACCTCATTAGCCGAATTATTGGCCGCTGAAAGCCAACGTTTTGGCCGCAATGCCTCGCTGCTGATCATCACTGCCGCGCTTGATGAACGTTGGGTGGCAGCGGTTCAGCGCTTGGTCTATCGTGGGGCACGCGCTTCGATTATGTTTCTCGATGGCAAATCGTTTGGCGGCTGGCGCGACCCTGAACCAACCTTTGCCCGTTTGGCCGAGCTACGCGTGCCAGTCTATCGCATTCATGCTGGCGATGGCTTAGATCGCGCTTTAGCTGAGCCAGCTATTCGCCCAATGGGTCGGAGCTAAGCAATGACACAAACCCAACCAACCGTAGCGTTACGTCCGGCCAATGCGAATGATCTGGCAATTTTGGGTGAGCTGTTGCTCGATTTGTATGATGCTGAATTGCCCGATTCGTTGCGTGGAGCCGATAGCCAGCGCCAAGCCTTGTTGCGCTACACCTTGCATGCCAACAATTTTGCCGGAGTGCGCGGGCGTTATTTGGCGCTTAATCAAGCTGGCGAAATTGTGGGCATGGCGGGAATTCAATTTCCCAACGAGCCAGCCCCTGATCGAGTGCCGCGTGGCACATTGAATATGGCAGTGCAGTTAATTGGATTGAAACATACATTGCACCTGTTGAGCACTGTTGCGGCCTCGATGCTGATGCCACCACCCAAATTCAACCCCAGCTATGCCTATATTCATGGGATTGTGGTGCGCGAGCAACAGCGCAACCAAGGTTATGGCGCAGCAATTATGCAGGCAGTTGAACAACAATTAGTGGCGCGTAAAGTAGCAGGGGCGCAACTACAAGTGATTGTCGATAACCATCAAGCCGCCAAATTATATGAGCGCTTGGGCTATCGCACGGTTTACCGCTCACCCCAATGGCTCGATCGGGTAACAATTCCGAATGTGTTGATGCAAAAGCCGTTGGTAACAAACTAAGATCAAGAAAAAATCACGCTCGAATCGTTTGAGAAAGAGGCTGACAATGTATGAAGTTGCCCATGCGCGTTCACAACGGCTGCATATTCCAATCGTTACATGGATTTATTGGATTGGCGTGCATATCCCAGCCTTGCTTTTGGAATTCCTCCTAATAGACTATCTTGACCAAATTCATGACGAAGGTAGCGAGTCATTTCTCTTAGGTCTGATTACGGCATCCACATTAATTGGCATTGCTAGCATGAGTTATGGTCAAGCTTGGATTTTAAAACGGACAATCGATCCAAATTTATTCAAGCAATGGTTTGGAGCAACACTTAGCGCAGCTTGTGTGATTAGCATTGCGATGTATATATTGAGGATCGATTATTTATTATTGATGATGTTTCACAATCTTAGCACGCGCTCACCGATTGATCCATGGCTATCATGGAGGCTGACCTCCATTGCAATTACGTGTTTGGTAATTAGCAGCGTTCAAGCTTTCATCTTACGTAAAGCTGGCTATCGCATACAGCATTGGGTTCCAATAATGCTGGTTAGTTGGATCACTACATCGCTAAGCATCGCTTGGTTTAGTAGTTCGATCTATGAGAGTCTCGCTAGATCAACAGTGCTCGTGATGGGTGGCGCTAGTTTGCTGAATGGCGTAGGCTTGTTCTTGATTCAGCCGACCCGCATTAAGCTTAACGAGCCACAATCGCCTTAAATACTAGTTGCAAAGCTGCTTGTAATTGCTCGGTCAAACGCTGAGGCGTTGGCTCTAGCAGCCAGAGCACGGTCGAGCCTTCGTAGAGCGCTGCCAAATGCCAGGCAACTTGTTCGGGGTCGATAGAACTGAATTCGCCGCGCTCAAGGCCTTGCTGAATCAACGCCGCCAAACTGGCCCGATAGCGCTGAAAATAGCTTGCCAAGAAGCTTTGAACGTTGTTATTGCGAGCCGAAAGTGCATACAATTCTTGCGCCAAAGGCACAAGGCTCTGTAATTCTTCCAAGGCGGCGGCCAAGTTGGTGGTTAGTTTGGTCAAGCGTTGAGCCGTCGATTCAGGTGCTTGCAACAATGCTTGCACTTCCAACAATGGTTGATTGAATAGCTGCTCCAACAACGCGAGGATGATTGCATCTTTGCTCTCAAAATACCAATACAAGACCCCTTTGCTCATGCCAACGGCCTTGGCCAGCATGTCCATGCTAGTTTGATCGATGCCATGCTGGGCAAACAAGTGGGTTGCTGCTTCGATAATCTGCGCCGTGCGTTCAACTCGGACATCGCGCCGTGGAGACATGCCAGTTCCTCATCAACAAAAAAAGCCAATCGTAGTAGCCTCAGCATACCACGATTGGCCTTGAATCCATTCATGTTAGATTTCGATTGTTAAGCCTTCGTAGGCAGCGGTGGTGTTAGCAAAAATGGCCTGCGAAGCCTGCTCCAGCTCACGAATCATCGCATCGTTATAGCGTGGCTCGTGATGGAACAAAACTAAGCGTTTGGCCTGAGCAGCCATGGCCACTGCACAAGCCATTTGCGGCGTAGAGTGGCCCCAACCTTGGGTCGCGTTATAACCAGCATGGCCGAGATAATGCGCTTCACTATATTGAGCATCGTGGATCAACAAGTCGGTTTGGTTGGCAAACGCCGCCAAGCGCTGATCAGTATTGACATAGCCTTCGGTGTCGGTCGCATAGACCACACTCTTGCCCTGCCATTGCACCCGATAGATAAACACACCTTCGGGGTGCGCATACGAACGCATGGCCCGAATCTGCACCACATCAGGATCATCAGCAATCTGATCGTGGTAGAAATTCTTGACCGTCACCGTATCTTGATTGGCATCAAACAGCAATACATCGGTCTCGGTCATGTTGCGCATAAACTTCAGCGAGTTCATTTCGCCCAACGACACCGGAAAACTTGGTGGCAACATTGAATGTGCCAACGTTTCTTCAAGATCACGCTCGAATACCCGTGGCCCAAAAATATTCAAAATACTTGAGCCAACATAGGCCGGAGTAAAGAATGGAAAGCCTTGGGTATGATCATGGTGCATATGGCTAAATAGCAAGGTTGCCCGTACTGGGCCGCCGCGCTCTTTGGCTCGTCGCAACAGATCATTACCGAGGCGCACAATTCCCGTCCCCGCATCGAGAATAATCGTATGCCCATTGGCCTCGACTTCGACACATGGTGTATTGCCGCCAAACTGCACAGTATCCGACCCGGGAACCGGATAGCTACCCCGAACACCCCAAAATGTGACCCGCATTGTCCCAGCCATAGACCACACTCCCGCTATAACGAAACGCCACTCCACTCGCGCAGCAATTCCGTCAAGAGGCGCACCCCATAGCCGGTTGCTCCTTTAGGGTTGTATTCCTTGGGTTGATCTTCAGTCCATGCCACGCCGGCAATATCCAAGTGGACCCATGGATAATCGCCAACGAAGTGGCTCAAGAACGCCCCAGCGGTAATCGCCCCACCGTTGCGACCACCAGTATTTTTGATGTCGGCAATATCGGAGCGCACTTGACGGCGATATTCATCCCACAATGGCAGTTCCCAAACCCGATCACCTGAACCTTCGGCGGCTTGCTGCACCCGTTGCAACAAGGCTGGATTGTTGGTCATCGCGCCTGCGGCATACGAGCCAAGCGCCACGACACACGCGCCAGTCAGGGTTGCAAGGTCGATAATTGCATCAGGATTGTATTTTTGGGCATAGGAAAGCGCATCAGCCAAGACCAAACGGCCTTCAGCATCGGTATTGAGTACTTCGATCGTTACGCCATTCATGGCCTTGAGAATATCGCCTGGTTTGTAGGCATTGCTGCCAGGCATATTTTCGGTTGCCGCCACCAAGGCTACGACGTGAATTGGCAATTTCAAACGGCCAACGGCTTCCATCGTGCCAATCACTGCGCCAGCGCCTTGCATGTCCATTTTCATTTTGTCCATGTTATCGGCTGGCTTGATCGAAATCCCGCCTGTATCGAAGGTAATGCCCTTGCCGACCAAACAAATCGTTGGTTTGCCTGGCTCAGCTTGGCCATGCTCCAAAACGATGAACTTGGCTGGCTCAGCCGCACCCTTGGCAACCCCAATCAATGCACCCATACCCAACTCTTTTTGTTGGTCGTGATCGAGCACCAAACAGGTCATGCCATAATCGCGGGCAATAGTTTGGGCGGCTTCGGCTAAGTAGGTTGGCGTTGCCACGATTGGCGGATTGTTGCCCAAATCGCGGGCCAGATTGACTCCATGAGCCAACGCAATGCCCCATTTCGAGCCAAATTCGGCGGCTTCAAGCTCAGCTTCGGCAACCAACGTCACCTGTTCTAAAGCAACGGCTGGCACAAAATCGTCGGGCAAGGTTTTAAAGCCATCAAAGCGATAAGCACCCAACAACGCGCCTTCGCTCAAAGCCTCAGCGCTACGGCTGACACCCAAAACCTCGCTGCCAAGCAAGGGTAGGCTATAGCTCGTCAGGCCCAAATCGCGTACCCGTTGAGCCAAAACTGCCCCAATAATACGAGCACGTTCAGCATTCCATAATTCGCGCTTGCCCAAACCAACCAACAGCACCCGGCGGCTGGCGAAGGCGGGAATACCTGTCGCTTGTGCGCCAAGATAGAGCACAGTGGTTTTTTTGTACTTTCCTGACCAATCACTCGCTTCAATTAAACCAGCAACGCTGGCAGGCAGTTCCTCATTGGCCCATGTACCAACAACAACAATGGCATCGGCTTGTTGAGCAACAGCGCCTTGTACTACACGAATCTGCATTGGAGTCCTTCCGGTTTCTAGAGGTTGACAAGAGCTTGCACAGTTGCTTGGTATTGTAACGGTTTCAATTTGCCGCTGTCAATGATTGATCTTGATGGGGGATCGGTTGTTGGGGATCGGTTCTTAACGCAGAGGCGCAGAGAAAAAGGATGAAGGATGAGGGATGAAGTGCAAAAGGCAGAAGTCAAACATCACAAAGGGAAAAAAGTTATGAGCAAGAGATTATGCATTGAGCAGAAAAATAATCACACAAATCTGTGCAATCTGTGGCTAAGACTTAACCTTCGTGCCCTTCGTGCCCTTCGTGGATCAAAATACCCAATCCCCATATTCAACAAAATCAACTATCATAGAGCCAACCGACAATCCTGTGTACAAGGAGAACTGTCTCATGACTTCATCGCGCATTGTGCGTGCACCACGCGGCTCAGAATTATCGTGTAAAGGGTGGGCGCAAGAAGCAGCGTTGCGAATGCTGATGAATAATCTTGATCCTGATGTGGCCGAAGATCCGCAGAATTTGATTGTATACGGCGGCACGGGTAAGGCTGCCCGCAATTGGCAATGCTTCGATGCGATTGTGCGTTCGTTGCAAGAACTCAACGATGATGAAACCTTGTTGGTCCAATCGGGCAAACCTGTTGCCGTGTTTCGCAGCCATCGCGATGCCCCACGGGTGCTGATTGCCAATTCGATGCTCGTGCCACATTGGGCCACATGGGAGAACTTCCGCGAATTGGAGCAGGCTGGCTTGACGATGTATGGCCAAATGACCGCTGGCTCGTGGATTTATATTGGTACACAAGGAATTTTGCAAGGCACCTATGAGACGCTGGCCGCCATTGCCCGTCAACATTTTGGTGGCTCATTGCGCGGTCGTTGGACGCTTACCGCAGGCCTTGGCGGTATGGGCGGCGCACAACCATTAGCCGTCACAATGAACGATGGCGTGGCCTTGGTCGTCGAAGTTGATCGCCATCGTATGCAGCGTCGCTTGGATACGCGCTATCTCGATGTGGCAGTTGATACGCTTGAAGAAGCCATGACCTTGGTTGATGAAGCGGTGCGCGATGGCAAAGCACTTTCGGTTGGTTTGTTGGGCAACGCCGCCGAAGTCTTTGGTGAATTGTATAAGCGTGGTGTGCGCCCCGATATTGTGACCGACCAAACCAGTGCCCACGACCCGCTTGAGGGCTATGTGCCAGCTGGCATGAGCCTTGAGCAGGCACTCGAATTGCGTCAACGCGATCCCGAAGCATATGTCAAGCATTCAACTGCTTCAATGGTTGAGCATGTTAAAGCTATGGTTGCCTTTGCTGATGCTGGCTCGATCGTGTTTGATTATGGCAATAATTTGCGCGGTGTGGCCAAGGCTGCTGGTTATGATCGCGCATTTGCCTATCCTGGCTTTGTGCCTGCCTATATTCGCCCGTTGTTCTGCGAAGGCAAAGGGCCATTCCGTTGGGCAGCGCTTTCGGGCGACCCAGCTGATATTGCCAAAACCGATGAAGCCTTGCTCGAATTATTCCCAGAAGATCAAGCCTTGCACCGCTGGATTCGCGCCGCTCAAGAGCGGGTTCAATTCCAAGGTTTGCCCGCCCGCATTTGCTGGCTCGGCTATGGCGAACGGGCCAAAGCTGGCGCGTTATTCAACAAATTGGTGCGCGATGGCGTTGTGAGTGCGCCAATCGTGATTGGCCGCGACCACCTCGATTGTGGATCGGTTGCTTCGCCCAACCGCGAAACCGAAGCCATGCGCGATGGCTCCGATGCAATTGGCGATTGGCCAATCTTGAATGCCATGATCAATGCGGTCAATGGTGCAACTTGGGTCAGCGTCCATCATGGCGGCGGCGTTGGCATCGGCTATTCGCTGCATGCTGGCATGGTGATTGTGGCTGATGGCACTGCTGAAGCCGATCAACGTCTAGAGCGGGTGCTCACCAGCGATCCTGGCATGGGCGTGGTGCGCCACGTTGATGCAGGCTACGATGAAGCAATTGCCGTGGCCCAAGAGCGCAATGTGCATATTCCAATGCTGAAACAATAAGCCATTAAGTGGTAGTGTTGGGGTCAACACTACCACTTAAATCCCCCCAAATTTTGGCACAGCCTATGCTAAGATGATCAAACCTTAGATTTAAGCCTGAACCACGCCGTTCACTTCTGGCATGCGCCATCCACATTTATGCCCACGACTGGCTACTTTTACTACTTTTTAATGAATATCCATGCAACGAGCTATAATTTCCAGCGAGTTCATGATATACCTAAGATAAATTGGCTAAATCCACTCCAAAATTTTGGCCTATTTTGCATCAATACTAATTAACAGTGTTGGTGAGGTGGCATGGTATTGCGACACATTTGATCTAAGCGCTCCATGGGCTGAGTACCTGTGCCAGCGTAACGATTTCCATTGGAGTGCATCCCATGAGTAATCCACGAATCTTGATTCTTGATCATACGCCTACAAGCACTCAAGACCTCAGCACTCAATTGACGGCGGCTGGTTGCAGCGTTATGTCCCACCTTAGCACATGGGAAGCCGCAGCATGCCTGCTTGGCGAGCAGAGTGTTGATCTGGTGTTGGCAACGCTGCATTTTGTGCCTCAAATCAATCAGCAACCCTGCCCAGTTCCGGTGGTCTATCTGAGCCAAACCAATGAGCAAGCCACCCAAATACCCAATCAACCGACCGCCATCGATATTTTAACCTTGCCAATTAGCACCGAAAGCCTTGTGCTTACCCTCAAAACGATCATCGAGCGTAGCCATTTGACCCAACGGCTTAGTCGGGTCGAAGTTTGGATGCAAACGATGTTGGCGCATGTCAGCGATGGCGTGGTGGCAATCGATCAGCATGGCAAAATTCAGTGGATCAATCCTGCCGCCGAGCATATGACTGGCTGGGATTATCGCAGTGCACTCCAGCAGGATTTTAATCAAGTGGTAGTGATTCGCAGCAGTCTCAACGATCAACGCATTGACGTGATTGCGGCGGCCTTGCGCAACGAGCCAGTGTTTGCCTTGCCCTTTGAGCGTTATTTGCATGCTCGCGACGGCCATGCAACCTCAATTACTGAACATGTTACGCCATTGCTCAATAACGACGGCCAAAATAATGGAGCAATCGTGATTTTGCGCGATCATACAGCTCAATTACAAATGGAAGAGGCGCTGTATTATCAATCACTGCACGATTCATTAACTGGCTTGCCCAATCGCCGTTCATTTCAATTGCATTTATCGCGGGCTTTAGAATATCAACGCCATCATCATGATTATAGCTTTGCGATTATTTTGCTCGATATCGATGAATTTAAAATGGTCAACGATGGCTTGGGTTATCATATCGGCGATACAATGCTGACTGAAATTGCCCAGCGTTTACGCCGCGCCCTCTATTTGCCAGGCGATGTTGTAGCACGCTTCGATGGCGATGAATTTGCAATCTTTTTTGATCGGCTGCCCGATTTGCCTGCTGCATTCAACGCCGCCCAACGCATTCGCCAACTCTTTGAAGATCCATTTATGATTGAAAATGGTCAGGAAATTTTCTGCAATGTCAGCATTGGTTTGGAATTAATCACCAGTGAAGTGCCGATTGAAACCGTGATGCGTAACGCCGATCTAGCACTGTATCGGGCTAAACATACAGGACGCGGCGGCATCGAGATTTTCGATCAAACCTTGTATGCCAATTTTAGCACCCGTTTGCACAACGAAACGGCGTTGCGCCTCGCCTTGCAACGCCAAGAATTTCGGCTGTTTGCTCAGCCAATTATCGATTTTGAGCATAGCCATTGCACCGGCTTTGAAATTTTGATTCGTTGGGCACACCCCGATGGACGTTTGCGCTCGCCTGGCCAATTTTTGGATATTGCCGAGGAAACTGGCTTAATTATTCCATTGGGCTGGTGGATGCTGGAAGTTGCAGCCGAGCAACTTGAGCGGTGGCAAGCCGACTCGATGATGCAGCACATGACTTTGGCGATTAATCTCTCACCACGCCAATTATTGCATAGCCAACTTTTGCCAACGCTTAAATCAATATTCGAGCGCTACCAATTTCCACGCCAACAATTGCATTTAGAAATTACCGAAGGCGCATTATTAAATACTGAACGGGCTGAACCAATTTTGAATGCCTTGCGCAATTTTGGTTTGCATTTACACATTGATGATTTTGGTACTGGCTATTCATCATTAACCTATTTACATCGTTTTCCATTGAATACAATCAAAATTGACCGTTCGTTTATTCAAGCAGCGCTGGAAGATCAACGGAGTTTAGCGATTGTGCGTACAATTATCAATTTGGCCCAAACCATGCAATTGGCCACGATTGCCGAGGGCATCGAAACCGCTGAGCATATTCAAGTACTGCGTGAACTTGGCTGTCAAGCAGGCCAAGGCTATTTCTTCTCGCCGCCCGTTCCACTCGAACAGGCGGCGGACTTCTCATGTTCGTTGAATTAGGCTTGGCTGGCCTCGACCATTACATTGGCAACGAGCGTATAAGCGGCAACCCATGCTTCTTTCACTTCGTCATTCCAGTGCGCACCAAGCTGTTGCGATAAAGCCCAAATCAAGGCCGCGCCAACTGTTTGATAGTGCTCGGGTTTGACCCCATAATCCACATGACGACGACCAAGCTCTTGCACAGCGGGCAAAACCGCTTCAGGCTTTTTGAGATTGTTGACGACCAAGACCAACGATTGTAACAACTTCTTCTTTTGCTCACTCATATCCTCGGGGAACAAAGGCCGAAAATCGGGAGCTAGTGTGAACAACTGCCCATAGAAAGCTTCGACCAATTGTTGTGGATTGCGACCAACCTCGGCAAAGGTTTGCTGCACAAGCTCAATCGCCGCAGGAGTTAACGAAGACATTCGTCATCCTTTCAGTATATTTTTGGTGCTCCAAGTGACATGGCCTAGCCTACCAACCGCAAGCCCATGCTGACAATCGGGTTGCGAGTGCAGATCAAATCAGGCGCTCAACCGATTGGCTTTTGTTACCAAATCCTTATGCACAGAGCTTTTTCAGCCAGCCAAAATAGCGCTATAATTGTCCACATTATGAACAACTTTACTTACACCCTTGAACATAGCGATGGTGAGGCGCGGGCAGGCCAATTCAGCACGCCGCATGGCACCATTCAAACGCCTGTCTTTATGCCGGTTGGCACGCAAGCCACGGTGAAAACGCTTGATCCCTTGGAAGTCGAGGCGATCGGCTCACAAATTATCTTATCGAATACCTACCATTTGTATTTGCGCCCAAGCGCCGATTTGGTGGCTGAAATGGGCGGCTTGCATCGTTTTATGCAATGGCCTAAGCCAATTCTGACCGATTCGGGTGGCTTTCAGGTGTTTAGTTTGGGGCCACACAGCAAAATCGATGAAGATGGCGTAACCTTCAAATCGCATATCGATGGCTCGAAACATCGTTTTACCCCCGAAAGTGCGATTGGTATTCAAGAAAAATTAGGCGCTGATATTATTATGGCCTTCGATGAATGTGCCCCGCAACCAACCACCCATGCCTATACCAAAGCTGCCATGGAGCGCACCCATCGTTGGTTGCTACGCTGTATCGCCGCCAAAACCCGTGCAGATCAAGCCTTGTTTGGGATTGTGCAAGGTGGAGTTGAGGCCGATTTACGCCGCGAAAGTGCGAGCTTTATCGCCCAACAAGATGTGCCTGGCATCGGCATTGGTGGCTTAAGCGTTGGCGAACCCAAAGAGCAAATGTATGGCATGCTCGAAGAAACCACGCCCTTGCTACCGCGCAACAAGCCGCGCTACCTGATGGGTGTTGGTTCGCCCGAAGATTTGCTCGAAGGCGTGGCGCGTGGGGTCGATATGTTTGATTGCGTGCTGCCAACTCGGTTGGGGCGCAATGGAGCCTTATTCATTCCCGAAGGGCGCTTGAATATTGGCAATGCCAAATATGCCCGCGAAGATGCGCCAATCGATGCAACCTGCGATTGCTCGACTTGCCAACGTTTTAGCCGCGCCTATCTGCGCCACTTGTTCCGCACCGAGGAAGTGCTTGGGCTACGCTTGGCAACCTTGCATAATCTGCGCTTTTTGATTCGGCTGATGGAGCAAGCGCGTGAGGCAATTCTGCAAGATCGCTATCAAAGCTTTATGGACGATTGGCTTAGCCGCTTCCAAACCATCCCGCATGCGGTGCGCGAAGCCAGCCGTGCTGCCCGATTAAACTCATTACGCACCCAAGGGGACAAGGCATGAGCGGCGTGACCGTTCGTTCAACCGAAGAATATACCCGCATCGCTTGGCGCTTGATCATCTTGGGCTTTCTGGCGTTTTGTTTTGTGATCGCGAGTAGTTGCTATTTGGCATGGCGGGTCAAGGCTTTTGCCCGCACTCAGCCAGCTGAGCCAGGTATCCTCGATACCTATGTCAGTGGGATTGAAATTATTCGGGCTGGTTTAGTCCAGCCTGAGCTACCCACGCCACCCAAAACGATCATTTACGAAGGTGATCGCATTAATGTCAGTAGCAAAGCACCAGCTGGCATCGCTGCCACAATCACCTTATTTGATGGCAGCAAGCTCGATTTGTGGGCTGGTACAAGCGTGGTTTTTGAAAAAGTCCAGACCACACGGTTTAGCTCGCGCAATCAAGAAGTAGCCTTGCGCTTAGAATCGGGCTTGGTGCGCTTGCGCTTAGCCTCGGTCGCCTCGCAACAATATCAAGATGTGCATTTCAGCGTGTTTGTGCAGCAAGCTGGTTATAGCGTTGAGCAGGCGTTACTCAAACCAGGTGGCACCTATCGCGTGCGTTTGCTTGATGCCAATGCGCCAACCACCAGCGCTAGCGAACGTGAACGGCTTAAACAAACCACGATCAGCGAATATGTGGTTGAGCAAGGCGGCATCACGCTGGCTTATAGCAGCCAAAGCCGCAGCATTGATAATCAACAAAAGCTCGAAATTGCTCAAGGTCGCTTATCGCAACCACAGCCTGCCGAATGGCAACTGGCCCGTGATAGCAACTTCACCGAGTTTACCGCCCAAGAATATAACAATAATGCGACTGTACCAGTTTCGGTCACCGATATTGTGCGGGCTGATACATGGCGCGTATTTGGCTCGTTGTATTCGCCTGAAGCCGAGGAAGATGGCTATTTTTATGTGGTAGGTGGCTGTGCCCAACGTAGCACTGAGCAACCGAATAATTGCTTGCGCCCGTTGATCAATGTGGCTCAATTTCATCGTGACATTAGCGAAGGCATTGATCATACTAAGAGCTTTCGCACTGGCATCACCCAAACGATTGACCTTGATACAACCTCGTATAGTACGCTTGAATTGAGCTTTACTGGGCGAATTTATGAGCAGTCGCTCAATCGGGCGGGCGATATTGGTGAAGAATGTGCCTTGGCGATTGCAGTTTTCTACTACAACCCCGCCAACCAACTTGGCTCAACCACCTATTGCTTTTACGCCCGCGACGATGCCGGCCCAGGTAGCATCTCGAACAAAGAATATATTCGTTCGCTCAAGTTGCCCTATCGTCAATGGACTGATCAAACTCTCGATCTCAAAGATGATCTTGGCAATATGCGGCGCATCTCGCACCTCGAGATTTACGCCAACGGACACGATTATATCTCCGAAATTACCAACATTCGGCTGATTGCTAAATAAAACCTACCCACGATCAGCGTTGATCGTGGGTAGATTGCAACTCTAGGCTTTGACTAACAACACCAAACTCTCAACATGGCTGGTTTGCGGAAAGAAATCGTAGGGCTGAGCATGTTGAATGCTATAGCCACCAGCCTGCAAAATTTTAATATCCCTTGCTAACGTGCCAGGATGACACGAAACATAGGCGATCATGGTTGGCTGGGCCGCAATCAGGGCATTTAGGGCAACTGGCTCAACGCCACGCCGTGGCGGATCAACAATCGCCAAATCAAATTGCTGCTTGAGCTGGGGCAAAATTGCCTCAACCTTGCCTGTTTTCAGGGTCAAATTGTTAAGTTGATTGGCTTTAGCGCTTGCCTGAGCATCGCGAATCGCCGCCGGATGTTCCTCAATGCCCCAGCCATGGCCAATTTTATGGGCCAAAGGCAACAAAAACGTGCCAACGCCACAAAAACCATCAAGCAAACGGGTGGTGTTATTCAACGGCAAAAAACGCTCGATCTGCTGCAAAACTGCCCGTGCTCGCTCAACATTGGCTTGAAAAAAGCTGGTTGGGGTAATCCGTAAACGAACATCGCCCAATTGCTCATACAAATATTCGGCTCCGGCCAAGGCCATCCAGCCCTCGCGGGTCGCCGAAGAAACTCCAGCAATCGTGGCATCAGCCGCCAGCCAACGTCGTGCCCAACTGCGCCAAGCACTTTGGCCTTGACCCATCAAATGGCCGTGGATCGTGCCATCGGTGGTGCTCAGGCGCAGGCTAATTTCGCGCAAGCCCACCAAGGGCAACAGGGGTTTTAAGCGTTCAATCGCCGTATTCAAGCGCGGATCGATGATCAAGCACTGCTCAAATTCGACAATTTGGCGACCGCCAGCGGCGTAGAACCCAACCCGTTGGCCATCGATATGCACGCGGGCAACCGAGCGATAATGCCATGGCTCACCTGTCGCCGTGGCCGCAACCTCGGCGTGATCGGTTTGGGCCACAAAGCGCAATTGCTCGGCCAAAATCGTTTGTTTGGCTTGGCGCTGGCTTTCAATTGTTTGATATTGCCAATCGCAGCCACCACAGCGCTGATAGACCGGACACGCTGGAGTAACCCGTTCAGCTGCTGGATTGCTTGGTGGCTCCAGTAAAACCCCGCGTGCCCAGCCATTGCGGCGCTCGGTTAGGCGCACTCGCACCTGTTCGCCAGTCAAAGCTGCTGCTACAAACACTGGTCGCCCAGCGTAGCGGCCAACTCCATCGCCGCCTTGAGCCAAGCCATCAATTGTGGTGGTAAGCTCTTGCGGCCATTCAAAATCGCTCATTATAGTTCCCATCTGGATTTAAACTTTGATTTTGAGGGCACTTTGCACAAACGCTACCACATCGCGATGGCGCACAATCCCCACGACTGCATCACCATCGGTCACAGGTAGGCTATCGTAGCGCTGGCCGAGCATGGTGTAGTAGGCAGTTTGCATACTATCGCCAACGTTGAGGCGTGGCAAATCGGCCTTGGGAGTCATGGCATCGCCGACCGAGATGCTGCGCCATTCGCCCATCGCATAGCGATACAGATGTTGCACGCTGATCATGCCGATCAAGCGTTCGGAGTGTACCACCGGAAAAGCAGGCTCAGCCTGGCCCAGCAAATATTGGCCAGCAAATAAATCGAGAGTTAAATGCGGCGAAACCGTCCGAAAACTACGGGTCATCACTTCGCCAACCAAGGCTCGGCTGAGGGTGTAGTTCAGGGTGGTTTGCACAAAATTGCTGACCGCAGCCCGATTGGTCATCCAACCCATCAGCAAGAGCAAACTGCCAGTTAAGGCATTACTAAACAAAGCCACCAGCCCGATAATCATCAAGCCATTACCAAGATAGCGTCCAATCATGCTAGCTTGGAGTGTGCCTCGCAATAGATCATCATTCAAAAACCAGAAAATCGAGCGGAGCACACGCCCGCCATCGAGTGGATGACAAGGCAGTAAATTAAACACCGCCAACAAGCCATTGATAATCGCCAAGGTGGCCCAAAAACTAGCCCAAACCCCTTGGGAAAACCACGCCCCGACGAAAGCGGCAATTGCCAAACCAACGTTGACCAACGGGCCAATCAAGGCAATTTTAAATTCACTTTGCGGCAAATCGACATCATCGGCTAGCTCGGTTAGGCCGCCAGTTAAAAACAGCGTGATTGCGGTTACTCGCAAGCCTAACCGCCGAGCCATAAGCGCATGGCCAACTTCGTGCAGCACAATTGAGCACAACAGCAGTAATGTGCCAAGCAAGGCTAGTGGTAAGCCCGATTGCCCATTGAGCGTAAACAGCTGCTCAAAGCTATAGATGCTCAGGCCAGCCAAAATCAGCCAGCTAAGATGCAATTTAATCGGGATACCGCTGACATTACCGATGCGCATGCTCCACACTAGGCTGCCTCCGTTTCCTCATTGCCACGTAAATGATCGACCAATTCGTTGATTTCGGCGCTGTAATCGTGCTCGCACTCTGGCTTATCACGTTTCCAAATCATGCTGTTGGTCACTTTGAAGCCATAACGGGCATACAAACGCATTGCGCCTTTGTTGGCCTCACGGACATCCAGTTGTACATTTTGGCAGCCTTTGCCCTCGGCCCGCTGACAAGCATAATCGAGCAATTTGGTGCCAATCCCTTGAGCACGCGCCTCGGGCACAAGGTAAAAATCTTCTAAATAAGCATAGGGTGCAGCAGCCCAGGTCGAAAGCCGATAATTAATCTGAATACAACCCACAACTTCATCTTCGTTGGGGCCACGTTCAGCAATCACAAAATCGCTAAAGCCAGTAGTCAGCATCGCCCGAATAATCTCTTCCAAGGCTTCAGGCTCGGGCGGTGTTACGCCTTCTTCAGTAGCCAAAGCCGAAATCAACGGAGCGAGCAAAGGAGCATCTTCAGGGTGACACAACCGCACACTAAAGATCGATTCAAAATGCGCCATAAACGCTGGTCCTTACTTGAATAATAATCTGTATTATACCGCAGTCGCGTTGGCAGGTTCGAGTTGTTCGGCAGCAGTTGATCGGCGGGCTTGCCACCAATCAAATCCAGCTAAAGCCCAAAATAGCACGGCCACCACCGCCGAGATGATGCACCACTGACACCATTCGTGCAGCACCCAAGCCTCAATTGCCGTTAGATAGGCTGAAAATGCCAGCCCACCGCTTGCCAACACCAAGTTGATCATTGGCAGGCTAAATCGCCCAATCTGCGACCGCTGCAAACTCAGCACGCTGAGCACCAACAACAATAAAAAACCTACGAAGCCAATATAGGCCACCGGAATGCCATTGGTCGGCGGAAACACACTATATTTGCTAGCTTGCACAGCTTCACAATTACCAACCACGCCACAGACCAACGGGGCACTCTGGGTTGGCCGCAAACGATGAATGGTTAAATAGCTTGAATTGATCAGGCCGCCAAGCGCCAAAAAAGCCATGGCCATGCGCGGCCACTCCGGACGTTCGTCCATCATACACCTCCTAGGGGGTAACACCCAATTTCGCATCAATCGCTACTTTTAAGTCGCTATAAAAATTGCCTGTACTATTAATCCGATCATCGTTGATAAAAATGGTCGGTGTTTGATCAAGGCCTAAGCTTCTGGCTGAATCGTATGAAGCATTGATCGCTGCTGTATGAGTCTGTGCATCCATACAATCTTCTAACATACCAAGGTTGGCTCCAGCTTTAACCGCTGCATCAAGAATCAGCGGCTGCGAATTTTTAATATTGGTCCATTGCAATTGGCTATCATAAAGCGCCATATGCACCGGCCAATAGACACCCTGGTCGCCAGCGCAGCGGCTTACTTCAGCGGTATATTGGGCCATTTCATGAATACCGCGCAAAGGAAGCTCGCGATAAATCCATTGGACTTTGCCACTTTCGATATATTCGGCATCAAAATTGGCATTAGCCAAATCAAGCTCAAGCTGCCGACAGGCGGGACACTCAAAATCAGCAAATTCAATTACTTTGACTGGAGCATTAGGATCGCCCTTGTACCAATAGCCTTCCGAGGTTTGGCCAACGGCTGCATTGATCACAGGACGGATCGGAATGCTGGCACTCGGTGGAGCAACCGGAGCTTGTAAAGCCTGAATAAACACAAAGGTTAAGCCAACGATGCCACCTAAGCCGAGCAGTAAATAAAATGGTAACAACGAGCGCTTTTCGCGTACTCGCTGGCGGCCTTGGCGCGGTTTGGGGGTATTACTCATAGCATTATTCCTTTCGCAAAACAGCTGTATTTTGGCAAGCACGCTACTGCCACAGTCGCATCGTACCGATCTTTGCCCAAACTGACTATCAGAAAATAGTCCCAAGTTTGGGCTTCTCAGCAACTCCTAATCTTTGCAATGCCCAGCGTGCTCCAGCTTTGCCCGACAACAACACCAGCGGAATTCCGCCGCCAGGATGGGTCGCCCCACCAACGAGAGCCAAATTCTGCAAGCCTGCTGGCTGATTGGCTGGCCGCAAAAAGGCTGCTTGTAAGCCATGCGAGGCTGGACCATACAACGAACCTCGCTGGGCATTGGTCATGCTCGCCAGATCAGCAGGCGTGAGCACGGTTTCGCTGATAATCGCTTTATTCAGCCCAACCAAGCCATGCTGCTCCAAACGGCGCACCACTAAATCACGGTAGGCCGCCGCCTCGCGTTGCCAATTTACCCGACCTGTAACTGGAGCATTAACCAATACAAATAAATTCAGCATTCCAGGCGGAGCATGCTCAGGGTTCGAGCGGCAGGTCGCAGCGATATAGATTGTCGGGTCAACTGCTGGCACGCCATGCTCAAAAATTGCCCGAAATTCGGCGGCATAATCGCCGCTGAAGAAAATATTATGATGCTGCAATTGAGCATAATCGCGATTGACTCCCAACAGCAACACAAAGCCTGAGCAAGCCAATTCGTGGTTTGGCGCTTTGGTGGTTGGAATTAGCTGATCAAGCGCATACATCGCATCAGCATTCACAATCACATAATCGGCATTAATCGTGCGGCCATCGCTCAAACGTACACCAATAGCCGTTTTATTGTTGAATAGAACTTCGCTAACTAAACTGTTTAATTGAATATCGACACCCATTTCGCCAGCAATGCGGCCTAGCGTCGCCGCCAATTGATACATGCCACCATCGATATACCAGCCGCCCTGAGCGATTTCAACATAGGGAATAATACAAAAGGTCGCGGGCGAACGATAGGGCGAGGAGCCATTGTAGGTGGCATAACGATTGAACAACTGGCGCAGATAGGGATGTTTGAAGTAGTGGCGCACCGCTTGATCAACGGTTTTCAAGGGGGCAATTTTCCAAACATCGCGCAGCAAGCGTGGTTGCAGCATTGTGCGCAAGCCCTGAAATGGCTCAAGTAAAAATGGCTCAGCCGCTGCTTGATAAATCTGGGCACTAAATGCCATAAAACCCAAAAAGCCCGCAACATCGGCTGGTTCGAGGCATTCAATTTCTTTTAAAAGCTTTGGCAGATCGCTCCAAGCATCGAGGCGTGTGCCATCGGGCCATTGATAACGGCAGGTTGGATCAACTGGCTTAATCGTCAGTTCGCTGGCCAGCTCACGCCCAACACTGGCCAGCAATTCTTCCACCACCCATGGCATGGTAAATAGTGATGGTCCGGTATCAAAGCGAAAACCATGTTGCACAACTTGGGCCATTTTGCCGCCAAGGGTCGCGTTTTTTTCAAATAAGGTTACGGCAACACCCGCTGCTCGTAAGCGCAAGGCTGCCGCCAAACCACCCAAGCCACCGCCAACAATCACCACATGCTGCATGCACTCATCCTTAAATCAACGCCTGATATTCTGCATTCTGTGCTATTGTACCGCGTGTTGAGCCGCCAGCCCGAAAATATCGCTTAACGGCGGGTGAGCGATTGATGACATTAACAAACAAACCCCTCATCTCAATCGCGAGATCAGGGGTTGTTGATTAATTCAAATTGGCCCAATTAACTATTGATATTGCAGAACCATGCGTTGGGCGTGCTCAGCAACTTCAGCGCGTAGGTCAGCTGGAGCCAATACCTCAACATCAGCACCCCAGCCCAGCACCCATGAACGCATTTCACGTGTACCAGCGAGTTTCATCGAAAGCTCACAGCCACCATCGGGCAAATCGGTAACTTCTTGCGAACGATGCCAGGTGCTTTCTTTGACGCGGCGGGCCACAACTGCGCTAAATCGTAAGCGCACCGTGACGGTATTGCCCTCGTCCATGATGCCCCAGCTATCGGCCAACATCGAATACGGGTCGAAATCAGCGGGAATCACATATTCATCATCGAGAATTTCGGCGCGTTGCACTCGTTCGAGCTTAAAGGTACGCAAAGCATTGCGTAATGGGTCGTGGCCAATCACATATGAGGCTGGCTCAAACCGCGAAACTTCGAGCACATACGGGGCAACCGTGCGCTCCTCAGGCTCCTCACGGTTCGAGGCCCAATACGAAAATTTGACCATACGCCGATCGGCCCAAGCGCGAGTGAAGGTTTCGAGCACCAAAATATATTCGCGGCGGGTTGGGCGTAGCTGAATTTGGGCGGCAACATTGCTCAAATGTTTGGCAATCGTTTCATCGGGCAGCGAGGCCGCAATTTTCTCAAGCGCCGCCACCACATGCGGGTTTTGCTCATCGCTATGGTGGGCCAGCAAACGGGCAGCAAAAAATAACGAAATGGTTTGATTTAAATTTAAGCGCACTGTTGAGAGATAATCTTCGCGATTAATCCCAAATTTGCCCTCAAATTGCCACATTGGCACGCCCATGTCTTCAAGCGCACCCAAATCGCGGTAGATGGTACGCCGATCCATGCCCGTAGCCTCGGCCAAATCCATCACCCGCAAGCCTTGGGGATTATTATAGAGTTTGCGTTCAATCCAGCGTAAACGTGCTGCTTTACTGGCTAAACGTTCATCGCTCATAGCAACCTCAAGCATAGGCGCTGCTCAAAAAAGAAGCACGGCATAGGCCGTGCCAGCAGCAAGCCAATAATGTGTCGGCTAGAACACATTTAATACAGCTAGCACGACCATAAGTGCCAACAACCCACCACCCATCAAAATGATCCGAATCAGATCATGGCGAATGTAGATATATTCCACATCTGGGTTCATGCCGGCTGCTGATGATGTTTTGATATTGCGAATTGGTGGTCGCCGACGCGCCCGCGTCGAACGGCGATTGATTGTCATGACCGTGTATCCTCCTTATTGGTAAGGCTATTATAGCAGATAAGCCGACCTTTTCAGCTGTGGTAGGATACAGCGGTTATCGTTGCTCGCAGTTAACTCAAGGAGGAGTTATGCCCCACGCTGATCAATTAATTATCAATATAGGTCGCTTGGTTACTGGCCCGCAAGCACCTTTACGCGGCCAGCATTTGGCCCAATTAACCTGTATCGATCAAGCTGCCGTCGCTGTCCAAGCAGGCAACATCGTGGCGCTTGGTAGTCAGGCCGAGCTTGGCGCTTGGACAGCCGATCAAACGATTGATGCAGGTGGTTATTTGGCAATCCCAGGCTTTGTCGATCCTCACACCCACGCTTGTTACGCAGGAGATCGCGCCCATGAGTTCGAACTTCGGATCAAAGGCGCAAGCTATAGCGAGTTAATGGCGGCTGGTGGTGGAATTATGTCAACAGTTCGAGCAACACGAGCGGCGAGCAAAGCCGAATTAGTTGCCCAAACCCGCCCACGGCTTGATCAATTATTGGCCCATGGCACAACCACCGTCGAAATCAAAAGTGGCTATGGGCTTGATACCGCTACCGAATTAACCATGCTCGAAGCGATCGCTGAGCTGGCCCAAACTCATCCAATTGGTATCGTGCCGACCTTTATGGGAGCACACGCCATTCCCGCCGAGTATCGCGACAATCCAGAAGCGTTTGTAGATTTGGTAGTTGATCAGATGTTGCCTGCAGTAGCGGCTTGGTGGCAACAGCAAACAATCTGGCAAGAATCCTTAGCCTGCGATATTTTTTGCGAAAATGGGGCCTTTTCAGTTGCCCAAAGCCAACGTATTTTGGTTAAGGCCAAAGCATTGGGCTTTCGCTTAAAATTGCATGTCGATGAGTTTGAGCCGTTGGGTGGCACGCCGCTGGCGGTCGAACTAGGGGCAATCTCGGTTGATCACTTGGTTGCCACGCCACCCGAACATATTGCGATCTTGGCAAATTCGGAAACGGTTGGCGTTTCGTTGCCTGGCACGCCGTTTGGTTTGGGCAAGAGCCAATTCAGCCCAGCCCGCAGTTTAATCGAAGCTAACGGAATTTTGGCCCTAGCCACCGATTGTAATCCAGGCACCAGCCCTTGTGAATCGATGCCGATGGCGATTGCCATTGCTTGTCGCTATTTACGGCTGACTCCAGCTGAGGCCTTGAACGCGGCCACGGTCAATTCAGCGTTTGCGATTCGTCAGCATGAGCGCGTTGGTAGCTTAGCAGTTGGCATGCAAGCTGATCTGGCCTTGCTCAACCTGCCCGACGAACGCCATATTGGCTATAAGTTTGGCACAAATCCAGTCGCCATCGTGATCAAAGCAGGTAAGGTGGTCCATCGGAACCAACTTCACGCTGATCGCTAAATGGCTGCTCGACCCATGGCAACTTGACAATAAAGGTTGAGCCATGGCCTAGCTCGCTAGTCACTTCAATATCGCCGCCCATTAATTTGCACAGATTACGACTAATCGCCAAGCCAAGCCCAGTGCCGCCATATTTGCGCGTCGTTGAGGCATCGGCTTGGCTAAAATTTTGAAACAAATTGGCAACTTGCTCAGCCGTCATCCCAATGCCTGTATCGCAAACCCGTATTTGCAAACAAGCAGGCTCATCGGTTTCATCAAGAAACAGCGATAGCGAAATTGTGCCATGGTCAGTGAATTTGGCAGCATTGCCCAACAAATTGATCAACACCCGCCGCAACTTGGAAATATCAGTCCAAAACATCAAGTTATGGTAAGTTTGATCGATCATCAAGCTATTGTGGTTGCGGTCAATCTGTGGGCGCACCGTCGTAATCACATCATTTAATAGAATGCTGACCCGCGTTTGCTCCCAATAGACTGGCATTTTGCCCGCCTCAATTTTCGAAAGATCCAGCACATCGTTGATTAAGCCCAACAAATGCGCTCCGGCTGAGCGAATCCGATCCAAATCGGCTAAATAAATTTGGTCGTTGGAATCAAGCAAATCTTCGCGCATCACATCGGCATAGCCAATAATCGCGGTGAGCGGGGTGCGTAATTCGTGGCTCATATTGGCCAAGAATTGGCTTTTGGTTTGGCTGGCAGCCTCGGCAGCATCCTTAGCGCGGCTTAGCTCGCGAGTCAGTTGTTGCTGGGTTTGGTAGACATGGGCATTGCCAATTGCAAACGAAATTTGAGCGGTAGCCGCTTCCATCAACTCCGAATGCTCCTGGCGAAAATGATCAACCTCTGAGTGCAATAGCATCAAAATGCCCAAAATTCCAGCCGTGCCAAAAATCGGCAAGGCCAGCACCGAACGCGCATTGTAAGGCGCATTTGGCAAATGCAACCAGCGATCATCAGTGTGGGTGTCTTTGATCAAAGCAATTTGATTGTGGGCGACGATCCAGCCTGCTAAGCCTTGGCGCATCACCCGCCCAACCAAATTTTGCTGCTCGATGCGCGTGGCTTTTTCGCGGGCCAAAATGCTATGAGTCACCATTTGATGCTGGTCGAGCAGAAAAATACTGCCTTGCTCAGCTGTCGTTAAGTGCAATGCCACATCAAGTGTGCTTTGCAAGGTCTGGTCAAGATCAATTTGGGCGCTGGTGGCGCGGGCCACTTCAACCAAGCCAGCAAATAAATTACGTTGTGAGCGCAGCAAATCTTCGTATTGATGGCGCTCGGTAATATCGCGCAGCAACAGCAAATGGCCAAGATAGCGATTGCGATCGCTCAGTGGCGATAATTGCACATCGAGCACTAATTTTTTCTCATCACGATGGAGCGTATATTCCCAACGCAAATGCTCATCAGGATCAGCCGCTTGCGGTGCATCCAAGCGTTCTAAAATGCTTAGTTTAGCCGATTGGCCAATTTGTTGATCAGGCCGAATATCCAACAACTTACCAGCCGTGGCGTTCATATCCATCACGCGGCGCTTAGCATCGAGAAAAATCACGCCCTCGCTGAGATTTTCCATCAAAATATGCCGGGCAATTGGAATCGTATCGAACAAACGGTAGCGTAACGCGCCCCAAGCCAAGGCAACCGTGCTAATCACAAAGCCAAACGGCGTTAAATCAAGGTACGGAAATGGCCGATAGCCTAAAATATGAAACGCATTGGTGACCCATGGTGCAATTGCACTTAAAATTAATGCAATAATTTGATTTTGATACAGCGATGAAGAAAGCACCAACGCTTGCAATAAAATTAACGTGCCAGCTGCCATAAACACATATGAATAAGCCGTATGCACCCAAAACCATGGTCCATAATAGGTTTGGAGCATCGTATATTCGCCATACATCGCAATTTCAGTTTTTGTCCAAATCAAATGATGCCATTCGTTCGTCCAGACTAAAACAATGGTAATTGCAGGAATAATCATGGCATATAAAAAACTACGCTTAGTGACAAAACGCTCTTGTCCGGTGTAATATAAAGCATACGCCACCCAAGCTACTGGTGGCGTAGCAATGCCTAAATATTGAGTTTTAGCAAAAATAACTTTAGTCGCTAAATCAACACTGACCAATTCCCACGCATAGCCCAACGTCCAAAAAGCAACAGTGAAAGCTAAAATAGCAAACGGCCACATCTGTGAAACAAAGCGGCGACGTGAGACAATAATTGCGATTGCAAACGAAACGCTGCTCGCAATCAAGGTGGGAAAGGTATACGATGGAATTTGCCAGTGCATAACAATTCCTAAGCTTAATGATGCCGATGGCGATTAAGAATATAGGTCGTGCGCGTGCCGAGATGTTTCATTTCGACCCCATGGCGTGGCTGCAAACTAAAATGCTCATGATCTTGCAACAAGGCATAGGTTTCGGCGCTAACCTGAATCGTGTTGGGATGAGCGCTACTTTCCATGCGACTGGCAATATTGACGGTATCGCCCCACAAATCGTAGCTAAATTTGATTGTGCCAATGACGCCTGCGACAACTGGCCCGCTATGAATGCCAATGCGCATTTGTAAAGGCTGGCCGTTGGGCATCGTAATTTGTTCAATCGCGGCCAACACCGACGTAGCAAAGAGCGCCAAACGTTCGGCATGGTCGGGCTGGGCAATTGGCAAGCCAGCAGCAACCATATAGGCATCGCCGATGGTTTTGATCTTCTCCAAGCCAGCATCAAGCGTCATCTGATCAAAAAGTGAGAACAAACTATTCAGCCACGCTACCAGTTCTTGGGCATTGATATGGCCTGACAACTCGGTAAAACCAACAATATCAGCAAATAATACGCTGACACTGCTAAAATATTCGGCGATGTTGGCTTGTTGATCTTTGAGTTGGTCGGCGATGGTTTGCGGCAGAATATTGCGCAAAAGGCGGTTGGATTGGGCTTGTTCTAAGGCGATTGCTTGCAGATAGGCTTGTTCTTGGTCGTGCAAACGTTTTTTTTCCAACGAAGCTTCGATCCGTGCTCGCAGCAAGGTCGTATTAAATGGCTTGGCCAAATAATCCTCAGCACCCATTTGAATGCCCTTAACCACGTTTTCCATATCATCAGCTGCCGAAACAATAATCACCGGAATATGGCGTAATTGTTCGTTCTGTTTGAGGTTTTGCAAGACCTCAAAGCCATTCATCACAGGCATCATAATATCCAGCAGCATGAGATCGATCGTATGGCTTTGAACATAATCAAGTGCTTGCTGACCATTCTCAGCAAGCACTACTCCATAATTGCGCCGCAATAGTTGGCGTTGCAGCAAATAGCGGTTATCTTCGCTATCGTCAACAACGAGAATACGAGGTTGGGTTGCGGTCATAGTGGCGTATCCTCGACTAAGGCCTGAATCTTACTAACCAGGCTAGTAAAGTCAACTGGCTTAATCTCATATTCGTTGCAACCTGCTTCCAAACAGCGCTCTCGATCGCCGGCCATGGCATGGGCAGTTAAACCAATAATCGGAATTTGGTTGACAGCTGGATTCGCTTTAATCATGCGAGTTGCCGTCCAGCCATCAACATTTGGCAAACTCATGTCCATCAAAATAATATCGGGCATTAAACTTTCAACCAAATCGATCGCTTCTTGACCATCGACGGCCACCGAAACCTGAAAATCGCGACGTTCAAGGCGGCGCTTCAACATATCGCGATTCATTTCATGGTCTTCAACAAGTAGAATATGCATACAAACTCCAATGCTCGTTGCTCCATGCCGCATCGCGAAGGCTGCTCTGCTGTTGCTAGTGTCGCGATTTGGCATTACGAGTCAGTTTACGATCGGCTAATCGGGCTGGGCTAGGCCATGGGTTTCACGCGCTTCGGCAGCCACAAACAGCGATCCAGTTACGCAAATGAGGCCAGCGGCGGATGTGAGTTGTTGGGCCAGCGTTAAGGCCTCGGCCACGCTGTTGGTCTGATGAACCGGGCGATTAACATGCTGCTGAATCAATTCAGCCAGTTTTTCGGGTGCTAAGGCCCGCGGATGGCGCGAACAGGTTGTGATCAGGTGGGTTGCCGAATTGCTGAGTTGCTGAATAATTGCTTGAATATCTTTGTCGCTTGATGTACCTAAAACTAAAGTCAGTGGTCGGTTTGGGTAATTCTGTTTGAGCGCTTGCAGCAGCACCCGCGCCGAATCGCCGTTATGCGCTCCATCAACAAGCGTCAACGGTTCGTTGGCAATTTGCTCAAACCGAGCTGGCCATTGGGTTGTTGCCAAGCCTTGGCGAATAGCATCATCGCTAATGGGGAAACCTAGCTCACGCAAGAGCAATGCGGCGCTGGTGGCAAGTTGGGCATTTTGCATCTGAAAATCACCCTTCAAGCCCAGTTGTTCAGGCACAATCACCAGTGGATATTCAGCAATTACCCCTGAGGCCTGCTCCTGCAACCCCGCCATCCCTGCAATAAACAACGGAGCCGCTTGCTCAACAGCAACCTGAGCGATCACCTCAGCCGCCTCGGTTTGCTGCACAGTGCTAATTATTGGCACATGCTGCTTAATGATTCCAGCCTTTTCATAGGCAATTTTGGCTAAGGTATCGCCTAAAATCGCCGTGTGATCATAGCTGATCGAAGCAATTACGCTGAGCACAGGGTTAACACTGTTAATCGCATCATAGCGCCCACCTAAGCCAATTTCAAGTACTGCCAACTCGATTGCCTGCGTAGCAAAGTAGTACAAACCCAAAACCACCCCAATTTCATAGGTGGTTGGTGCACCAACTTCGGGGTCAAGCGGCTCCAGTAGCGGTCGCACCTGATTAATCAAATCGACAAGCTGGCTTTGGCTAATTAGCTCACGATTGATTTGCATGCGTTCGCGGTAGGAGTGTAGGTGCGGCGAGCTAAAAAAGCCAACTTTTAGGCCACTCTGGCGGATAATCGACTCTAAAAAGGCACACGTTGAGCCTTTGCCCTTCGTGCCAGCCACAATCACCGCTGGATAACGCAACTGCGGATTGCCCAACAACTCCAGCATCGCCTTGACCCGTGGCAAATTAAATTCGGTCGGATTTTTGGGTAACTTCTTCTCGCTATCGAGGAAACTGTAGATCCAATCCATGGCATCTTGATATGTTTGCAGCATCGACGCTTGCTCCAGCTAAATCATATGCTGCTTAGTGTACAACCAATAGCGGTTTATGTGCATTTAACCACAAAACCCCGCGACCAGTGCTAGTCGCGGGGTCAGTACCGATCGAATCTAAATACTGCTGGCATCAAGCGGTACAATAACCCGAACGGTTGTACCAGCACCAACTGCTGAGGTCATTTCGGCGCTCCCACCAACCATGCGTGCCCGTTCATCAATATTTAAGAGGCCAAACGAGCCACGTTTGCTGTAGTTAGCCCGAACTGCTTGCAAATCGAAGCCTTTGCCATCATCCTGAACAGTGGCCATCAACTCATCGCCTTGGCGGGTTAGCCGAATCCAGATATGTTTGGCTTGGGCATGTTTCATGGCATTGTTGCTAGCTTCTTGAATAATGTTGAACAAAGTGCCTTCACGTTTGGCATCAAGCCGTAATTCACCGACGGTTTCTTCGAGTAATACCTGAGTCGGGCCATCTTTGAAGCGGGTTACATATTCGCGCAGGGTTGCGACGAGGCCTTGGCTATCCAGAGTCAAGGGGCGCAACTCGAACAAAAGCGTGCGAATATCGTAGGTGGTGCGGCGGGCTAATTCGCCCATTTTGGTCAACTCTTGCATTACGCGGCTTGGTTCGCGCTCCAACAAACGCTTGACAAACTCAATATTCATGGTGATGGCGGCCACTGATTGGGCGGGGCCATCGTGCAAATCGCGGGCGAGTTGTTGACGCACTTCTTCTTCTTTGCTAATTAGTTTGGTGCGTTCATCGCGCAATTCGCCAACCAATTGGGCATTGAGCATGGCAATAATTGCATAATTGGCCAACGCCGAAACCATACCCAATTCATCTTCATTGATTTCGTTGCGATCAACCCCGACAACCACGATACCGTAGTTGCGACGGCCTGCGCTCAGCGGCACACAGCAAACACAGGCACAGTTTTGCATCGAAGGCACGCTACTCAAGGCATGCGATTGGCGCAAATCGTTCAAAATGCGCGGCGTGCCTGAAGCCAGAATCGAGGCCATAATCCCGGTTGGCTCAATCGCAATCCGTAAATTGAGATCGCCAGAGCCAACCCCAACACCAGCAGCAACATACAATTCATCTGGTTCGCCAGTTGGCAATAATACGACACTGCTGCGGCCATTGATCAAACGAATTGATTCGGTTACGGTGGCATCAAGCACGGTTTGAAAATTCATCGTCGTGCTGAGCTTATAGGCAACTTCGTAAAGTGCCCGCATGCGGTCACGATACGATTCAGCATCACGTTGAGCGCTATCGACATCGCGCCGTGCTGCAATCACATGTTCGCGGTTGATTTCGCTGGATTGACCAGAAAGCGTGCTGACCAACCACGACACCAAAATCAAAGCTGTGCAGTTGACCGCAATGCTAACAAACATCTCTTCGCTGCCAACATTGCTAGCATCGCCAAAGCGCCGATACAACGTAATGCCTGCATAGACAACTGCTGCCCCAACGCCTGTACCAACTGCTTGGGCAGGTGAACGATTGGTTGAAGCCCAAACCGTGGGCAGCATAATTAATGCTACCAACAAGGCTGGGGGCAGACCACTAAACAAGGCAAAGAGCGCAATAAAGCCAAAATCAACAATGAAGATCCACGATGGCAGGTTGCGAAAGCGTGGCACAAAAGCCAAACTAGCCATCGCGATGCCATAAATCGCATAGGCCCACCAAATTAAGCCAAATGGAGTGGTTGGCGGAACAACCGTATGTTGATCGATACGAGCGCCGACGACCAAAATTAAGCCAAGGCTAATCAACCGCACCAAGCTAAATAATGGATCACCGGACATTAATAGTCGTGGTGTAATGCGTGGGACGGAGATAGACATGGTTGAATCTTCCTCGGCACTAACTATCTTAGAAGGAAATTCCGTCAATCAGTGGTTCGCCCTCGATTGCAGCTTGGTGCAGCTGATCTTTGAGGATCTTACGGGCATAAAACAGCCGCGATTTAATCGTTCCCTCAGGGCATTCTAGAATTTCGGCAATCTCCGTTAGGGAGTAATCGTGAAAATAATGTAAGACTAAAACCGCGCGATGCTGGGGTGAAAGGCGCTCTAGGGTTTGGCGCACCACATCTTGCATCTCGCGGCGTTCAGCAACCACATCGGGCGCAGAACGCGAGCTAGCCCGCAAGCGCTCGGCCAATTGATGAAATGGCTCGTACCATGGGCGTTGGCGCTTGATGCGGCTATAGCACAAATTCACCGTTACGCGATAGAGCCAAGGGGCCAGTGGCATGCTGCCATCAAGCTTTTTGGCGTGGCGATACAACCGATAAAAACAATCTTGCAAAACCTCTTCGGCCAGTTGCTGATCGCGGGTAATGCCCAAGGCCGTCTGGAACAATTGCTGGCGATAGCGATCAAACAATTGTTGCAACGCCAACATATCGTTGTTGGTGGTAATTGCCTCCAACAAAACAGCATCACTTCGCTCTGATTGTGCGTGATCGTCAGCGATGGCCATTTGGGTATTCTTTCTATGGTTGTGTGGTTTACGGTGGGCTATTTGTGGCCCATTATACCACAGCCGTTTTGGCTTTTTAGCTACGATTTTCGCCAATTGGCCGCGAATGTTGGGCTAGCCAACTACTGGCAGTTTCATAATCTTGGCGATGCATGGCCAAGGCGGTGGTAAATTGATCAGCTTCGGCGGCATCAACCGTCAACTGATAGCCATTCAAGGCCAAAAATCGCGCCGTAATCGCCATCGCGATACGTTTGTTGCCATCCCAAAATGGATGATTACGAATCAGCCCAGCCAACAGCATGCCCGCTTTGGCACACAGCGTTGGAAAAAGCTCCTCGCCAAACATCGATTGAAAGGGCGTAGCTAAGGCCGAAAGTAATTGTTGAAAGCGCAAAACATCGAAGCTCTCGCCATGTGCTTCGGCAATCGTATCGCGAATGCGTAGGGCTTCTTCAAGCGTAATATAGTGCAGCGTGGCTTCTTCACTCATACTTGCTCACAACGTTGTTCGATCCAAGCGGCCTGTTGTTCGCGATCCATGCCACGTTCTGCCGCTACCAGCAAAATCCAATCGTAAAGGCTATCGTCGTCGGGCGTATTAAAGGCATAGCCATTCCGAGCCAGAAATTCAATCATCGCCAATAAGGCTGTGCGCTTATTGCCATCGCTAAAACAATGACCATGAATCAACGCATCGAATAAAGCAGCAGCTTTGCTAAACGTATCAGGATACAGATCCTCGCCAAACATGGTTTGTTGGGGCGCAGCCAAGGCCGTGGCTAATTTTTCAAAGCCCTGTTCAGTAATGCCATGAATCCCACCGATCTGCTGAATAACCATCGCTTGGAGCATAAAGGCATCGGTCAGGCCCAAATAGCTGGTCACAGCAGCCTCCGCAAGGTTTCGGCATATTGGGCCATGGCTTTGCGCACCCGTGGCACAAGCTGCGGGTCTACCTCAGGCAAGGCTTGCAACGAAAGATAGCCATCGGCATCAAGCTCAACCGCCAATAAGATAGTAGTTTGTTGGCTGGCTCGTAACCATTCGGCCAAATTGGCGGGCACTTCTTCAGGTTTTAATGTTAATTGTTGCATATTGCTCGAAATCTATTAATCTCAGTTCAATGTTTTGATCCACGAAGGACACGAAGGACACGAAGCACGGAACCGCGAAGGACGCAAAAAACGCAAAGCTGTTTTTAGCCCCTGATCCCTGATCCCTAACCCCTAACCTCGGCCAATTCAGGCTTAGCAATGCTCAAGAAGTTGGCCAGCAACACTTTGCCATGCTCAGTCATAATCGATTCAGGGTGGAATTGCACGCCTTCAATTGGCAAGGTGCGGTGGCGCAAACCCATAATCAAGCCATCATCACTCCAAGCGGTAGCCTCAAGATCGCTGGGCAACGTTGCTTCTTCAACAATCAACGAGTGATAGCGGGTGGCGGTGAAGGGCGAAGGCACACCAGCGAAAATTCCAACATTCAAGTGGGTGATCGGTGAGGTTTTGCCGTGGCGCAACTGGGGAGCACGAATCACTCGCCCGCCAAAAGCCGCCCCAATTGATTGATGCCCAAGACAAACACCCAGAATTGGGTATTCCATGCACAATTCGCGAATCAATGGCACGCTAATGCCGGCTTCAGCGGGGGTACACGGTCCAGGCGAAATTACGATGCGATCGATGGCTTCCATGTGGCGAATATCATCAACTTCAATTTCATCGTTGCGCTTGACCACCACCTCTGCGCCAAGTTCGCAGAAATATTGATACAAATTATAGGTAAAGGAATCGTAGTTATCGAGTAGCAAGACGGCCATAGCAAACTCCTTGATTGTGGTTTAGAAATCGCTGGTATTTTGGACAAGTAAAACAGGAATTGGACTATTAAACAAGATCTCAGCGCTAACATCTTCGAGCAAGACCCGATCAAGCGGCGTTCGCGCCCGATGCGCCCCAATCACCAAGAGATCGTAGCCGCCAGTTTTGAGTTCTTCTTGAATTTCTTCAAGCACCATGCCAGCGCGAATTCGCACGGTGGTAGTAATGCCGCGATCGGTCAAAATGGTTTTGGCGGCAGCAATATTACGCGCCACCTCGCCCTGCTTTTCCATCACCAAATCGGCAAGCCGCTCGGGGTCGCGCTCCTCGGGCTTGTAGGTCAGCGATAGTTGCGACACAATGTGCAAAATTGTCACCTGCCCGCCCAGCGGCCCGATAATTGAGGCCGTCATTTGGGCATCGTGCAAGGTTGCGGGGCCGCCAGCAGCACAAACCAAGGCGCGGCGCAGCTCATTCGGGCGACCTTGCATCAATAACATCGAGCAGGTTAAACGCCGAGCCAACGAACCAATCGCCGATTGACCCAGCCATCGTCGCCAACCTTCCTTGCGCAACGGCCCAAACGCCACCAAATCTGGTTGGCTAGCACGAGTTTCGAGCACAATCGCCCGTTCTGGCGTGGCTCCGCGAATCGTGCGGGTCGGCGCTTGATCGCTTTGCAATAATTGCTCAGCGTTGAAAAAATACATTTCGGCTTCATCTTGATGGGCTTCATCGACCAAAAAGGTCGTTTTGACATGCGCTTTACGGGCTAATGGCGCAAGATAGGCCACCATGCGTCGCGCTGCCGAGGAACCATCAAGGTAAATCATTAAATTAAAAGGCTTCATAGGTTGATCCTAGATAAATAACAGCAGAATCGGGGTCACGACCATCACCACCATAAAGGTAACCAACATCGGCGTATCGTTGACTACCCGATCAAGCAAGCGCAAAATTAGCCGCTCATATGGGCGATAGAGAAAAACGAGAATAATTAATGAAATCACTGTGATGCTGATAATTTCAGCCAGCACTACTGTAAAAGCAAATGGATCTTTGATCAACAATGAGGCAATCAGGGTATCAATAAAAGTGGTGATGTTGGCTCCCATAATGTAGGGCAAGGTATTTTCACGCCGAATAAAGCCGCGAGCCGAAAGTGGCACAAGGATCGAGAGCGAAACCGAAACTGATAAGGTTAATGAGGTAACAAACGCTCCCAGCAAAAACATCGCCCACGGTCGATAGATTAGGCCGCCAATTCGCCCAAACGCGTTATGTTCAGCATCAACCTGTGGCAGTGCCTTATCTAAAAGGTTAAAGGCAAACAGCAATGTGCTTACCCCAATAATAAAGACCAACACACTGGTTGCAGGTAAAACCCCAGTTGTCGCAGGAGTTGCCCCAAAGATATTCACAATCCCACTATCAATCGTGCGAATCAACCAAGCCACAATCGGATCAAACACCTGCTCGACGAAATCGAAAATTGCCGATGGCAAGGCGATCCGCACTTTATCGAGGCCGCTATCAGTTAAGAGCCAATAGCCAATTGCTAAAGCAGGCAGATAGGTGGTGGCAGTAACGCTGAGCGCCAACACGCCAATTGAAAGCGAGGCGGCTTTTTCGCGGCCCCGCAAAAAGTAGATAAAGCCAATCACCAACACAATAAACGATGCGCCCAGCCGTGAGCCAGTAATCATTGTAAAAGCCTGAAGCGGATCGATCACTTTACTATCGAGAAACGAAAGCGCAATTCCGGCCACAGGCGAGCCACTCAACACCCCATAGGCAAAAAGCCAACCAAAGCCCAAAGTATTCAGGGCATTTTCAATTCCCAAGGTTTTGGTTAAAAATGGCCCCAAGCCGCCTGCACCTTTACTTAACAAGCGCAAAGCTAAAATAAAGAAAAACAGGCCAACCACCACAAAGCCAAATTTCATCAATCGCCGCAACCAACGATTCCGTTGAAGCAGTGATGGCGTAGCTGGACTATCCACGCCCACATCCTGCTCGGGCTGGTGTTCGCTCATGCAGTGCCTCCCAAAGCACCAGAGAATCAGATCAAAGTATACAAGAAAAGTGCCTTGAAAGGATGAATTATGAGGGATGAAGGATGAAGGCGAAAAGACCATAGAGTTGGGGATCGGTGGTTGGGGGTTGGGGATCGGAATGTTAACGCAGCGGCCCAAAGGAATGGAGTGAAAGTCAAAAAGCAGAAATCAAAAGGCAAAATAGTAGGGGTCAGGGATCAAGGGCTAGAGACCAAGTATTGGGCAGAGCAAGCGAATCACATCAATCTGTGCAATCTGTGGCTAAAAAATGTTCGTGCAATTCGTGGAATTCGTGGCTAAATAACTTTCGCGAAGCTTCGCGCTCTTCGCGGTTACCACCCTTCGTGCGCTTCGTGTTCTTCGTGGATCAAAAGCCTGGCCCCTGACCCTCAATCACCGATGCCCCTTTTTATGATACACTAGGGAACATTAAACCTACCTACAGATCTGACTCAACTTCCAGCAATACACGGGGCGTTGGCCTATGACATCACAACCACGAAATGTTCGGTTTGGGGTTCAAGCGCGGGTTTTGTTGCTGGCATTAGGGGTTTCGCTGCCAGCCTTGATTATTGTGGGCTGGTTGAGCTTGAATGGGATTTCCCAAGCCCGCTTGGCCGCCGTCAAACAAAGCGAAAATACCCTCTTAATTCAAGCTGAAAACATGCTGATGAGTCGCGCAATCGACAAAGCCGAGCTGTATGATCAGGCTTTGTTGAGTGTGCAGCGCCAAGTCCAAACCATGGTTAATATCACCCAACAGGCCTTCAGCCGCCCACTTGATCGGCTGGCCGACACTCGCCCCGACCCATTTTGGCTGGCAGGCAGTGGCCCAACCCTGATTCCCCCTGATCAACTGCGGCTTACCGTGGCTCGCGCTCGCCAAATTACTGGGGCACTTCAAAGCAACGTCGATCTGAATCCGCTGATTTCTTTGGGCTATTTGGCCACCAAAGAAGGTGTGATGGTGCTCGATGATGTGCGGGTGGTCAGTGTGTTGCCCGATGGTTTTGATGCCCGTAAACGCCCTTGGTATCAAGCTGCCGAAAATGCCACCGGCCCAACTTGGGTCGGAACCTATGTTGATGCCGTCACCAATCAACTCAATATCACGGTCTCGGCTCCGGTCAAAGTCAACAATCAGTTAATTGGCGTAATTGGCATGGATTTACTGCTGACCACGATTCAATCGGATGTCTTGCGGATCGATGCAGGCAGCTCTGGCTATGCTTTTGTGATGGATCACGAAGGCAATATTTTGATTCGGCCTGAGCTTGAGGCTGGTAATACTCGCTGGGACGAAACATTTAAGAAACAAAATTTATTCGAGAGCGACGACCCAAATTTTGCCTCGTTGCGCGAAAATATTCGCAATAATATGGCTGGCGTGACCCGCCTGCAACTCGATGGTGGCGACCGCTATCTGGCCTACTCGCCAATGCGCACGGTTGGCTGGGTCGTAGCCTTAGTACTGCCAATCGACGATGTGATTAGCCCAGCCCGCAATGCAAGTTTGGCGATCGAACGTGAGCAAGAGCAGCTACGCCGCAATTTCTTGGCAGTCTTGTTGATCACCTCAGGCTTGATTATTATTTTGGCGACAGGCTTGGCTCGAACGATCATTCGACCATTGCGCGACCTTGAAGTTGGCGCACAACGAATCGCCTCAGGCCAACTTGATCAAGAGTTGGTGGTGCATGGCAACGATGAAATTGGGCGCTTGAGCCTTTCGTTCAATCAGATGACTACGGCTTTACGCGAAAAAGTCGATGCCTTGGAAGTTAATGCCCAACAGATGGCCGCGATCAATGAAACCAGCAATGAACTCAAACGCTTGCGTTCGTTGAATACCGTGCTTGATCATATTCCACAATTATTATGTCAACGCTTAGGTTTTGATCGGGCGGTGCTGTATCTGCTGCGTGATGAGGTGATCGAGGTCGTTTCGGCCTCGTTTGGCCCCAACAACTACGAGCTTGAATACGATTTTATGCGGGCAGCGCTGTCCGAGCCAATTACAATCGATAGCGATACGATTGAAGCCAGCGTAATCAAATCGCGTCAAGCGGTAATCGTCGATAATCCTTGGGAACATCCCCAAGTGATTCAGGCCAAGCAGTTTATTTCGGGCGGCGATTCGTATGTACAAGCACCGATTCTTGGCCGCGAAAAAGTGCTAGGCTTGATTTCTGCCGATTACTATGAGCAAGGGCGTTTGGTTACGGTGCAAGATGCGGCGTTGTTGCTCAACTTTGCCGATATGGTCGGCTTGACAATTGAAAATGCTTTCTCGTTCCAAAACTTGGAAGATTTAGTGGCCCAACGCACTGGTGAGTTGCGCGAAGCTCTCGACCGTGCTCAAGCCGCTGATCGCCTGAAATCGCAGTTTTTGGCCAGCATTTCCCACGAATTACGCACGCCACTGAACGCAATCATTGGCTTCTCAACCGTGTTGCTTGATGAACTTTCGCCATTGTTGGTCGAAGAACAGCGCGAAGACCTTGAAACCATCAACAAAAATGGCCGCTACTTGCTCGATCTGATCAACGATATTTTGGATATGGCGCGGATCGAAGCTGGCAAATTTGCCCTGCATCGCGAGGCAACGGCGGTGCTGCCAGTCGTGCAATCGGCAGTCGATATTATGCATGGCCTGAATTCCAAGCCAGTTACCATGCGCATCGATATCGCGCCCGATTTGCCACGAATGGATGTTGATCCAACTCGTTTGCGCCAAATTGTGATTAACCTGATTTCAAATGCGGTAAAATTTACCGACCGTGGCCAAATTGTGGTGCGGGCAATTCGGCGGGTGGTCCAAGAAGCTACGCCAATTGGCTCACACTATTTATTGCCCGGCGATTGGATTGTAATCAGCGTCCAAGATACTGGGATTGGCATGGATGCCGAAGCCTTGGGCAAGCTGTTCCAAGAGTTTCAGCAAGTGCATGCTGGGGCACGTGGCATTTTGGGGTCGGGCTTGGGGCTTTCGATTACCCGCAGGTTGGTCGATTTGCACGATGGTGATTTATGGGTCGATAGCAAAGTTGGGGTTGGTAGCACCTTCTCATTTGCCATCGCCACCGCCAGCATCCCAGCGCCAATTGAACAACAATCACCTAGTTAGAAGGAAATAACCGTCATGGCAGGTTCGACTCGGGTTCTGTACATTGAGGATAATCACGATAATCAACGTTTAGTACGACGCGTTCTCGCAACTCGTGGCTATCAGATTATCATCGCCAATGACGGCAACGAAGGTTGGAAATCGGCCCAAACTGATCGCCCTGATCTGATTTTGATGGATATTAATTTGCCTGGCTTGAATGGCTATGAATTAACCACCAAATTCAAAGCCACGCCGCAACTGGCTTCGGTGCCAATTGTGGCTTTAACTGCTAACACCACTCCAGGTGATCGCGAACGGGCTTTGGCGGCTGGCTGCGATGGCTATATTTCTAAGCCAATCGACCCGCGGGCCTTGCCAGATTTGGTCGCCAGCTATATCGGCGGCACACGCGAAGTTTTAGAAACTGCCGAAGCGCCAAGCGTGATGCGTGAATATAGCCAACAACTGGTCGGGCGCTTGGAATCGCATGTGCGCGAGTTGGAGACCGCCAATAATCGCTTGACGCGGCTTGATCAAGCAAAAAACGATTTCTTGGCGACAATCTCGCACGAGCTACGCACCCCGCTGACCGTGATTCATGGCTATATTGATTTGCTCAATATGCAGGCGCTTGGCCCAGTCAGTGATGGCCAGCGTGAAGCCCTAGAGTTGATGAAGCGCAATAGCACCCGCCTGTTACGCCATATCAACGATTTGATTTACCTGCAACAAGTGCGCTCAAATCAAATGGATTTTGCTCAAGCCGATTTACGCGGCTTAGTTCAATCGATTTGTAACGATATGCAGCCAACCTTTTTGGAAAAAAACCAAACCTTGGTGCGCAACATTTATGTCAGTGGCATTCAAACACCGCTGATGATTCATATGGATGTGCATGGTGTGGATAATGCTGTGCGGCACTTACTCGAAAATGCCACCCAATACACCAACCCAGGTGGGGTAATTCAAGTTTCGGTCTATCAAGATGATCAATTGGTGCGGGTTTCAATTCGCGATAATGGCGTGGGCATTCCCGAAGACGACTTTGAACGAATCTTCGAGCCATTCGTGCGGCTCGATGATACGCTCGCCAGTATTGGCGGGGCGGGCTTGGGCTTAGTCATTGCCAAACACGTTGCCGAAGCTCACAATGGTACAGTTTCGCTCGAAAGCACCTTGGGGGTTGGCAGTATCTTCACCTTACAACTACCAGTCAATCATCAATAACTCAAAGCAAGCTCTCGGTGCAACATCAGCCCGAGAGCTTAATTTTTAACTAAAGATTAACGGGCTGCGATAGTATGGGGCTGGCGTTGAGCCAAAATTAAAAAACCTTGCTTGGCAGCAAAAATGGGTGATATCCCTGTTGACAGCAGCTAGGCGCTGACCTATCATACCCATACGAGAACGGGTGCATAGCAAACTGAATGAATCAGCAATCAACGTATCGCATTTATCTTTGTCATGGGTTGCACTGTGGCAATCAACTACACCAAGTGCAACAAGCCTTTGAGCAAGCACTAGCTGCTGCCAATTTAACCACAACCGTTGAACTACGTCTGAGCAACTGCCTTGGTCGCTGTGAACGTGGGCCAAATGCAATCATTCAGCCCGGGCGGGTGGTCTATTGCCAGCTTAATAGCACAGCGATTAACCGAATTGTGCATGAACATCTCTTAACTAATACCCCTATCGTAGAATTACGTGACGAGTAAGCATTGCAACATCGAGGGCACTCATGACGCAGGAATTTGTAACCCAATTTTGGGGAGTGCGCGGCAGTCATCCCAGCACTGGCGCTGATTTTATTAAAACAGGTGGCAATACTTCGTGTGTTGAAATGCGGGTGGCCGGCCAGCAATTGATTTTTGATGCTGGCACAGGGATTGTCGAGCTTGGGCAGCAATTAGTTCAGCAGCCCAATCCACGCCCGATTTTAATTTTGCTCTCGCATTATCATCATGATCATATTCAAGGTTTGCCGCATTTTGCGCCGCTGTATCGCGAAGATCAGATGATCTATATTGTGGCTCCGTGGAATCTCTATCAAGATCGGGTTTGGGAATTGTTGGTCAGCGCTTCATCGCACTCGATGTTGGCTGAACGGCCTGGCCTTTTGGCCCGCCGCCGCACCTTATTAATTGAAGGTGGCGAGCGTTTGTGGTGGAATGCCGATGCCGCTACGCCGTTGCGCGTGGCCGCCGACGCTGATGAGCTTTGCCCAACTGGCTCAGTTGAAATTCGTAGTTATCATTCATTGGGCCACCCACGCGGCGGTTCGATGTGCTATCGGGTTGAGCACAATGCGGTCAGCGCAATCTACGCCACCGATATCGAATCGTATATTGGCACCGATCAACGCTTGGCCAATTTTGCCCGCAACAGCGAATTAATTATCCACGATGCCCACTACACGCCTGCCGAATATGCTAACCCCAAGGCCAGCCGCCAAGGTTGGGGCCATAGCACTTGGGCCATGGCGATTGAATTAGCTCAAGCTGCCAATATTAAGCACGTTGCCTTGTTTCACCACGAGCCAGCCCACACCGATAGCCAGATCGATCAGATCGAGGCCGATGCCCAAGCGGTCTATCCTTGGGCCTTTGTAGCCCGCGAAGGCATGCAAGTCGATTTGTTGGCCAAAACCAGCGAACGCTCACAGGGCGAGTCAATCTCACCAGTTGAGCCAGCCATCCAGCCACTCGCCTAGGGCTTGGCCGCTGCTTTGCTCCATAACGCTTTGGAAATCGCTACGGGTGATAATCTGATAGCGCTTTTGGTCGTTGAGTTGGGCTAAACCTTGGAAGAAGCTTTGATCGCCAAGCTTGATGCGTAGCTGATGCAACATTGCCGCACCTTTGCCATAGACCGCCCGATAGTAGCTATTAAATGATGGATATTGATTGATCGCCAAGCCAGCTGGCCAATTGCCATTGGCTTGATTACTACGCTCCAAACGTTCAATTTCGCCAGCATAATAACTGTCAGCAGCGACCTGACCGAGCACATCTTGGGTCGCCACATAAGTCAAATAGCTTGCCATCGCCTCATCGAGCCAAGCCTCGCGATAGACATCGTTGCCCAACAAGCCATACCACCACTGATGGGCAACTTCGTGGAATACCACATAATCAGTATCACGATTGATCCCATCGTTCACCAAGATGATCGTATAGGCTGGGTATTCGATGCCGCCGCCGCTATCCCAAGGCATCACATGCAGATCGAGCTTGTGATAGGGATATGCGCCAATCTTGGCTTGATAGCTGGCTAAAGCGCCAACTGCCATCTCTTGCACTCGCACCAAATCGAGGTAATCGGGGCCATAGGCGTTAACTTCAATGCCATCAATCCTACTTGTACTACCTGCAAATTGACCAATCGCGGCGGCCCACTCTCGCACAGGCCCGCTAACATAGGTGCGGCTGGTACGATCAGCATTTTGCTCCAGCAGCGTGCCCGCGCCAATCACTTGATATTCAGCAGGCAGCTTGAGTTGCACCCGATAGAGCGCAGTTTCAGCAAACACCCGATCAGGAAAGCGCGTTACATCCATGCGCCAATCGTTGGCATCTGCATCCCAAACCGCCAGCATCGGATAGGCCGAAAGCAAGGGATACGAGCCATCGGGCCAAGCCTTGATTGTGCCAGCAAATTGGGTACTGATTACAACCTGCTGATTAGGCGCTAGGCTTGTAGCGAGATTAATCCGAAAAGCGGTATTTTCGGCTTCACGCGCAATATTCAGTTCGTTGCCATTGCTCCAAGCCTTGGAAACCTCAAGCGTGGTGTCGCCGCCATCGCCTTGGGCATCGGGCGGAAAATTATTATACGAACGCAGCACCAAACTATTAATACTAGCGCCAGTCGTATTAGTATAAGTAATAATTTGGCTGCCGCTATAACGGCCTGCACTTGGCTCAAGCGTGATTTGCATTGCATAACGGGGCAGGGTTGAATGAGTAGCATCGCCCGCAAATTCGGGGCGCAGCGCCAAAGCCTGCTCAGTCGGCCAAGCATCGGGAATAGGGGTTGGAATTGGAATATTGGTTGGGGTGGGAATTTGTGGGGTATAAGCTGGCACTGGCTGCCATGTGATCAGGGCAGTTAAATCAATCGTTGGCTCAGTGACAGAAGCGACGACGGAATCAACCTCGCTACTGGTCGCTTTAAAGGCTTGACCACAACCAATCAAGAGCACAGCCAAACCAACATAAAGCCAACGGCGCATGAGATTTACTCCTCGGTTGCTGCCAAGTGAGTGGCAATTTGTTGAAAGCCAATTTTGGCATAGGTTGCTTGGGCAATCGCATCGGCGGCAAATAAAAAGGCTAATTTGCCAGCATTGGCAAAATGATCAGCCACCAAAAAACTGGTCAGGCTGGCGGCTGCTCCCCGTCGCCGCCAAGCAGGCAAGGTTGCAATCGCCACTAATTCGACTACACCTAACTTGGTAGGTTTATATCCCCCGACCGCTGCTAATTCACCCTCGATCATAGCCATGGCATAGCGCCAACCATCATTCAAAGCATCATGTAAGCTCTCAACATCGGCTTGGCTAATCGCTGAATAATCGCCAAAACCCAGCCGCGTCACTTGGCGATAGTTGGCTAAATCATCGGCAGTTGTTAGCATCCGCAAACTAACAGCGGGGTTATGATAAGGCTTGAATTGCTCAGGCGGGCAAATCATCTGGGGATTAATATGATCGACCTTAATTCCAGCATCGTGCAAAATCGCTTCCAACTCCGGCCATAACTCGCGCGTCCATTCAAAGCGCAGTTGGCGTTGTTGCGCATGAAAAACTTGGCGCAAAGCTGGTAAATTGGCGGCAGCCGTCTCCAAGCTAGCAATCGGCATCGCATAATTAAACCATGGTGCAGAGTCATCGGGGTGAAGCATGGCAACAAATGGCGGAACCTGAATCAAGCTACAGGCTTCGGCAGCAACCTGCTGCACACTAGCCTCAATCATATGCAAAAGCTCAATCATGCAAACCCTAAAAAAGCGAGCAGTGATCTACTGCTCGCTCCCAACAATTAGCCAATCACTAATAACAAAATTGCTGCAACGATTAACATTGCGCCAAACCCAATCAGCAAATAGACCCCATACTTTTGAAAAAAGTTCTCATTGGTATTGAGCGGTGCTGGCGGCGCTGAAAAGCCAGTTTGCGCTGGTGGATTATAGTTTTGCTGCACATTTTGGTAGTTCTGGCCATAGCCTGGTTGCTGTGGCGGTGCATATTGCTGCTGTGCTGGTGGCGCGTATTGCTGCGGTGGCGGCGCATATTGCTGTTGTGCTGGTGGTGCATATTGTTGCTGTTGCTGTTGCGGTGCATATTGCTGTTGCTGCGCTGGTGGCGCATACGATTGATCAACTGGGGCATTACCATACTGCGCCCGCGCTTGGCCAGGACTCATAATCACCGTTTGATCAGGGAACGATTGGGGTGCTGCTGGTGCTGGTGGCGTGTTGGCAACCGCCCCGCCGCGCATTGAGCTAACATTATCTGGCGCTGGCGCGGCTGGTGCGGCTTGGGCTGCCTGAGCAGCTTGAGCTTCAGCTTTGACCCGTTGAGCTTCGGCACGTAGCGCAGCCATCTCTTCAGGGTTCAATTGCACCGTGGCATAAGGATTTTCCAACTTCTTGTTGGTAGCGGGAGCGATATCAGCCTCGCTCAAACGGGCAGTTGCAAATTGATTCGCTTTATCTTTTTCTTGTTGCAATTCGGCCCGCATGGCGGCCAAATCGTCAGCGGTTAACTGCACAGTCGCTTTTGGGTCGTGCAATTTCTTATCTTCATTTGGGCGATCACTCATCGCAAAGCCTCCATAGGGCGGTTGGTTGTTCGTCGCTTGCTACGCTATCATATTCAGCGCCAAAAATCAAAAGAATTTTGGATGAGAAAACGAGCAATTTCGCCAATTGGGGCTTTTTTGGGCAGCAAAAGCCCCTTGGGTCGGCTCGACCACAAGGGGAATAGCAGCAGAATGCCGAAATTACAACGAAAAACGAGACCATCGCGACGAGCATGGTCGCATTGGTCGGCGCAAAAAGAACACTAATCACTCACCATAGTGTTGATTAAGTCGATAAATGTATCGACCTCGAACGGCTTTTGTAAAATAACAGCGCCCTCTTCTTCAAGGTCGCTGAACCATGGCTTACGATTAAGCGCCGTTACGATCACCATAGGAATGCCTTCATCCTGTATCCGCTCGCGAATTTGATTGAATGCCTCAACCCCATCCATCTCGGGCATCATAATGTCTGAAATAATCAGATCAGGTTTTAGGGTTTCGAGTTGGGCAATGCCCTCGACCCCATTATTCGCCAGCACGACTTCATAGCCGACCTCGCGCAGGGCGATCTCCATCACCATCTGGAGTGCGAGATCATCATCCATGATGAAGATTGTTTTTGCCATATCTTCGATCCTTCTTTCAGCGCCATGGTTGGGCTATTATACCATGACGCAGGCTGGCACTCGTCATGCCGCCTCGGCTTCGCGCTCAAGTTGTTGGCGTGCCCAAATTGGCCAATGCGGCGTAGCCGAAATTGCCGCTTCAAGCCCCACCAAATCAGCACAGCCTTCGCGCAACATTTCCTCGGCAATCCACGGATCGCCCAACATGCCATGGGCAATCAGTGGTACATCCACAATGCTGCGAATGCCCGCCACCAAGGGGATTTGCCAGCCAGGAAATTGGGCAATTGGCGCAACCGAACGCCCAACCACCAAATCGAGTAAATCGACTCCGGCGGCCACTAATTCATGGGCCAAGACGCGGCTTTCTTGCAAACTCACGCCATCGGGCACGAGATCATCGACCACCAACCGCACTCCAACCACAAACTGCCGCCCAAGCCAGCCGCGAATTGCCTCGATACTTTCAAGCAACAATTGGCTGCGCGAGGTCGGCGGCACTTGTTTGCTCACCCGCAGTTGATGAAAAAGCGAGCCAGCATTGGCATCGATCACAATCCCTGGGCTGCCAGCAGCATACGCTCGCCAAGCCGCCAACACCATCTGCTCACGTAAATTAGGCCAGTTGCTCGGTTGCAGTTGTGATTCAGGTTGGCTGACCAAGCTCAATAATGGCAAACAGTGGCTTTGATATTCGTGCAAGCATTGGTTTAAATTACGAAATGCTTGAATATGCGCATCGGCGCTCAAGGCTGGGCGGGGCAGATTGGAGTTAGTTTGCACCAAGACTGGCTCGCTGATGATCAAGCCAATGCCATAACTGCTCCAACGCCCGTATTCGACAATTAGGCTGCGATTGAGAAAACCACCACCATGACTAAACCGACTTGGGCTAGGCGTAGCGACCAAGCGATTGGTTAATCCAAGTGGGCCAAGTTGGATCGCTGAAAAAAGACGTAGCATTGTCAAAACCTCCGCTGTTATTGTGCGCCGAGGCTACTGGCTTTGACAAGATGGCAAGGCCTAAAAAATGGCCTTAAATGGCCGAGTGTCACCGAACTGTAATTTATATTAATTGAGCCAGCCGCTCCAAACGAGTACCCTAGAACTATCCAAGCAAGGAGTGGCATGTTATGGCGATTGCACCATTTGATCGATTGTTGTTACCTCGGCTGCGGCGTGCGCAACGCCAGCGTAGTTATGCGCGGTATGTGCAGGCGCGTTGGGCCGAGCGTTTTCCGGCGCGGGTGTTGCCAACCATCGGTAGTTTGGTGCTGCAACTGAGTCCCATCCCTGCTAACGGCCAACAAGCCAACCTCTGGCAAGCACTCCAACTCAATCAGCGGATTCGCTTGGTCGGTGGCTTGGGTAGCGGGCGCTCATTTGTCTTAATCAACATGCTCTTGCAATGGTGCGCCACCCAAGAACGTTTGCCTGGTTTGTTTCCCATTTTGCTGCATGTGCCCAGCGCCACCGAATCGCCTGATGCGACGCTGGCTCGCACCTTGGCCGAAGCTGGCTTTGCCAACGACCGAATGGGGATCGAGCGCGGCTTAGCGGCGGGCAAATGGATGCTGCTGCTTGATGATCTTGAGGAAGCTCAGCCGCATATTGCTGAGCATTGGCGCAATTGGTTATTTGATTTGACTGAGCGTTATCCAGCGCTAGCCGCCGTTGCCACCGACCATGCTACCAACCCAAATTGGGATGGTTGGGCCACATGGCAAGTGCAAGCACCCGATGCCAGCATTTTGGAGCAATGGCTGCGCCAATTATTGCCCAACGAAGAGCCAGCCCTGCTGCTACCACCACTGTTAAATGATGGTCGCGGACGTTTGGTGGCCGAGCGCTTTGCCGATGTCGCAATTTTGGCCGCGACCTATCCAACTCATGGTTTTTCGGCCAATCGCGTGCGCATGTACGCCGCCGCCGTTGATCGAGCGCTGCGTCCAATCGCCGGAGCAGATTTGCCTAAGGTACGCACAGCATTGGCTGGCTTGGGCTATGCTTGGCTCCAAGGCGAACAGATCAAAGCGGTGTATTGGCTGCAACCAAGTTTGGTAGCCCTCAATGGTTTGGTGCAGGTTGATCAGCGCGGGTTGGTACGCTTTCGCTCGCCATTATTTGCCCTGTTCTGCGCAGCCCTGCATTTAGCAGCACATCATGCTTGGCACGATTTCGATTTGGATAACCCACTGTGGCATGAATTATTGCCTTTGACAGCGGGTTTATTGGCCGACCCCGCGCCACTTTATAACGCCATTCGTGGTAATCGCCCGCTAACCAGCCAACGGGTGCTGCTGCTTGGGCGCTGTTTGCGTGAACATCATGTACCAATTGCTGGCTGGAGCGCCGCAATTATTCGGGCTTTGGTGCATGTGGCCCGCCATGAGCCAGCCTACACCGAGCAGATTTGGCATTTGCTCGAGAGTATGGAAAGCGTGGTTAGCGCCACAATTGCCGAGCAACTGAGCAATGGCTCCGAGGGCGAGGCCTGGGCTTTGCAAGTTGTGCGTAGTTTGCCCAGCCATTTGGCGCTCGATTACTTATTGGATATGCTGAGCGATAGCCGCCTCAGCTATAACACCCGCCAAAGTGCTGCCCAACAACTTTTTGCCATGCACGATGCTCAATTAACCCCACGCTTGATTAGCTTGGCTCAACGTCAGCACGATGATTGGGGCCAGTTATTGGTTAATTATTTGCTGGCGCAAAATAGTCATGCTGGGCGTTGCTACTTGCAAGAGCAATTGCACGCTGGCCGCATGATTTTCTATCTGCATTGCGAGCCAAATGGGGCACGTTTCGTTGTGGCAACCGCCAGTGCCTTGCTCGATGATCATCAGCTTGATCAGGTTGTGCATTTGCATGCTTCACTGGCGCTCCAAGGTTGTGCTACCGAGCGCACTGCCCCAGCCTTGTTGAACGCCTGTACTGCGGCGAGTGCGCCCTTACGAGCGGCGGCTCGCCAAGCCTTATTGCAGGCAACGCCCAGTTTGGCTGTTCGGGCTTTAGGGCGCTTGGTCTTGGGCGATGATGTACACTGGACGGCTCGCCATGAAGCGTTGCACGAATTATTACGCTTTGAAAGCAACGGCGCGAATCCCTTGTTATTGCGAGTCGTTACCTCACAATTGCCCTTGGCAGCTCGCTTAGAGGCGGCACAAGCAATTATGCAACGCCAAAACGAAACCAGCGAACGGCTAATTCGGCTGCTTGAGCAACCCCAACTTGGCAATGCCCTGCGCAGCGGGATTATTTATCGCAGCGATCCGCAAACCCAGCCATTATTTATGCAACGTTTGCTTGGCCTAGCCTGCGACCAATCGGCGTTTATGGTGCGAACTGCGGCGATCAGCACGCTCGCCAAGCTCAAAAATGATGAATCGCAGGCGGTTTTAGCAGGCATTGTTGAAAACGAACGCCATGATTTGCAAGCCTTGCATACGGCGATTGTCGGCCTTGGCACACGCCGCGATGAGAGTGGCATTTGGGCTTTGCGCACAATTGTAATCGGTGAATTACCTCAGCAATTGGAGCTAGCATGGCAACAAGAGCTGCCAATAGGCTATTTGCACGAACCGCCAATTCAATGGCCGATCGTCAGCTTTTCGCCAGCCTTGCAATGGCGTTGGGCCGAAGCCTTGGCCGTTGGCAACACCAGTGCCGATCCGCCAACTAGTTTGGCTGAGTTGGTCGCTCGCGAGGTGCATAATTTACGAGCTGCTGCCGCCCAAGCCCTGAGCACAATCGGCGGTTCGGCAGCGCGTTCGGTGCTATACGAAGCCCTGACTGGCAATCCTGATCGCTATAGTTTGACGGTTGCACCAGTGGTTGCAGCTCAATTAGCCAATTGCGATGCCGAATATGAATTGGCCCAAACAATTGGCACTGGTCAACCGTTGTTGCGCTGGGTTGCCGCCAATACCTTGAGCCAACAAGCTCAAGCCAAGCCTAGCTTGCACCAAATGTTAATCAACAATCAGCTTGATCCGCAAACCCGTAGTGCTATGCTGACCGCCTTGAGTGGCGATAACCATCTTGCGCCGTTGCTCGAAACTATGATCGTTGATGATCATACGCCGTTGAGTTTGCGGGTTGATGCGGTGCATAGTTTTCATAAACTGCATATGGCGCATAGTGAAGGCCTGATGTTAGCATTATTAACCTCGAACCATGCCGAGCCAGCCTTGCATGTGGCCGCAATGGATTGTTTGGTTGCGCCAGTTTCTGAGGCTAGTCTGAACACGGTGCGCCAGATTCTGCGTGATCCTCGGCCAACCTTGGAGGTCGCGGCGGCGGCATTACGCTGCTTGGGTCGGGTTGCTGATCGCGAATCAATTGCGTTGTTTTTGCGCTACGCCCAGCACGACAGCCCTAGTTTGGCAATTCCCGCGATGGATGGCTTGCGTTTGTTGCAAGAACCTACCGCGATTGCTTTGCTCAATCGTTTGGCTCAAGCTGGCGGTAAAAGTACGCGGATTCGGCTGCATGCCTTGCGCGTGTTGTTGGAGCTTGAAGGCGCGATACATCTTGGTTTGGTGCGCGAATTGGCGACCACAGGCTCGATTGGCACCCGCTTGTTGGCGCTGGAAATTTTGTTGGCAGCCGCCAAAAACCCGCTCGATAGCTTGGAATTTTTGCGGCCTCACAACCCCTTACCTTTACGCTTGCGGGTAGCTCAAGCGCTGGCCGAAGCTGCCGATGAAGCTACATTACAGCAATTGGCCGAATTATTGCACAATGATCGTGAAGCGCTAGCCATTCGCAGCTTAGCCCTTAGCAGTTTATGTCAAGCTCGATATACGCCAGTGTTGGCTGAGGTTGAAACTTTAGCTGCCGATCAAAACGCCCCCTTGAGCTTACGACGACGGGCGATCGATGGCTTACGGGCTTGGCGCAACGAACCAACGACTATGCTTACGCTAAGTCAATTGGCCGAAAGCACCGACCCAGCTAGTAGCGCGTGGGCCTTGGCAGTCTTGCTTGATCTGCCGCTATTGCAGGAGTTGGCGTGAATGGCACGGCCCACATTTTAGTTGTCGAAGATGATCCAGCGATTGGGCGTTTGTTGCTGATGCATTTGCGCGAGGCTGGTTGGCATGCCATGCTGGCCAACACGGGCATGGCTGGGCTGCGGCTATGGGCTAGCGATTGCTTCCAAATTGTATTGTTGGATGTGATGTTGCCTGATTTGAGTGGCTGGGAGTTATGCCAACAATTACGGGCCGAAAGCAACGTGCCTATTTTGATGCTCACCGCTAAAGCCAGCGACGATGATGTGGTACGTGGCCTCAATTTGGGTGCTGATGATTATTTGACCAAGCCATTTAGCCAAGCTCAACTGATTGCCCGCGTCCAACGCTTGATTCAGCGCCAAGCCTTGCTTGAGCCAGCTCCACGGTTACCAAGTTTGGCGGTTGAGCCTGCTGAACCACAGCCAACTCGACCACCAAGCGGAGCGGTGTTGTTGCGCGAAGCTCGTCAAAAAGCAGGCATTAGTTTGTATGCCGCTGAACGGCGTACAGGCATCCGCTGGGATTATTTGCAGGCAATCGAGCAAGGTGCATTTATGCAAATTCCGCTTAAGCACATTAAGCCCTTGCTACTGCAATATTGTGAATTATTGCAAGTTGATGCACGGCCAGTTTTTGCCCATGCCCAACAAGTTTATTTAGCCTCGCCCGAATACCATCAGCGCCGCAATTGGCCTTGGCTGGTAGCAGTCAGTTGCATTATTGTGATTGTGATTGTGATGCTATGGTAAGCTCGCCATGCAGCCTGGTTGCATAGCGAGCTTGCTCATATTAACAATCACAACTACAGCAATCGCCACATTCGCAGCAACTGCCACATTCACCACAGCCGCCACATTCGCAGCAACTGCAACCATCGCCCTCGCAGGCATCGGTAGCATCGCAACAGCAGCAGGTACATTGGCAACAATCACAGCAATCATCATCACAACACACAATCCTTGAACGATGCGAGTGGCGGTGACGACGACTGCGGCTCTGGCAACAACATAAGGCTGCCCCCATCGCTACATCACGCTTGCGATCTTGATAATGACCTGGCGGCGGAACCGGGTGCGAGCTGGCTGGCGGCAACGAGCCAGGCGGCAACATCGAGGGATCATTTGGATTGTATTGTGATGGATAGCCTTGATATGGTTGTTGCGGATATTGGCCTTGGTAGGGCGGTTGTTGTGGATATTGGCCTTGATATTCAGGGTTTTCGTGGGGCTTGAGGGCACGAGTTGGCCCAGTGTAGGCGCGGTTGGGGTCACGCCGCGAAGGATCGTCATCGTAATCGCTGGCCATGGCTGGCAATAAAGCCGCCGCCACAGGCAAGGCCGTGGCACAAGCCAAACTATGGCGTTTGCATGCGCCAAAGGCTTTCGAGCCAATCGCTGGCAACATGTTCAGCAACAACACTTCAACCAAATGCGCTTGCAGCAAGGTTAAACGTTGCCATTGTTGGCGTAAATTGGCAAAAGCATCGTTGAAGATTTTATGGGCAACCGTGCGCAATTCGACTTGGGGCGTGGCACACAAGGCATTGAAATGGCCACGGGCTTGATCTTCAGCCACATCGTTGTAGCTATCGAGCAGCAACATCATGCGGCCATACATACGGCCCATTTGCTCAAGTGGCTCAGCATTGCTTGGTTGGTTGGCCAAAATCGCCGTATGCCGAAACGCCGCACCTACCGCAGCCTCGGTCGGAGCCGAGTAGGTGCAAAAATCGGCATTGACCAAGGCTTCTACTTCGGCCTGAGCAATTGCCTGTTGGCGCAACAAGGCTGGCTCGAAGCCCAACTCACGCGCGGTTTGCTCAGCTTTTTTATCCCAACGTTTAGCAACCGTGTTAGCAACCAAGGGCACTTTACCGGCCCAACCATCACGATCGGCCACATTATCACGCAGCCGAATTGCGGCCATCAGCAAACTTACGGCGGCAGCATAGCGCGAACCATGATCATCAGCAGCGACCACATCGAGTGCCCGAAAACCACGTAAAGCGCAGACACTGGTGCGGCGGGAGCCTTGTTCAGCGCGTTGAGCTTCGTACAACGCCGAAAGCAAAGCAGCATCGTAATTGGTGGTAATTCGCGCAACTTGGCCATGCTGGTCGCGCAAGGTCAGACACATACCACAAATATGGCTCCACCAAGCAGCATGGGTTGGTTGATCGAGGTGCGGCGAGCACCCACGCAGAACTCCAAACATAGCAGACCCTTTCTCAAAAAGAACATCGCAGGAAACGGCCAATTGAGGCTAAAAATCTTGCAAAACATACGTGGGTTAAAGCTGGATTGTTGCGAAAAAAAGAGCTTGAGGTCAATTCCCCAAGCTCCTGATCGCGATTAAGCGGCGGCTTTGGCGGTTTCAGGCTCTGGTTGCCATGGCTCATCCCATTGTTGGTAGCTACTGGCTGGTGGATTGCGCTGCAACACGCGGCGCAACACAAATAAGGCGCTACAACCAACAATCAAAACGATGCTGGTCAAACGGGCCATCGAGAGGCTATCGTTACAAATAGCGCCACCAACGCCGCCAGTACAGAGCTTATCAACCCGTAAATCTTCGATCCAAAAGCGGCCAATTGAGTAGAGCACACCATAAATCAGCAATGAATCGCCGTTGCGCAAGCGCCCACGGAAGCGGCGTTCGATAAAGACAATCGAGAACAACACGCCTAAATTCCACAGCGATTCGTATAAAAAGGTGGGGTGAAAACGGGTGGCAGCATCATATTGTTCAGTGCCACGAATCCGATATTGGGCTGGAATATCCAAATTCCAGGGCAAACCGTTGCTGACTGGGCCGCCGTAGGCTTCGTTGTTGAAAAAGTTGCCCCAGCGCCCAATTGCTTGGCCAACACTCAAACATGGGGCCAGAACATCCATCCATGTGAGAGCATTAGTTTTGGTGCGCCAAGCAGCGATCAACACCGTTAATACTGCGCCAACGATCGCTCCGTGGATGGCCAAGCCGCCCTTGGTGGTATTGATCATATCGATAAATGGGCCATCACGATATTGCGGCCACGATGAAGCCACATACCAAATTCGCCCGCCGGCAACGCCCAAAATCAAGCCAACGATCAACCAATCCCAAACGATATTGGGGTTATAGCCACGGGCACGGGCACGATGAGCACCAAGCCAGCCCCCCAGCATAGCGCCACTCAAAATTGCAATCGCATACATACGAATTACAATCGGGCCTAACTCAAGCAAATTCGGACCAAACGGCGGATGCATAGACTCTCCTTTGCACAATTGCTTCGGCCATTGTAGCACGGCCTAATCCAGCGTTTGCCGCCATTCAGCTTCTAATAAACCAAAGGAGCGATTGTAAATTGCTGCGTAATTAGCTGCGCCAGGCTGACGTTCGCCACCTGAAATATACAATTGATCGAAGGCTTCACGGCCATAGGTGTTAATCAAATAATCGACAAAACTCGCCCATTGATAATAAAGTACGTTCATGCCGTCGATGCCAACGCTAGCATAGTGGGTTGCCAAGGGCAACGCTTGCCCATTGGCCTGATAATCGCGGGCAAAGCTCGTAAAATCGCTGGCACTGCCCAGCCAATAGCGGCCAGCGCCCCAAGTTGCAAAACCCTCAGAAAGCGCCAAGTCGGCGCTCAAATGGGCAGCACCATAGCGATCCTGCTCTAATTGATGGATAAATTCATGAGCAGCTATGTTTACCACGCGGCTGCGTGCCACCCCAGCACAACTATAGATATAAATCACTCGCACATCGGAGTAGGTTACACCATGGAAACCACATTGAGCATCTTGGCTGATGACCACCGTCACCCGTTCATTCAAACGAATATTAGTACGTTCTTGAACATAATCGAGGGCAGTTTGCAATTCGCTGGCTAAATCGTTACTTTGGTCTTGATACAGCTCAGCTTCGAGCACCAAATCGATTTGGTTGGAGCTGCCAGCGGCGTTGCTTTGCTCAATCGCTTGCAAGGTGGTGGGCGGCAAGGGGGTAAGTTGGCTTTGCGGCACACTCGCCGCTGCATCATTAAAATAGGCACTCAACGGAGCATACTGATTTTTGGGCTGATTAAGCTGATTCACAATCAACAATAACAAGCCCAACAGCACTGCAATTGGCCCAAGTGTTGCCCAATCCAATGGTTTTTGTCGCCGCATCGCCAACCCCAATCACACATCAGCAGCGGCTATTGTACCACTCACAATTGATCGCTAAGCTCAATCACCGTAATTCCCTCGGCATCGGCCACGGCAAAACGTTGGTTAGCTTGATCAAAGGCAATAGGCGGGGGAATCAACTCTGGCTTCATTAATAAACTACTGGTCTGTGTGCCTGTATTAAGCTGTGTCCAGCGCTGAATAATCTTACCAGTCATACAATCGAATAATTTTGGGTGCTCGTAAAACCCAATTAAATAACGCTCGGTTAATGGCATCATGGTGCCAACAATTTCCTCAGCTTTGACAATCGAACGATACCGACGATTAATCAGATCGTAGCTGCCAATGCTATAAGGGCCACTATGGAACAGCGGATCTTCGTGATTCTCAGGAGATTCATCATCATCTTCCGGATATTCGCTGTTAACAAGGATTAAGGTTTGATCATCAAGAAACGCTGCGGCACTAATCTCCGCAACTATTGGATAGGCAAATTCAAAGTGATTCGAATCAAGGATACGAGGATCGGCTAGTACATCGGCTACTTCATACAGCACGAAGGTATCATACGGATGCCAAATCCAACCAGCATTCAACAACCACCGACCACCAGGGCTTTGGATTAAGCGCGAGTGAAATATATCCATCGGATTACGATCATCCGTTTCGGCAAACCATAACCTTAAGCGCTCAATGAGGGTTTTATTCAACGAGGCTGCTGAGCGCCCGGTGCGGGCCTCTTCAATTTCAAGTTTGAGATAACGTTCAGGGCAATGGATCAACAATTCACGCCCTTGGGCATCGTGAAGAAACCCAACTGGATATTCATAAATAGTGGCATGGTATTTATCACGCGTTAACGTTCGTAGTGGCTTATGCCGATCAATCAGCATTCCCGCTGTGCCAAGGCGCTGGTAAATAACTGCTAAATCACCAGATGCCGATTGTACTGCTGCGTCAAATATTTGACCATAGCCACGATGAAATCGGTCAGCAGTTCCATTAAGTTGATAGATTGTTCCAGTCACCCAATCAATCAGTTTCTGTTTGTCCCAACAAAGGGAACGCACACCAACCGCTGAAATTCGATATTCTCGATAGTGCATTACTAACCCTCAATAATCTCGTTGCCCACTATAGTATAAGAAGAATCTCCTTGTATTAACCATCGATTGATGGAGAATGTAGTTAACTGAGGGCGAGAACTGCTGTTATTAGCCCTATAAACTCAATTCAATCACCGTAATCCCCTCGGCATCGGCCACCGCAAAGCGTTGGTTAGCTTGATCAAAGGCAATCGGCGGGATGGCTTGATCTAGCCTGCCGATCATGCTATGGGTTTGACGGCCTGTGGCTAAATCGGGCCAGCGCTGCACCACCTTGCCCGTGGTGCAATCGAATAATTTTGGATGATCGTAAAAACCAACCACATAGCGCTCGCTCAGCGCCATGGCTGTGCCGACAATCTCCTCGGCCTCGACGATGGCCCTAAATTGGCGATTAACTAGATCGTAGTAGCCAATGCTATGTGCGCCGCGCCGTTGTACCAGCGTATCAACCAAATCGGCACTTAAGTTGGCAAATTCATCAGTGATAATCAGCAGGGTTTGTTCATCTAAAAAGCTGACCGAGCTAATATCAACCTTAATCGGTGGGCAAAAACCTTCGGTATCGAGGATTTGCGGTTGTGCCCAGATTTCATCAACGTTGTAAATTGCCACGGTATGGGTCGGCTGCCACTGCCAACCAGCGCTCACCAACCATTTGCCTTTGGGGCTAACACTCAGGCGCGAATGAAAAATTTTGACTGGCTTGCGTTCGGCTTCATTCAACCGCCGATTTGTGGCAACATCTTCAAGCTCAAGTTGATTGTATTTTTCGGGGCAATGCACCAATACCTCGTTCAAATCGGCATGTTGAAGAATCGCGATGGGATATTCGTAGCTATCGGCGTAGTAGTAGCTACGGTTAATTTCGCGGACAATTTGGCCATTGTTAAGCACTAAACCCTTGGTTCCTAAGCGATGATAAATTACCACGACCTCGCCGGAAGCCGATTGCACCGCCGCATCAAAGCCAAACGGATAGACCGTTGATGAACGTTTAATCGTGCCATCCAACTGATAGCGCGTGCCACCAGCTACCCAATCGACCAAGCTCTGGTCATGCCAACATAACGAACGCACATGCGGCGCAGCAATCCGATATTCACGAAAATTCATATCAACCTCAACTATTTTGGGCAATTTAGGCTAAAGCAGCAGCCATGCCACGTTAATAAAATCATTGCAATAAGTCTATTGCATCACATTAACTGCTATGGTATACTTCTGTAACGTTTCAGAAACACTGCCGTTGCTTGAGCGTTTCTCCTCAGAAAGGTCGTAGGGCAAGGTACGGCAAACACTGCGCCAACGACTTGGATGCGCTTACCTCGCGTGTTCGAAGCATACTCTCCTTGAACTTCCAACCCAGTAGCTTTGGTTCTCCCGATCGGGGCTACTGGGTTGGAGGTTTTCAGCGTTAGCAATGGTGTGCGCTGGCTAATCGGGCGCATCGCCATGATTTTGAAAGGAAGCCAATGTATAGCACCACCAAAAATGCTAAAACCCGCGAGCAAATTGCTGCAATGGTGGCCCATGCCTTCGCTGGTATGCAGCTTGCACCGCACGAACAAGCAATTCAAGAGCTAAAAGATGGTTGGTTTAATGCTGCCTACGCCATCAGCTTAGCGGATGGTCGCGAAGTTGTGCTCAAAATCGCACCCCTGCCAGATGCCGATGTGCTGAGCTACGAGCAAAATATTATGCAAACTGAAGTCGCGGCAATGCGCTTAGTCCAGCAAAATCCAGCGATTCCTGTGCCAACGATTTATTTTTTTGACGAAACGTTGAGCATTTGTGATTCGCCTTACTTTTTTATGCAAAAAATTGCTGGCGATAATCTCGAACATGTGCGGGCAACGCTTGAGCCAGCAGTCCAAGCCAAGGTTGATCAGCACATTGGGGCCATTATCCACGAAATCAATCAATTTAGTGGCAGCTATTTTGGCTACGAAGGCAACCCCAAACTACGCGGCGATAGCTGGAAAGCCACATTTATCACATTAATCGATGCCTTGTTGGCTGATGGCCAGCGTAAAAACGTTGAACTTGAATATAGCTATGCTGAAATTCGCGCGGCTGTGTTGAAGCATGCCGCAGCACTTGATGAAGTTACCACACCCGCTTTGGTGCACTGGGATGCCTGGAACGCCAACTTTTTCGTGGAGCATGGCAAGATTGTCGGGATCATTGATTTTGAGCGGGCGCTATGGGGCGATCCCTTGATGGAAGCCCAATTTCGGCCATTCTCGGGCGAAAGCCTGAGCAATTTTATGCAGGGCTATGGCAAAATAGCTTTTACGCCTGCGGAAGAACAGCGCAATCAACTGTATTCGTTATATTTGGCACTGGTGATGGCGATTGAATGTTACTATCGCAATTATGATACCGATTTTGTGCGCACGATTGCCCGTCAACTGCTCGGCGCAACCATGGATTGGCTCAAGGCTGATTAGATTGTATGGCAACCGCAAGCATTGAAAAACTAGGAACCGCTCCCATCGGCAAGCTGCTCTTGGCAATGTCGTCGCAAACCACCATCTCGCTATTGGTCTATACGATTTATAGCATTACCAATACCTACGTACTTTCGATTGGGATTAATGGTTTAGCAGCGGCGGGTGCTGCAATCATCGCGCCAGTGCTCTTGGCCTTGGGAGCAGTTTCAACCACGGTTGGCGCTGGTGGAGCTTCAGTCGTTTCACGCGCCTTGGGAGCGCATCAGCCCGATCGCGCAGCGCGAGTTGTTGCCAATACTTTCATTATTTTTTGGGCGGCAGCACTCATTATCAGCGTGATTGGCACGTTGGCAATTGAGCCAATTGTCTATTTGTTGGGCGCGACCGAAAGCATTGCACCTTACGCCATCGACTATGGCCGCATCATCTTTTTGGGCGCAATTACCAGCACAGGCTACTCGGCAATTATCCGTGCCGACGGCAATACCGGCTTTTCAACCGCGATCTGGATCATTCCGGTTAGCCTGACGATTGGGTTTTGCTGGTTGTTGGTGATCGTTTTCCCGTTAGGTGTGACGGGGGCAGCAATTGCAACGGTGCTTGGGCAAGCTGCTTCAGCAGGCATGAGCATCTATTTCTTCTTTTTTCGCAAACAACGCTCATATCACCTACGCCTGAGTTACTTTAAGCCTGATTGGGCGATTATGCGCGAAATCCTGCTGATTGGCTCGCCCTCGCTGATTAAAAATCTCAGCGCTAGCATTATGGCGATTGTGACCAATAATCTGTTGCGCACGCTTGGTGGCACCAGTGCCTTGAGCGTTTTTGCGATTGTTGGCAGCTTGTACAGCGGCTTGATGACACCGCAAACTGGAATTATTCAAGGTATGCAGCCAATTGTCGGCTATAATCTTGGGCAGCGCAATCTTCAGCGCGTATGGCAAACAATTAAGCTTTCGCTGCGGGCGGCGGTTGGTTATGGCCTACTAATTAGCAGCCTGTGTTTGATCATTCCTGGTGGCTTGATTTCGCTGCTCTCAAATGACCAAGCCTTGATTGCCGAAGGCCAAACTGCCTTACGTTTGTTAGCACTGGCCTATCCATTAACCGGAATTTCGTTGGTCAGCGCCGCGGCCTTGCAAGCGGCGGGCTGGGCCAAACAAGCCCTGTTGCTGCTAGTTGGCAGCATTATTGGCATTAAACTGCCCATTTTATTGCTTGGCTCACAGCTATTTGGCCTGAATGGCATTTGGGCCGCCGAAGCTATTTCAGAATTATTGCTCTGTGGCGCAGCTTTTTGGTTGCTGAACAAACTGCGCCAACAAACCCATCAGCCGCTTGGTTCAGAAGGGAATTAGTAGGTCGCGTTATGGCATCATTGACGATTGAACAAATTGCAGAATTGGCGCATGTCTCGATTGCAACGGTTTCGCGGGTGCTGAATAATCAGCCGCATGTACGGACCGAAGTGCGCGAACGGGTGCTCGCCGTAATGCAGGAGCATCATTACACCCCCCATGCAGCGGCGCGAACCTTGGCAGGCCAACGCCCCAAAGTAATTGCGGTCTTTATTTCGCGCACGACTGCCACCATCTTTCGTAACCCGACCTTTTCGCACCTGCTTCAGGGCATGACCGAGGCTTGTAACGCCAAGGGCTATGTCTTGATGGTCTCGCTGGATAGCGCCAATCGGGCCGATGATCCAGCAACCAAATTGCTGAATGGTCGTAGCGTCGATGGCCGAATCGTGATTCCCAATACAATCAATGATCCATTGTTACCACAACTGATCGCCGACCGCGTGCCGATGGTGCTGGTCGGCAAACATCCTTTGCTGCATCATATTGTCAGCGTTGATATTGACCATTTTGCGGGTAGCTACCAAGCAGTGCATCATCTGCTGAAACTTGGCCATCAATCGGTTGGCATGATCGTTGGCTCGTTGCATGCACTGGCCACCCACGATCAGATTGAGGGCTATCAACAGGCCTATCGCGAGGCAGGTTTGCCAATTCACCCAGCATTGATTGCCACTGGAAATGAGACTGAACAAGGCGGCCAAGCGGCAATTGAGCAATTACTAGCCTTGCAACCACGGCCAAGCGCCCTGTTTGTCAGCAGCGCCGTGATGGCCACAGGCGTATTACAAACCTTGCATACCCAAGGGCTGCGCGTGCCTGATGATATAACCGTGGTCTGTTTTGATGATGTGCCAACTGCCGCCAGCCTCAACCCCAGCATGACCTCATTGCACCAACCAATGTACGATCTTGGCGCAACCGCCGCCAATGTGCTGATCGACATGATCGAAGGCAAAACTCCCAGCAGCGAAAATACCATCCTGCCAATTAGCATGATCGTGCGCCACGAAAACGAGGTTTGGGGCGGCTAATTAATAATCCAATTGCCATTAGCCATTCTCAATCGAGATCATAGATTTTAATGTTTCGTTATCATCCTGCTAGCCACCAATTGTACTTTAGGGGGTGCAGGGGGATGAAAACACCCTGCGTTCCCCGCCTTGAGGCGGGGCGGAGGGGTGGTGAATGATTTAAATCACCCAGAAATTCGCGAATACACCATCCTGCCAATTAGCATGATCGTGCGCCACGAAAACGAGGTTTGGGGTGGCTAGCAACGATTCACGAAGTTAACCAAAAGCCCTGCTACTCGGCTGAGCAGCAGGGCTGAATTTTACTCCTCGGCGGGCAAGGGCGCTGGCACATAACGGCCTTCGACCTTCTCGGCCAGCACAAAATAGGGGCCAGTTCGCATCCAGCCAAATAACCATAAATCTAATTCCATCAGCAAGGTGATGGTATAGAGCGCCCAGTAAATCGGCGAAGTTGGGGTAAGGTGGCGACGCATCGCGCGGCGGGCCACAATTTCGCGCTGAGCGCCAGCCGAAGCGTTCACGGCCTCGTCGGTCAATACGGTTGCACTGGCAGCTTTGGCAGTTTTGCGCTTGGCAATCAACGATTCACCGAGTTTCATCAGCACATGCTCAACAAACGAGGTAAACACGCTATTCCAAAATACGACTTTGACGGGCTTCAAGCCTGCTTCAACCAAGGCCGCCTCAACATCGTCCCAAGTTTTGAGATCTTTGATGTGGTCGGATTTACGTCGTGCTTCGCGCTCGAAATCGTAGACCCCTTGCTTGACAAAGAATTTGCCCAAGCGCTTGGAAATATTGATAATTGGCTGAATTGGCGACATTTCGCGGGTATTCGAGAAGATCGCCACCCGTCCGCCAACTTTCAAGACCCGCGCCGTCTCGACCAAATAATCGTGGATAACATCGCGGGGAAAGTGTTCGAGCACATCGACCGAGAGCGATTTATCGAACGCGCCATCGACAAATGGCAAACGCCGCGAATCAGCTTGCGCTAATTCCATCTCGGCTAAGGCTTGGTCGGCGAAAAGCACCGCTGGATCGCTGCCAACCAGCAGCCCAACGGCATCGGCGTTCCATAAGCCAAAGCGCCCATTGCCACAGGCATTATCAAACACAATATCGGTTGGTTTAAGTTCGAGCATGCGCCGAATTTGGCGATGGCGCACGCCTGCTGCTAGCAATGGGGGAGCCATCTCTCGATAATCAAGCTCCTCGCCCATGCTTTCTTCTTCGGAAACATATTTTGAAATATAATCAAATTCGGTTTGTCGCGGCATTAAATCAATATAGCCCTTGTGAATGGGATATTCATTGCGGCAGCCAGCACACAACACATGCTCAGCATAAACCGCCAAATCCCGTGAATTACACGTTGGGCATTGCAACAACCGATACAGTTCACGTCCAACCATTGATTAACTAACCTTTCTATTGTCGCCGCAGATCTATCACCGCGAGCTTAAAAAACGAGTTTCTTGGTCATCTAGACTCGCAGCAAGCCGCGAAATCCGCGTGCGGCATAGTACGATTCGGCTCCATTGTGATAGACAAACACCTGGTTGTAGCGGCAATCGCCAAAAATTGCCCCACCAAGGGCGCGAATTTCGGCTGGGGTTTGCAACCAACTTGATGTTTTGGTATCAAATGCGCCGAGCGTTTGCAAAACTCGGTAATCGGCCTCGCTGAGCAATTCAATGCCCATTGCCGCTGCTATATCGAGGGCATTGCCGGTTGGTTTATGCTCTTTGCGAGCTTCCCAACTCGCCCGATCGTAGCACAGGCTGCGCCGACCTTTGGGACTTTCAGCAGCACAATCGAAAAATAGATATTGATTGGTTTGCGGATTATAGCCAACCACATCTGGCTCGCCGCCAGTCCGTTCCATTTCGTTGAGCGACCAAAGTTTGGCTGGCTGCACTATGAGTTTGGACTGAACCTCTGTCCACTGCAAGCCAGCATGGCGCTGCATATTCTGCTCAAACCGCACCAATAAGCTGGTCATCAGGTCATCGGATTGTTCAGGCGATAAGACTTCTAATGGATTATTCATATCGATCGCACCTCCGCTTAACTGCTTGGTGTGAATGAATAGGCATCAAATTAACTTGGCTAAATTTGCATCTAGCTAGCGTGCTAGTATAGCAGAAATTCGGCATTTGCTAGCGATTTAGGCCAGAATAACCCGATTGTGCTATCATGCTGGCTGAGCGTTTGTTCTCAAATTGTGAGTTTAACCTATGCCTGTTTTAATTCAATTAACCACTGCCGACCATGGCGGGCGGGTAGCCACTGGCAAATGTGGCACTGCCGAATGTGGCGTGAGTTGCAATTGTGGTTGCCCATATACTGCGATGGAAAGTCGTGGACGCACCGAAGCAATTGAAATCATCGAAGCCCAATATCCCAATCAATGGCTCGGTTTAGTCATTCCACCTGAAGAAGATGAGTTTACGCCTGAGCGAGCCATGTTAGTAGCCCATTCGCACGATGATAACGAAGTCTGGGATGCGATGAGCCGTGTGACCCATAACCAAGTGGTGCATGTCTATTTTAATGGTCAATACAACGCTGATTATGTCGATTGGGCTGATAGTCAACCCGCCAGTTATGGCAGTCGCTTGACCCAAGCCTCACCCTTCGGCGGCGAGATGATTAGCCTGATGCCACTATGACAAGCCAACAAACCCAACGTTTATTAAATGTCCAAATTTTGGGGATGCTCGATTACAACGCTGCGTGGGAATTGCAACGCGAATTAGTCAGCCAACGCAGCGCCGAAACGATTCCCGATACCTTGGTGTTGTTGGAGCATCCCGCCACCTACACGATTGGGCGCTCAGGCGGCTATGAGCATCTCTTAGTCAGCCCCGAAACCCTGCAACAACGTGGCGCAGCCTTGATCGAAGTTGATCGCGGTGGCGATATTACCTACCATGGGCCAGGCCAGCTCGTCGGCTACCCAATTTTGCAAATTCGCGATCATGGCCGCGATTTGCATCAATACTTGCGGATGTTGGAAGAAGTGATGATCGAACTACTGGCTGAATATGGGCTGAGTGCGCGACGCTTCCCTGGCTATACTGGCGTATGGGTTGGCGAGCGCAAAATTGCCGCAATTGGGGTGCGCTCGAACACCCGTGGCGTTACGTCACATGGCTTTGCCTTGAATGTAACCACCAATTTGGATGATTTTGCCGTAATTGTGCCATGTGGGATTCACGATTATGGCGTAACTTCGTTGGCTGAATTATTGCCAGTTGTGCCCGCCTTCAGCGATGTGCAACAACGGATTATTCGAATTTTCCTGCGCGTGTTTGATCTGCATTTGATCGAGCCTGTTTAGCCGAGGAACCGCAACCATGCCAACCATCCTCTCTGTTTGGGCGCACCCCGATGATGAAGCATTTGGCCCTGTTGGGGTGCTGGCCCAAGCCCATGCTGCTGGCTATCGCACGGTCATTATTACCGCAACTCATGGCGAACTAGGCCAAATTAGCCCTGAACTAGCGATCAATCCTGAGAACTTAGGATCAGTGCGCTTGGAAGAACTGCATCAAGCTTGCCAAGCAATTGGAGTTGATCGCAGCATCGTCTGGGATTATCCCGATGGTGGTTTAGCGTTGGCCAACGCCACCGAGTTGCGCGATAAGATTGTCGAAGTTTTGAACGCTGAGCAACCAGCCATCGTGCTGACCTTTGGGCCTGATGGAATTTATGGTCACCCCGACCATATTGCGATTAGTATGGCCACAACTCAAGCCTTTGCCCAATATATGGCTTTACACCCAACAATTGAGCAGCCGCGCTTGTATTATCAAAGCGTTGCCCCAAATAGCCCGCGCTCAGTCAACGCCGCCAGCAGCAATGAATATCCCGACCCATTGCCCGCTACCACAATTATTGATGTGAGCAAGTATGCCGATACCAAACGGGCGGCCTTGGAAGCCCACGCAACCCAGCGCCACGATTGGCAACAATTCCTCGACCAAGCCGATTGGTTTAATACGGTCTATCTCCATCGTGTGTATCCTTCGTTCGGATTGAACGACCAGCCAGAAACGACACTTTTTGCATGAACACCAAACTTGAAACGAAAGCCCAAACGACGGCTGGCCGCAGTATCGCGCTAGCCGCTTTGTTATTAATGGTTGGCAATTTTGCCAGCCGCATTCTTGGCCTTATCCGCGATAAAGTGATTAACCACAATTTTGGGGTGGGAGCCGAAACCAGCCTCTACTCGTTGCTCAGTGCTGTGCCAACCCAACTCTACGATTTTTTGGTTGGCGGTCTGGTCAGCGCGGCACTGGTTCCCGTCCTGACTGATTACATCGATCAGCACGATGATCGCGATCTTTGGCAGATTATCAACACCATTTTAACTATGCTGGCGCTGGTGCTTGGCCTGCTTGGCGGCTTGGTCTGGATTTTTGCTGAACCAATTAATCAGGTATTGGCCGCCAAAATTGTGGCCAGCTCAACCATGCTCAGTCTTGGCGTTTCAATGCTGCACTCGATGGTGATTGCAGTGGTTTTTATGTGCTTGTCGGGCGTGCTGACAGGCTTATTACAAGCCCAACGCCGCTTTTCATTGCCAGCGTTTACCTCGACAGTATTTAATTTGGCCTTGATTGTGCTAATTTGGTTTTGGCCGCAAGATGCGCGGGTATTAGGTTGGGCTATGGTTGCTGGGGCGTTGGCTCAAGTAACGCTACAACTGCCAGCCTTACGCGGTGCGCGTCTACGCCCGATGTTGCGTTGGCGACATCCAGGCGTGCGACGAATTGGCTTGCTATATGCGCCAGTTGCGCTTGGCATCAGCTTTTCATTTGTAGGCACGCTGATCGATCGCCAGCTTGCAGGCAGCATCGATCAACAATCGGCGGCCTATATGCGTAGCGCCACGACCTTTATTCAATTTGCGCTGGGCTTGGTGGCAGCAGCGATCTCGATTGCGATTTTACCAACCTTATCACGGCTCAACAGCGATGGTGATGAGGCTGGTTTTCGGCGCATTTTAGGCATTGGTTTAAAAGTAGTGCTGCTCTTAATTGTGCCAATGTTGGTGATTTTTGGCTTGCTCGGCGAAGCGGTGGTGCGCATTTTGTTTGAAGGTGGCAAATTTACCGCCGAAAACACGCGGATCACGGCATTGGTATTATTGGCTTATTTGCCAAGCATGCTGGCCGCCGCAATCGATCAGCCGTTAATTTTCGCCTTTTATGCCCGTAAACACACCTTATTGCCCAATTTGGTGCAAGCGCCAGCAATTGCTAGCTATTTTTTGGTGGCTGGTTTGAGCTATCGCGATTGGGGTATGTATGGCTTGATTGCTGGCAACGTGGCGCAATTAACCGTGCATGCCTTGGTGATGGCGGTGGTTGCGCATCGACGCTTGCGGGTGTTTGATGGTCAGGCCATGCTCCAAGCGAGCACCAAAATTGCCAGTGCTGCCTTGGTAATGGCCGCTAGTTGTTGGGGCATTCTACAATTGTTGCCGACAACGCCAAGCAAATTCAATGCGCTCGTGCTGTTGCTCGTGGCGGGTGGGGGCAGTAGCTTAATCTATTTGGGCTTATTGTGGTGGCTTAAACTCGATGCACTACAATTTTTCGGCGCAGCATTACAACGCAAATTCAAACGTAAAACTGCTTAAGTGCGAAATGGCGGAGCGTTAAGCTCCGCCATTGTAAAAATAACAAACTTATTTACGTCGAAAGGTATATTCGATGCCCTGTTGCAGCGTGCTGTAAGTCACGACGCTGCGCAAATCGAGGCCAACGCTGACGATCGTTTGGGCAATTTCGGGGCGCAAACCCGTCAATACCATTCGCGCACCGAGCAATTGAATCGCTTGCGAGGTTTGCACCAGCAACGATGCCACATAGGTATCGAGCACGGGCACACCAGTAATATCAAGAATCACAAAATCGGCGCGATATTTGCCGACACCAGTTAATAACGCCTCGGTCATCCGTTGTGCACGCTGCTGATCGAGCGCCCCAATCAATGGAACCACCAAGACCTGATCATTTAAAGGAATCAGCGGGGTTGAAAGCTCATCGAGCAACGCTTGTTGCAAGCCGATCAACTCGTTTTGCAAGCGCTCCCGCTCGCGAATATCCTGTTGATGGATGCGAATTTCTTGGCGCAATTTGAGTTCGGTCATCAACAATTCAGCAAATTCATGCAAAATATCCAGTTCATCAGCCGTCCAAACCCGTGGCTTGCCATCGATTACACAGAACGAGCCAAGCACATGGCCACCGCTGCGAATCGGCATGCCCGCGTAGCTAATCACGCCTAAATCGGGGATAGCCAAATTATCGTGAACTAAGGGATGTTCGCGGGCATCGGTCACAATTAATTCTTGGCCATTACTGACCACATGTTGGCAAAATGAATGGGTTAACGGCGTTTCGCGGCGCTCAGCCCATGGCTCAGCCAACCCAATATGGCTTTTAAAATATTGGCGATGATGTTCAACGAGCGAAAGTAACGACACTGGTGCTTGCAAAACTTTACTTGCTAAGCGGGTCAAACGATCAAAAGCTGGGTCGAAAGAAACATCAAGTAGCCCAAGCTCTTGCAATGTCTCGGTTCGTTCAGCATTGTTCAGCTGTGATCCTGATCCTGAGGACATATGCCAGACTCTCCACAATAAAAGCGTTATTAAAAACAGTACCAGAGTTATTAATATTCCACAATTGCCGAGATAGGGTAACCATGTGGGGGAAAAACCGAAGGATGAATTATGAAGGATGAGGGATGAAGATCATTTTTAACCACGAAGGACACGAAGGGCACGAATATTGGGTTGGTTGGCAACCTGGAATATCGTTAAGCAACCATGTACCTAACCTTGACGCTCTTCGTGGTTTCGTTCTTCGTGGATTACGCTGTAAGGCAGAGGTGCAGGGCGGATTTAGGATTCAGGGGCCAGCGATCAGGAGTAAATGCACAAATATAGGAATGAAAACCCTTCGCGTTCTTCGTGGTTCCGTTCTTTATGATCTTCGTTTCTTCGTGGTTCCGTTCTTGGGGCTACGGATCGGGCTATAATGAATGTATCGATTTATTGATTAAGGAGTTGATCGATGCAAATCACCATTACTTTTTGCATGTATTGAAACTACACCCCGCGTGCTGTCAGTTTGGCAGCCCAACTGTTGGAAATTCATCGGCAAGCGATTCAGCAATTGAGCTTGATTCCGGCCAAGGGTGGTTGTTTTGAAGTTGAAGTTAATGGGCAACTGCTCTATAGCAAACTGCAAACCGAACGCCACGCCGAAACTGGCGAAATTGAAGGATTAATTGCGGCCTATCTCGACCAGCAAGCCTAAAACGCTCCTGCCAGCCCATATGCGGCGTGCAGTGGGCTGGCCCATTCCACATAGCCAAATCCGCATGCTATAATCGCAGCCACGACATACTAATCAAGGAGTCTCCCGTGTTGGTTTTGATCACAGGTTCCAGTGGGCAGATTGGCACCAATTTGGCGCTACGCCTTCTCGCAGATGGCCATGAAGTGTTTGGGGTTGATCAACGGGTCAATACGTGGACAAAAGCCTTTGAGTATGTGATTCAGGATCTTGGTGCACCCTACCGCGATTTCCAAGGCGGCATCGGCGGCGTGCCCTATCCCAAGCCTGATGTTGTGGTACATTTGGCGGCCAATGCCAAAGTTCACGAACTAGTAACCTACCCTCATCGAGCGTTGGAAAATGTGATGACCACCTACAACGTATTGGAATACTGTCGCCATCAACAAGTTCCAATCATTTTTAGCTCATCACGCGAAGTCTATGGTGATATTCATCGCTACTTAACCGAAGAAGCCCAAGCCGATTTTGTCTATACCGAAAGCCCCTATTCGGCCTCAAAAATCAGCGGCGAAGCATTTATCTATTCCTATGCCCGATGTTACAACTTGCCCTATTTGGTATTTCGTTTCTCAAATGTCTATGGGCGCTACGATAATGACATCGAACGGATGGAGCGGGTAATTCCCTTGTTCATTCGCCGCATGCGCGACGGCCAACCTGTGACCGTCTTTGGGCGTGAAAAAACCCTCGATTTCACCTATGTCGATGATTGTGTCGATGGCATTGTGCGCGGAATCGAGCGGATTGTCAGTGGCCAAGTTGCCAATCAGACCTTTAATTTAGCCTATGGTGAAGGCAATACCTTGGTTCGTATGGCCGAATTGATCGCCGAGGCTCTGCAAATTGAAGCAACGATTAACGTGCAACCGTCAAAACTCGCTGGTGAAGTGACCTACTATGTGGCCAACATCGGGCGAGCACGCCAACTCTTGGGTTACACGCCCCAAGTTGCTTTAGCCGATGGTTTACGGCGAGCAGTCGCGTGGAACATTGCGTGGGATGAGGAACAGCGGCGATGACTGAACGATCACGGCAACGCGGCCATCAACAGCTCCAAACAATGCGCAGTAAACGGATTCAGGCGCGGCTCCTAGCGCTCTCACGGGTCATGAACGATATTATGAATGTTGATGATCCAGCGCGATTGATAACCGCTGCCAGTGCCAAATTGCGCCAGGTTTTAGCTGTTGAGGCCATTGCAGTGTGGTTTTATAGTCCTACTTCACATCGTTACCTACTAAGCCACTTCAATAATGCCAACCACGAAGATTTTAGTGTCGATGATCGCGAGGCCTTAAGTGCTTTGCAAGTGCGCAGCGGCGAGGCGCTGGCTGGGCGCGTGGTCAGCGAAGGTCATGCGATCAGCGCCCGCAACGCCGACGAATATCGCAGTATGTTTGGCGCATTGGGTCGCCGCCGCGAGGCCTTGTTCAATCGCTGGCGAGCACTCCTGCCAATTTCGTTTCAAGTAACCGGTTTCACGCTGGGCGGCAATGGGCGGCCCAGCGGCGTGATTGAGTTTTTCAGTAGCAAGCCCAACATCAATGCTAACTCGGCAGTTTGGTTGCAACCAACCCTTGATCAGCTTGGCTCGTTGTTGCAGTTGGTGCGCCAACAGGCCGATGCCCGTAGCCAGCGCCGCCGTTTGGCCGCCCTCGATGCTGTCGTCACCGCGATCAGCACATCTTCCGACTTGCCCGACCTGTTAAATGTGGCACTGTTGGTGGTGATTGAGGTGGTCAGCGCCAATGGTGGGGCGATTTGTTTGGCCTCGCCTGGTGGCCGCAGCATGACTTTAGCGGCGCAACATCAACTTCCGCAACGCGAGGCTTTGCTCCTTGGTTCGAGCCAAGCCAATAGTGTTTTGGAAGATGTGGTGTATTATGGCCAGCCAACCTTGCGCCCAGTGATCAGCACCAGCGATCTTGGCGAGGATATTATGGGTCGCGCCGCCATGCCCTTGCTGGCTGGTGGTACAATCGTCGGGGTTTTGGTGTTATATGGCAATTACCAAACGCTCTCGAATAATATCGATTGGCCTTCGCTGGTTTCGATGGGTTCGCAAATTGGCATCGCGATTGCCAATACCCGTTTATACGAAGAAAGCCAACGCGAACGCCAACGGCTGGGCACGGTGATCGAATCGATCGCTGATGGCGTGGCAATTTGTAATGGCGTTGGCGAATTAATTTTGGCCAACGAGACCGCAGCGGGCTTGGTGGAAATTTCAATTCTGCCAACCTTAGCCACCAGCAGCGAATCGGGCGCACGCTACCTTGATGGCACGTTTGTCGAAGCTGATATGCTGCCATTTGCCCGCGCTTTGGCTGGCGAAGTGTTCCGCGATTATCGTTTAATTGTGCCAGGCAGCCAAGATCAAGATGTGGTGCTGAGCTTCAGCGGTGCACCGTTGCGTCGTTCAGTATTGATTGATAGTACTGAAACATCGTTTGATGGCGCAGTCATCGTGTTTCGCGATATTACTGAGCAACGCCGTTTGGAAGAGGCCAAGGATGAGTTTTTGGCGGTCGCTGCTCACGAACTGCGCTCACCACTGGCGGCAATCAAAGGCTACAGTGATTTGTTGCTGCGCCGCGAGTTGAAGCAAGCCAGCGAAGGCCGTGATTTGCGCGGCTTTATCACGCTGAGCCAACAAGTCAACATTATGGTGCAGTTGGTCGATAATTTGCTTGATGTTTCACGAATTGATGCTGAGCGCTATACGATTCAGCTTGATGCGGTTGATTTGGGTATCTTGCTTGATTCGGTTGTGATGCATGCACGCCAAACTGCCAACAATCATACCCTACACTTTGAGCAACTCAACCCTAGCGTCGTCTATGGCGATTCGCTAAAATTGCGCCAAGTTGCTACCAATTTTCTGACCAATGCAATTCGCTATAGCCCGCAACAAACCAACATTTGGGTCCAAGTGTTTAGCGATGAACAATTTGGCTATGTTCAAGTTGATGATCAAGGGCCAGGCATTCCACAAGGCCAACGCGAACGTTTGTTTGAACGCTACTACAGAGTACCGGGGATTCGTCGCACCGGATCAAGCACCGAAGGCTTGGGTTTAGGCTTGTATTTATGTCGCGAAATTATTACACTGCACAATGGGCGAATTTGGGTTGATAGCGCTCCGAGCGGCGGCGCACGCTTTTGCATCGCCATCCCGCGCTTTATTCCTGAAAAACATGAAACCAACACAACCCAAACCACCCTCGATCTTGATGCCTTTTTATTCTCGCCCCAACCAGGCCGGAGGAACGATGAATAGTAGTGTGATTGCAGTATTACGTCGCGTCGATATTTTTGCTGGGCTGAGCGACCTTGAGCTAAGCCAAATTGCTCAATTGTGCAAAGTTGCCAAGGCCAAAAAAGGCCAAATTATCTTCCGCGAAGATAGTGACGGCGACGATTTGTATGTGGTTCACGATGGTGCGGTGGAAATTCAAGTCCAAACCCGTGGCTCCGACGGTCAACATCGTTTATCAACGATCAACACCGCTTACGAAGGCCAAGCCTTTGGCGAAATTGCCATGCTTGGCGGCGGCAGTCGTTCGGCTACAGCGGTTGCTAGCATGAATCCAACTACCTTGTTAGTGATCAACGGGCCAGAACTTTCGACCCTCTGTGACACTAACACCGCGATTGGCTATCGGATTATGCGTAACTTTATCAACGATATGATCTACAAACTGCGCTCGGCCTCGTTGCTGCTGCGCGGGCATATCAAATGGCAAGATAATCAACTGAGTCAGATTGATTAGTCCAAGTTGATAGTTCGCCATCCTTTCGACCCTTCGTCGGAGGGAAATATGGGAGGTGTTGCTTTTCAAGGGTAGATTTGATCACCACCCTTCCGTCCCGCCTCAAGGCGGGAGACGCAGGGGGCTTTAATCCCCCTGCACCCCCTAAAAGTACAATTGATGATAACCAGTGGTTGATTGATAAACTTCAAACTGGGAGTTAATTCCTTATTCTTAGCGCTCTTCGCGTTCTTCGTGGTTTCCGTTACTTCACCTCCTTCGTGTAGCTTCGTGGCCTTCGTGGATCAAATCTGTGGTACGCAACTTGCGATAGTGCTCGGTAGATTACAATAGCCTGCTAGTTAACTAGTTTGATATGACGATTGATTTGGCATATGATCCATAATTAATAACCCAGCATAAAGAATGTTTTCTATGGCCTGCTCAAGACTTGCTCCTAGCATACTTAATACTGGAACATTAGGAAGCTTCCAATTAAGCCGATTAAATACCCATTGGCCCTGCATAATAGAACCATTCGACAACACAAAAAGCGATGCTTTACTCTGGGTTGGGTAGCTGACTTGGCCAATTGGGGCAAGCTGTAGGCGCGTGTGAAGGATGTAGGGATGCGTTTGCCAAATCGTTGCTTCTGTTAAGGCTCTCGCACAAGAGGGATCAATGGTAAGCTCAATCTCTGATGCAGTCCATTCAAATATACCAGCGAGTGTATCTGTCAATTCAAATGCCGTATCATGCCAAGGTGCAGTCGTGAAAGTATATCCTCCATAGGTTGTTAATATGGCCTCTGCCGCTGGAAACAGCGGATAGTGGTTCGTTGACAATGCAGTGAGCCATGGGGTAAGATCGCGATCAAGCGTAGGTTCCCAGTTAGAATCGGCCATAACCGTTTGAAGAACAGATGGAAACATAGATTTCGCTCCTAGGGATAATAATAATAAATTGCTTGTTCAATAAGCCTATTAAGCCCACCACTAAGCGTTTGACCAACGAGCCGCAACATTGGCTCCCGACTATGTTCCCCCGGAACCCCATAAAATTTCCCAAGTAGTATCAATCCATCGGCAGATAACAAGATTGTTGCATCGTTATCATAGGAACCAATAGGGCAAATCTGCCGTTGCTGCCGCTTAATGAATGGATGCTCAAGCCAATATGGAGCTGCATCATCATCACAGTGCTGTGCATTAGCTGGAATAAAATCTTCAAACAGCCGATTGCGATCAAAAATATAGGGAATTCTATGGTGATAATAGAGTGGGTTTTCATCTGCTGGAGGAACAGCGATCTGCGTTGTTAAACCTCCAAAGCTGGTCAAAAAGGCTTCAGCCAGCGGAAAACAGGGATAGTTCGCTTGTCGAATTGCCGCGATATGTGCCGAAGGATCAACCTGGCGCGTCGGAGTCCAGCCAAAAAGCTGGTAACAGGTCGCTGCGATCGGGGTTAACTGAATATTTAAGCTGTCATTAGGCATCAATTTCCCTCAATTTAATAAAGTAGCGCGTGGTTTTAGCATAGGCAACAACAAAAGGCTGTGAATGCTCAACTCGAACATTTTAATTTTTGAACTTGTTTAATCAGCCTCAAATGAATTAATCTCCTTCCCTGCTAGAATGTCACGAATATCGTCATGGCACTCAAAGAAATCGTGCATAACATCCATGAAAAACGCAACATCAATGGGATGGGCGGGAGGTGCATAGCGATCATGATAAAGACGATGAAACAGGTAAAAGCGAACCGCAATCAAAAATCGGCGCGTAATCTCATTTTCCTCACGCCGAATCGCTTCATCGAATGCCTTTCCATTGACCGTAAATTGGCGAATATCACGTGGCATAATAGCCTTCCATCCTTGTCTTTAATCAGTAAAATACTCGATTCGATGCCCGCATATCTGATCATAGCTTAACTTTGAATAATAATCCCATCACAATAAGCCCAATGCTATTGCCTACGGTGTAATTGTTTATTGAATTGACGTTTTCTCTCACCCCAACCCCTCTCCCGCTGCGGCTGGCAGGGGCTTTTGCTTGGTGGTTACCCCCTCGCTTGCTTGGCAGGAGATGGGTTGAGGGTGAGGGCATGCTGGCCGTTGTTCATGCTATCAACCATTACAAATAGCCAATACTTCGCGCTCTTCGCGTTCTTCGTGGTTTCCGTTACTTCACATCCTTCGTGCAGCTTCGTGCCCTTCGTGGATCAAATCTGTGGTACGCAACTTGCGATAGTGCTCAGTAGATTGCAATAGCCTGCTAGTGAAGGAGTTTTGTATGGCTACTGAGAAAAATGTGCATCAAACTGAGCGCTTGCTTTCGGTAGCAAGCGGCAGCGCTTTGGTTGCGTTTGGGATTATGCGTCGCCATTTGCCAGTCAGTTTGGCGGCGATTGCTGGTGGTGCGCCGCTCTTATGGCGTGGCCTGACTGGCCATTGCCCAGCCTATAGTGCGCTCAATATCAATACTGCTGAGCAAGCTACTGAAGCCATGTGGAGCAAGCCCGCTGCCCCAGCAACGCCACGGATTCCGATTCCTACCAACCATACTAATGCCGATCAGGCTGGCGTAGACCATGCTAAGGCGATCAGCGTTGAACAGACAATTACGGTTGATCAGCCAGTCGCCGAGGTGTTTCGCTTTTGGGGCAATTTTGAAAACTTGCCTAAATTTATGCATTACCTCAATAGTGTCAAGATGTTTCAAAATGGCACGAGCCACTGGGAAGCCAAGGCTCCGCTGGGCTTGAGCATTTCGTGGGATGCGGAAATAGCTGATGCCAAACTGAATGAATATATCGCTTGGCGTTCGTTGCCCAACTCAACATTGCCCAATCAAGGTCGAGTTGAATTTAATGCCTTGAGCGATGAGCAAACCGAAGTGCGCGTGCAGCTTGATTATCAACCACCAGCAGGCGCGATCGGCGAGGCTGTTGCCAAATTGTTTGGCAACGATCCCCAAAAGGCGATTGCCGAAGATCTTGAACGTTTTCGCAAGGTCATTGAGGATGAAGCAGAGCGCACGGCGGTCAAGGCCAATGCTGTTGGCGAAAAGCCCAATGCTAACGACCCTGAATATAGCGATAAGCTCAAGGTTGAAGCCAAAACTAACAAAGAAGAATCGCTTGAGAATGAAGATAAAGCGGTCGATACCAGTTTTCCGGCTAGCGATCCGCCAGCAACTTGGTAGTAATTTGACTATCTGAGGCGTTAAGAGCAGTGGCTATGCTCGTAGCCTTTGCCTTGCAATACGGGAGCAACCAACAGGGTTGCTCCCGATCAATTTAACTAAACTTTTTTTCGTAAATGCGATAGGTTTTGTAGCGCCGCCCACCTAAACCAGCAATTGTATTGTTCATCACATCATTATTTTCAAGAATCCACGACATTTCGGCGGTATGATAGCCACGCTTGAGGCCAGCATTGCGCACTTCACGATAAAAGACTGCATCGATCCCACGCCGCCGATATTCGGGCAAAACCCCCATAATCAACACCCGCATCTGGTTGATCTCGCGCTTGCGCCGCAGCATGGTAAGCCAGCCAAACGGCAATAAACGTCCATCACTGTAGCGCAGCGGAATATTAATATCGGGCACGGCGATCAGTAAGCCGACCATGCGCCTCTGATCTTCGGCCACAATCATCACTTCGGGGTCGAGAAACGGCTTGAAGCTATAGGCCAAATGGCGAAATTCAGCCAAGGTCATATGAATTGCACCCCAATTGTTGGCCCAAGCCTGATTGTAAACGTGCCAGCCCGCCTCAACTTCTTCGGCAAAACGCTGCATATTCAGTTTGCGAAAGGTTAAGCCAGTTTGAGCTTGGGCCAAGGCTGCCACCCGCTCGATTTTCGCCCCCCGCCCTTTTTCGGCATAACTGCGCTGATCGACGATCCAGGCGTATAAATCGATTGCCTTGCCAAAACCTTGGTGCTCGATATATTCAACATAACGGGCTGGATTATAGGTCATCATCATCACGGGGGCTAGCTCAAAGCCTTCGATCAGCAAGCCACATTCATCATTAATCGAAAAATTCATGGGGCCACGAATCGCTTTATAGCCGCGATCACGCACCCAAGCGCAAGCAATTTGCAGCAATGCAGCGGCAGCTTCGCGGTCATCGAGCACCTCGAAAAAACCAAAAAAGCCAATGTGCTCGTTGTGGGTGCGATTATGCAGAAAATTGATGTGAGCCGAGATCGTGCCAACAATTTCCGTGCCACGCTGCGCCAAAAACAATTGCACATCGCCATGGGCAAAAAAACCGCCATGTTTGGGGTTGAAAAAGCGTTCGCGTTCGATTAACAAGGGCGGAACCCATAACGGATCGGGGTTCGCGCCGCGATAGACCTTCCAAGGAAAATGAATAAATTGTCGCCGCTGGCGGGCATTACGCACTGGTACAATCTGCAACGGCAGCATTAATCAACCTCGAAATCTTAGGCTTTGGCTTTACGCCGTTTTGGCCGGACTAAATCATAGGAATGGGCGATCAGCGCCAAACATTCATCGTCGGGCACGCTGCCATCAAGCACAATTGTGTTCCAATGGCGCTTATTTAAATGATAGCCAGCCGTAATCGCTGGATATTGTTCGCGCAACATCTCAGCCCGATCAGGATCGCATTTCAGGCTAATTTGGGCTGGCTCACTGCGCACAAGTAGGGCAAACATTTTGCCGCGCTCATCGCCAATTTTAAACACCAATGGCTCAATTCCAAATGGATAATCTTCAATCGCGTCGTCAAGGCTCAAGCAATAGCTGCGAGCTTGGGCATAATCAACGTGGTTGCTCATTGGCTGGCTCCTTTGCTTGGTCTTTAATTTTCTTGGGGGCTTCGCCATTGACGGCATTCATGGCTTTGGTCACGCCATCACTCAAGCACAATTCGCAGGCCTCAACTGCCCGATCGTAGAGTTTTGGCAAGGTGTCGCGTTCGGCAGCATTCCAATTGCCGAGCACAAAATTAATCACTTCCCAACCTTCAGGTGGGCGGCCAATGCCAAAGCGCAAACGGGCAAATTTTTGGGTTCCCAGCAATTGAATAATCGAATTCATGCCACGCTGGCCACCAGAACTGCCTTGATTGCGCAACTTGATCGTGCCAAAAGGCAGATCTAAATCATCGTAAACCACCAATAATTCACTGGCTGGGTCGATTTTGTACCAATTGACGAGGCCGACAACCGATTTGCCACTATCGTTCATAAAGGTTTGCGGGCGAGCCAAGGCCACTCGTTGACCATTGACCAAGCCCTCGGCAATCCGAGCATCGGAGCGCTTGCCATCGAAACTTAAATTATGGCGACGGGCAAACTCGGCTACGCATTGAAAGCCCACATTATGCCGATTATTCAGATATTTCTCACCTGGATTGCCCAGCCCAACAATTAAAAACATGACATCCCCACGACAGGTTTGGTTAAAATCGCGATATACTACAGGCAATGCGCCGCCAATGGCGCAGGCTGAAGCATTGTACCATAGGGAAGTATGCGCATTCTACGATTTCTGTTTGTGGCACTAGCGCTGCTGGTGCTCCTGCCCAACCGCGCTTTCGCGGATAATCCAAACGAGCAAGTGTTAATCGACGAGGTTCGCGGAGCGTATCGAGTTGTCGCCACACTTGCCCCAAATCCACCAGCAGTTGGCGAGGCACTTTTGCGGGTTGTAATTACCGATGCGATCTCGGGCCAACCCTCGCCACTTAATTTGGTGCAGCTATATGCCGCGCCCGATAGCATTGGCCGCGAAGAATTATTTACTATGCTGCCGGAAAATCAAGATCGCAACGCAGGCCGCTATACCAGTGATCGACTGCGTTTTACGATCAGCGATCAATGGACAATGCGCTTAGTGCTAGGCGCTCCTGAAGGCGAGATGGTTTTTACCACCAAAGTTCAAGTCGATTCGGTGTTTAAGGAGATCGGCGAAGCAGCAGTGATTGCCGTTCCTGCAACCTTGGTCGGTTTGGCGGTGGTCTTTATCGGCTATAACATTTGGCGCAAAAAACGCCAAGCAGCCAGCTAAATCCAGGCCAATTTTTGGTGGCGCTAGGCTACTCAATACCAATTAAGTACGTTTTAGCGTCGCCACATTGAGTTAATCCATGCAACTAACACCAGAAAATTATCATGAGCAGTTGATCGCGTTGGTGTTAACTGACGATTTTGTGCGCCTGACCATGAGTGGCACTGCCCGTGTTGCTGATCTACGTTGGCAACGGGTGGTGGTGCGGCCTGTGCAATTGAAACAAGGCCGCGCTTGGCAAGCAGCTTATTTTGATCAGCGCCAAAATATCACCAAAAATTACTCAATTGAGCAAGCCAGCAGCGCTCTCGGCGAGATTATTGCGATTCCGCTGAGCAATATTACCCTGGAAACCACCAGCGAACGGATCCAAATCCAACGCAGCAAAAAGGGCAAAGTGATTATTAGTCGGGCACGCAATCAAGCGGCGGCTCCAGATTTGCGCCATAACCACGTTAAAGCCTTGTCTTTGCCCAGCGATCGCCCTGATGCCTATTTGCAAAAAACTGGCATTATGACCAACGATGGGGTGATTCGTGCCAGCATGAGCAAAAAATACACCCAAATCAACGAATTTTTGCGGGTGTTCGATGAGCTTGATCTCAAGCCCAGCCCTGAGCAACCGTTGCGAATTCTTGATGCTGGCTGTGGCTCGGCCTATTTGACCTTTGCGGCCTATCACTATTTGGTCAACATTCGCGGCTTAGCGGCGGTAGTGATTGGGGTTGATTCAAACGAGTATTTAATTGCTAAATGTCGCGCTCAAGCAGAAGAATTGGGCTACACCGATATGCAATTTATCGCCATGCCCTTAGCCGATTGGCAGTCTGAGCAGCGGCCTGATGTGGTATTTTCGTTGCATGCCTGCGATACCGCCACCGACGATGCCTTGGCTTTGGCAATTCGCAGCCAAGCCCAAGCAATTTTGAGCGTGCCTTGTTGCCATAAACATCTGACGCATCAAATTCAAGCTGAGGTGCTCAACTCCATGTTACGCCATGGCAGCATTCGCCAGCGCACCGCCGATTTAGTGACCGACAGCCTGCGTGCCCAACTGTTGCGGATCAATGGCTATCGTAGCGAGATTATTGAGTTTGTTGATGCTGAACAGACTGGGAAGAATTTAATGATTCGGGCTATGCGTAGCAAAAAACCTGATTCCAAAGCCCTAGCCGAATATCAGGCACTTAAGCAATTTTGGGGTGTAACGCCCTATTTAGAGCAGTTGTTGGGGTAGGGACGAGGGCACAAGGATCAGGATTCATAAACCCAAAACCTCGTGGTGTTGGTTGGAGCATTACTTCCAACCTACCACGAGGTTCTTTCAACCCACATTTGGGAGTTTCAAGGTTTAATTGAGCTAGGGGATTCAAGCGCGACAATTGCGTGCCCGCTCAATCGTTATCTGTAGTTTTTAGGCGCGGGCAGTAATTTGGCGGCCAGTCAAGCGTGGGCTGAGCAAGTTGTCAAGCGCCAATGAGCCTGAGCCAAGCAGCACCAAAGCCACGCTAGCAGCGATCAACGCCAACACATATTCGTAGCCACCTTCGCGTGATGAGAAGCCAGCATCTAAGTGTACGGTAACCAAAGCCACAACCATAGCGATTGCTTCAGCCACTGCAACATAACGAGTAAACAAGCCCAGCATCAACATAATCCCGCCAATCAATTCCGTTGCAATCAACAAAATTGCCATAAAGGTTGGCGCAGGAATCCCAAGGCTAGTCAAGAAGCCAGCAGTTCCCTCAATCCCGCCATTGAATTTATCCAAACCGTGCATAAAGAAAATAAAACCAACGACAATCCGCAAAATGGCGATGCCAAAACCTGGCTTATCAAGTAATTTATTGATGCTTGCCATGACCGTTTGCTCCTTTCAAGTAGTGGTTGATTAGACTGCGCTCACTATAAAGCTAGATAGTCCGAAACAACGTCCTTGCTCACGTCCCAAAGGTCAATAAAAGATTAATAAACGATGAAGTAGCGATGAAGATTAGCCAAAATGGTTAATTTTTGCAGATTAAATGCCAATTTTTGCAGCTCAAATCCGCACGGCTTTAAACCAAAACCCCTCGCTTGCTGTGGCAGGCGAGGGGTTGGGGTGAGGGGATTTTTCTATTTATTTGGCGGTCGCACTTTGGCGTTTGACGGCAACCTCAGTTTTGCGATGTTGCAAGTGCTCAGCAATCACATAGGAGCCAATAACGAATGCTCCAGCCGCAACTTGGGCCGCAATACCTTCCCAGGTCGCATAGAAGCCCAGCCACATATTGGCCCAATATGGGATTTCAAGGCTGCGAATTGGGTGCAGTGGCATCCAGCCAACCAATTGCATAATGTGCATGGTGTTGCCAACCATAATCAACAAGACTGCGCCAATCATCACCCCAGTCACGATTAGCATCTTCTTATGGGGCAATTTAGCTTGCAGCCCAAAGACCAGCACGCCAACCAAAGCGGTGCCACCAAGCCCCATAGCAACGCCCGCTAACACCACTTGGGTGCTGGCTTCGAGCACGAGTGCTTGTAAAAAGAGTACAGTTTCAACGCCTTCACGGTAGATACTGGTAAAGCCCAAGGTGATCAAACCGAGCCAAAGCCCAGCCTTGCCACCAATAATTCGGCGCTTTTGGGCATGAAAGTTGGCCATCCAGCCAGTCCAGTAGACTTTGTGAAAAAACCAGTTGGTGATTAGCAACAGCACGGCGATGGCAATTAATGAAACAATCGCTTCGATCTTTTCTTGATCGCCACGCCGAATCAGTTCGTTGATCAAGCCACGCGCCAGTATCCAGGTCAAGGCAGTTGCGAGCATGGCGAGGGCTGCACCGATCCAAATTGGTTTGCGATAGCCACGTTGTTCGCCAACTTTGAGGCTTGCCAACAACGAAGCCAAGATCAACACCGCCTCTAAGCCTTCGCGAAACACAATCACGGCGGCGCTGGTTGCCACTGCTTCGGGCGTGCTAGAACCACCAAGCGCATCCTGAGCTAAATCCAATTGTTTATCCAAGGCTTGGCGGCTAGCGCGAATATCGCTGAGCGACGCTTTTTGGCGAATCAATTCGGCCAAGCCAGTGAATTCATCTTTACCATACCAAAACAGGTTTTCAATTGGCGCTTTATATTCAGGGGCAAACACAATCAAACGCGCTTCAGGGCCAGATTCCAATACAGCGTAGGCTTCTAAACGCGCCGATTCGGCGAGATCATATTGGTCGCCAGCCACCGCATTTTCCATCTGATCAAGCATCGAAGCGATTACATCGAAATCACCTTCAAGGCTGGATTTTTGCCACTCGGCGGGCATAATTTCCGCCAAGGTTGTAGTAATGTGATCAACTTTGGCTTGAACCGCATCTGGTTCGGCCACGCTGGTGCGTTGAGCGGCAGCAGTCAAAATCGTTTCCAATTCGCGCAGATCGCTGGCGACTTGTTGAGTTTTATTAGGATCAATCGCAATCAACAGACTTTCGAGATCGCTAAAGGCAGCGGCTGCGCCATTGCGAAAGGTCGTTGCTTCTTGAATTTCGAGATCCAGCGTAACTTGGCCGTTGCGCACGCCTCGTTCATATTCAACTGGCACTAAACTTAAGAAACGGCGTAATTGGCCAGCACGGCGCACTTGCTCCGATGGGCTAAGGGGAGCCGCCCGAAAACCGCTCAGCGAGTCTTCAAAGTTGCCGATTGCCGCTTCAAGCTGCTGGTTGCTGAGGGCTGCTTGGCGCAAACTTTCAGCATTCGCCAAAGCCGCATCGACCTGATCAGGGTGCTGGCTGCGATAAGCTGGCTCTAAAATAGCGAAATAGCCTTGAATCGCTGCCCCAGCCTCGGCCTGCTGAATTAAATTGCCTTTTTGGGCGGCGCTGCGTAAGGTGCGCAAACTCTCGTTAAGCTTGGCCTGATAGGTATCCAACAAATCGGCATCAAGGGCAGTGCGGGCATCGGCGGCGCTATAGGCTGCTTGTTTCCATTGCTCGATTGCCCGAGCAGCATCGCCGTTAGGTCGCGAAAAACGAGTAGCATTGCGAAATTCGCGCACCGGCAGCCATTGCAGTGCTTGCTCTGGTTTGCCATTATCGATCGCTTGACCAACAATCGCATAACTGGCCTTGAGCAAATGCGTCCAGAGCAAAGCCCGTTGTTGGGCAAATCCGGCGACATCTTGGTTTTCCAAAGCTTGGGCTAAATCGACCCAGCGTGTGGCGATTTCGGTCGCCTGTTGCGGAGCTAAATTGGTTAAATCTTTAGCCAATGCCTGATCATACAAGGCTTGGGCTTGGTTAAGCAGACTTTGGGCTTGGGCAGGATTATTGGTAAGAATTAATTGGGCTTGCACCAGCAGCGAACGCACCGATTCGCTGGCTTGGGCTGGTGATGGTTCGGCTGCCATGGCCGACCATGGCAATAAGGCGACGACCAACGCCAGCAAAAAACGACGCAACCACATACAAGCTCCTAAAAATGTGATTTGCTGCTGCTCACGACGGGCAACAGCATAGTAAACCGACAAAGGACGTGACCTGTATGCCAACAGTTCACGCCCTTTGCTCCTTAAGTTGCTTGATGGAGGGACGCACACCCAGCTCCATCAACCTTGCTCCGTCGCAACCTCTTGCTCATTGATAGCATAGATATAACTGTGGTGTAGCCAGCATATCTATTGTACGAGGATTTGTTAATCCGTTCGCGAACCTATGTTATGCTGAGAATAATCGACTTATTCGCTGATTTTAACATTCAAGCGAGCTGCAATTTGGCTGACTTGGCCCGTAATTGCATCAGCACGGTTTTGGGCTTCAGCACCAAGCAAATCGGATTCTTCAGCGGTAAAGCGTTGGCCAGCTTGTTCTTTTTTATAAACATCGGCCACAAAATCGCGCAAAGCTTGCAAATTGGTTTTGATTTGGCGATCTTGGTCGGCATCGAGCGCGGCAACTTTGGGGCTGAGGCTATCGTACACCACTTGCAAACTGCCCAAAATATCGCCAATATCGGCCAAACGTGAGATAGCCACAAAATCGCGTTGGGTGCTGCTATCGCCAGCCACAAAGCGCGAGTTCTTCCACGAATCGAAATATTCGTTCATGGTTGGCACCATCACAACCAAGGCGCTAAATGCATCGGTGTCGGTTGGTTCCCAAGCTTTGGCAGCAGTATCAAGCTCGGTCGCAGTGGCTTTGAGCTTTTGGGCTGCGGCCAACAGCACATTGGCTTCGGGCAACGATTCGCCAAATTCAACTGTGCCGTTGCCATTGATATCAGCCTCAACATCGGTGATACGGAAGGCATCGTAAGTGCCCCAGAGCGTGCTTTCGGTTACGCCAAACAAATTACCAGGTTTGGCAATCGTGCGACCATCAGCCAAAGTCAAATCATAATTGACCACGCTATCGCCGCCTTCTTCTGCCGAAGCACCAGCGTCAAGCGTCACATCGAAATCGGCCAAACTGCTTACGCCTGCAACGATCCCTTCCATTTGCTCGTAGGTAGGGCTGGATTTCAACCAAGCGGCCTTGGCATCGTTTAATGCAGTGCCAACATCAGCTTGTTTGCTACTCCAAAGGGTCGCATAATCGAAATTGGCAGCTTTCGCCAAATCATAATAGCGCTGACTGGCGGTTTCCAAAGCGGTGGTGCTGGTGATCAAATCGCCAGTTTTGCCCAAAAGATAGGTTTTGATTGCCCCAAGTTCGCCAGCAGCAGGTGCTTGGGTCGGTTGAGTGGTAGGAGCAGTTTCAGCGCCACAGCCAGCGAGAACTGCCACAAGGGTTAATGCACAAAGCCAACGATACATGAGCCAGAAACCTCCAAATGCCAAAGCATGTAGTTAAATCGGTTAATACTGAAAAAACAGTTTTTATTGTGATTGGCAGAGTATACGTCGCGCTATTAGTTCTGTCAAACGAGAATGATTCTTAGATTTAGCTGATTAAATAGAGCTAAACATGCTTCAAGCTATCGGCTAGACAATGGTACAATTTGTGATAATACAGCGCTGTTGATTCAGATAAACATACGCTGTAGCTATTCTAGTTTGAGAAAGGAACAATTGAATGCTAAGTGACATAGCCAGCGAGCTAGGAATTGTCTTGGTATTGCTGGTTGCCAACGGGGTTTTTGCTGCATCGGAGCTAGCCATGGTTTCGGCGCGGCGTTCTCGCTTAGAACAACAAGCCGCCGATGGCGATCTTCGGGCAAAGAAAGCCCTGCAACTCGCCGACCAACCTGATCGTTTATTAGCCACGGTTCAAGTTGGCATCACATTAATTGGTACGTTTGCAGCAGCTTTCGGGGGCGCTAACATTAGCAAGCCCTTTGCCGAATACCTCAAAACGGTTCCTGCGCTCGCTCCCTATGCCGATTCAATTGCATTTACGGTGGTTGTCTTGCTCATCACCTATCTTTCGTTGATTATTGGTGAGCTTGTGCCCAAACGCTTAGCATTGCTCCATGCCGATGCGATTGCCCGTAATTTAGCGCCGCTGCTGGCTTGGCTTTCGTGGCTGACCCGACCAATCGTTTGGGTCTTGACCACTTCATCAACCTTGATTCTGACGCTGATTGGTCAGAATAAACAACCAGATTCCAGCGTAACCGAAGATGATATTTTGTATATGACTCGCGAAGGTCGGGCTGGCGGCACGGTCGCCTTGCACGAAGAAGCGCTAATCTCACGAGTATTCGATTTTTCGGATCGTACAGCCCGCATGTTGATGACCCCACGGCCCGATGTAGTGGCTGTCAGCGCTAACACTCCCTTGGCCGAAATTACGCGAATTGCGGTTGAACATGGCTATTCGCGCATGCCGGTTTACGAAGGTGATTCGCTTGATCGGGCGATTGGGACGATCTATATTAAAGATGTGTTGCCTTCGATGCTGGGCAACGATCAACGCCAATTGCGTGAACTGGTGCGCCCGCCAACGTATGTGTTGGAGCACGAACCAGTTTCCAAGATGTTGACCTTGTTTCGGCGCACTGGCTCACACATGGCTTTGGTCGTTGATGAATATGGCCAAATTGCTGGGATTTTGACCCTCGAGGATGTGCTTGAAGAATTGGTTGGCGATATTCGCGATGAATATGATTCCAACGAAGAACAAACCATGGTCAAACGTGATGATGGCTCATGGCTGATCGACGGCTCGGAATCATACGAAGTGATTGCAACTCGCTTGAGTATTCCAATTAATGATGATAACGACTTTGTGACGATTGCTGGCTATGTGTTGAACGAACTGCATCGTTTGCCCAATGTTGGCGACCATGTGGCTTGGGATGAATACGATGTCGAAGTGATCGATATGGATGGTCGGCGGATCGATAAGGTGTTGATCAAAAAACGCGCCTAAACTGCTTAATCGACAATTGAGCAATGACGAAGCTCCTTGGAGTTTCGTCATTGTTGTTAATGAGCCTAGATTTGAGGTAGTATGCTTGATTTAGCCCGTGCTTTAGCCCAATTTCCTGTGTTGGAAACCGAGCGTTTAGTGTTACGCCAGCCCTTGCCAACCGACCGTGATGCAGTCTTTGCGATTATGGCTGATCCACAGGTGATTCGCTATTTCGGCCAATTGCCGATGGAATCGCCGGAACAAGCCGAACGCCGTTTGCACAACATTAGCCAATCGTTTGAGCAAAAAATCGGTGTGCGCTGGGCGATAACCCTGCGTGAAACCGGCGAATGGCTTGGCTCAGGTGGTTTTTGGCGTTTTATGAGCGAACATGCCCGAGCCGAAATTGGCTACGAATTGGCCCCAGCGTGGTGGGGCAAAGGTATTATGGTCGAGGCATTGCAGGCCATGCTCCAATTTGGCTTTGCAATCCTCAACTTACATAGCATCGAGGCGCAGATTCATCCACTTAATCATGGTTCGCGGCGGGTGCTCGAAAAACTTGGCTTTCACCAGGAAGGGCTGCTACGCGAAAACTACTTCGATTTAGTTGAGCAACGTTTTACCGATACCGCAGTGTTTGGCTTGTTGGGAGCTGATTGGCGCTTACAGCATGGTTTAAAAGATTAAGCTCAGTTAAACCAAAGCTTTGACTTTTTATCTCCGCTACGGTAGCATAACCTGCGATTGAAACCCATGGAGGTTCTTACAGATGCGCAAACAAATTTTGGCTAGTCTCTTAGTTTTGGCAATCTTAGCTGGTTGTTCAACCACGGGTTCGGCCCCAACCACCGCTCCGGTGGTAAGCCAACCAACCAGCGCCGCTCCGGCTACAACTCCTGCGGCCTACCCAACCACGGGCGAGGGCAATGTGGTCGGCGAACCGACCCTGGAGCCAGCCCAATACCCAGTGCCACAAGCCTATCCGGCTCCAACTCCCTAGGTTGCACGGGCTTGGTGGTAGTGATATACTGTAACCAGAATGAAGTACACAGACCGAAACGTGGGTGTCCCCCACGTTTCTTCTTGTCAGCAATGTTAACCAACGCAGGGTGGCTCGATCAAAGCAGGTATTATGCTGATGCCTGACCCACTGCACCCCCTAAGCGAGGCTAGATATGAAAAGTGATTTTTACGCAGCTATTTCACAGATTGCCGCTGAACGTGGCATTCCCCGCGAGTCGGTGCAGGATGTTGTCGAACAAGCCTTAATTTCGGCCTATCGGCGCTATTTGGGCAGTAATCCACCACCAGTTGACGTTAAGATTGAATTAGAGCCAAATACTGGGCGGATTCGGGTTTATGCTGAAAAGCAAGTTGTTGATGAAGTGATGGATGATCGCTTCGAAATTGACATTGAAGATGCCCGTAACGTTCGCGCCGATGTTGAAATTGGCGAAACGGTTTATGTGGAAAGCACGCCCGACGATTTTGGCCGGATTGCCGCCCAAACCGCCAAACAAGTGGTGTTGCAACGGATCAAAGAAGTTGAACGCGACCATATCTATGGCGAATACTTTGATCGCGAAGGCGAAATTGTCACTGCCACCGTGCAGCGCACCGCCAAAGGCAACGTAATTTTAGAAGTTGGGCGAGCCGAAGCGATTTTGCCCCAAAAAGAGCAAATTAGCCACGACAACTATCGCCATGGCCAGCGGCTCAAAGTCTATTTGATGGAAGCTCGCCGTGATGATCCCCGTGGCCCACGTTTAGTAGCTTCACGTACCCACAAAGATTTGATCAAACGCTTGTTTGAAATGGAAGTACCCGAAATCTACAATGGTACCGTTGAAATTAAATCGATCGCTCGTGAACCAGGCTTACGCTCGAAAGTTGCCGTTCATGCCCGTCAAGAAGGCATCGATCCGGTTGGCTCGTGCGTGGGCATGCGCGGGATTCGGATTCAAAATATTGTGAATGAACTGAACGGCGAGAAAATCGACGTGGTGCAATGGGGCGCTGATATGCGGGTCTTTATTGCCAATGCCCTCAGCCCAGCCCAAGTCGTCGAAGTTCATCTTGATGAAGGCGAAAAAACGGCCACGGTGGTCGTGCCAGATAAACAATTATCGTTGGCAATTGGCAAGGAGGGCCAAAACGTTCGTTTGGCAGCCAAACTGGTTGGCTGGCGCATCGACATCAAGAGCGCATCTTCACTCTTAGAGGAAGAACGAGCTGCTGCTGAAGCGCGTGAGGCTGCCGCGTCGGAACAAATGCTGCAAGAAGCAGCGCTTTCAACCGCCAAAGTCGAAACCCGTAAGGTGCGGGTCGATTCCTTGATCACCTATCAAGGGCGACAATTTGGCCCCTTGCCAGTTGAACTGATTGGCGAAGAAGTAGCGTTGCGAGCCGCCGCCCAAAAACTCAATATTTATTTCAATGACAAGCTGATTGCTAGCTATATCATCGATGATGAGGCTGGTGACAGCGACGAGACGGATACCGAGGCATAGCCTATGGCTGCTCAAAAGCAGTCGCCGCGCCCACGCCATGTGCCACAGCGCATGTGTGTTGCTTGTCGGCGTACCGAGAGTAAACGTCAGTTGGTACGTCTTGTGCGCTTGGCCGACCAAAGTGTTGTGGTCGATCCAAGCGGCAAGCAAGCGGGCCGTGGTGCATATCTCTGTGCTGAACGCCCATGTTGGACGAATGCGCTGAAACGCGGGGCTTTAGAACGAGCCTTGCGCGTTGAACTGAGCGCGATTGATCAGCAGGCACTCCAAGCGATTGCTGATCAATTTCCCGATGCTGAACCAGCGGTGGAGGCTGCGATGAACTAAGCCGCATCACTGCCTTCGCCTCTGGCTTCGGCTTCCCAAACCTCAACACCCCCTTGGTGTTGGGTATTAGGAGGACCATAGATGCCAGTTTCTCAAAAAAATACTCGCGATGGCGTAAGTGATCGCGCAAACAATCGCAAATCTGGCCGTGAAGGCTTCTCCGCTAGTAGCGGCGGCAGCGGTGGTAACCGTGGCGGCGGCGGTGGCGGTGGTGGCAACCGTGGCGGTGGTGGCGGTGGCGGTGGTAACCGCAATCGGCCTCAATCGCCTGGCGGTGCTCGCCCTGCCCGTAGCGGCGAAGACGACCGTAACCGCTCTGGTGGCGGCGGTGGTGGTGGCGGTGGCAACCGCAATAATAACCAAAGCCGTGGTGGCGGTGGCCCAGGTGGCAATCGTGGTGGCGGCGGCGGTGGTGGTGGCGTTCCACCTCGTGGCAGCGGTGGTGTTCCACCTCGTGGCAGCGGTGGCCGTGGCCAAAACAACAATCAGCAAGGCGGTCGTGGCCGTGGCACGCCGATTATGGCTCGCCCAGTCGCTCCCGCTCGCCCACGTGGCCCAGTTGAGCTTGGGCCGGTCATGACGGTGCGGGAGTTATCCGAAGCACTCAGCGTTGGCGCAGCCGATATTATCAAAGAAATGCTCAAACAAGGCATTTTGGCGAATATTAATCAACAGCTAGATTATGAAACTGCCGCTGTGATTGCCGCTGAATTTGATATCGAAACCACCGAGCATGTGCCAGAACGGATGGCAGGCTTGGTTGATGATATTGGCGATGCGCTGCGAGCTGAAACAGCTGAAGATCTCAAAACCCGCCCACCAGTTGTCACGATCATGGGTCACGTTGACCACGGTAAGACCAAATTGCTCGATGCTGTGCGCTCAACTCGCGTGGCTGAAGGCGAAGCTGGCGGGATTACCCAACACATTGGTGCATATCAGGTTGAAATCCATGGCCGCAAAATTTCGTTCTTGGATACGCCTGGTCACGAAGCGTTTACCGCAATGCGGGCACGTGGAGCCACGGTTACCGATATTGTTATTTTGGTGGTAGCTGCCGACGACGGTGTGATGCCGCAAACGGCTGAGGCAATTGCCCACGTTAAAGCGGCTGGTGTGCCAATGATCGTGGCAATCAACAAAATCGACGTGCCTGGAGCTAACCCCGACCGCGTGCGCCAACAACTTGCTGGCGAAGGTGTAACCACTGAATCGTGGGGCGGCGATGTGCCCGATGTCGAAATTTCGGCCAAGCACAAGAAAAATATCGATGGATTGCTGGATATGGTCTTGTTGGTCGCCGATTTGCAAGAATTGAAGGCTAACCCAGACAAACCAGCAATCGGCACAATCGTTGAAGCTGAGCTTGATAAAGGCCGTGGCCCGGTTGCAACCGTACTGATTCAAAATGGCACGCTACGCCAAGATGATATTGTGGTGGTCGGGGCAACTCACGGTAAGATTCGCGCAATGTTTACCGACATTGGCCGCCGGATTCGGATTGCCGAACCTGCAACGCCAGTCTCGATCATCGGGCTTTCAGAAGTACCGCAAGCTGGCGATATTTTGCAAGTGCTCGATGACCCACGGATTGCCCGCGAGGTCGCGACAGTACGCCAACGCCAACGCCAAATGGAGCATATGGCCAATCAGCTTGGCAAAGCTACCACGCTTGATGAAGTCTACAAACAAATTCAAGCAGGCAAAATCAAAGATCTCAATATTATTCTCAAGGCCGACGTGCAAGGCTCAATTGGGGCAATCGAACACTCATTGGCGCAGTTGAATGAGAAACAAAGCGAGATTCAAATCAAGATTTTGCACCGTGGTACTGGCACAATCAGCGAATCGGACGTGAGCTTGGCCGTGGCTTCCCACGCAATCATCATTGGCTTTAATGCACGACCCGATGCTGCTGCACGCCGCAGTGCTGAAGCCAACGGGATCGATATTCGCTTCTACAACATCATTTACCAATTGATCGAAGACCTCAACAAGGCAATGATCGGGATGCTCGATCCTGAGATCAAGGAAGTAACCGATGGCTTTGCCGAAGTCCGCAATACCTTCCGCTTGCCATCACGTGAAGTTGTGGCTGGCTTGATGATGATCGACGGTAAAGTTACTCGTAACTCATTGGTACGGGTCTTGCGCTCAGGGGTCGTGCTGCACGATGGTCGGATTGGCTCGCTACGCCGTTTCAAAGACGATGTGCGCGAAGTGCTTTCAGGCTATGAATGTGGGATTCAGATCGATGGCTTCAACGACATCGAAACTGGCGATACCATGGAATTCTATCGTAAGGAAAAGATTATTCGTACCTCGTAAGCTGAATTAAACTCTAGCGTGGAGACAAATAGATCTGTTGGCGACAGCAGATGTGTTTGTCTCCATTCTGCATTATCACCACCGTGGGAGTGACTGTTATGGCAAAAAACAAACGAGTTGAACAAGTTGCTGAAGAAATCAAAACGATTTTGAGCAACGCGATTCAATTTGAAATTCAAGATCCGCGTTTGGGATTTGTAACCCTCACCAGCGTCAATGTTAGTCCAGATTTGTATCATGCCAATATTAATGTGAGCGTGATGGGCGATGATACAGCCCGTAAAGATTCGCTAGCAACGCTTGATCGAGCCAAGGGCTTTTTACGCCGCGAGCTTGGCCAACAAATGAAACTACGGGCGGTGCCTGAGTTGCATTTCCATCTTGACGTGACGATTGATACCCGTCAATATATGGACACGCTGTTTAACCAAGTCGATGAGGAACGGCGGGTTAATCCACCCAAACTAGACGACGAATAAGGATACCACGATGCTGTATACCACTATTCAACAAGCGGCTCCAGCCCTGCGTGAAGCCATGACCGCCGCACGCCACATTTTGGTTACCTCGCATATCAATCCTGATGGCGATGCAGTTGGTTCGAGCATCGGGCTAACCCGCATCCTACGGGCGATGGGTTGTCGGGTGACGATGGTTTTGCCAACCGATCTGCCGAGTTTGGCGGTGGTGTTGCCCGATGCTGCCGAAGTTGGGGTTTATAGCCATGGCGCAAGTTTGCCCGACGATGTTGATTTAGTGGTGTTGGTCGATACTGGCAGCATCTCGCGAATTGAACCGATTTTTAGTGCTGAACGCGCCTATTTGGCTCAACGCCCGCTATTGGTGATCGATCATCATGCCACCAACAGCGGTGAAGGCTTTTTAAATTTAGTTATGACCGAGGCAGCGGCAACCTGCGAAATTTTGGGCTTGCTGGCTCATGCTTGGAATCAAGCGATTGATGCTGAAACCGCCACCGCCCTATTGATGGGATTGGTGACTGATACCCAAAGTTTCCAGACAGCGCATACTAGCCCTCGCACGTTGCGCGTGGCTGCCGATTTGTTGGCAGTTGGTGGGCGTTTGAATGATGTAATGCGTTCGATGATGTATGGCAAGCCATTTGCCCATGCCAAAGCGTTGGGCTTAGCGATGGAGCGCATGCACGACGAAGGCGATATCATCTGGACTGAATTTACCCAAGCCATGCAACAAGGCACCGGGGCTGACGATGAGGCAGGCGATGAAATAACCGCTTATCTTAGCCGTGTAGCCACCGCCAAAGCCTATGTATTATTTAAAGAGCGGCGTGATGGCACGGTCAAAATCAGCTTGCGCTCGAAACCTGGCATCGATGTTGGCAGCGTGGCCCATGCCTTGGGCGGTGGCGGCCATCGCGAGGCAGCCGGCGCAACCTTGCAAATGGGCTTGGCCGAGGCTCGCGATCTGGTGTTAGGTGAATTACGGGCGGCCTTAGCCTAAATCAATAGAAAGGTTGCTGGCTCGTTAATCAACGGGCCATTGTTATTTATGCTGCATGGATTTTTAAACATCGATAAACCTCATGGTATAACCTCGACCGATGTGGTACGGGTGGTCAAACGCAATGCGCGTCAAAAACGCGTTGGCCATGGCGGCACACTTGATCCCATGGCAACTGGCGTGCTGCCGATTGCTTTGGGCAACGCCACACGTCTGCTCGAATATCTGCTTGAGGAAGAGCGAAAAGCCTATACGGCAACCCTACGGCTAGGCATTACCACCGATAGCGACGATGCTGAGGGCGCGGTGATCGCCGAAGCGCCGATTCCGCCACTTGACCCAGCCTTGATTGAAAGCGTGCTTAGCCAATTTCGCGGCGCGATCAACCAAGTTCCGCCCCAATATGCGGCAATTCGCGTTGATGGTAAGCGCATGTATGAATATGCCCGCGAAGGCAAGCATATCGAATTGCCAGCTCGCCCAATCACCATTGAGCAACTTGATCTCTTGGCATGGGATGCCCAGCAATTAACGATTGCCGTCGATTGCAGCAAAGGCACCTATATTCGAGCGATTGCCCGTGATATTGGGGCATTGCTCGGTTGTGGTGCGCATTTAACTGCCTTACGTCGCACCCGCGCTGGAGCCTTTGATCTGAGCAACAGCATTAGCTTGGCCGAGCTTGATCAGCAACCTGAGGCTTTTGCCGCAGCTTTATTGCCACCGCAGGCTGCAATTGCCAACTGGCCATTAATTAATTTGGCTGATGCGGTTGTGGCGGATGTGCGCATGGGGCGGGTGGTGCAGGTTGATAGCCAGGCTGAACGAGTTGGCTTGCTCGATCAAGCAGGCCAATTGGTGGCGATTGCCGTATTGCGTGAAACAGGCTATCAGCCAATCAAGGTTTTCGCCGCCGAGGAATAAAGGCTAAAGCTATGGGCTATGGGCTTTTGGCGATAGGGATTTATGGTTTAGACCAAACAAGCTGCCGATTGCCAATAGCCTAGAGCCTCACAGGTTCTGCGCCGCTGCATTAAAATCTGAACTCTGAGTATCTCATCGCATCTCTGACCCCTAGTCCTTCATTCCTCGGCACCTCTGCGTTAACATTTAAACTCTGATTGCTAGACTTTTCTTACAGCTTTTACCCAACCAGCTTAACGAATATCACTGCCCAGTCATCATAAGCCTTAGCTTCGATTAGCGGCTTCATCCAGAGCGGCAAAGGTTGCGTAAATCGTGATACAATGCACAAAGATTTGTGAGCAGCATCTGCAATGGAGCGTTATTGTGGCAGCAAAAATACCGACGACGTTCAGCGATTTACGCGAATGGATCGCCTTTTTGGAAAAACGCGGCGAATTGAAACGGATCAAAACGCCAGTTTCAGCTGATCTTGAAATCACTGAAATTACTGATCGCGTTTCTAAAATGAAGCAAGGTCAAGGCAATGTCGCTTTACTATTTGAAAATGTGATTGGCTCAGACTTGCCAGTTTTGATCAATGGAGTTGGCACTGAGCAACGCATGGCTTGGGCCTTGGGCTTAGAAAAACTCGACGATCTGCGGGCACGTTTGGCGAGCGTGGTCAAGCCCGAAGTTCCTGAAGGGGTTTTCGATAAGCTTAAAAAAGTCAGCGAGCTTTCGGAAATTCTGCGCTATCGACCTAAAACGGTTACCAGCGCTCCCTGCCAAGATATTGTCTGGACAGGCGACCAAATTGATTTGAATAAATTGCCAATTTTGAAATGCTGGCCCGATGATGGTGGCCGCTACGTCACCCTGACCACGGTGATTTCACGCGATCCCTACAAAGGCATTCGCAATGTGGGGATGTATCGAGTGCAGGTTTACGATGAAAAAACCGTCGGTATGCACTGGCAAATTCACAAAGGTGGCACTGAACATCAACGCGAGGCGCTGCGCAAAGGCGGGGTGAAACTGCCGGTTGCCGTGGCAATTGGCGGCGATTATGCCACGATCTACTCGGGCTCGGCTCCGTTGCCACCAGGCATCGACGAAATTATGTTGGCTGGTTGGCTGCGGCGCGAACGGGTTGAGATGGTCAAATGTAAAACGATCGATCTCGAAGTGCCAGCCAATGCCGAAATTATCCTCGAAGGCTATGTTGACCCCAGCGAAAGTCGGCTTGAAGGGCCATTCGGCGATCATACTGGCTACTATTCGCTGGCCGATCAATATCCCGTGATGCACCTGACCGCCATCACCATGCGCAAGGATGCGATTTATCCAACGACGATTGTAGGTTATCCACCGCAAGAAGATTATTGGCTTGGCAAAGCGACTGAGCGCTTGTTCTTGCCATTGATGCAGTTGGTCGTGCCTGAGGTAATTGATGTCAATATGCCTGCCGAAGGGACGTTCCATAATCTATTGGTGGTCAGCATCAAGAAAAAATACCCCGGCCAAGTGCGCAAAGTGATGTATGGCCTGTGGGGCTTGATGCTCATGTCGTTGACCAAATTTATTATCGTGGTCGATGAAGATATTGATGTGCAGGATATGAACCAAGTCTTGTTTCATGTCACATCGAATGTTGATCCGCAGCGCGATACGGTGATTGTGGAAGGGCCACTCGATGCGCTCGACCACTCGGCTGATCACTTTGCTTACGGCCACAAAATGGGGATTGATGCTACCCGCAAGCGCCAAGATATCGATCGTTTTCCGCGTGAATGGCCTCAAGACATTCGCATGACCCAATCGATTGTGGATCGGGTGACCAAACGCTGGCGTGAATATGGCTTCTAGTTAATCGATTACATCGATCGAACAGCGCGAACCAATGTTGGTTGGCGCTGTTTTTTTATTGGGTGCGACAACGTTTGATCGAAACAATTGTCGCATGGCTGTCGCATGGCCTTCGCTAAGCTGTCGCTGTGTCAATTGAGCGAGACACAGCTAGACAATGGTGGAGGCCAGAATGAACTCGCATGCCCAATATTTGACGCTTGTCGCAACCGTCGCAACGACCCAAGCTTGGGATTTAACCCCAGAACAACACCAGCACATAGCAAGATTACTTGCCCACTATAGTCAACATGCGACAAACGCTACATTAACTGACCTAACAATCAACCTTTGGCATGATTATGCGACAGTTCAAGCCGCGCTTGATCCACTGCATCCTGAGCATGAAACAGTCCGCCACCACGTGTATCAATATATTCTGCACTGTTTGAAGCAACGCCATGTATTAGGTGTCGATGATCTTTATCTTGATGATCGCTCGCCAGATGTATGCGCCTATGCTGATGTGATCCAAAATCTTGGTCAATTTCGCTTTGAAGCGCGGCTGAATACCTATATTTATCAGATAACGCGGCGAGCTGTCTTTCAATGGCGACGGGCTACTAATGCCTTAAAACGTGGTGGAATGGGCTTTAATCAGCAGCCAAATGATACGACGAACCGATCAATCCAACAAATCGTCTATTTAAGCCAAAGCCACCTTGAGCAAGATAGCTTAGTCGCGCCCGATCCATCAGTTGACGATTTGGTAGTATTACGTCAACTGAAACGCGAAGTGCTCAAGGTTGTCGTTACCATGCACGACGACCCGCTGTATGCCATTGCCCAGCGTTTATGGAATGAACTCTTGTTTGAGCAAACCAATATTTCGGCCTTGGCGCAGGCTGAGGGCTTAACGGTCAATGAATTATTTAATTTGCGGGCACGCTTGGGGCGGCGCTGTCGTGGCGTGGTTGAACGCTGGCGCGAGGGTTTCAGCGAGTGAAATTTAACCTAGATCGCTCCTACACTTTATGGTAAGATAGTCAACAATTATTGAATAGATAAGCCAGTGGCAACGGCGCTGCTGGCTTTTAGCTAGTTCAAAATCAAGGAGTATGGCCCCATGAGCAACGAGCGCGAACCGGTGTTGTTGAGTGCTGCCCGCACGCCAATTGGCAAGTTTGGCGGGAGCCTCGCTGATTTAACTGCGCCTCAACTCGGTGCGATCGCAATTAAGGCCGCATTGGAGCGAGCTGGAATCAACGGCGATGTTGTTGATGAAGTGATTATGGGTAATGTAATTGGGGCGGGCTTGGGTCAAGCACCTGCGCGACAAGCGGCTTTGGGTGCTGGTGTGCCTGACAGCGTGAGCGCCCTGACAATTAATAAGGTCTGTGGTTCGGGATTGAAGGCCGTGATGTTGGCTGCCAGCATGATCAAAGCTGGTGATGCTGAGCTGATTGTGGCTGGTGGCATGGAAAACATGTCGCGAGCACCCTACCTTTTGCCTCAAGCTCGCTTTGGCTATCGGCTTGGCAACGGCGAAATTCAAGATGCCGTAGTGCATGATGGCTTGTGGTGTGCAGTTGAGCATCATCATATGGGCAACTCAGCCGAGTGGGTCGCCGATGCTTGTAATGTTAGCCGCGAAATGCAAGATGAATTTGCCTACAATTCGCATCGCAAAGCAGCAGCAGCGATTGCCCGTGGCGCATTCAAAAACGAAATTGTGCCAGTTGAACTCAAGAGCCGCAAAGGCACAACCATTTTTGATATCGACGAGCCAGTTCGTGCCGATAGTACAGTTGAAGCCTTGGCCAAATTAAAGCCAGCCTTCAAAGCTGATGGCACGGTTACCGCTGGCAATGCACCTGGCATTACCGATGGTGCTTCGGCCTTGGTTGTGGCAAGTATGGCCAAAGCCCAACAACTGGGAGCCAAACCGCTGGCACGCATTACCGGCTATGCCCAGGCTGGCGTGAAACCACTCGAAATCTTTACAGCTCCAGCCTTTGCTGTGCGCCGCTTGCTTGAAGTAACCAACACCAGCTTGGCCGATTATGATTTGTATGAATTCAATGAAGCCTTTGCCGCCCAAGCGCTTGCCAACGGCCACGACCTCAAGATCGACTGGGATCGCTTGAATGTCAATGGTGGGGCGGTTGCTTTGGGTCACCCGATTGGAGCAAGTGGCGCACGTGTTTTGACGACGCTGGTGTATGCCTTGCAAGAACGTGGTGGCAAGCGTGGCCTCGCGACCCTCTGTTTAGGTGGTGGCGAAGCCGTTGCCTTGGCGATTGAATTGATTTAAGCCAGAGTGGAGAAGGTGATGACGGCACCAACCAACCAACATAAGGAGGAACAATGGGTACTGTTGAGTTGATCTCTACTTTGGATGAAGGCGTTCGTGAAGGTCGAATTGCGCCCTACTTGGCTGATTTTATTGCAGCGCAAGCCCTGAATGTTTCAGCCGACGAAGTTGGCTTTAGCGAATGGGGCAGCCCCGACCGCGACGTACTATCCCGCGATGGAGCAACCACCGAAGCCCTTTCCCGTCATCAATAAAAAAGAGCGAGCGGCGCGGTCAATTTGGCCACGCCGCTCACGTTGACTTAGATTAAAAAGTTTGTGAACCTTATCATTTGCAATTTTATTAAGAGTGTGCTATACTCTCACGCGTTGGGCCGGTAGCTCAGTGGTAGAGCATCGGACTTTTAATCCGCTGGTCGTGGGTTCGATCCCCACCCGGCTCACCAAGCGGGATTGTTGCAAACTTCCTACAAGTTCCAGAAATGGTTCTCGTGGTTGGTAGGCGACAATCCCTTTTTTTGTGCCCCAAATGGCTGCAATGAGTGATTGTAAGGCTACGCGCTTCTCGGCTAAGGCTCCCTTCTGCTTAAATGTCCAACTAATTGATTCTAATAAATCTAGGGCTTGCTCCATGTTAAAGGATGCAGCTGGTTTTTGGCGTGGTGCTTGGGCTTGAGCAAACAACGCTGATTTGCGCTGCTCATATTCATCAGCCCGGATGTGATCGTTGAGAAACATGCGCTTGAGTGCGGCAAGCTCGGCTTCAATGTTGGGTGCTTCGGGTACTGGTTGTTGGCGTGCAGCCCACTGTTGCTGAGCAACCTGAAGAATGTCGCGCTTCCAATCGCTGGGAAACGCCAAGGCATCGAGCACCGCAATCATATGCTGATCAAGCACATCGTTGCGCACCATGGCCATGGGGCATTGGTTGTAGCGGTGTTGACTGCACTCATAGTACACAACGTTGGTTGTGCGTTTGTAGTGTTGCCACATGCGGCTGCCACATTGCTCACAATACAAAATTTCACTGAGCAGCCCACGGCCTTGGCTCACAGGAGTCCAGCCGCGTTTTTGGCCGCGCCGATCAAGCAAAACTTGTACCGCGTCCCATGTTTTTTTGTCAATCAGCGCTTCATGTTGGCCAGCATAGGTTTGGCCTTTGTAGCTCACCTTGCCAATATAGGCTTGGTTGCGTAGCATCGATGCAACGTTGTCTTTGGTGTAGGGAACATAGCGCCCTTGTTGCGTGTTCCAAACGCGTGCACCACGTTGATTCATGGCATCGGCGACGGTGCTGAAGCTATACAGGCCTGTGGCATAGAGGATAAACAGCATGCGCTGGTGCTCGGCATCGGCTGAAGGAACCAGCACCCCTTGCTCATTGCGTTGGTAGCCTGTTGGCACTGGGCCAGGTAATTTGCCTGATTCCGCAGCTGCACGGCGGGCACGTGCAACCCGTTCGCCTGTTAGTCGGCTATAGAGTTCGGCCCCAGCCCCCAACATCGTCAGATTGAAGCGGCCAGCAGCGGTATCCATCTCAATTGGCTCGGTAATGGAAATGAGCTGAATCCCCAGCGCGTGGAATTCATCAACTACCCGCAGCTGGAGCGAGGTGTTACGTGCGCAGCGGTCGAGCTTCCAAACTAACACAACATCAAAGCACCGTGGTTTCCGAGCGGCATCTTCACGAAGCTGCATAAACGCGGGACGATCAGCATTGCGGCCACTCTTGCCAGCATCTTGATAGACCTGCACAACGTGCCAACCATGGCGTTGGGCATAGGCCTGACAATCACGCTCTTGGCTTGCAAGGCTGCTGTTTTCAGCTTGTTCACGGGTGGAAACCCGCGTATAGATAACGGCTCGCATGAATAATCCCTTCTACGCTGCTTTCGATTGAGGCTGTTGTGCAGATGATTGATCCGCTTCTTGGTCTTTGTCAAGCATCAATGCAACCAACAAAGCTGCAAAGGCTTGAACAACGCTTTCACGTTGCCCATCGGCTTGGCCCCTTACTTCTATTGGATTTGATAGTGGTTGCATTTATACCTCAAAGGCTAATTGCATCGCTGGTTCTGGGTTTGGCTCGGTGTTCTTTACGGGTGGTTCGGTCAGCACTAAACCACAGCAAACGCAGTGACCATTGGCGCGTTCCCATACATCGTTGTGATCAACGGGGCAGACGGTTTGGGCTTCGCGTGGCGCAGCGGAGCGAAGTTCACTCCACCAGTGCCAATACAATTTGTGCCCATGCGATCCTTCTAACATGCGGTCGATGGCCGCTATCTGTTCTGGTGGCAGATGGTTTTGGCATCGTGTTCGATACTGCATCGCTGGCTCTCGATAGAGTTCGCGCCATGCCACATAGCGCTCATGAAAACTACTCATAGCCATTCCTTAGGTTGGTTGATGCTTGTCACGCAAGCGGCGAAAGCAATCGATCGCTGCTTGTTTTTCGGCTTCGGTAGCAGCTTTTGGTTCGGGTGGTGGTTGATTGGATTGAGGATCGGGGGGCGGCGGCTGGGGTTCAGGTTTGGGTTGGTTAGCCATCGATCACCTCGTAATAGAATCGCCGCAACAAGGTCACCGCATGCTTTTTCGTTTTCACGCCTCGATGATTTTGCAGATGGCGGCGGCCTTCATAGATCAAGCGCAGACTCAAATGACCGTCGGCATAAAAAGCGATTGCATAGCCGCATGGGGTTTGCATCACATAGGTATCAGGCGATGTCCAAAAGCCATCGCTACGGTTGACGTTGCTCACTTCATCAATTAATCGTTCAGGCATAGACACCTCAAAAAACCGCTATCCCACTGGGTAGCCGTTGATGATTCAATCGTTCGGCGAAAAATAGGCCGAATAGGTTGGTACACGATTGAGCAGGTCGTGCAATTCTTCATCGCTATAGTCAATCGATGAGTGATAGATCACGTTATCGCACCAGATATAGTGCCAGCCTGGCGAATCTGGTGACCATGCCGAGGCAGGTGGCAACGCCGGAATACATTCCACAATCACATCGTTCGGCTCGTCGGCATCATGCAAATCAGGATCGGGCAGGTCGTTGATCAAGAGCCAGCGCAGAAAAACGCCAACGGTTGTGAAATCAATGGTGGGGCCATCGAAGGGAATTTTGTTCATCTGCGCACGAAATTGCTGCACAATCTGTGTTTGGGCATTGCTATCAAGCGGATTCATCAAACAAGCTCCAGTACGAGTTGCATGCCGTGGTGACAGATCGGTCTTTCAAGAGAATGGTTCATTGCTGACGGCGATTGATCAGTCAAGAGCGTTTGTTGGACTGGAGTTAACCACTGGGCCAACAACCACGGTGAAATCATGCGATTGGTAATCAGGTTACGAGCTGCCGCAATATTGCCGTTGCGCAGCTGCGCTTGAATCTCCAGCCGCGTGCCCACCAGATTGATCAGGGTACTCATGCGGCCTCCAGCAAGGGAATAATGATTTTGCGGCAGCCGCAGCGCTTGGGCGTAAATTCAATGTAGCCTGCATCACGCAGCACCAACAAGGCTTGGGCAACCGTGCTATAGCCAAGGCACAGTTCATCGGCCAAATCGCGCACCGTTGCCAATGGTCGGCGGCTCACCGCCCCCCACACCAGCCGCACAGTGGTAAAACTTACAGGTTTGCGGCGCATTAGGCGGCCCCCAGTCGATCCATCGGATCACGTCGTCGATAATCCGCCGCTTGGACGACCACCAACTGCCCTTGCACGGCATCGAGCAAGCGACTGCATAAGCGCATGCCAAAGCGGCGATTAGCCTCGGCGGTGTTCGGGTGCAAGTTGCTCGTGATCACGGTTGGGCGTTGGTATTCGTAGCGCTCATTGAGCAATTGGAACAGGGTTTCTTTGCCCCAATCGGTGGCGTTTTCTGCACCCAAGTCGTCGAGCAGCAGAATTGGCGCTTTGCGGAAGAGTTCAAATTGGTCATCAAAGCTATTCTTGGGCTTGGTGCTGGTTTGATCGAAGGTGGCACGCAGCAGGCGCAAGGCATCGGGAGCCGTTGACCAAACGACTTCATAACCACTGGCTTGCAGCGCGTTGCCGATCGCTTGGGCCAAGTGGGTTTTGCCACAGCCCGGGTTGCCAACCACGGTCAAAAAGCCATCGGGATTTTCGGCAAAGGCTTGGGCCGCACCAACCGCAACCCCAACACCAGTGACCGCACTATCAAAGGTGGCAAAGGTTTTGCCGCGAAATGGGGCAAGACCACTCTTGGCATGCAGCTCACCACGACGGCGCTCGATTTGGCGTTGTTGCAGACAGCCACAGGATTGCAATTTGCCAAACAAGGGGTGATGAATCGCGACATCATAGACAAAATAGCCAGCGCCTTTACAACACGGACAGGTTTCGTTCGGCTCCCACGGGACAACGGGCGGAAGGATGTCAGGAGCAGGCGTTACCGATGCTGGAATACTGGTATCAAATCGTTGCATACAATCCTCGCAACTGGCTCTCGAGCGGAGTCAGCCAATAGCTGAAACGCCGCCGAAAGCGATCATTATGCTTGGGGATTTCAATTTCGCCACGGTCGGCCACCCACACGGCATCGCGCATCCACGGGGCCATATCGGGCGGCAAACCGTGATCGGCTGGCAGCCACGTTGGCCAATTGGGTAATGGTTCATCAGGGTGGGTTGGCTCGACGGCAGGGGGTTGGGCTAGGCGTTGATGCACGCCAGCTTCTAGGTCTTTGGCGATTTGGGCCGCTGGATAATCGGAGCCAACGTGATCAAGGTAGGCTTGAATCACGGCAACTGGCTCATGGGCATAGTTGCTGGCCGACCACACTTTGCGATCACGTAACAGCCGATAGGTTGTCGATTGTTGATTCTTATTTTTATTCGCATCGCCAGATGCGCGTTGCCGTGATTCGATTGGTTCCGCTGCGGTTGATGTGGATAATATTTTCTTTAACTTTCTTTTTTCTTTAATACTATTAAAAGGCTGGTCTACTTCGTTGACCATTTTTGGTCTACTTCGTTGACTATTAGTAGTCAATGTGGTTGACTGGTCTACTTTGTTGACTGGTCTACTTCGTTGACTGTTTTGGTCAACCTCGTTGACTACCACAATGTGATAGCTGTAGCCATTGCCAACCGCTTCACGCTGAATCGTTCCTCGGTCGGCTCCTGCGGCTAAGCCGTTGAGCACGCCTTGACGGCTTAGCCCTGTAAGCAACTCCAGATCGCTAATGCTCAGCTTGGCAGTTGGGCGATGCCAGCCAAAGGTCTCGCGACAAATGGCCAGCGTCACCCGCATTTCGGCTTCGCTCATCTCACATAACAGATCAAGAATTTCATTGGGGGTTTGGGTGTAGTTTGGCGGAGCAATTGTCATAGTGGCCTCACAAGCACGCGCCCCACAATGAAGCGCTTGAGCACTTAGTTATCAAACACCGCATCCCGCTCAGCCCGTTGGGCAGCGGTTGGGCGTTTGGTTCGGCGGAAGAGATGGGCTTTGGGGCAGGTTTCCCAATGGGTTTGCTCGATGCGCTGGCCATGGCCATTGGTGTTGTAGGGCATTGTGCCCACCCATACAATTTCGGCTGCGCAGCCACGGCATTTGGCAACTCGTTCGCGCTTGGTTGGCGTGGCTACAGGTGGTTCGGCAAATAGCTCAGGTTCTGGCTCTGGCTCTGGCTCTATTTCGGGTTCTGGCTCAGGGATTGGTTGATCGAGTAGCGGGGTTTGGGGTGTTGCTTGCCCTTGATCGAGCCATGCTAAAAGTGTGGTCGCAACCTCGGCCCCAGCACGAGGAATGATCGCGCCATGCAAGGCTGGGCAACGAGTTTTGGTGACGATAAAAGTATTATCGGCATCAATATCAGCGACAACATCAAACTCGTATTCCAAGCCATCGCGTTGGATTGGGGCTAGCCCGATTTTGCGCGGTGCTTGTTTGCCGCGATCATTTTGTTCGACCACATATTCAGTTTTCAGTCGCATGGTGCAAATGATGTGCATGCGACTGGCCAAAATGGTTTCAATTAATTTTTGCTGGAGCGGCGTTGCATCGGCCCACGCGGTGAATTTATTGCCGCTGCGCTTGCCAATGCGATCAACTTGCTCCAAAACCCCATCTTTGCCATTCCAGGCATGCGACAAACTATCGATAATCAACACATCGTAGCCAGCCTGTTCGGCGGCGTGAATTGCATCGATATAGCGCTGGGGATGAAACGAGGTCAGTTCAGCCACATCGAAATTGGCAACATCATCGGCGTATTTGCTGGCACTGCCATGCTCGGTATCGATCACCGCGATCGCCTTACCTAAATGATTGGCGATGCTGAGGGCGGTGTAGGTTTTGCCGCTTCCGGCAATGCCGAGCAGGGCTAGGCGGAGTTTGCTCTGGTGTTTTGTTGCCCGTTGAAACATGTGAAGTCTCCATGGTATACTGGCAAAAGCTTCAAACAAAAAGCACCCATTCATCTTGACCATGAATCGGTGCTGGTGAACGGTAAATGAAAGCGCTGTGCCATTAAGCACAGGGCTTTTTGTTTGGACGTTGTGTCCGTGCTTTCGTGCGAAGTGCTTCTTCGCGCTCGGCAATCTCAATCCATTCCTGAACCTTGGGATCATTCTTTGATGCTGCAAATGCTGCACGGCGCTCAGCTTGATCAGCCTTGCGTTGTCGCTCTCGGTAGGCTTCAATCGCCTCGCCAAAATCTTCAAATGACCCATCACTGGTGTGAATCCATGCCGCCATTGGTACGCTCCTTTGTTGTAGAGAATTAAATCAATGCTGCTTCAAGTACGAGGCTTGGAAGTAGATCTCGTGGGGCAGCGATAAGAACAGGTTCGCCTTCATCTTCAACCCAGTAACTGATTCGTTACTGGGCCGAATGGTTGCTGAGCGGTAAGCCATCTCAACATGATCGGTCAAGACTTGATGGAATTCCAAGGCATCGTGGAGTGGCAACCCTACACCTAACGTTAATTCTTGATTTGCTAGTTCAGCTTTAACAGTCCAACTCATTCTTTTTTTGCTCCTTCTCAGTTGCATCACGCAGGGCGATTAGGCGTTGGCGCTGTTTGGCCAACTCTTCACGCCCTTTTTTTACAAACTGCAAAATTGTTGGTTCACGCGAACGTTGGGCGATTTCAACAAAGGCATCGTCAGCATTGCCACGCAATGCCAATGCATCGGTAATTTCGCCCCACGTTCGCTGTTTATCGGTCGCTGCCATCAATCCATTCCTGCGTGATTGGCGATGGAACCGACCGACTGAGCTGCCCAGCGGTAAACGCGGCCTGATCTTTGGCCGTCAATACCCTGCGGAGCCAATAGCCAAGAATCACGACCAGTCCGGCCCCACCGGACAACAACAGCAGCGCCACGCCAAAAAAGACATAGAGCGGGTCGATCAAGAGACAAAAAACGGTAAACCACGCAATGATCGTGAGCATGCCGAGCATGTAGGTGATTGGTGGTTTCAAGCGCCATGGGTGATCCCACAAGGCAAGATGTTCAGTGGCTAAGCTAATGGCACAGCCAAGGGTGCAAATCAGCAATTCAATCATCAAAACCTCATCAAACAACTGAGAGACGAAAACGAAGGTCTGTAGTAAGCTTTTGATAGTGTGTTTTGGGCAGGCCTACGTGATTTCCTGCCCGTTGATCGTGGTGCAACATTGGCAACGGTGCGGCGGTTTGCCGAGGTGGGGTCATCGCCCATAGCCTTGTGCCGTTGGAAGTTGCGATCCCGCGCTGGTTGCGCACGATATGCCACGACTGCGTATTGAATTGTTAAGGTAGTCCTGCTTGTGAACATTGCCGCTGTTCCGCACAACAGCGGGTGAGAATTGATACATACCGAGTTGCGCCACGTTGGCGCTGGTGAGCAGGTAGGGCTGCTCAGGCCGTGCCGCTGACGCTTGCGGCGCTGCAATATGGCTTGCAGCCGATAGCCAAAATCTGATTAGTACGGCTGATAATTAATTGGCTCGAGCGCTTGCCAGTAGGTAAGCTGGCCCAAGCCCATCTGTACCGCTGTAACCGTCATGCCAGTTGCAAAGCTCTTTGAATAATCACGAACGGTATAGCGATCGGTGTCGGTTGTAACAATCAAGGTGTTATGGTCATCGGCCCCATATAAAATCGAAACAGTTCCAGTAATCATTGGTAGTGGCTGATTCATTGGGTGGCTCCTATCCTTGAACAGGGATTGAAACACTAGGCGGCTGCTTTAGTTAGCGCGGTATAGAGGTGTTGGCGCATCAGCGAATCGGCTTCGTTATAGGTCGAGCGATAGCCCAACAATTGGCCAGCGCTGTACACGCCCCATTCGCTCAAGGTGAGGCAGTAGAACGCGCCCGTTTTGTCGCTGGATTCGCAACTTGGGCACGTGCAGATTGGCTTTTTGATTTTGCGAGTGGTCTTTTTGGTGCGTGGGCGAGCAGGGGCAATTGGAGCTGGCGGAGCTACCAGCAGGCTAAGGTGCGAAATCAAACTGGCTGCCATGAAGATATTGGCAACGCCAGCAACAACCGAGGTTTCACCGTTCTCATCGTCGTGGTAGATCGTGCAAAAGTGTGGGTTGGTTGGGCTTGGGGTTTCAAGCACGCGCAAGCCCAAATCGTTGTTGAGGTTGATCGGGGTAAACTGGGGTTGAGGGTTATTCGCCAGTTTGGCCAAGGTTTCAGGTTGATTAGCGATCGAATTTTCTGCATCGGAGAGGGATTGGGCTGTGCTCAGGTGGGTACGAATGACCTCAATAATGGTATTCATAAGTTTGCTCCTTGGTTGGTGGTTATGGTTAGGCGGCTTGTTGATTGTTTTCTAAAGTATTTTGTTTCTCAAAGTGAACAATCTGAGATAAAAAAAGAGGATGAGTTCTAAATAAATCTTCTGCTGTCGCCGAGGCCGATTTATCATTAGTTTCAGCCAACAATCTAATGAATTGAATAATCTCATCAGACAACATATAAGTAGCTGATTTTTTTCGGGGTGGACGGGTTGTCGCATTCAATCGACTCATAAATACCTCGCTTTCGTTTACTAAGATGAATTGTACACTTTAGGAAACAAAAAGTCAAGAACTTTTCTTGAATTATCTTATATCATGATCTATACTCGCTTTTGTAGCATAAGAGGTTTCTAATGTCGGGTCTACCTATTTTCCTTAAGCATGAAATGGATAAGCGGAACTTGGGGCTAAGAGATCTCGCATCTTTGGCCGATCTAGCACCATCCACATTATCCAAAATAATGAATACACCAAATCACACACCTGACTTAAAAACTCTTGCCGCACTTTCTAGTGCATTAAATCTTCCTCTGGGGAGATTGATTGAGGCTTGTGGATATGACGTTGGTTCCGTGGGGAATCCTGATGATGTTCAACGGCAGATTGCTGCAATTGCTGGAGCAGTGCCGGAGCTTCGAGAGATGTTCCTAGATCTGGCTCATTCGAATGATGATGTTCGGCGCTCTGTAATTGCATACATGAAATTGCTCGATCAAGAACGCCAGGCATCCTAATCACTCGATCAAACTTAGCAAAATCCATAAAACACCAACTCCCAAGTAGAACCTGTGTTCGATTCTATCATAGCCCTATAGGAAACAAAGATTACAACATCATTACGTTCACTGTAAAAAGAGCGCTGTCAAGTGCTTAATTTGTTGTATGCAAATTATTGCATGTATTTGACAGATATGCAATAGGAAATAAATTTCCTGCTAATAGGAACGCAGGTACAAATAGCGTGAATAGCGGAAATAGTGTGCGTTACGTGCATTAGGCACATTATGAATTTTACGCTTGTCAAGTGTGAAATTTCTGTAGGATGATAAATTTTGACTGTATGCAATAAAATATATTCTATCCAGTCAAAATTTCACCTAATGCTGATACAGTAGAGGTTCATATGCCAGATCCTCAAGACCAGAGCAAACCCCATTTACCAAAGCTTATTGAAGGTGATATTCTCATCCCTTTCTCCCCAAAGCTGGCGAAGGTGTTAGGGCATCTTGAGGCACTCTTTCTTCAACAACTCCACTATCACACATATTACCGTTCGCAGCCTTATCTTTTTGTTGGGCAGTATACCTGGCATGAAAAATCCTATAGCGACTGGTGCTCAGAACTGAGGCAGGCCAAACCCAAGACCTTACAAATTGCTGTTCGTAAACTTGAGAAGCATCACATTATTTATAGTTGTGCCGTCAACATGCGATTTGACCAGCAGAAGTGGTACACCATCAATCAGCAAGCAATCCAAGTAATAAATACGGCTCTAGAGGAGTTGGCTCGGCTTGATAAAAAACAGGTTTATGAACATTTAGCATCACTAATTGAGCCACATTATGACCGGAATGCAAGTGATCGATTCTTGGCCGCATTAAGGAATAGCGAGTAACTTATGGGTATGTGATTCTATTGAGGGGGTGTATACGTTGTAGTTACACACGTCTAAATAACAGAATCTCCAGATCCTTAAAAATAGACGCTCTGAGGTTCCTTAATTAAGGTGCTAATAGCATCTTAAATGCTGGAGCTGTTAACTTAAAAATAATATCCGTAATACCATCCATCCCTACCAAAGCAAGCACCCGCTGGCGCGGGTGGGTAATAATAGAAAAAACCTCGTTCTCAAACCCAACTACAACGGAATAGATGGGATGGATGGGAGGGATGGATGGATGGATGATTTTTCACCAAACGTTCCAACCTAGGTTACTAAAAATCGCCAATATTCGAATTTTCACGGATTTGGAACTTTGATCCAAAAAACGCTCTCACATTGCATCTAATCTTACGAACAGTTAATCCTGAAGGAGTGCTGATGGGTATTCGATTTGGCAAGCGGATAAAGTTAGGTAAATACGTGAGCCTCAACATCAGTAAAGGCGGCGTAAGCATGAGCGCTGGGGTAAAGGGAGCACGAATTACCACTGGGCGACGTGGAACCTACCTGACTGCTGGGATACCAGGTAGTGGCATTAGTTATCAAACCAAACTAGGGGGATCGTCAGCTCAGCGCGGGTCATCAGCCGTAGCCCATCGCGGCGGCTCGGCAATGCCCCAAGCAGCTCGTGCAACACCACCCGTAAAACCGCCTAGCCCATCATTCCTTGCACCGAAGCACGAAAAAGAATTTTATAAAGCGCTTGAAGATTTTCGCTCAGGCAATCGCGATGCTGCGCTCAATCACTTCCTGCAAGCAGCGGATCGTGAACCAAGCGCGGCATTGCTGGCAGTAGCAATCATGGGGACACGCGATCCGCGTGCGGTTGGGTTATTAGAGCGCGTGATTATGAGCGATGTACAATTTCCTACCGAACTTATGGCCAAATATTCTGTCACCAGTGCCAAAATGACTCTTGATATTACTCGCTTCAGTGATGCCCAAGTGCCACTCGATGCCTTAGGCGCGGCATTGATTCTTGCCGAGGCCTATCAAGATCAAGGTCGGCTCGATGATGCGGTTGGGTTGCTGGAAGAAGTTGATGAAATTGCCGACGAGCCAGCCGTAACCTTATCGTTATGCGAGCTGTACGCTATTCGTGGCCACTGGCAAGGCGTTATTCAAGCAGCTCAGAAAATGACCGTAGTTGATGACATTACCTTTGAAATCAACTACATCTATGGGCTTGCCTTACAACAACAAGGGCTGCATGAAGCGGCGCTCGATGTATTTACCAATGCGCTGAAAAAGCAAAAAGACCAAGATCCGGTCTTAGTGCTCGAAATGAGCTATGCGCGGGCAATTAGCTATGAAGCAACCAATAAGAAAGCCCAGGCACGCAAGGAGTTTGAGAAAATCTATGCAGCAAACACGCAGTTTCGCGATGTACCCCAGCGGCTGGGGCTGGGGTAATAGTCATTTGCACAATCGGAGTGAAATTAGAGTAATACAAGAAGCAGGTAATTCATGACCGAACTACCAAAGCAAGTAAAAATTCATGAATCTGGTAGACAATTGATGACGATTATGAACCTTCTTTTAGAAGATGTCGATTACTGTTTCTTAGCTATTGATGATCTGAAGAAAAGAGGGTATTCATCAGAAGAGCTACAATTTTGGTATCGGGCTGTAATACGATCTCTATTTGCATGGATTGAAGGGGTAATTTATCGTTTGAAACAATTTTCTATTGAATACGATGGAGTATTAAGTGAGAAATTAGATTCTAAACTCTATTCGTCATTACTTGATACTGAATACCAAATAAATGAAAAAGGAGAGATAGTTAAATCAGATAAGTTTATTCCATTGCCAAGAAATCTAATTTTTGCATTTAAGATCTACGCCCATGTATATAATTGTCAATATAATGTTGAAACATCAACCCATCACTGGCGCAATTTTCGTGATGCCATAAAGATACGAAATCGGATTACACATCCTAAAGTATCAGATGATATTACTATAACTGAAGATGAAGTCTTGCTCATAAAAGATGTTAGAAAATGGTTTAGTACTATATACCAAGAGCTTTATAATAAAACTCAGGCAGAAAATGATAGATTTATTGCAGAAAAAGAGAGAGAAGTTGAAGAACTAAAAAATAACATACTTGATTCTATCAAGCAAAGAAATAATGGCCAAATTAGAAGAAAGGATACCTAAAGCTATCTTGTAAAAACAATCCTCGATAGGGGATTAAAACTGATCTTCGGGATGGTAGGGCGTGTAGTGTGTACTTCACATGCATTCGAACGATCTGAATCCTCGGAAAGGGATTAAAACACTTTGCATTCGCCGTTGATGTATCCGTGACAGCAAAATTCGAAAGACCTGAATCCTCTTTGGGGGATTAAAACGTCAAAATGATGTGCCGATGCGTGCTTGCCCGTTGGTCGGGACTCGAAAGACCTGAATCCTCGTCAGGGGATTAAAACTCAAAAGCGTTGTTGTATTTGTTGCCGTTGTATTCATTCGAACGACCTGAATCCTCGTTGGGGGATTAAAACCAAATAGGATGGAATTGATAGCCTGCGGGAACCTTGAAGATTCGAACGACCTGAATCCTCGTCAGGGGATTAAAGTGTCCAATCGTCAGTTGGCCGTACATCGTAGTGCATATAAACCCATTCAATTAGTCATAATCCTCGGCAGGGGATTACAACGTCCATGTTGGAAGCGCAGTCCATGTTGGTAACGGAGAATTTGAAAGACCATAATCCTCGCCAGGGGATTAAAACACTGGGTTAATATCGCAGCGGCATGCGTAGTGGAATAGATTCGAATGGCCTTAATCCTCGTTAGGGGATTACAGCACGATCGCGGCAACGTCAATGGTTAGACCAGCCCATTATGAGTTATCCTTAATCCCTTTGGGGGATTAAAACCCAAAGCCTTTAATTGGCTCTCGTTCATAGGCTCTCATGAATTCGAAGCACCTCAATCCTCGCGAGGGGACTGCAAGCACCACCCAGTTGGGTGGTGCTTTTGTTTAAGCACATATGTTTGTCTTGTAGCGTTCGTTAGGAGGTGATAGAATAGCGCACGGTTTCTGAATCCTACTCACTACCTATGCCACCCCCATTTTCTTAAAAGGAGTGCTTACACGACATCGCGGCCTTGAAATACAACTAAGTTCAGTCCTTTGGGTTGATGTCAATCCCCTCTCCCTCATGATATACTCCAAGGAGGTTTCTTTGACGTGGCCTGATTTTTATCCTGCTGATTGCCCACCTGAAGATAGCCAGCCTACTGTAGGGATATTCTATCGATTTACTAGAACTAAGGAAGCTACTTCTGAAGACTTCAAGTCATTCAGGGAATTAGATTTCAATAAGAAATATGATCTTCCAGAATGGCAAGTATGTGGACTATCTGTTTTTATGGATCAAAGTACTGCAATACAGGTAGGAGCCAGAGTACCAGCACTCAGAAAAAAGTATCCTGCCTGTAGAGCATTAACAGAAGAAAATGGAGTTTATAGACCAACACCAAGTGAAACGAACCCAGAACATCTTACTTGGTGGTATCCCACAGAATTCGAGCCATGGGTTACTTTTGAACATGATCCTGATGCTGATAAGCAAATTAGAAAAAAGATAGAGGAAATGCGGCAAGAAGCAGAGGCGAAAAAAAAAGCGCAAGAAGCTAGAAGAAATGGTGAAGTATGAGTTTCCATCCTAAATTTTATCATCTTGGGCAGCTTGAGATGCTTGAGGTATATGATGTCTATGATAGACCTGTGCTTTTTTCTTGTAAAAATCCAGCAGGCGCTTATTATCTTGTGGTCTTGATAGAAGATTCCCCCGAAGATGATATATGGTTGTATGTTGAAACATCACTGTCTCGACTTAATGCAGTTAGAACAGGAACTATAGATCTATATACTGCTTTTATCGATGCGGAAACACAATCTGTATGGGAAGTAAAAATACCTCGTGATGAAACCTTGCATGTTGAATGTATTGCACGTCCTGTAACAACGCTTACATATATGGATCTCCCTATGCCAGGGGAATATTTAAATTTATCAGCCCATACAGCGCCAATCTTACCAAATAATATAGTACAACATGCAAAACAGACACATCGTGATATTGCGCGTTTTAAGTTTGAGTTTCTTGCAACCGTTCGCACCGAAGCCCCCGTTAAGGGAATTGGTAAAATATTCGTAGCAATCCAAGATTTTGTTCATGGTCTTGCAAGTTATGTAAGACCAAATTTCAATGGACGTATTTCCGATAATATTCCCCCAAAGCATCAGCTCGTCTATGAAGCTGCTGGTGCTGGCTCGTTTGAAGTTCAGTTTGCCTCATTGGAAGGCACTGATATGTTAGATAATTCTTGGATGAGCTTGGCATTAGCCGAGCTTATGGATATTATTGAGATAGGAACCGATGACGAAAAATTACAAGAAAAACTCTCTTCCTTGAAGTCGAATATAGTTGGACGTTATCTTGAATTCCTAAAAGAACTACGAGAATATGTTACTTCCACCACAATCACATGGGCATCCCCTAGCGGCAATATTCGCGAAGTTTCACTACCGCAACCCACTGTTGATAAGACAATTGATATTATTCAAATCTCTAATCCATCTGATGAACGAACCGATGTAATACGAGGAGTTCTCGTTGGAGCGAATCTTGAAAGAAGACGATTTGAATTAAAGGTAAAAGAAGACAGAAGGTCTAGATCTATACGAGGTAAAGTATCAGATAACGGGATGAAAGATCTTGAATATGCACAATTAAGTATTGAGTATACTGCAACCATCAAGTATATAACGACCCTTAAAACTATAACAGGCGAGCAGTTCGAATCATGTGAGTTAGAGTCATTAAAACGTTCCGATTCTATTAAAGATGTTCCTGAAAATCTGTAGTCGAATCAAAATATTCGAATATATGTTTGAAAATGTGGGATATGTGGGATAGTTTGCCACATTTTTATTGACAATAAGCACATGCGTGCTATAATCATCGCAAGCAATGGGGGTCTGCACAGACCAATTTAAACCCATTGCTTTTTAATTTCCCCTTTCTGTGCAAACCCCTACTTGCCACGGTTGCTTCAGTCTGGTTGGTTCGCGGCTGCAACGATTTGAACCCGTTGCAGCCTGCGTGTATAGGGCTTCTTCGCATGGGGCAGGTGATTATGGGCTGGATACAGGATTGGTTTGCACAAAACGCCACGGTTGGCACGCTTCTTTTGCTGATGGGCTGTGATGTTACGACTGGCATCATGCTGGCGATCGTCAACAAGAAACTCAATAGCAGTGCCAGCACCAAAGGCATGATCCGTAAATCGATCGCGTTGATGTTTGTTGGTATTGGACAAGCGCTTGAAAAGTTTTTCGGCAATACGCCCGTTTCTGAAACCATCGCGATCGGGTTTTGTTTGTCAGAATTGATGAGCATTGCCGAAAATGCGGGTCTGCTCGGCGTGCCCCTTCCACCACCACTCAAGCGCATTATGAGCGTGTTGGCTGAACAAGCCAAAGACAATAGTGGTCGCCCTGACTTGGTTGAATCAACGTTACATGCGCTTGAACACAAGGATGGTAGCCAATGAGCTTTTTTCCCACCCCCAATCTTGATATTCGTGATCTGCCTGCTGATGTACAGCATACGGGGCCACGCCGCCCAACCAGCGCCTTGAAATGCATTATTGTGCATAGCACCGAAGGGCGGGATAGCCGCAAATGGCTATCGACAACCAGTAATCCACGGGTCTCGATTCATCGCTTAATCCAACGCACTGCCTACAACCAGCAAACAAATTACGGTGGCCACTACAAAATTTTGGCCGACGAATGGACTGCCTACCATGCGGGGACTGGGGTGTTTAACCACTATGGGCCATTCAGTGATTACAAGCGCAACCTTAACTATGTTTCGCTCGGGGTAGAGCTAGAACGAACGGGCACTGAATCAATTACCGCCTATCAATATGAGCAATTTGCTGGACTGGTGGTTGAGTGGTGGGGCTTATATGGCTATCTGCCAGTCATTACCCATCAAGATGTTGATCCGAGCCGCCGAAGCGATCCCGTTCGATTTGATTGGCCAAGCTTCAGCCGTGTTCTGTTCGCCAAGCTTGGGGCTATTCGATGATTTGGTGTGCGATGGGGTATATCGGGCTGGTGCTCGTTTTTTTCATCTACATCAGCTATGACCTATCGCAAGATTATTAATATTACCCGCCGCGCCAGCGGCGCAATAACTCGCTCTTAAAAGGTGCTGTATGGCAAAACCGGAACAAACCGGAACACCTAAAAAAAGGCGCGTGCTTAAGTGGGAGCAAGCCTTCATTACAGCACTTGCACGTCAAGGAGTTGTTTCATATGCCTGTCAAGCGGCAGGTATTGGGCGGACAACTGTTTATCGCCATCGTGAACAATATCAAGATTTTGCTACAGCTTGGGATGAAGCATTGGAAGTAGCAGCTGATGCACTGGAGCTTGAGGCTCGGCGACGTGCTCATGATGGGGTTGAAGAACCTGTGTTTGGTCGGGTTGGAAAAGATAGTGATGGTGAGGTGGGCCGCATTCGCAAATACTCTGACACGCTCTTGATGTTTTTGTTGAAGGCGGCTCGGCCCGCCAAATTTCGTGAGCGCGTGGATATGAATCACAGTGGTGGCGTGGATTATAAGATTTACGAGAAAACCCATGAGTTTGACCCTGAATCAGCCTAAATCGATCACAGAACAACGCCTGTATGCCGCTCGTGGTGGAGCTGCTTTGATGTGGGCGTGCCGTGATCGCGAGATTCTGATGGATGGCCCAGCGGGAACTGGCAAAACCCGGGCCATTCTGGAGAAAGCCCACTTCTGTTTGATGAAGTATGCGGGCTGTCGCGTCTTGGCCGTTCGCAAAACCCGCGCATCGATGACTGAAAGCGTCCTTGTCACCTATGAAGAAAAGGTGCTCCCAACCACTAGCCCGATCAAGGCGGGACAAAAGCGATCACACCGCCAAAGCTATGACTACCCGAATGGCTCAACTTTTGTCATTGGGGGGATGGATAACCCTGATCGCATTATGAGTACCGAGTTTGATCTCATTGTGTGCTTCGAATGGACGGAAGGCACTGAAGATGATCATGAAAAACTCACTACTCGGTTGCGTAACGGCGTAATGCCCTATCAACAATTAATTGCTGACTGCAACCCTAGTTATCCTTCGCACTGGCTGAACCAACGCGCCTTACGCAGCACGATTACCCGTATTCTCTCGCGTCATGAAGATAATCCAACGGTGACCCCTGCCTACTTGGCAACCCTTGATGCCCTTACTGGAGCACGCAAACTTCGGTTGCGCAATGGCATTTGGGCAGCACAAGAGGGCATGGTCTATGACGAATGGGATGCTCAAATCCATCTGCTTAGCCCGTTTCCGATTCCAAGCGACTGGGCACGCTTTCGAAGCTTTGATTTCGGCTTCACCAATCCCTTCGTTTGTCAGTGGTGGGCGATCGACAACGATGGGCGCATGTATTTGTATCGTGAATGGTATATGAGCGGCATGGTGGTACAAGAGCATGCAAAGAAGGTTTTAGCCCTCAGTGCTCAAGAGCGCTTCTTTGGCGATGTTGCTGATCCCGAAGATGCTGATGGCCGTGCCACGCTGGCCCAGCATCGGATCGCAACCGCCGCCGCAACCAAGACGATTAAGCCTGGGATTGAGGCGGTCAAAGAACGCCTGAAGGTGCAACCCGATGGCAAGCCACGCCTTTTTATGCTGCGTGATGCCCTCGTGGAGCGTGATGATTCCATGGTGCAAAAGAAGTTGCCATGGTGTACCGAGCAAGAGATCGAAGGCTATATTTGGGCCAAAGGCAGTGATGGTAAGAATGCTAAAGAAGAGCCAATCAAGGCCAATGATCACGGCATGGATGCCTTACGTTATGCGGTGATGTTTGCCAATCAAGGCCGCCGTGGTGGAGGGATCTTCCGATGAAGCCTTTCACGTGGATGCGCTATGCCGTGGCTCGGTGGGCCTTCAAAGCCGCCAATATTGCCATTGTACCGCCGTGGGTACGCGAAAGCATTCTTACGCCTGCCTTCCATTCCCTCACTCGTGAGGGCTATCAAAAAAATGCGGCCTTCTTAGCCTGTATCGCCACGCTCAATTTTGGGATTAGCGAAGCGCCTCTGATGGTGTATCAGGATGAACGGCCCTTACCCAATCACCCAACCCGAAAGTTGCTCCGCCGTCCTAACCCGATTATGAGCGGGAGTGAGTTGAAGGTGATGGCGATGACCTATATGGGCATTGGCGGCAATGCCTATCTGCATAAAGTGCGCAATAGCGCGGGGCGGGTTATTCAGCTGTGGCCGTATCACGCGGGGCAATTTAGCCCTGTGCCAGGTGGGCCTTCATGGGTTCAGGGTTATACCTATGATGATGGCTCCGGCACCTTAACTCCGGTTGCGGCTGCTGATGTTATCCATATTCAATGGCCTACGCCTGACCCAACCCAGCCATGGATGGCGATGCCGCCGCTACGGGCCGCTGCGGTAGAAGTCGATGCCGATAACGAAGCCAGTCGCTATCTCTCAACCTTGCTGCAAAACGATGCTGTGCCGCGCACGATCATTCACGAAAGCGATCAGCGCTTTATGAATGATGATGAAGTCCGGCGGGCAAAAGAGCAATTTGAAGATCGCTATGGCGGCACTAAACGCGGTGGTGCTTTGATTCTTGAAGCAGGTGCAAAAATTTCACGCCTGAGCTTGAATCTTGAAGAACTGGCTTTTGAAGCCATGCACAACATTCCTGAGGCACGGATCGCAGCAGTGATGCGCGTGCCGCCCATCGTGGCAGGGTTAAATGTGGGCTTGAACCGATCAACCTTCAGCAATTACGGTGAGGCACGCCAAGCCTTCACCCGCGATACCTTGGTTCCGCTTTGGAATATCATCGCCGATGCGCTCGACGCTGACCCTGATTTGAATAGTGATGGGTTGACTATCAAGCACGACCTCAGCAATGTAGCATCATTACAAGAGGATCAAAATGGGCGCTGGGCACGAGTGATTAGCGGCTATACCGCTGGCCTGATGGAAGAAACAACCGCCCAAGATCTCTTGGGGTTGCCGCGCTATCAGGCACCAATGCCAGCACCACCACCAGCGCCAGCCCAACCCAAAGCCTTCAATCCTGAGGCCAAGAGCACACGCGGCATTGGCCGATCGTTGCAACGGATTCGCCACACCACGGCGCGATCGATGGAACACGCCCTTGATAGCTACTTTACTGACCTTGGAAATCGGGTGATTGCCCGTGCGCAAAAAGCATGGCTTCCAGCTCATGAGCAAAAGGCACTTCCACTGGTTGAAGACCTGTTGACCGATAGCGATCTGCGGGTACTGAGTCAATTAGTTGGGGATTGGTACATCGAGATTGTGCGCCTGAGTTGGGAAACGTGGAATCTGGCCTTAGGAACGGAGATCGTCTTCGGGTTAGAAAATCCTGCGGTGGTTGAAGCGCTTGCCATTGCCGGAACCAATATCACCAGTATTCACGAAACGACGCTTGCTGCGGTGCAGGCCGTGTTGCGCTATGGGGCGGAGCAGGGATGGACGATTGATGATTTGGTGCGCGGCGATGATAGCCAAGCAGGGCTGCAAACGATCGTGACTGAAACCTATAAAAACCGTGCGCGGGCGATCGCCCGAACCGAATTAGGAACGGCGCAAAATGTCGCGTCGATCAGTCGCTATGAGCAATCAGGCGTGGCACAGGTGCGGGTATTGGATGGCAACGGCCCGAACAGCTGCCAAGCCTGTACTGATCTCAATAATTCGCTTCAGTCATTGGCTTGGGCGCGAGCGAATCCGCTTGGTCACCCAAATTGTATTCGGGCGTTTGCTCCGGTTATTGAGGATTGAGCTATGTCAGCACTGGAATATAAAGTTACTCCCGCCGAATTCAAGGCGAATACCAACATACCAGGCCAATACGAAGGCTATTTCTCGATATTCGGGAATATCGATGATGGGCTTGATGTGATTGAAGCGGGGGCATTCACTAAAACCTTGCAGGAACGCGCCCGCCGGATAAAGGTTTTCATGGCCCACGACTGGTCAAAGCTGCTTGGGCCACCACCAGACGTAATCCACGAGGATTCACGCGGTCTCTATGCCAAAGGGCGATTGACCTTAGGTAGCTTTTGGGGCAAAGAGGCATGGGAGTTGATGGCTGATGGTGCTCTGACTGAAGGTTCGATCGGCTTCTTTAGCATTCCCGATAAAACCGAGTATCGCGATAACGGGGTGCGGGTACTGCGGGAAGTCAAGCTTTATGAAATTTCGCCTGTGCCGCTGGGCATGAACCCGTTGACTGATGTTCAGGCGATCAAAAGCTTGTATGGGCGTGATACGAATGCCTTTTTAAACGCCCTTGGGGCTTTCCTGCATGAAATGAAAGCCGGATCACGCCACTCCAAGGCCGATACTGAAATGCTGAATACGATTCATCGGTATGTGGTGGATTTGGGGGCAACCACCTGCAAAGGTGTTGTAACCGCTGATGAAGAACCCTCTGCTGATGATCCCAAAGCCGCGCCGAGCCGAGCCGCTGATGCACTCACTCTGCGCCTTCGTCTGCAAGCCGCTGAATTGGCACTTGCAAAGCGCGTATAGGAGTTTCTGGAATGAAAGAAAAGATCAAACGGCTCTACGATGAAGCCAATCGGGCACATACGGCTGCCAAGGCAATTCTTGATGAATATGCCAGCACTGATATGTCTGAAGAAAAGCGCGTGCAGGTTGATGCCTTCCTTGATGAAGTTGATCAGAAGAGTGCTGAAGCCAAGCGGCTGGAACGAGCGATCGAGCAAGAGCGTGAACTCAATGCCCCACAAAACGCCTTAGGCAATGGTGGGCTGCCCGATGGCAAGCAAACTCGTGAGCCAGCCATGGAAGAAAAAGCCTTCCAACGCTATTTGCGCAGCGGCTCACGCGGCTTAACCGAGCAGGAACGTAAGGCCTTACGGGCCGATGATGACGAAGCTGGTGGGTATTTGGTCGCTCCGGTGACCTTCTCGCAAGCCTTGCTGAAATTTGTTGATGATGAAGTCTTCATTCGCCAGTTGGCCACGGTTGAACAATTAACCCAAAGCGAAAGCTTAGGGATTATCAGCCTTGATGAAGATTTTGAAGATGCCGATTGGACAAGCGAACTGGCAACGGGCAATGAAAGCACCGTCAAGCCGTTTGGGAAGCGGGCATTGAAACCGCATCCGTTGGCCAAACGCATCAAAATCAGTAATACCCTATTGCGCAAATCCATGCGTCCTGTTGAAACGCTGGTGCAACAACGGATTGGCTATAAGTTTGGGGTCACGCTTGAAAAAGGCTATCTGTTGGGTGATGGCGCACAAAAGCCACTCGGTTTATTTGTTCCTTCAACCCAAGGCATTTCAACCAGTCGTGATGTTGCCTATACCGTCACCAGTGATAAAACCAAGGCCGATTCGCTGATCGATGCCAAATACAAGCTCAAGTCTCAATACCAAAGTAGCCCAACCACCCGCTGGATTTTCCATCGGGATTTTGTCAAAGGGTTACGCAAGCTGCGTGATGCCAACGAGCAATTCTTGTGGCAGCCTGGGCTACAAGCAGGCCAGCCAGATCGCATCCTTGATGTGCCATTCGTGATGAGTGAGTTTGCGCCGAATACCTTTTCAGCGACCAATTATGTGGGCTTGATTGGGGATATTCGGTTCTATTGGATTGTGGATTCATTGCAACTGCAAATCCAAACCCTGAATGAGCTGTACGCAGAAACCAATCAGCGCGGGTATATCGCCCGCTATGAAGGTGATGGTGCGCCGATGTTGGAAGAAGCCTTTGTACGGTTGCAGCATTCCTAAACAGTGCTGCTCGGGAGCCTATGCAAGCAAAGGAGTGCTATGGAATCGCTCACCAATAATGTCAAGATTGTGCGGGTGCTGAACGCCGTTGCAGCAGGCACCTCTAGCCAAAATAGCAGCGTGGTTGATACCCAAGGCTATGAAGCGGTGACGTTTGTTGCTGCGTTTGGCGCACTGACCGCCACCCAAGTTACCAGCGTGAAGGTGCAACAAGGGACTCAAGCTGGTGGTGGGGATATGACTGATTTAGAAGGAACGTTGACCGGGCCATTAGCTGATGGTGACGGCAACAAACTGATCACGGTTGAGGTGATCAAACCGCGTGAACGCTATGTTCGGGCGGTGATCAATCGGGGTACGGCCAACGCGGTGATTGATGGTGTATTTGCCATTCTGACCAATCCACGGGTAGCCCCAATTACCCAAGATAGCAGTGTTGCTTTTAGCGAACGCCATGCCAGCCCAGCGGAAGGGACGGCCTAAGATGCCTTTAGTATCCGTTGCTGAGGTGCGGCAAAAAATCGCCACACCGCTCGATGATAGTGATCTCGCTACCATCATTGACGCTGAAGAGGCTGATCTGATTGAACGCTGCGGCGATCACCCTGATGGGAGTACCGAGATCACGGAAGTTGCCCGTTCCACTAGTGCTAGCCTCTGGCTCCGGCATCCCGTGGTGTCGATCAGCAGTGTTCAAGAGCGGCGTGCAGGTGAGGCCAATAGCGCCGTTACAGCCAACGGATACGAACTTGATGCCGCAACAGGCAAGCTGGAGCGCATCGGCGGATCATGGCTTGGGATTATCACCATTAGCTATGTGCCGCGTGATCAGCGCTCCCGCCGCAAACGCATTTTGATTGAGTTGATACGGCTGGCAGTAGAGCAAACCGCAATGAAATCAGAATCGATCGCGGGGGAATATTCCTATACCGCTGATGATTGGGATGCAAAACGGGCTGGGTTATATCGTCAATGTGGCTTTATGCCACTCTAATCACATTCACAATAGGGGGTTTTCAATGGCTGATGTTCCGGTAACCGCACAACAAGTTAACCGAACTGGGGTTACTCCAGCTGGCACTACGACCAATAACACCGATACCTATTACATTCCCAATGATGGGCATGTGATTTTGCAAGCTAAAAATGCTGGGGGCAGCCCTGTCACTATCACGGTTGAATCAACCGCTGTCGTGGATGTCTTGGCAGTCGCTGATTACACCATCAGTATTCCTGCCACAACCGGCGATAAGGTATTTGGCCCATTCATTCCAGCCGTCTATAACGACTCTCAAGGCCGCCTGAAGGTAACAACCACAGCAGCGGTTAGCCTATTCGCCTTTCGGGTATGAGCATTTATAGCCATTTCAATCATCGAGCACAGATTCAACGGGCAACGGTTACCCAAGATCCTTATGGTCATGATGTCCGTGATGCGCTCATCACGATCGCAACTGTTCCATGCCGACTTGTCGCCAAACAACAGGCCGTGATTCAGCAGGAAAACAGCGAACGGGCGATCATCACGCGCTATCAACTCTTGGTTGCGCCAACCGTTGATATTCGGCAAGGTGATCTAGTGGTGGTGAATGGTCAAACGTTTGAAGTGAGCGAGATCCTGAATCGTCACCGCCAAGCGCGGCATCACATTACCTGTGAGGTGCAAAAACAATGATCACGCATGAGCAGCTTATGGCGCTGCCTCACCACAGTATCCGAGGCAAGATTCATGTTGAACTTTCGGCATTAGAGGAATTGCTTCATGAGCACGCTGGACTGGAATCAACACAAGAAAACCCAAGTGCTCGCAGCGATCACGCGGGCCATCGACGCGATCGATCAACAAATCGTCGCGAAGGCGATGACCTCACTCGTCCCGGGGCGGGGCGTGAAAACGGGGACGCTGCGCCGGAGCATCAACGCCAAAGCCCCACGCACGATTCGTAAACGGATTGTTGGCGTGGTAGGGACGGATAAAAGCTCAAAACAGTATGCGTTGCGCATTCATAACGGGTGGAAGCCACGCCCCAGCCGTGCAAAAAAACGCAACCCAGGCATGACCAAAGGCTTTAAAGGGATTCCCTTTTTGTCCGATGCGATGCGTGAGGTAAGCCCAAACGTGATGCCAACCCTACAAAAGCACCTGAAGGACGTTCTATGATGATTGATCCGGTCGAAACCTTGTTGCGGCTCTGTCTTGCTGACACCACAGTGCATCAACTCACTCGTGGACAAATTGCCAACCAACATAAGTTTTTATTGAATGATGGGGCAGCGAGCACGGCATGGGAGCATCCAAGCCAAGCGCTGTGTTTGGTGCCAACCAATGATGCAGCAGCTACCACAGCAGGATTATTGACAGGCCGCATGAACGTCTATGCGTTTGGCGCAACCCCGCAACGGTGCTATGCCGTATGGGCCGCCCTTGACGAACTTTGTCGGATCGATTATCGGCGGGTGGTGGAAACTTCGCTTGGCAAGGTCTTGCTGTACAGCACGAATCTTGATGTTTCACCATTTGCCCAATTTGATACCGATTTGGTTATTGACTATCTCATAGGCAGTTTGCGCTATCAAATGCATGCCTATGCATTGGAGGATGTATGAGCGGAATGCAGCCATTTGCCCAATTAATTGGGCCTGCTGATATTTATATTGCACCGTATGGCACGGCGATTCCGGCGATTGATGCGGTTCCCAGTGGCAACTGGGTGAAGCTCGGCACAACCGACGGCGATCAAACCACCCGTATGGTCAAAGAAACCAACTACTGGTCAGATAACGATGGGTTAGGCGATGTGACGGCCCGTAACATCAATGCTGGCTCAGAAGCTGAATTTACCGTGGTCAGTATGACCTATGAAGCAATTGCGCGGATTTTGCACGCCGTCGGCAACATCACCACCACGACCTCAGGCAGCACCAATGTTAAAGAAATGGGCTTTGAGGCAGAATACATTCCAACGGAATATGCCCTCTTGTTACGCGGGCCAGCGGATAGCCCCTATGGGCGCTATGTAGGCCAAAACTTCATTCCACGCGGTGTCTTTGATGGTGACATCGAGCAAACCAAGGGCAAAGAAACCCGTGCCGAAGTGGAATGCCTGTTCCATGGCTTACGGGACGATACCCAACCAGCAGGCAAGAAATTTGGTTGGGGCCAAGCGCAAATCAGTTAATCACCATCCACATCGATTGGATGGCTGGAGGGTTTATGGGAAAACGATTTTCCTTAGCGGCGCAGCTGCCAGAATATTTGGAGTTTGAAGCGCGTGATGGCACGTTGTACCCCGTTAATCGGGTGCAACATTTGAGCACCGTTGATCAGCAAACCATCCTACGGCTGCAACGCCAAATCAGTGCTGCTGTGACCAAACAGAAGGCTAATCCCAATGATACGGGTGCGGCCAATGCGCTCTTGCAAGCATTAGCCGAGGCAATTGAGGTGATTGCGCCAGCGATTCCCCAGGTGATTCGCAACAAGATGAATCCTGAAGAGCAAATGCAGATGCTGATTTGGTGGAAGGATGAACACCCAAAGCTCAACCCGCCGATGGCACCGCCGAATCAGAATCAGCATCGGCAACACCGGAACCGCCGTCGGCATCCATCATCACGCGGCTAATGCGGCTCTACTTTCAAGGCAACCCATTGGGGCTATGGCACACGCCCCAATGGTTGCTTGAACTCCTGATTGAGGAACTTTCGGCGACTGAAGCCCGTGAAAAACTCAATCAGATCAACATCGTCAGCATGCCGCATAGCAAGGCTGCCATTCAACGCCGGATGATTCGCCGCTTGAAAAAGCTGGCTGATCCGCCAACCAAAGCCACCTCGCGCTGGCCAGCCAGCGAGCACAATCCTGCCGCCGCTGCGGAGTGGTTTCAGCAACAAGGAATTGAGGTTGCTCATGCAGGATGATCGCCTGTTTTGGCTCACCATTCTGCGGGCGCTCAAGCTGGTGCAACCAGTCATCAATAATCGCGTCTATCGTCGCGCACTGGGAATGATTTGTGCCGCGATCGAAGAACGTTATCCATCAGGGCCGCGCTCGGCGTAGCCCCGCCCTGATGAAGAGAGCCGCCGCGCAGTGTGCGCCCCGCTCTGGTCTCGCAATGAGATACAGAACGGGGCGCTTTGTATGGCAAATGATGATTTAGGAACCGCAAAAATCAAGGTTGAGGTTGATACCAGCGATATTGATGCTGGCTTTGATCGGGCCAAAAAAGAGGCGGCCCACGGGGCTGAGCAAGCAGGCGATGCCGCCCAACATGCCTGGGATAGTAGCTTTCGCAAACTTAAATCGATTGCCAGCGATGCGCTTGATGCGATTAACAAGGATTTTGAGCAGGTTGATTTTAATGCGCTTGAATCAGAGCTTGATGATCTTGAAGCATCCTTTAATGGTGTTGTGCCACCAGCGCTTGATGCGGCGATTCATTCGCTGCGTGATTCGCTCTCGGATTTAGAGGCTGATACTGGCCAATCGGATACTGCCATTGATAACTTTCGCTCCTCGCTTGAGACCTTAGAACGCACGATCACCGATGTCAATAAAGACATTGAAAAAGGCCTTGGTAAATCCCTTGATGGGATGGACAACGAGCTGAATGCAGGCCTTGAGCAATCACTTGCCAACACCGATGACATTGCTGCTGAGGCAGGGGAAGCCTCAGGCAGTGCCTTTCGTGATCAACTCATGGTTGGAATCACAGCGGTTGCCGCGCTGGTTGCAACCGCCTTGGCAGGAATTGGGGTTGCCTCGTTTGACCTCGCAAGCCAAGTTGATCAAGCCACCCGCGATATTCAAGCCTCCTTTGGCCTCACCCGTGAAGAGGCGCAACATCTTAGTGATGTTGCCGTTGATATTTTTGGCGCGAACTTCGGCGAAAACTTTGACGATGTGAAGCAAGCCTTGATCGCCGTTCGTCAGCAAATGCGTGGGCTGGCCGATGATGATCTGCAAAGCGTTACCCAAAACGCGATCATGGTGCGCGATGTCTTCGGCATCGACGTGGCTGAATCCGCCGCCGCTGCCAATGTCTTGATGACCCAATTTGGACTATCGAGCGATCAAGCCTTCGATTTCATCGTGGCAGGCAATCAGCGGGGGTTGAATGCCTCTGGTGATTTCTTAGAAAGCATTCAGGAGTATGCCCCACAATTGGCCGCTGGGGGAGCCAGTGCAAGCCAATTTTTCAGCCTACTCGATAGCGGCTTTGTGAATGGGGTCTTGGGCACGGATAAGGCGGCTGATGCCTTTAAGGAATTCCGTATCCGCATCACTGAAGCGAGCGATGAAGGGGCGGCGGCACTCAACGATCTTGGCATCAACGCCGATGATTTCTATGCAGGCATGGCAACGGGCAATATCACAGCGGCTGATGGCTTTTCATTGGTGCTGGCAAGCCTCAACCAGATTAGCGATCCCATCGAGCGGAACCGAATTGGGGTGCAGCTGCTGGGAACCCAGTGGGAAGATCTCGGCCCTCAAGTAGCAAGTTCCTTGTCACTGACCGGAACCAGCATGGAAGATTTGGCTGGGGCAACTGATAGCCTTGCCGTCAAATATGAATCGCTGGGCATGCTATTCCAAGGGGTTTGGCGGCAAGTGCAAGTGGATATTCTCAAGCCGATTGGGGATGAACTGCTAGCAATTGCCAACACGATTATTCCGGTGGTTTCAGCCGCCATTAGTGGCTTAGGGTCGCTGTTGGCTGGAGAAATGAGTTTTGAAGAGCTTGCAACAGCAGCCTACGAATGGGGTGTTGGCATTGTCGATCAACTCAGTGCAGGGATCATTGATGCGGCATCGTCGCTGATCGATTCCTTAAGCGTGATTGGGGATACCATCGCCTATTGGCTGCAACCCAACTCACCCCCGAAGATTGCCCCCAACCTCGATCAGTGGGGAGCTGATGCCGCAACCGTGTATATGGACGGCTGGGCCGAGGGTGATTACTCGGCATTCAATACGCTTTCCAATACCATCAGACAGCAGCTTGAGAGCATGGCCAGCCTCGGCACACTCCCCAAAGATGGGGTTATCCCTGCTTTATTTGGCAGCCGCGCTGCGATCGCTGATATTATTAGCTCCCTCCAAACTACAGGCGACGTGAGTGAAGACTTGTTTAAGGTATTACGCGAGGCTTCACCAGCTGGGGAAAGTGCCGAACGGCTGGCACGGGCATTCGTTGCGGTTGAGCAGGCGAGCCGTGACGTTGCCGAAGCCCAAGCGGATCTGGAGCAAGCGACCGCCGCCGTCGCTGAGGCCCAAGCCGAACTGAATGAGCTAACCAGCGAGTACGAAGATCAATTAAACCCACTGCGCGATCAGCTTGATGAAACCGAGCGCCAACTTAAGGCGCTTGAAGATGCCAAAAAGGCAGCCAAGCTGCAAGCAATTGTCGATAGTGCTGAGGCCTCAGAAGAGGAAAAAGCAATTGCTCGATTAGAGCTACAAAAGCTCAATTTAGAGCAAATGATCGACGTGAAGGAGCGGGAAAAAGACGTTGCGGTTGATGCCGCCCAAGCCAAAATCGACGCTGCCAAGGCTGATGAAGATGCAGCCCAAGCGACGCTTGCAACGGCCCAAGCAGCCTTGCAAGCGGAACAAGAGCGCATGCAGGCAACCCAAAGCGCATTAGCGGTACAACGGGAAAATAATCAGCTGGTCGCCCAACAAGTCAGCATTTTGGAGCAACTGGCACGCCAACAAGAGCAAGCCACAAAGGCCAGTGGAGGAATGGCAGGCAGCGCCCGTGCAGCAGCGGGCGGGTTACGGGGGCTTGGACAATCCAGCACCGATGTTGGCGCGGCACTTGGCCATCTGGTTGGTCAATCGACCGCTGCGGCTACCACCATTGATACGGGGCTACTCCCAACTCTGACGAATGCAGGGGCAAACATTGCCAGTGCCTTTGGGGCAATTCCTGAGGTTGCAACCTCGTTTCTTGCCGAGCTGGCTCCTTTAGCCAGTGAATTGGGCCAATGGATTCTTGATGCGATCCCCTTAGTGGCAGCGGCATTAGGGAAGGTTTGGCAGATCGTCGTTGGCTTCATTATGGACAATCTGCCCACGTGGATTGCCACCCTAGCACAAATGGCGCTAGCCCTCGTAAGTTGGGTTTTAGATGCCTTGCCTGTATTGATCACGAATCTCGGAAATGTGTTCACAGGCATGATCACCTGGGTCTTGGATTCAGTCCCGAAATGGGCCAGCAACCTGTTGCAATTAGGCAACCAGTTATGGCAATGGGTGGTTGATGCGCTCCCAACGTTGGGTACGCAATTAGGGAATGTGCTGAATGCGCTGATAACGTGGATTGGTGACACCATCACCGCTGTTGGCCCACGGTTGATTGAATTGGCATGGGCCTTTGTCAGTTGGATTGTGACTGACGTGCTGCCTGCGTTACCGGGCAAACTAGCCGAAATTCTGTATGCGCTCGGAACCTTCCTCGGCAATGTCTTAATCGAAATCGTACCCAAACTGGCTGAGCTGGGCCAAGCTTTTCTCAGTTGGATTGGGGATACCGTGCTGCCAACCATTGGCAGCAAACTTGGTGAGATTTGGGATGCGATTAGTACTTGGATTGGGGATACTGCCCAAAAGGCGCTTGATGCTGCGAAGGCTATCGGCCAAAACATCGCTGATGGGATTAGCGGAGCGATTTCAAAAGGCCTGAATGGGTTACGGTCATTTGTGGCCAAAATTATCAACCCGATTATTGATGGCATCAATTTGGTGATCGATGGGATGAACCTCGTAGGTGGGAATGTTGCGCGTATTCCCAAGTTGGCCAAGGGGACATCCTACTGGTCTGGCGATAGCGCGATCGTTTCTGAAGTTGGCCTTGAGTGGGCCAATCTGCCTGGGATTGGGGAAGGCTTATTGATGCCTGGGATCTACGATTTGCCACGTGGCTCACAGGTCTTCAACGCCGATACCACAGCGGCGATGTTCCAACCACAGGCAAGCGGAACCACCATCAATCAATATTTCGACGCGGGCATTACCGCCGAAGGAATCCGGCGCGTAGCGCAGCAGGAAGTCACCAGCGCCCTGACCAAGGTTGGGGTATCGGCATCGATCCGGCAACTTACACGGAGATAATCCTATGGCACACGTGGTTAAATTTGAACGAGGAACCAGCGTGGTCACCACGCTTGATCTCAACCAACAAGGCACCAATGATTGGCTTTTTCGCCTGATGGAAGATTCATGGCAACCTGCAACAGCCGAGCGGCGTTGGTCAACCCTGCAAACGACCCCTTTTCTTGATCTGCAAGAATCGTTTGAAGTGATGATTCAGGGGGAAACCAAACAGGCTGTAATGGATGGCTATCGCCAACTCGTAGTGTGGCTCGATGCGATGCGCGTCTTAACCCGCTATGGCGATACCGATGCCATTAGCCCTGTGCGGTTTGTGGTGCAACTCGATGGCTCCAGCACGGCATGGCGTTCGCTGGTGATCGTTGAAGCCGATGATCCGCCGTGCGTTGAATTTTCGTCAGCATTTCTGACCAACCAAAACCAATTATTGCAACGCAATGTGCGGGTGCAATTTCGCCATCGGATGCTGACCAAAACGGCTGAAACGGCCAATTTTGTGGGCGCAACCTGTGGTGATGTGGTGAATATCAATTTTGGCGCGGCGCTTGATACTTCAGCACCAACCCAAATCAGCGTTGGTAGTTGGAATGGATTAACCGCAACCTATCGGCCAACCAGTGGAGCTTTGATCGTTGCAGAGTCAATCACGACCTTGGAAGCTGATGGGCATACGGGCACCGATTTTAGCGCCGTCGCCGATGCAACCAAGGCTGCAAGTGGGAACATTTTACGGTTTACGCCAACCGCCACAACGAAGCGTTCAACGGGTTTGATCTCAACCACATTATTAAGAAAATTCCTAGTCTTTGCTGAAATACGAAATAATACGGCTGGGAAAGAATATGCGCTCTCACTGAATTTCCTTGGTGGGGGCTTTAGTACCCAAACGCGCACGGCGATCGTGAAACCAACATCGACCAATGTGCAATTGGTTGGGTTAGGTCTTGTTCAATGCCCAACAACCCCAACCCAATGGCAAATCAACCTCCAAGCATCGAGCACGGGAGGAACCATTGATATTGATCGGATTTACTTAGTGGCCTATGGCCCTGAAACCGCCGTTACTGCGTTTGGGGCGGTTAATACATCGGTGAGTGGAACAGCGGAAATCGTGCTTGATCCGCGCTGGCTGACCCATCCTGATGGCACTGAGATGCGCTATCAATCAACGGGTAGCCCATCATCAAAAGTGCCATTTGCCACGCTCGATGCCATTGCCACGCCGTGGACTTCCACCGCTGCGATCGCCGTGTTGTTCTTAGCCTATTCCAATAGTGGTGGGTGGGCATTACATAGTGCGGGCACGCGCTTAACAGGCCTGACGGTTGCGGCATCACGCCAACCATCAGCCATCGTGCCATGGTAGGTGCTGTATGTATACATTAACCTTACGCGATGCCCTGACCAATACCCATATCCTTGATCTGACTGACCAAGCACGCGATGTTGCAATCAGTGATGTTGAATGCACATTTGCGTTGCCGCTCGATTTGGCGGTTGCCGCATGCTTAATCGACGACTACCGTTTGCGCTGGGTAACCGTAAATCAGCATGGAGTGACCCGTATTTATCAATTGCAACGCCCCAGCTTGGCCAGCACAGGCCTGCAATGCGTGGCAGTCAACCTGATTGCTGTGCTGGCAATGGATAGTTACTCGGCCCTGTGGAGCGATAGCAATGTAGGCAATTGGCTGGAAACACCTGAAACAATTGCCAATCGTGCACCCAAGCTCTATATCGCTGATAAAAACAATCGGCTCTTCATCGGACTGACAAAAAACGTGGTATATCGGAATGGCCAAGATGCCTGGGGCTGGAGTTATTTCACCCCGATCACGTCAACCCGCCAACTGTTGGCAATCCAGTGCCGCTATAGCATTGATCTCCCAACAGGCTGGGTGGTGAGTTTTCAACGGGTAACCCGCGCAGGTGGGTATCTCACAACGATTCGCAATATCACCAGCGCGGGAGCCGTGATAAGTGGAGCGTTATGTGATAGCTTTGCTAGCACCGAAGGCCTCGAAGTTGTAATCTACAATGGCAGCGGAGCCAACTATACCCATGCAGGAGAAAATGCCACCAAGTTTGTGACAATTACCAGCATGCGGGTGGTCACAACCACGGCCAATCTGATTAACACTACCGTTGCCGGAGCCATCGGCACAGGCGTGCAGGTGATTACCCCAGCCTCAATGCAAAACATCAGCTTTGGTCAGCAGTTGGTAATCAACACCGGAGCCAGCGATAGCGAAATGGTGAGCGTGAGTGCGACCACTGCTACCACCTTCACGGCAACCTTTGCCAAAACACACCTGGCAGGGGCAACGGTGCGGAGCATGCTGGTACGCGATAGTGAAGTAGTGAGTGATGCGCTAACCCAAGCCGTGACGCTCAACCCAAGTATGGGCTTAAGTGCATCGAACATCTTGATCAGCACCAGCGAACGCGATTACGATGATCTCGTATTCAAGCTGGCACAGCCAATCGATGTGCTCCAAACCTTGGCCAAACCCAGCAGTTTTAGTTTTGGGGTGCAAGAGGATGGGGTCTTGTGGTTTGGCAACCCTGCTAGCCGTGAATGGATGGTACAAGCAGCTGATGTGGTGGTTTGTCGGTTGCTCGATACCGTGGTCAATAGCGTTGCCGTGGTGTATCACGACGCAGCGAATACCGATCAACTCACCACGACGGTTACCGATCCGATCAGTATCGCCCAAAATGGATTTACGAAGCGCTCGATGCTTGAAGCAGCAACCACCAGCCAACGCGAGGCCGAACTAATCCGAGATACAGCCTTGAGCGATGGCAAGGCGCGACCAGTGCAAGCACAAATCGCGATTCAACGCTTGTACGATCGGGCGGGGACGCGCTACCCTGTAGATGTGCTTCAACGCAACGATATGATCACGATTAGCAACCTGCCACCGCTACTGGCATCGCCAGAGTTGCGGAGCTTTACGGTAGGAGAGGTGAAATATCTGCCAGCCACAGATACGGTTGAGGTGGTGTTGGAACTGCCCTTGCCCCAGTTGGATGTATTGCTAGCTCAACTTGCAGTGGGATAAAGAGTGAGCGACGTTCGGCGATTGAATACCCGCTAAAATAATGCCGTGCCTTGTGGGATGTGAGGCACGGTGGCAGTTGGTGGGTTAAATGAAAAAGGCCCTGCTCTACTTGATGAAGTAGAGCAGGGCCTTTTTCATTTAACCCACATTAGATCTAGAGTCGGTAGTAAATCCTCCTTAAGATGTACGCAAAATGCATTGACTATACACATTCTGTGTGTATAATAAGGATAACTGGATAAAAAATAGTAGATATAGGAGGTATCTACAATAGTAAATAAACCTAGCTGAATGGAATGACCAAAAGCTCTTGTAATTGAAATGGAGGTGTAACACAGTGGTGCCGCTATAAATCAGGCCTTTACCACGCCCGATACCAAGCTCGACCACATAATTAATAATATCTATTAGTAAATTCATTGTCGATTTCCTAATTTTCGATTCTCGGTGTCTAGGTACTGATGGCTATGAAACAATAAAGGAGTCTTACGATGATAGATATCTATGATTACGGAGGATAGAAATAAATTATTTCTATTAATACTCAAAATCAACTTTTTGTAAAGGGGGTGATGTAATGGCGGAAACCGCAGCAAAGAAGAAACGATATAACTTGGCGCTTCCGGATGATCTTTATGGGCAACTCCAAGAACTTGCTGATAAAAAGCAAACGACTGTTGTTGCCCTGTTGCGCCAATTTATCAAACTCGGTTTAACCGCGGTTGAGTTGGAAGATAAGCCTGACGGAGAATTAATTTTCCGCCAAAATGGAAAAGATGTGACCGTGAAGCTTTTCCTATAGACCTGTATCGTATTCCTATTTCTAATGAGCTTTTGCCCATAGTGAGCTTGGTAACCTTGCTATTGTGCGAATGGTTGTCCACTTCAGCATGAAAGGTTTATTATTTATGGCACCTAAACAACGTCAAGGCGAGTCGGGTCGGAATGACGAATTGTCATTGGATGAATTAGCCAAGAAAATCTTAGAGGAGGATACTATTGATTTGATTGAAGAGGTCGATATTATTGAAGATATCCCTCTCAATCAACGAAAAAAACAATTTGCCGCTTTTATCATTATAGGTAACCGAATTTACTACAATTTCCGTGGGTCGGTTACGATCAAAAAAGCGCTCGCTATCCTGTCGGGACTCATTACAGGATCTGGTGGTATCGTGTGGTTAGTGAACCATTACATACTCCCGCTCTTGTCCCCCTAATAACACGAAAAGTAATAAGCTTTCGAAAATTCCAAAGATTTTCGAAAGCTTATTACTTTTTTAATTCAGCATACCTTCACATTTTCAAAAACTCTTCAAATAATTCTCCACCACATAGGCGGCAATCACCGCCGCACATTGCGGCACGATAGCATTGCCCAAACAGCGAAGCCGTTTCGCTCGATTGGGAATCTTGGTAGATACCCGTGGAATGCCAGTCTCCCACGTTCCATCACGCCATTGCTGCTGAGTAGTCTCGATCGAGACATACGTTTGAACCCCAGCAGACCAACCACAAGGAAAACCCATCAGTACATCAACCCAGTCAGGATTTAGCTGCCCCACGATTCCCGCACGCAATAAATGCCCAGGAATAGATTCACGGTCGGCTTGTGATGGTGGCAGCGAGGCATTCTTCGCATCTTGGGCTGTTGGTGTGGGATATTGATTAACGATGGTGGCCAATCCATCTCCACTGCTGGAACTTACGCCACGACGGTTGTAATTTCCATGCACAGTTGGGGTCGGAAAACGAACTGCGCTCACCAATGATGGAGAACGGCGATTGCGCTCTGATACACAATCAACTCGTTGGGCATCCGATGCACATGGAGTTGGGAACAGAGCAGCAACCGCCCAACCTAATTTATTAGGTTTTTTCCGTTGATCGGTTGCTTGCCAATAAAGATCATAGGTTCCGAGTGTGGCGTTGGGCGTTGGGAAAAGTTTTGCTACCTGTGAAAGCCGCATGAAGCTTTGACCACCCGCTTTGTTTTGATGGCGGATTGTGCCATTCTTTGTTTCTACAGGATTGCCAGACTGTCTATTGGTGGTGTCGCTTGCGGTTGGGGTAGGCCACAATCCAGAGGCGTTCGCGCTTGTGGAAGGCTCCAACGGCGGCAGCGGATAGAGTTTGCCATTCCGCATCATACCCTGCTTGGGCCAAGTCTCGCAGAATGGCGGCAAAAAATCGTCCGCCATCGGAGCTACGAATCCCGCCAACGTTTTCCGCAAGCACATAGCGTGGTCGAATTTCGCGAATGAGTCGGGCAAACTCTCCCCAAAGATCCCGCTCGTCATCTCCTGCACGTCGGCTGCCAGCCAAGCTGTGGGGCTGGCAGGGAAAGCCGCCAGCCAGAACCTCGCACGACGGAAGATTGTGACGGCCAACGCTCCGGATATCGCGATATTTTGGCACATTTGGCCAGTGGGCTTCGAGAATGCTGGTTGCATAGGGGTCAATCTCCACTTGGGCGACGCACTGCATGCCCATCGTTTCCAGGGCGAGGTCAAAGCCGCCGATACCTGCAAATAAGCTAATAAAGCGCAGCATCAATTGCTCCTAAAACTCAGCCGCGATTCAAATTTGAATCGCGGCTGATCTTCATTTAATTGTGGCAGATAGCGGTTTGTTCACAGCGGTAACTATGATAGAGCAGCAGCATGAAAAGCCTCAATTGCTCCTGCTGATAGTGTTGCTGTATCCGCTGGGTTCGTTTTAAGTAGCGCCGTTTCATCATGCGGATATTGATGGGCTGACGTTTGATCGCTGGCTTGCGCTTGGGCCTGATGATCGGCTTCTGGCGGCTATTGATGACCACTATTGAAGCAACAAGTGCGATCAGCGTGGCGACAACGATTAGTCCTTGCATTTATGCACCCTTCCCTTTCAGTACATCACGCACCCCACCCACAAATTGGCGAATCATTGGCTCGGCGCTCAAGGCAACGAGTGCCGCGAGCAATCCGCTCACAATCGCAAACCACCACTGATCACCAAATACGGTATGCAAGAATTCATGAATGTACCAACCCGTTGCCGTGGCATCGAGTGAGCCAACGATCACGGCACAGGTCAACCGCATGCGATCAACATGCACGAAAAAGTAGGGTACTTGCTGATACCAGCGTAGCTCGTTTGGCACGTTTACCCCGCGCCACAAATGCTGGCCCACGAATGAGATCACCACATGGCCCAAACAACCAATAAAGAACCAATCAAGCACCCCAGCTTGCACCCATATGCCGTGATATTTGAGCCAGAGACCGCCGAGCACGACTGCACTGGCGGTTGCCAAGCCGTTGGTAATCCATAACACCACCCAAATCAACAGCATGCTTGCCTCAGCAATCAAACGACTGCGACTCACAAACTGCCAACGTGTTTTCACCGTCGCGTTTTGGGGTAAACCTCGCGCAACTCGCACGCGGCGACGATATTCCAATGGGCCTAAAGGTGTTCGCGTTGTCATAGTTATGCTTTGCTCCGCTTCCATGCAACATGAAAAATGCAGGCCGCGATGATAATTAGCTTGATTGGGGCTGGCACATAGTGATACAAGCCATAGCCCAAAAGAACGCCAGCGATCATGGCAAAGATTACATACTGCTTTGGCATAGGTTGCTCCTAAACATGAACGAACCGCGTCAACCAAGAACGCGGTTCGCTGTCACCTTTAATTGGTCAGTGTCAACCTTGCGCGGTTGACAGAGATTCACGATAGCGCTTGACATGTCGCCCGATGTGTTGACGACTTGGCTCACCCCCGAGCAGGTCGCTGATCTGTTGGTAGCTCATGCCTTGGGCATTCATGGTTGACCATTCAGCGGCGCGTTTATCAACGGTGGTTGACGGCTCAAGCGTCTGTACGTGATTGGGGTCGTGTTCAATCAAAAGGGTCGTGTCAACCGATTCGAGGGCTGGTTGACTGTCAACGTTGACAGGGTGCGGCGTGATTTGCAGGCCGATCTTGTCATCTTCGAGCTGGCCACGCTCAGCCGAGGCGACCGCGATACAGAGCGGAATGAAGAGCGCGAAGGCAATCGCAATGCACCAGCCAATCCATGACGGAATGGTTGACGGCATATGGGTGACCAGGTAAATCAAGTTCAGCCCAAACGAAATGATCAGGGCGACACCGAGCAGGAGCGCCACTAATTTGCCGCGCTTGAGCTGTCGCCGCTTCGCATAATCGTAATAGCCCGTAATCACCCATGTCGCACCGTCAACCAAGAGTGTCATTAGACCTGCGACAATCTTGCCAATGATGGAGCCATCGCTGAACAAGGCCAGAGCGCCGACCATATGCGCGAAGCTGACGACAATCGTGCCGAGCGACAACCAGAAAAAGCGTTGCTGTTGGCGATCAATGGCTTCAAGCTCTACCAGCTCGGCAGGCTTGCGGGACATTTGCACGGCAATCTTATCGATCTGATAGCTCATGCCACTCCTTTCTGCTTGACCACGGTCAAACGAGTGGCATGTTGCCATGCAGCGACAATCGGTATTTCAATTAATGCCATCGGCTGAGCGGTTGGGTCATGCTGTTCGCCAGTCACTGGGTGGGTTGCTTTATGCGCCTTATAGGCATCAAGTGTGCTGGAGCTATGGGGGCAGACTGGACAATACCAAATAGCGGTTTTTGTTGTCATCGGTTGCTCCTAAAATGAAAAACCACCAGTGCGCTACTGGTGGCTTTGGGTGGTTATATTGCTACGTTTCTGACCAGTGGGGTTCGATATGCAGTCCATATTTGGGGCATGGTGAAGTTACAGGTTGGTGGTTGGCTGCCCACCCGGCTCACCAGCCAGAGTTGTTGCTGAAAAGCGACAACTCTTTTTTTATGCTCAAATTAGGCCTGCATACCAAGAAACATGTGTAAATGGGCGGCATGCTCTTGAACATGGCGCAAATTGTAGAGCAATAACTCACCAAATGGTACTTCGCCCCAAGCAAAGCTACAGTTGCGCAAGGCTTGCTCGGCTGAGAGATTGTTGATCGTGATTTGGCAGGCTTGGCGACAATGGGCTAAATATTCAAGCAACTCAGCGCGAGTATAGGTGCGTGGAAGGCTTTCGTTGGCCTGCATTTCTACCAAATCAAATGGCACTGGGGGCATAAAACCTTCTTCTGCTCCAGTCAGATAGAGATCAAGCCAAAAGAGGGTGTGATAGGCCAGATACCAGAAGCGCGAAAAGCCCGCCGCAACCCATTGATCAGGCTCATCTGGCCATAATTGGTGTTCCCACAGGTGATCGGGGCAAGAGTTAAGCGCCTGTTCAAGGTTGGTAATCGTCGTGTCGAACTGTCGCCAGAGCATCGCTTGGTTAATAATCATTCAACAAAGCTCCCGATTGCTAAAACGCCAGCAGCGACTCGCTAAAAGTGAGCCGCTGAGGCGTGAAACATGAATTATCAAGCGTGATACGACTTGCAGTGAATGCTAGTATGCTTCGGGCAAGGCTTCGCCAGTTTCGAGCAAGGTTTTCAAGTTGCTCAGAATCCACGTCCAGCCACCGCTGTTTAGCCCTTGGTAGGTAGCGGTTTCGCCTTGGAAATCTTCGTGCACAACTGTCACTTTGGTGATGCCACCAGGCATTGCTTCTAGTTCCCACGTTACTTTGGTTGGCGCATCTTCGTTCATCGGTGGCCAGAGCGAGTGGTAGGTATGCACTAAGCGATTGGGGGCATCGACCTCAACCACTTGGCCTTCAACAATCGCTGCTCCATTGCTGCGCTGGTAGTTGAAGGCTGAACCAACCGCTAAATTGGTGTCAACTGTGCAGCCATAATAGTAACGCGTGGTGAACTCTGGCTTGATGATTGCCTCCCAGACCTGTTGCTGTGAGGCTCGGATAATGGTTTGATAGACCAGCTTTGGCTTTGCTGCTGTGGTCATGCTACTTCCTCCTTCAAGCGCCATTTTGAGATCAACTAAGGCCATCGCTCGTGCTGCGGCATATTTGCTGATCCAACGGTCGGAAATGAGCTGAATTGGGACGGGATTAAGATAGTGCAAGCGTTCGCGGCCAACTTTACGGGTGACAATCAGGCTAGCTTCTTCAAGCACTCGTAAATGTTTCATCACCCCAAAACGGGTCATCGGTAGTGCCGCTTCTAACTCCTTGAGCGTGCGGCCATCGCGCTCAAACAGTAGATCAAGCAACTGCCGCCGCGATGGGTCGGCCAAAGCACGAAAGATAAGTTCTTGTTCCATAGCTCTATTATATGTGACTAAATAGTCACATGTCAAGGGTTTTTGAAACATTTGTTTGCAAAAGCTAAATTTGCTACGTGCGATGAGGGAATGATTTGCCGATCGCGCTACAATTGAAGCAATAGCAGGATTGCTTGCTTGATGGAGAATTCAATGGCTAAATTGCACCCTGAGCTAACCCCTGAATTGCAGACATTTATCGCCCAACAACCACTATTTTTTGTGGCGAGTGCTCCCTTGGCAGCCGCTGGCCATGTCAATCTTTCGCCCAAAGGCTTGGATTGCCTGCGTATTCACTCGCCACAACAGGTCGCCTACTTGGATTTAACCGGCAGCGGCAATGAAACCTCAGCCCATATTTTGGAAAATGGCCGGATTACCTTGATGTTTTGTGCTTTTGTGGGAGCACCACGGATCTTGCGTTTGTATGGCCGTGGGCGGGTAATTGTGCCAACGATGGCTGAATGGGAACCCGAGCTAGCGCAGTTTCCGCACTATCCAGGCATTCGCCAAATTGTGTTGGTTGCAGTCGAGCGGGTGCAAACATCGTGTGGTTTTGGTGTGCCCTTGATGGAGTTGGTTGGGCAGCGCGATACTGCCTTACGTTGGGCTGAGGCCAAGGGCGAACAAGGCCTAGCAACGTATCGCGCCGAGAAAAATCTTGCGAGTATTGATGGCTTGCCAACGCACTTGACCGAATATCCAGAACAGGATTTAACTTAGCCAACATAATATAATTTATAATAACGATCTCTAATCCGATCGAATTCGATGAAAAATTCACGATTAATCAATTCCGAGGCTAGCGACGTATTTTCAAATAATAAGTACATCATCGCTTCGGTTTGTTTAGGCATTAAGTAACTATATTTATTTAATATGGCATAAATACTATCTCTGATAGCAATTTGTTGATAATGCAACTATTTTTCTGTAAATTCCCACGGGTTCCTTGGCGAATCGTCGGCTAGGCGTTGTCGTCCATGGTCAGGTAGGTTCGTCCGGTTTCCCACTCCTCGCTGACTTCCATCACGAGCGCACTCACCAACCGAAGACATGCAGCCTCGTTGGGAAATACCCCCACCACCCGCGTTCGGCGGCGCAGTTCCTTGTTCAGCCGTTCCACCCCATTCGTGGTTCGGAGCAATCGCCGATGGGCGGCAGGAAAGCCAAAGACCGTCAAGCCTTCCGGAATCGCCGTTTCCAGCCAGGTGCTCAATTTCGGCGCGGATTGGGCATATTTTTGCACGGTTTTCGCCAGCAGGGTGGTGGCTTCATGCTGATTCAACGCGGTGAAGATCGCGCGAATATCCGCAGCGACCTCCGCACGCATGGCTTGCCGTGGCAGATACGCGCCCGCATTCTGTTGGAGGTGGAATTGGCATCGCTGCCATGGCACACCGCCCAACACCGCTCGCCGTGCCTGCTGAAGTCCCGCATGCGCATCACTCACCACGAGCTGGACACCCGTCATCCCGCGTTCCACCAAGCCCTGCAAGAAGCTGCGCCAGTGGGCTTCCTGCTCACTCAACGCAACCGATACGCCCAAGACCAGGCGTTTGCCATAGGTATCCACGCCCGTGGCGATCAAGACCGCCGCGTCGCGCACCCGGCCATCCTGCCGGACTTTTTCGTAGCGGGCATCCAAATACACATACCGGGTTTCGGGAAGTGGGCGGGTGCGCCACTGCTCCAGCACCCCATCAAGCTGTGCCGCCGCCCGACTGACCTGCATGGAGGTCAATTCGACCCCACAGAGCTGTTCAGTAATGGCCGCAACTTTGCGGGTGGAAACCCCTTGGACGTACATCTCAGCCAAGGCCAAGGTCAGCGCTCGTTCACTGCGAAGGCCGCGCTCCAAGGCGCTGGGATAGAAGCCGCCACCGCGCACTTGGGGAATGGCCAAGTCAAGCTGGCCAACACGGGTGGTCAGGGTTTTGGGTTTGTAGCCATTGGCATAGCCACGGCGCTCGTCCGTCCGTTCATAGCGGCTTGCCCCAAGAAATTGTTGGCGTTCCGCTTCCATCGCGGTGTTGAGCAGCACGCGCAGCAACTCTGGCAGGGCATCCAACCCCTGGCTGGTTAAATGTTCCAACACGGTATCGGATAGGGTACAATGCGATTGGGTGGTCATGGTGGTGCTCCTTGTGTTTGTGGTTATTCCAAGGATACCCCATGGCCATCTGCGGTTAAGCAGGCGCATTGAATTTACAGAACAGATGATACACTATCAATTTGTTGCTCAATATCAGTTGCCGTAATATAGCGTTGAATCTGATGTGCTAGAGGGCTATAAACATACTCTAGTTGATTCTGTAAAAATATTCTTCGCAATTGGTTGATCTCATTTTTACGGGCAACTACAACATCACGCATAATAAAAACTATGAACGTACTAGATAATCCGATTAGTGCAGCTATAATTACGTTATTCATAGCTATTCCTCCAGCTATGCGTTCTAGGTATACTCTAGAACGCATAGCACGATTTACGTTGGGTTTAATCTACGAAGTATAGATTTTCTCATAGCATGCCAAGGGATCAAGATTTACTTCATTGTAAATTAATCCTTGACAAGGAAATAACGTGCTTAACTCTGATGAATTTGGGAGATCATCTTGAAATTCAGCTTCGAAATAATCTTCTAGAGGCACACTTTGAAGCTGAAAATCCGATTCCACCCATCCATAACACTGAACTATAAATCGCTTATCGGCAGGGGTTAGTTGTTCAAGCTCCTCGGGCGAAAATAATAAAACGAAAAGATCCCCTACACATTCCCGAGCGATTCTTTTATTCGATTCCATACGGTAATCTCCTGCTAAAAGGCTAGATTAACTCAATACACACCATCGTGTACTTCTCTGCTATACCGTTGTAGAGAGAAGAAACTGGCAACATGCCGTGGCCACCAGTTCCTTAATCTATACCCGATTATGAGCCATTGCGAAGTTTGGCATAAGCGCGACTTAATTGCTGCCGCACAGTCGATTCTTGAATGCCACATTCAGCAGCAATATCGGCAATCGTGAGACATTGATAATAAAAAGCAATCACGACAAAGCGTTCTTGAGGCGTTAGTTTGGCTTTGGCAAATTGCTCTTCCATTGCCAAACTAGGTTGTTGATTATGAAATGGTTGTTGTTCAGTTACCGTTTCAGGAACATCAAGATCAGGATTGAAGCGGGTAGTATATCCATGGCTCATAAGGAAATTCTTTGCTTCATAGTGCACATGCATGCTCACAAATGTGTGAATTTTTGCAATATCGGGATTGAAGCGACTTCCTCGGTCTAAGGCACGGATAAAGCCATTGTTAATGATATCATCCAAATCTTCTTCTACGATCCATGGATAAAGTTTATGTAGATGCATTTTTAAGGGTGTATGAAAGTGGATTCTGAAACATTCAAGCACCCGTGGGTTTTGCTGTTGGAGCAGGATAACGACATAGCTACACGCATTGGACAAACTCATATAATGCTCCTTGTTGGACACTAACAAACTACGAACTATTCATTGATAACGCCTCCAAATTGCTACAAAACCTAAAATTGGCGGAATGTAAGTACCATGTCAGGCTGGAAGTACCGCCAGATGCTTTACTGCTATACGAACCTCCTTATGCTTGTCAATGCTGCCAATGTAACTGTGAGGATCTTCTGCTTCTTATAGATATATCAGTCCCGATATTGCATGCAAAAAAGCTATTCACATTGCATCTAATTAAAATTAAGAGGATCAAACCTCTGCTTCTGCATTTTGTGTCCATTATTTTGTAATGGACACAAAATGTTTCAATTGCGGCTCCGTTTAATCCCACTAATAAGATTGAATTTTATTACCTGTTCTGTTAGGTTTAGCCTATGCTCATAAATCACATAGCCCCGGGGGGTTAATGACCGAGACAGCCCATCTTCAAGAACAATTGAATATCTATCAGCAACAGTTGAATCGGCTCGATCAGCAGATTGCCAATTTTGGCGGCATGCGTTCGGCTCCACTGCATTTGATCAGTCAACATGAAGCACTGGCCCAACAAATTCGCGAGTTACAGGCTAAATTACCAGCATCTAATCCAAATCCAAGCCAGCAATTGCAACATGTCCAAAGTGTATTAGCAACCTATCAGCAGCAATTACAACGATTGGAGTTGCAAATTGCTCATTTTGGCGGTCGCCAACGTGCCCCGTTAGACGTGATCAGCCAGCATGAAGCCACAACTCGTCAGATCAACGAGCTTGAAGCCACAATTGCCCAACTTGCGACTCCGCAGTAAAAGCCAAGCCCGCAAATCAAACCATGATTTGCGGGCTGTTGGTTTATTTGGGGCTAATCGTCCAATCGCCATCGGCCTGCACATCCCACAAGCATGGGCCTTCGGAGAATTTGACAATCGCTGAGCCAGCAACCGTGCCAATCTCGTTTTGGGCGTAATCCATGCCGCCTTGGCAAGTCACTTGCACGATAAAATTACTATCGCCATTGTGGGTGAAATTGAAGGGAATTGGCCCTTCTTGGTTAGGCATAAACAGGCCACTGACCTGATCGCCAGTGCCACTTAGTCCATCGGCGGCGCTAGCTTCCAAGCCAATTGGCACAATTTCGGCTGTCCACTCGCCATCGGCATCAATTTCTAAAAATGTACTGCTATCGCCATACAACACTCGCGAACCAGCGTAACGCCCAATTTCGTTGACCAAATAGCTTTCATCGCCCTCAGCGTTATAAGCTTTGACAATGAAGTTACGTCGCCCAGTATGGGTCAATTTAATGATGCTGACTGCACTAGGTGGCATAAATGCATCAGTCACGGTTTGGCCCACACCGCTCAGCACAACTGGCTCAGGAATTGGCGTGGCGGTCGCGGTTGGCCGTGGCGTGCGAGTTGGCTTGGGCTTAGCGGTCGGGCGTGGTGTGTTAGTTGGCCGTGGCGTGCGCGTCGGTTTGGCCGTTGGCTCATCGGTTGGCTCAGTCTGGGCTACTTGAGCCACACTCGCCGCCGATTCGATTTGTTGCCCAGTTGTTTGACCACAAGCCAGCAATAGCAAACTGATCAGCATAAAACCAAGAAAACGTTGCATCGATGAACTCCTTCAATACTTCAACTGATTGTTGGAGTTACTTTAGCAACACTCTAGGGCACAAATGTGGATTTAATCGTTACGATAGATATGCTCGTAATGCCATTTGAGTGCAATCGGATCAGGATATAAGTGCACTTGATTTGGCAATTGGATTGATTGGCGGGCGAATGCGAGCAGCGCTTGGTTAGCAGGTGGTTGATCATCGACAAGCGGTGAAATTTGCACTTTGTAGATTGGCGTGATCGTCAATAAGCCTTGATCGAATACCCAATGATGCAATCCACACAACGCAATCCCATTGCGCGGATCATCGTTATAACTCCGGCTCCACGGAATGATATGAGCCGCCTCGGCTGCACTCCGCCCCTCAGGAGTAATAATTCGGATGCCACAAATGGCACAGCAATAATCATAACTAGGCACGACAATTTGGCGAAATGCGCTAGAACGTACTTCAACTTGGTATGGCGCATCAGTTGCGGGAATTTCGCGAAACGTGCGCTGGCTTTGCTGAATTAACAGTTTGCCATAGTCGAAAATCTCAGTATTGATTTGAGCAATCATGCCGAGGGCTGGCCATAATTCCGGCGTAAAATACTGTTGAATCAAGCTTTGGCGAAGTTGTTCGCGGGCAAATGGCTGTTGCAACAACTCAAATAATGCTTGATCAAGCGTTGCCCCAAGCACAAGTTGATTTAATTGGCCGATTGTTTTGATATTTTGTGCATCTGCCAATCGTTGCTGCATGCCTGGTTGTGCTTGCAAATGCCAAAATCCCTCGCTTTTGAGATAGAAAAATGGCTGAATCGGATTGGCAAACTTCGTCGAATCAAAAATAATCCGCCAATATCGGTCAAAGGTTTCAAGCAAAAGCTCCGAATACTCGATAAAATTATGAGTGAGTGTGCCAACTGCAATCAAGTCGCTGACCGCAAGGAGCATCAATGGTTTATAGGGTGCTCGAAAGTGAGTGCTTTCAGGCCAAGTTTGCGATGGCGATAGCTTAAGTTTTTCGAAGGCCCGCTGATATTGTACAAGCATACATACTCCCAAAGCTCTAAAATCTCTATTTGAGGAATTACTATGCAGATTGAAGTGCAGATTGTCAATGCTTTTATTGATGGCGACATTGGTGGTAATCCAGCTGGGGTGGTGTTGCAGGCTGATGGATTGAGTGGTGAGCAGAAATTGGCCGTGGCCCAGCAGGTTGGTTTATCTGAAACCGCTTTTGTGAGCAAATCGGATGTGGCGACGATTAAGCTAGAATTTTTTACCCCAACCCGCCAAATTGCCCATTGCGGCCATGCCACGATTGCCACATTTAGTTTATTACGTCAACTCAACCGCGTGCCAACTGGTCAGCTGGCCAAAGAAACGATCGATGGTCTGCGCGAGATTATTGTAGCGGATGATCAGGCATTTATGCAGCAGCTGGCCCCGCGCTATCAAGCATTTGCGCTCACTGAGCCAATTGCACAACAGGCTTTGCAGTCGCTCAACATCACCAGCGGCGATTTACTGAATGGCACTGTGCCAACCTTGGTCAATACTGGCAATAGCTTTTTGATTATTGGGCTGGCGAGTGAGCAAACGCTGGTGGAATTGCAAGCCGATTTTGCCCAGATTCAGCAAATCAGTGAGCAACTCGATTTGATTGGCTACTATGTCTTTACGCCTGCTACCAAGCAAACTGGGCGCTCGGCTGGCACGCGCATGTTCGCGCCACGCTATGGCATTCGTGAGGAAGCAGGCACAGGCATGGCGGCTGGCCCATTGGCTTGTTATTTGCACGATCAACTGGGTTTGCAGCAAACCAGCTTGTTAATCGAGCAAGGTTGGCTGATGCAACCAGCCTCGCCCAGTGTCATCGAGGTGCAACTCAAGGTGGTTGATGGGGCAATTCAGAGCTTGTTGGCTGGTGGTCGGGCTAAAGTGATGCAAACCTTGCAGGTTGAGGTATAGAATGGCGCAAACATTGACCATTCAAAATTTGCTTCAAGCAATTGCCCACTACACTGTGCAAGTTGATCCTGACTTATTAACTGACTTACAGCCAGGTTATAGTGCGGAGCAGATTGCAGAAATCATTCCATTTAGGTTACCAGCAGAGATTCTCGAACTCTATGCGTGGCATAACGGAACTGATATTATTTCCCATAAAAATTTATTTTATTATCATCATTTTCTTTCAGTCGAAGATGCCTATCAAATCTATCAAGATCTGATGCAAACAAATCGGGAAATTGAATTTGAAGCCTATGAACCATTTCTATTTCCATTATTTGATTTTGAAGGTGAATATTATATGGTTCAAATGGATGAAAATCGCGATGACTATGGATCAATCTGGTTCTGTTTTCACAGTTCTGGACAAGTCTATGATTCATTAAGCACAATGTTGGCTGCAATCGAAGAATGTTATGCAGTAGGAGCTTATTTTATTCAAGAAGATGAATATATTCCTGATCAGCCTAAGGTTGCAGCAATTAAAGCCAAATGGAATCGTTGTCGCTGGAATTCTGATGGCACAACATTAAGCTATCGCACATAACTATGACCAATACCTATTGAATTATAGGATTATTCCAAAGATAACGGACTGGCTTGTTGATTTTTACAATATAGCCAGCCTCAATCGCCCGTTTGAGCCATTCGCTAACCTGTTGCTTGGTTAGTTGCAGGCTTTGCATTATTTGTTCAATGGTTAATGGAGTTTTGGCTGTTTGCTCAAGGTAATTGAGAAATAGCTGATAGAAATTAATTGTTCCTGGTTGATCGATGGTTGCTGGTTTGACTGCAACAGGCGCTGGGTTGGGTTCAGTAGGCAGTAAATCAAATAAACTTAGCGGAGCTGCTTCAAGCATCACAGGTTGATTGATCAGTTGGCGCAAATCGGCGATTGGCTCGACTAAGGCTTGCGCACCTTGTTTGAGCAAGGCGGCATTGCCACTGCTGGCGGCAGAATTTGGCTTGACCCAGAGCGGAACCCATTGAGCTTTGAGGTTTTCGAGTGCGCCATGCCAAGTGCCACCTTTATTTGGGGTGCTATTGACCACAATTGCCGCATCGGCCAAACAATAGATATATTTGTTACGCCCCATCGCATTGCCCACATCAAAGCCAGCCTCAGGATTAAACGGTGAGACCAAAACCAGTTGGTGCTGTTGCAATGCTTGGCGATAGGTTGCGGCTAATGCTGTTTTCAACAAACTATCGGCTAAAATGCCAACCACTTGACCATTTGCGGCCAATCCAGCCTGCATCACCGCTTGATCAACCCCGCGTGCACCCCCAGAAACGACAACTGCGCCGTGGTTAGCGAGCGTTGTTCCAAGCTCGGCAGTCCATTCAAGCTCGGCAGGAGTGCTATGCCGCGAACCAATCACGGCAATGCCCCCAGCATTTAAGAGTTCAGCATTGCCACAGCCAAATAGCGCTGGTGGCGCGAGCTGCTTGAGCCGTTGTTTTAACTGTTGAGGATAGCGCGGATCTGAGCGAATGATTACCCAAATTCCCGCTCGTTGCCATTTCTCTAGGGCAAAACCGAGGGCTGCCGCACGATCCAACAGCCGTTGAATTCGCTCAAGGCTGATGTTTGGATCGCTCCATTCGCTCAAGAGCTGTGGTAATTGATGGCTTAAGAGCTGTTCTGGCTGGAGTTGTTGGCTGCGTAACCACGCTGCAAAGCGGCCCCACTCGCTGGTGGTTAATGGCTTAACCTCGGTTTGCTTGCCTAAATGGGTTGTTAGCAACAGAATTGCATGGGTTTGGGCATTGATATTCATTCTTCGTCATCACTTGCTGTCGAGGCTAAGGCACAGGGATAAACCGCTGTGGCTCCAGCTTCTTTTAATAATTTGGCAACGATGGTTAACGTCCAGCGTGAATCAACAATATCATCAATTAATAACACTGGCTCAGCCTTCGATTCTACAATCTTGAAGGCATTAAGCACATTCATTTGTTGATGAAAAGCATTATGCTGGGATTTCTGCGGCTCATTATTATGGATTTTGACAACCGCTGCAAGCCATGGTAAGCCCAGTTGTTGGGCTACTCGTTGGGCAAAATCTTCAACTAAACGGGGATTTCTGGTCGAAGGGATGGAAGTAACCCATGTTGGAAATGGTTGTGGTTGCCAGCGCTGTTGAATCATTTCCACGAGAGCATCGACTAAATCATCGCGAAACCGCCCCTGCTTTTTATCGTGGCTAACCATTGCGCCCCAACCAGCATGACCCCAGCGAGCTAAAACCCGACCTGGTTCTGCTCGCAAATGTTCGGGGAGACTAGCCAGTTGGCGGTAAATACTTGGAATATTGGGAGCAGCAATTTTTCTTGGTTCTAATATTTGTTCCGAGTGCTTGAGAAATCGCGCTGCTTGGTTGATTAAATTGGGTGCTGGCTCATTGCTCAATAATCGGCCACGACAATTGGCACAGCGCCCACAATCATTACTTTGCGCGTCATCAAGGGCTTCAGCTAAATGGCGCATCAAGCATTTTGGCGTATCAACATAAGTTTGAATTGCTTGCCATTCTTGGATGCGCCGCTGATTCAGGCGCTCGATTTTGGCCTGATCAAGCTGATAGTTGCTGGCGTTGATGGTTGGATGCCATTTTTTTTGATTGTAGATGACTGGTGGATTGGCTTCCACCGACAAAAATTTTAGGGCATGCTCCAGTTTGCCTCGACGCACATTAATTTTTTGCAGAATCTGATTCAGTTTTGCCCCATCATGCTGATTGATCTCGTGCAAAACTGCTGCAATTGTGGCTTGGCTCGGAAAAGCTTCACGCCGAAAATACTCATGAATTGCTGCATCTTCTTCGCCAGCCAACAAAATGCCATAGGCTTGTTCAATGGCGCGGCCAGCCCGCCCAACCTGCTGATAGTAGGCAATAATCGAGCTGGGCGCTTGATAATGAATCACGAATCCCAAATCTGGCTTATCGTAGCCCATTCCCAAGGCACTGGTTGCCACCAAAACTTTGATTTGATTGTGGGCTAAACGTTTTTCAAAACTGGCGCGAGTCTCCGCATCCAAACCCGCATGATAAGCACAAGCACTAATATCCTGCCGGTTAAGCCACGTAGTCACGTATTCTGTATCGGCCTGAGTTAGGGTATAGATAATGCCTGTGCCTGGTAATTGAGGCAAATAGTGCGCCAACCATGCCAAACGGCTCGCAGCATCAGGCAAGCGAATTGTTTGCAAACTCAGGCTTTCACGCATTAAAGGGCCACGTTCAACCGCAAAATTCCCCAAATGTTGGCAAATATCATCAATCACGCGCTGGTTGGCAGTAGCAGTTGTGGCTAACATCGGCAAATTTTTTGGCATTCCTTGGAGTGTTTGAACGATTCGGCGATAGTCGGGGCGAAAATCATGGCCCCAATCGGAAATACAATGAGCCTCATCAATCACCAACAAGCCAATTTGCTGGCTGATTGGCGATAACACCTCTTCCATAAAGGCTTCATTGGCAAAGCGCTCAGGGGCAATCAACAATACATCAACTTGATTTTGGCGCACACTGCTCTTTATGCGGTCCCAATCTTCGGGATTGCTTGAATTAATACTGACGGCAGTTAAGCCAAAGCGTTGGGCGGCTTCGATTTGATTGTGAATTAATGCTAACAAGGGTGAAATAATCAGGGTCATTTTGCCACGTTGCTGGCGGATATGTTGGGCTGCGATAAAATAAACCCAACTTTTACCCCAGCCTGTGCGCTGAACCACCAGCAGTTGTTGATTGTCATTAATCAGCCGATCGATCGCCGACCATTGCCCATCACGAAAGTTGGCATGAGGGTTATTTAATGATTGCCGTAGTTGCTCAAGCGCTACCTCGTAGCTTAACTCCGCAGTAATTTGCATTAATAGCACTCCAATCTCAAGTAATAACAAATCGTTGCAGCGAGATTAGTATACAAGAGATTGCAGCATCTAGTTAATGCTATGTGCTTAGAACTTCGCTGTTTGCATCAGGCTAATAATTTCGTCGATGGTTTGGCTTGCACCGGTTTGTTTGAGGCTTGCCAAGCGTTCGTTACCAAGCATCGTGCTTAATTCTGTTTCGAGCATTGTTTGTTGACGCTCATCGTACCAAAGTGGGGTTAATTGCAGTTCGCTGAACAAGGCGCTAGCATAGCCCCATGCCAGCGCCGCTGCTTCAGCCAAGCCAGCCTTGAGCAAGATTTCGCTAGCGGTTTTGGCTCCAACCAACATGCCAATTTTGGCTTGGGCATTTTTGCGTAAAATCAACGCTTCAACCAAGCAATCCCGCGCTCGCTCAAAACGACCTTGGCCGCCCAAACAAGCAGCTAAATTGGTCAGAAAATAGCCCAAGCCATTGTAATCGCGATTATCACGACAAAGCGCTAAGCCCTCTTCTAGCAAGGGTTCGGCCTCGGCATAACGATATTCGAGAATTTCAATCAAGGCCAAGTTGCTCAGTGGCATGGTCAAATTAAAGGGATTATTGGCTGGGCGGAATAAGGCTAAAACTTCAGCATAAATTTGACGTGCTGCCGCCAAGTTGCCACGATCAATCTCAACCAAACCCAAATTGTTGAGCGTAATCCCCAGCATCGTCTGATCATCGAGGGTGCGATAGATTGCCAAGGCTTGCGCGAAATAGTCGCTGGCTGGTTGATGCAAGCCTTGTTCATAGAGCACTAAGCCCATCGTATTGAGTAGCCGCGCAGTTTCGGCTTGGTTGGTTGATTCAATCGCTAAGGCTGCCTCAAGGTATTGTTTGGCTTCTTGATAGCAGCTTTGCGACCAAGCCATGCCTGCGGCTGCACCCAACGCTGGCCGCACAATTATGGGGTCGGCCTTGGCTTGGTGTTCTAACGCGGCGGTGATCCAGCGGCGACCTTCGGTGAGATAGCCTTGACGTACCCAAAACATCACCAAATTGCTGCTTAATTGCAAGGCCAAATTGGCTTCGTTATGACTCAAAGCCCATTGAATCGCTGAACGAATATTGTGAATTTCGCTGAGCAGTCGATTTGTCCAGTATTCATGCTTGGGGCCGCCCAACTCAGCTTTGGCAGTTATGCTCAAATCACGGTAATACTGGGCATGATACAGATCAATTTGATGGGCTTCTTTGCGTTTGCGCAAACGCTGGTGAGCATATTCACGCACAGCATCGAGCATAATGTAGCGTGATTGCTGACCAGGCATGGTTTCTTCCAAGAGCAAATGTTTTTGCTTCAAACTGGTAATACCTGGATCAACAGCGGTCGCGAATTCGCCAACTGTTTGATAGAGCGCCATCACTGCATCGTTGGAGCAACCGCCAATAAACGCGCCCAAGCGGCTAAATAAGGTTTGTTGCGGCGCTGACAAACGGCTAAAGCACCAATCGAGCACAGGGTAGAGCACATGATGGCGGGCAGGTTTGGCAATTGTTGTGCCTCGGCCAAGTGCCAAATAATTGCGCACGAGCAACAGCAAATCGGTCGGCGAGAGCGCCGAACTATGGGCAGCAATTAATTCAATCGCCAAGGGCAAGCCATGCAACAACCGACAAATTTCGACCACAGCCTTGGCTTGGGTGTCGGTCAACACAAAGCGCGGCTGAATCGCCTGCATGCGATCAACAAACAAGGCAATCGCTGAATATTCTAATAATTGATTGGCTGGCAGATTGGACTGCTCGGGCACTTCGAGCGGTGGCACACTAAACTCATATTCATCAGCCAAGCCCAACGCAACTTGGCTCGTCACCATAAATTGAGCCTGATCGGTGCGTTCGATCAGCAATTTAAGCTCATCAGCAGCCCGTTTGACCTGCTCGAAATTATCGAGGATCAACAATACTCGCTTGCCGCGCAGAAAATTTACCACGCTATCGAGCAACGATTGATTGGCTGTTTCATGCACGCCCAAGGTATGGGCGATGGTTGGCAGCACAAAGACCGCATCATCAACTGGCGCTAAATTGATAAAATAGCAACCATCAGTAAAACTATCGCGGATAGTTTCGGTTGCTTCAAGCCCCAGCCGGGTTTTGCCAGTGCCACTCGCGCCGATCAAGCTCACAAGCCGATGCGCTTGCTCTTGAAATAGAGCAACTAAGGCGGAAACCACACGGTTGCGGCCAATTAAGCGGGTCGAATACTGGGGAAGATGATGCATGGCGAACTCCAGTATGCTAATGTGGGGTATCGGGCAGGCTGTAGTCAGCGTTGATGCGTCGTTGGGCTGATGATTGATGGCAAGCTCGGGTGTTTAATTATACCGCGAGAATTGCCAAAATTCATGGCGAATTTTCGGTGCTACCTAGTTACTGAATTGAAATGGGAGCAAAATGGGATCAGATGCAGAGGTTTATCTGTTTGATTATCAAACTTATTACTAAAAACATCGGGCGGGTGCTATCAGTCGATTGCACCCGCCCGTGTTTGCTGTGTGGAGAGGTCTGGCATAAGGGAAACCGTGCAGCCTGCAAAAAAGATACGGCTCTTGATCCAGATTCTCGAAAGATCCCCCCAAGGGGTGATAAAATAGATCTAACCTGCTGGGTTTAAGGGCGTGCCCCCAACGTTACCTCGATCGTTTGCTCTTCATCCCCCCGAATGATCGTCAAAGTGACCTTATCGCCAACCCGCGAATCGTTGATATGGGCAATCAGATCGTCGCTTGAACGAATGCTTTCGCCGTTGAAGGCCGTCACAATGTCGCTATCAATAATTAATGCAGAACCTTCAACTTGAATGCTTTTTGTACCCAAGCGAATTCCAGCTTGATCGGCGGGGCCATCGACGACTACATTGGTGACCAACGCGCCTTGGCTGACTGGTAATTTCAATTCTTGCGCCAATTGGGCGCTGATCGTCAACATGCTCACGCCAAGGTAAGCCGAATCGTGCTTGCCAGTTTTAATCAGATCATCAACAATAATTTTGACTGTGTTAGCAGGCACGGCATAGCCAACTCCAGCAAAGGCTGGCGCAGCGGTTGGATCACTCACCCGAATCGCGGTGTTGATCCCAATCACTTCGCCTTTACTGTTAAGCAATGGCCCACCGCTATTGCCTGGATTGATCGCCGCATCGGTCTGAATAATTCGGCTGATGCGGAATTGACCACCATTAGCAAGGGTACGACCTGGCAACGAACGCCCTTCGACCGCGCTCACAATCCCCAAAGTCATGGTATTTTGCAAGCCAAACGGATTGCCAATTGCAATCGTATCTTGACCAACTTGGACTTCGCGTGAGTTGCCAAACACCATCGGCGCAATCTCGCTCACGGTCGCGGCATCAACCTTAATCACCGCAATATCGTTATCTTCGTCGGCTCCGCGCAGAGTAGCTGGCACTTGTCGGCCATCAGCAAAGGTGACGAAAATGCGGGTTGCGCCTTCGATTACATGGTTGTTGGTAGCAATATGGCCTTGATCGTCAACCAAAAAGCCCGAGCCAAGTGCCTCGCCAGTTAGATCGTCGCTGCCCTCACCGACAACTTCGGTATCGATGCTGACAACTGCTGGGCCAACCCGCTTATACAAATCGATCCGCGCTTGTTCGTCGCTCAAATCATTGCTTGGGGCTTCGCTCAAGGCACTAACCGGAACTGGCGTTGCTTCAACTGAAAGACTCGAATCACTATTTGAGCTTTCTCCATCTGGAGCAAAGATCCAAATCAACAGGCTTGCCACAATACAAAGGCCTAGTGGAATAAGAAATGCTGGAATCAAAATACGCATGCTGCGTTGCTTCATGCAAACCATCCTTTCTGCATAATCACCCGAAGTTGGTGTAGGCTGCATGCTATAATTTTATCGCAAAATCTATTTGTGGGGGTTGGGGATCAGGGGTCAGGGATCGGGAATATGCTGATGTTAACCAGCCCCCATTCCCCAGCGACCAGTCCCCAAAAGACTATGGCACAATCAAACAGCAATCAAACTCAATTAACTCCGCGCCAAGAACGGCGCTTGGCGCGGGTTGCCCGTCGTCAAGCCCGCCCGTGGTGGCTCAAAGCACTCATCCTGCTGGTTGAACTGCTGCTCATTGGCGTATTTTGTGTACTTGCGGCAGGCTTGGGCGGTTATTGGTATTTTAGCCGTAATTTGCCCTCAATTGATAATTTGGGCACCCATCGCGCCTTTGAAACCACCAAATTATATGCCCGCGATGGCACAACCTTGCTCTATGAAATTTTCGATCCCAATGCTGGTCAACGCACGGTCGTGCCATTCAGCGCCTTCTCCGAATATTTGAAACAGGCCACCATTGCGGTCGAAGATAGTAATTTTTATACCAATCCTGGGGTTAATTTGCCTTCGATTGCCCGCGCTGCGCTAGCCAATTTGACCGATCAAGAATCTGGTCAAGGTGGAGCATCAACCATTACTCAGCAATTGGTGCGCAATGTGTTGCTTTCGCCCGATGAACGCAGCCAGCAAACCCCGCAACGTAAAATTCGCGAAGCAATTTTGGCCTATCAAATTAGCCAACGCTATTCCAAAGATCAAATTTTGGCCTTGTATTTGAATGAAATTCCTTATGGCAATAATGCCTATGGCGCTGAGGCCGCTGCCCAAGCCTATTTTGGGGTTAGCGTGAGCGATTTGAGCTTGGCTCAATCAGCGATGTTGGCAGGCTTGCCGCAATCGCCGTCGCAACTTGACCCGTTAGTTAATGCCGATGCAGCAAAAAAACGCCAAGAGATCGTGTTGGCGGCAATGGTGCGCAATGGGGTGATTACGCCGCAACAAGCCGAGCAAGCTTTTGCCGAGGTGTTGTATGTCAAGCCAGCTCAAGTTAATTTAACCGCGCCGCATTTTGTGTTTTATGTGCGCGAATTGCTTGAAGCTCGTTACGGCCCCGAATTGCTCTATCGTGGCGGCTTGCGGGTCACCACGACGCTTGATCCACATTGGCAAGCGGTTGCCCAACAAGAAGTGCAACAACGCATTAGCGAAATCGCTGCCCAAAACGCGACCAATGGCTCGGTTGTGATGCTTGATCGCAAAACTAACCAAGTGTTGGCACTCGTTGGCTCAGCCGATTACAACAATACGGCGATTGATGGTCAAGTTAATGTGGCGTTGGCCGAACGGCAACCTGGTTCAGCACTCAAACCGTTTGTTTATGCGGCAGCCATGCTCCGCGATTGGACTGCCGCCAGCGTGCTATGGGATGTGCCAACCGAATATCGTTTTGCAGGCGGCGAAGTTTATGCGCCCAAAAATTATGATCGCAGCTTCCACGGCCCAGTTTCAATTCGCGTCGCATTGGCCAATTCATTCAATGTGCCAGCAGTCAAAACCCTCGATCATGTCGGCATTGATGAGTTTTTGCGTTTGATGCAGCGGGTTGGCATCAGCACCTTGGATGATCGCCCACGCTATGGTCTTTCGTTGGCACTGGGCGGTGGCGAGGTCAAGCTGCTTGAATTGACCACGGCCTACAGTGTTTTTGCCAACGAGGGTAATTATCGCCCAGCCTCAACCATTTTGAAGGTGGTGAATACTCGTGGCGAGGTGCTTGAGGCTTGGAGCGAACCACCAGAGCAAGCAGTGCTCGGCCCCGATGGCAATGGGCTTGCCTTTATTATTTCGAGCATGCTCAGCGATAACAAAGCCCGCGAATGGATGTTTGGGCCAGATAATGCCATGGAATTGCCCAACGATCGGCCTGCGGCGGTCAAAACTGGCACAACCGACGACGACCGCGATAGTTGGACGGTTGGCTATACGCCGAGCGTGGTGATTGGCGCATGGGTCGGCAACAGCGATAATAGCCCGATGCAAGCAGTACCAGGCTCGTTTGGTGCGGCGGTGATTTGGAATCGGCTGATGACCAAATATCACGAAGGCTTGCCGATAGAGCAATTTACCCCGCCTTCAAATGTTTCCGAGCATGAAGTTTGTATTCCAACTGGCACCAAGCCATCAGCCGCCTGCCCCAACATTCGCACTGAATATTTTGTCAATGGCACGGAGCCTGTCGAAACCGAAAACGTCTATCGCACCGTGCGCATTGGGCCAAGTGGCGATTGTGTAGCGCTGCCCAATCAGCCAGGTGAAGATCGAGTTTTTGCAATCTATCCCGATGAGGCAGGTAATTGGGGCGAAACTGGCGGCTTAGGTACTCCGCCAACCAAGCCTTGCCCGTTGGTAAATTCGAGCAGTGCTGGTGGCGCAAATGTGGCAATTGCTTTGATCGAGCCAAGTGATGGCGCGGCGTTGGCCTCGCCCATTCGAATTCGCGGCAGCGCGGCTGGCGATTACAGCGTAGCCTGGGGCACTGGCACTAATCCCAGCAGTTGGACGACAATTATCGAAGGCTTTGGCGGAATTTCCAATGGTTTGTTGGCAATGTGGAACGCCGATGGCTTGCCTGAGGGAGCCTATAGCCTGCGTTTGTTGGTCAAGCAAAGCAACGGAATGAATGAACAACGGGTAACAATCTATCTTGATCGAACTGCGCCAACGATTTCAATTAATGTACCAGCCTCGGCCTTACGCGGCCAACCACTGCAATTCCAAGTCACTGCCCAAGATGATCGGCAGCTAGCTAAAGTTGAGTGGACGGTTAATGGCGAGGTGTTTATGCGCGATCAAGCACCGTATAGCCTTGATTTCAGCCCAACCCAAGCTGGAAATTATCGGGTTGTGGCCACGGCAATTGATCAAGCAGGCAATCGCGCAACCAGCAGTGTTAGCGTGCTGAGCGTCAAATAATCAGAATATTGCAATAACAAAAACGAGGATGAATGGTTTGGATTCATCCTCGTTTTTATACTGATTAAACCAACCAACGAGCGGCAGTTGTTGCCAATTCGGCCAGCGGTTTGCGTTGAATCGTGCAATCGGGCAATGATTCGAGGAATTGCCGCCCATAATTTTTGCTAAGCAAGCGCCGATCAAGCACCACCACAATCCCGCGATCATCCTTGGAGCGAATTAGGCGACCAAAGCCTTGCTTGAAGCGCAAAATTGCCTGAGGCACTGAATATTCAGCAAAAGCATCATCAAAGCCCTCAGATCGTGCCGAAAAGACTGGATCATTTGGCACGCTAAAGGGCAATTTGGTAATCACCAGCACACTCAAAGCATCGCCAACCACATCAACGCCTTCCCAAAACGAGGCAGTGCCCAACAAAACCGTGCGTGGGTCAGATTTGAAGCGCTGGATCAGCGAACGGCGTGAGCCATCCATGCCTTGGGCTAAGGTTGAAATATCGGCTTGCTCAAGGCTTTCGCTAATACCATGATAGGTTTGTTTGAGCGAGGCATTGGCGGTAAACAGCGCCAAGGTGCGCCCGCCAGTCGCTTTGCATAAATTGATCAGGGCATCTTCCATGGCCCGTTGATAATTGCGCTCGTTGGGTTCGGGCATATCGGTTGGCAAGTAGATCAAGGTTGATTTGCTGTAATCGAAGGGCGAATCGAGTTGCATCGTTGTGGCTTCATCCAAACCCAAGCGTTGTTTGGGGTAGTCGAAGCTGTTGCTGACCGAAAGCGTTGCCGACACCAAGATGCTAGCGCGTTTTTTCAGCCATAAATCTTCTGTAAGCAATGGCCCAACGTGAATTGGCGCTGCCTGCACCAACAATTCGCGGCGGCGTTGATCGGCAGTCAGCCATGCGACGGTTTCTTCATTGCCATAAATCACCAAATCAAATTGGCGTTGCAATTCAGTGCAAGCATTGACCATGCCCTTGACCCGCATCACCAAATCGTCGTAGCCATTGATATCGCGGCCTTCGAGATTATCCAAAATTGCTTGGAGCTTGCCAAAACCATCGCCTAACTTGCGCAAATTGATGCTCAAATTTTCCCATGTTTGCTCAACTTGGGTCCATTCGGTGTGGCGGCGCACTTTGCTGGTAATCCGCAGCTGGGGATCGTATTGGGTCACGCTGCGATCTTTGGCCATAATATCGTTGAAAATACTGAACAATTGCTGAGCTGCTTCGCGGGCTTTATCAACATTTGGCCGTAAATCGGCGCTGAGATCTTCGAGTTTGCGCTGCTCTTTATGATCAACAGTGCTCAAACGAAAAATTTGGGTCCATTCGTTAAGCACGCCACCCGCCAAACGCACGCCGCCAGCGCTATGCATATCGTTGAGCAAACCAGTTAGGCTATGCTGTGAAATCGTAAAACCCAACTGATCAGTCGCCACATCTTCGAGATTATGCGCTTCGTCGATAATCAAATGATCGTAGCGTGGCAAAATCCCAGGCGATTTGACATCCGACATTAGCAAAGCATGGTTCGCCACCACGATATGGGCATTTTCAGCCTCAGCACGGGCTTTGAAGAAGAAACATTCATTATAGAGCGAGCAGCGTTGGCGCAAACATTGGTCAGGATCAACATTAACATTGTTCCAAACTTGTTGCTCGCCTTGAATCAACATCAATTCGGCGCGATCGCCGCTGTTGGTCGAGGGCAGCCAAAGTTGAAGTTTCAACAACCCACGGGTCTGATCTTCGTTGTGGTCGGGGTGGGCACGAAAGGATTCATAGCGCTTCAAACATAGGTAATTACTGCGGCCTTTGAGTTGCACCGCCCGCAAGGCAGGCCATTGGTCGGGTTGCTCGGCCAACAACGCTTGCACTGTGGGAATATCTTTGGAGCAAAGCTGATCTTGGAGATTGATCGTGTTGGTTGAGATGACCACTCGTTCGCCGCGCTGGCGTGCCCATTGAGCAGCGGGCACAAGGTAAGCCAAGCTTTTGCCAGTGCCGGTTGGTGCTTCGATCATCAAGGTATCGCCTTGATTGAGCGCTTCGGCGATCGCCTCGGTCATTTCAATTTGGGGCTGGCGTGGCTCGTAGCCTGGGAACATGCGGCTAAACCCACCATCTGCACCAAACATCGCGCCAATGGCTTGGGCATCGAGTTCTTGCTGATTGCCCGTTGGTTCGAGAGCTACGGGGCGCACCAGCGGCTTTGGTTGAAATTCGATCGGCGCTTGCCAAAGCGTTTGCACGCGGCGTTTAGCAATTTCACCAAATAGTTTGGCTAGCGGCCACTGTAATTTTTGGGTGGTTTGAGCGATGCTATGTAATTCGGCAGCCGATAATTCGGCTAATTTATCGAGCAATGCACTAAACACCAAGCGACTAGCTTCAGCATCGGCCAAGGCGCGGTGCGCATCAGGGTGTTGAATTTGCAAGTGTTCGGCAATGGTTGAAAGCGAATAATTGGGCAATTGGGGAATTAACAAGGTTGCCAAATCAAAAGTATCGTAATGCGGCTGGGTAACTTTTAGCCCTTGTTGTTGCAAAAAGCGCAAATCGTTATCGACTGAATGGCCAATAATTGGATAGCTTTTGAGAAATTTGGCTAATTGTCCACCAATACTATTAAATGTGGGAGCCGTGGTCAATTCATGGGCATCGATACCAGTTAAACGGGCGATTTTAATCGGCAGCACCTGTTTGGGTTTGACCAAGGTTTGGTAGGTTTCGAGAACTTCGTTGCCTCGAAATTTAACTGCTCCGACTTCAATAATCTCATCGCGCCCTGGTTCTAAGCCAGTTGTTTCCAAATCCAAGGCGATATATATCGGTTCCACAGATGCTCCTCGCTAGCAAGCTCGATGTCGCTCAAATGTTTTGCCATTATACCTGTTCTAAGCGGCAAAACAAGTTGATTCGGCCACAATTAACTCCATAGCGATCAGCAGCGTGCCGCCGCGACTAGCGGTTTTACGGGCGGACACGCTACTAAATTGGGTATCAACCGCGCCTTCGGCTGGCTAGCCAAATGCTGATTAAGCTAGGGCTGTGGATACACATATGCCATCGTCAATGGGAAACTCCGATCAGAGATGGCTTGCAAACCGGAAAATTTGCGCAAGGGCAACCAATGTTCGTTGACCCGCTCTAACAAAAACAGCTCATCATACATTTCGAGCACAATCCGTTGCCCAGACCAATCGAGTGTACTATCGCCAAATCCTTCACCAACCAGTAACGAGTGGCCAATTTTACCTTGGCGGGTGTGCGTATTGATGACTGAATTAATTGGGTGATAGCGTCGAGTCAAATAGAATTGGCTATCACCCGACCAATCGCCAAATTGATGGTTAATCGCGCTATCGTGCCATAATTCTGCACCTGTAGCGGTATCAAACATGCGCAGTTTGCCATATTTCAAAGGATATTCGCGCTCAAGCACGGCTACACTCTGGCCGTTGGGTGCTAAATCGACGTGCAAACTGTGATTAAACATGCCCTGAGTGAGCAAATGGCTGGTTTGTTCAAGCACATCATAGCTATAAATTATTTCATCAGCAGTGGACTGATAAATGACGGTAGGCGAACCAACCACATACCAAAGCTGCTTGAGATCAAGCGCTTGCAACAGCATTTGGCCTTGCGTTCGATCATCGGCTAAAGTTTGCCACACCAAGTATTCATCGGCTTGGTTGGCTTCACGAGAGGTTTTGCCAACAATCGTTAATTGCCGCCCATCCCAGTAAATCGGGGTTAGGAACGTGGCAGCAGGCAATTCAGCAAACAGCGTAGTTTGGCCAGTTTGCACATCAAGCTCACGACAGCGATTGACCCGCGAATCGGCACTGACATCAAGATGATAGCTATAGCAGAATGCCACGCTTTGATTATCGGACGAACTTATCCCCGCAAAATCACTCAGACTTTTGGCTTCGGCTGGCTCCAAAACGAGGGTAAACGTGGTTTGGCTGGTCGGGTCAAAAAATGCCAAATCAGCACCAGCCCGATCAACAAACAGCGGCGGGGCATTATTGCGGGTAATCGAATAATTACTTGATTGATCGATCGTTTTAACCCGACTATCATCCCACAATTCGAGCACTTGATCGCGCACGATCGCCAAGCCAAGTGGTTGCGGATCGGCGGTCGGGGCCAGTGGAATATCAATATCGCTTTCAAGTGGTGGCTCAAAAAAAACTGTTGTGCTCTCCAAGGATGCTAGCTCAGGATTTTCGATCAACGCCTGGGGTGTTAGATCGGGAATTAATGTAAACCCATCCCAATACTCTAGCCGTTCAGCGAGATTATCATCTGCTCGTAGGCTAATCAATTGATTTGAATCAGTCACCAAATCAATGATTTCCAGATCGCCCGTGCGATGGAGCAGCACTAAACGTTGATCATCGAGAAAGCGAATGCGGTCACTGACATCAGTTTCAAATCCATGATCACGATACGCCAATAATTGGCGTTGCCAACCGGCGAAAAGCTTACCAGCGCGATCATAGACGATAATTTCCTGCCATACATCTGATTCTCCGAACACTGTGTCAATAATCACTACATAATCAAGGTTGGGCGAGGCGATGATGCGCCCAATCGAATTTGCTCGGGGCAAATTGATTACTTCGGTTTGGTTGAGGGTTTGCTGGTTAATCAAATCCAATTCAGTCAGCAGGCCATCACCAAAAACCAAAGCCCGCTTGCCATCAGGAGCAACTTGGGCAAACTCCAGTTTATCCAACAATGGCGCACCAAAGGCCTTGCTCGTTGGGTCAAACGGCCATAACTGGCCATCAGCCAAAAGCCAAGGGCCATTGATAGTTGGCAAAACGTGGGGCTGATCGTTCAACAACGGGGCTTGATAACGGCGTAACTCCAAGCCACTGCGGCTATCAAGGCCACGCAAACGCACGGTTGCCGGCTGAAATGGATCGCTCGCACGTTGTTTTTCGACGAGCCAGACCAATTGATTAAATGGATCGCTCACCACATCCAAGATTTTGGTTTCAACATCGGCTTCGCGCTCGATGATCGGGATTTGCCACAAACGCCGATTATCACGCAACGAACGGGCTTCGAGCCAATAAAAACTGCGAATAAACAGCATTTCACGTTGCCGATCAATGGTTAGGCCTTCACTGTTTGTGCTAAAGAAGTGCTCAATCTCGCCCCGCGCTTGGATAGGATCAGTACCATTCCAGAACTTAATCTCGGCACTTACATCGATCAATAATAATTGTTGATCGGCCAAATCGACCTTTGGTAGCGAAGCAATTGGGTTATTTGGCGTGGGTTGGGTTGAAATACTCGGAGTAACGATAGTTTCGGCTACGACAGTGGCAGTTGGTAGCGGCGCAGGTGGCTCAGGAGTTCGCGACACCAACAACATCGCAATTAACAAACCAACGCCAGCAAACACTGGCACAACCTGCCAGCGTCGGCCCGAACCACTAATCTTGGCCCGTTGAGAACGCTCTTCCATCGTCAAAACCTTTCCGTTAAACGCAGGGCACACAGGAGATTTGTCTATGTGCTTTTAGCTACTGGCTTTTGGAATTATCGCCAGCCATGTCACAAAACGTTCCAATAACCTAAAGCCCATTAACGTGGATACACATAATACAAGCTATCCGAATGCACAATATCATCATTAACCCGCCAATTAATCTGCCATTCTTGCCTATTCCAGGTTAGTTGTTCAAGGTTTGTTTGCCAAAAATGGCGAGCCAAAATCGTTTTCCCATCGTTATACAAGGCCAATGGCTCGTTGATTGAGTCAAAATTTGTGGTAAAGGCCAAGCTTGGTTGTTGGGCATTATAGACACTTAACTGCGATTCTCCGCCAATATTGCTCAAATCCAATGCCAACCAATGGCCATCGGGCGACCACAAAAACGGGCTTTCGCCACTATCAGGATAGCTGTTGGCATCAAGTTGATACCAGCGTTGTTGTTCAAATTGATATAACGCTGGATAGCGCCCGCGCTCGGCATGGGGCAGCATAAAGGCAAAACTATTGCCCTCAGGCGAAAAGCTAAGTCCATACAAACTCATTAAGGGTAAGGCAATATCATGGCTGCGTTGATTGCTCAAATCAAGCACCCGAATCACCATCGTTTTATTACCAGTCGCTAAAGGATAGAGCAACCAACGTTGGTTGGGCGAAATATACACCTGGGCCATAATCGCCGAATCAACATCGGGGATATTGGCCAGAATACTCGGAATTTCAGCGATTTTTTCGGCTTGAAATGGCGGCCCTAGCTGTACGCGCCAAAGGATCTGCGGATTTTTGCTGGTTTGGAGAAAATAAACCGTATCGCCTTGCCATGCAATTGGATACGACCACTTTAAATCCGACCATGTGCGCGAATCGGCAACAATATCCCATTGACCGGTTTGTACATTAATGTGAATCAGCTGGCTTGCTCCTGTAAATTGGTCGTTGCTACGCAGATCTTGGCCCACAACGGCCAACATGCTTTGGGCACTCGGCGCTAGCAAGGAATTAAAATTCTCAGGATTGATCGGCTTTTCAAATTCCCATTGGGCACTTTGTTGGGTTACGAGGTCGGTCAATTGCCATATTTTTGATTGCGGGCGTTGCAACAATAGTGGGGATTGGTTATAGCGTGGAAATACACCCATGCCTTGTTCAGAAAGCAACTCTACCGATTGATCGCTATTAAATTGCCGTAACTGCAAACTCGAAACCCGAATATCGCTAAATATGGCAATTGGCTGCTCGACTGGCGGCTGAATTGTAGGCAAGGCGGGTTGCTCAAAGATCGGCACTTGCGTTGGTAATGGCGCAACTGCTACTTGTAATTCTTGATTAAGCGGGGTAAGTGTTGCCCCTGCCACTTCGCCAATCCAAGCAACGCCATGTTCGCCCAGTACGCTAGGTTCGATCCGCTTGGTTAAGCTATTCGTTGCCACGTTCCAGGTGTGTAAGGTTTGTTGTGAGCGATCAAAATCAATCGTTTTTATCAGCCATTGATCGCCGATAGTGGTTGGGTAGACGAACGTCCAGCTATCAACTTCGCGAATTGCAATCAAAGCTCCATTCTGCAGATCATAGGCCGCGTAGAAATATTTCGTCCCAAGCCGAGGATTCACATTTTCAACAAAACTCTTTACTAACAGAATGGTTTGATCATACGAGAGTTTGGCACTCAGCATAGTGCCCTGAAAAGGCGTAGCAAGCGTAACATCGTGCTCAGTGCTGTTGGCCCAATCGATTAAGCTAAGCTTGGTTGGCGAGCGAAAAACTGCCAGTGCTGCTTGCCGCCCATCACTAAGAATCTGGGTATCGCTGACTGCTCCAAAATCGCGTTGGGTTTGGGTTTCAGGATCTAGTCGATACAGTTTGTCATCGTCAACAAACCACAACTTGCCATCACCGACCAACGAAATGCTATGCAACATTGGGGATAGCTGTTGAGGCGGATTAAGCAACCGCCCATCTGCAAGATTGAGATGACTCAAACGCCAGCTCTGATCTAAACTACTATGATCAAGCAGATAAACCCCAGTTCCGGCTTGATCGACTGTTAAGCTACTTTGATAATCATAGTTACTTTTCGGCAGTAATGGGTAACTCCAACGTGGCAATCCAGTCGTCAGGTCAATCGCAAATAGGGTTTGGTTGCGGGCCAAGAACAAGCTTTGTTGTTCAGGCAAAATGGCGCTTAGCTCTTCGGCATTTTGATCAACAGTCGCAATCGTTACCAAGCCAGTTGGCTCAAGCTGCACCAATTGATATTGCTCCAGGTTGGCATTGTTGATAATGGCATAGAGTTCGGTTTCGCCAGCAGCAGGCCGAGCGGTTGAGGTTGGTAAGGGAGTGGTCGTTTGCAACACGACAGTTGCTGAAGGCAAAGCAACCGCTGGCTGCTCAATTATGGGGACAATCGTTGGTAAAACGGCCAGATCGCTTGGTTCTGGGGTTGGCACAAGCGTAATCGTGCCAATTGGTTGTGTTGGCGGTTGACTGACTTCAGTTGGCAAGGTTGGCACAACTTGAATTGGGGGTTGCTCAAGAATCGTGGTTGGAAATGGCGCGGCAACAATCGTCGCGCTTGGTTGTATGCTTGGCGTGGCTGAGCCAAGCAATGCGACCTCGCCGGGGTTTGGGCTGGTTTCATCAAGGCTGCTTGGCATGAAGGTCAATACCAGCATCAAGCCAATTAAGCCAATTGCGCCCAAGACAGGCAAAAACCGCCACCAATTGCGTTCAGTTTTTGGGGTAGCCCGCTCACGATGTGGCTGCATACTCTACTTCTCCTACGATTAATTATTTGATCCACGAAGGGCACGAAGAGCACGAAGGCGCGAGGGATCAGAACCAGGAATTGAGTCATAAAGCGTTGAAAACACGAAGAACGGAACCGCGAAGAGCGCGAAGAACGCGAAAGGTTATGATTCCGTTGTTCGTGCATTTCATCCCTGATCTTTTATCCTGCATCCTTTGGAACTCTGCGCCGCTATGTTCTATGCTCTATGTTCTATGCTCTATGTTCTATGCTCTATGTTCTTCTATCATATTCCTTCGAACAAATCGCGTTCGTAGCCGTTGGGCTGGGGTGCGACCCGGCTAAATTGTTCGCGGCCAAGAAAGCGTTGGCGCAACAGGCGTGGCAATTTAAGGCTCAGCCCCATTTGGCCCAGCTGGCTACGATGGGCTTGCCAAGCAGCAACTTTTTGGTCAACCACACTAGAACAATCGACGCTGGCAGTTGGCGGGTTCACTGCTTCTAAAATTTTCACAAAATCGATATCACCATTATTGCCGCCCTTACGTGGGTCACGGCCTGAAAGTCGCCACAAACGCAGCATCATTTTGATCATTAATGGATTAAAAGTTGAGTAATAGAGTTTGCGCGGTGTCCAGGTTGGCAAGCCTGCATCAAGCTGCTCAGGTAGCCAAGCGCCATCGCCCGCCCGCGCAAAGGCCAAGTGGGTGGCATGATGCATGGCAATATGATCAGGATGGCCATACCCTCCATATTCATTAAAGGTTATTACCACTTGCGGCTGAATTGCGCGAATGGCGGCGGTGACTTTGGCGGCAACTGCCTCGACTGGGGCTTGCACTAAAGCCTCGGGATGCTCGTTAGCAAGCGTATTAGGCATGCCCGAATCACGATAATTTAAGAAATGGTAGGCCGCCAAACCCATAGCACTCGCCGCCTCGCCCAACTCGGTTGAGCGGAGCGTTGCAATATCGCCATAGCCTTGTAACAAACTTGGGTCAACATCGCCAGCCTCGCCACGCGTTGCACAAATATAATGCACACTCACACCATGATGAGCATAGTAGGCAATTGTGCCAGCATTACCAAAACTCTCATCATCGGGGTGAGCATAAACAAACAACAGACGGCGGGTCATTGGCGCAGTATTCAGCCAATGCGATTCAATTCCATAGGCGCGGAGATCGCTAGGAAAATGCATGGGAACGGCCCTCACACAAACAAAGAGTATGGTCTGTCGATTTTCTAGGTTTGTCAAGAAGTTGGCAAATTTAGCCCATCGACTTATACCAAGCCTATAGTATACTTAACTCACTACGTTCTGCGAATACCCTAGCTACATTGCTGCCCAACATTGCTCAACCACGCTAGTCTATCTATGGTGAGAGTTATGCACTGGCGCTCGTTTATTCCACGCACACTAGCCGATTCCCAATCACGTCAACAGTTATTGGTTGTCATGCTCAAAAGCGTTATTTGGGTCTTTACTCCCATCCAAGTTATCTTGAGCTTTACCTTGACAACCACGAGCTGGCCACGCCTGTTGTTGCTAGCGATTGTCAACCTGATTTGTGGTGGAATCTGGCTCTTAATCAAACGCGACAAGCTGGATCTAGCGGGAAAACTATTTGTTGGGTTGTTTTGGTTGTTATTTACGGGTTTGATGTTGAGCACTGGTGGCATTAGCTCGCCTTCGATTATTGCCTATTTTTTCGTCATTTTTACCGCTAGCTTTTTGTTGAGCGAACTGGCAAGTGTAATTATTGGCTGTCTGAGTTTAGCGGCAACATTTGTGGCCGTGCTGCTCGAGTTGAATCAGCTTTTACCAACTCCAGCGCTTGTTTATACCCCAGTTTCGCGTTGGCTCAGTTATAGCTTTTACCTTGGCATTATGCTGGTATTTCAGATGGTCAGCGGGCGCTTGGTCTATAAAGCCATGCAAAAAGCCCAAGCCGAGTTACTCGAACGGCAACGTATCGAAGCAGAATTACGCCATTCTGAAGCCCAATATCGTCTTTTGTTCGATACTATTCCAATTGGCATTGGCATGGCCAAACTCGATGGCACGGTCATCGCCATCAACCCAGCTGGCAGCCAAATGATGGGCTATAGCCATGCCGAATTGATGCAAATCAAGCTCGAACAGTTATATGCCAATCCCGATCAACGGGCTAGTTTAATTCAGCAAGCCCAGCAAACAGGCAAGATTCGCGACCGCGAGATGGCTTTTCGGCGCAATGACGGCGAGTTGGTTTGGGCGTTGGTCAATCTTGATCTTGGGTTAATTAATGGTGAGGCGGTGACGATTGCCACGCTGCGCGATAACACCACCCAACGCGCAGCAGAACAAGCCTTGCGCACCAACGAAGCTCGTTTTCGGGCAATCTTCGAGCATGCAGCAATCGGGATTGTCTTAATTGATAATAATGGCGTGGTCTTTAGCGCCAACCCAACTGCTTGTATGTTGCTTAATTTCAGTGAAGCTGAATTGCAACAACAAGCCTTTGTTAATTTCACCCATCCCGATGATCGCCAATTTGAAATGAGCTTAAATCAAGAACTTCGCGCCGGATTATGCGATTCGTATCAAATTGAGCAACGGTTTATTCGCTCTGATGGTGGGATTGTTTGGGGTCGTTTGTGTGCCTCATTAGTCCAAGATGCAGCTGATCAGCCATTATTTATGATTGCGATGATTGAGGATCTTAGCTCGTATAAAGATACCCAAGCCCAACTTGACTTGCAAATGCAAACTCTGACAGCGCTCTACTACAGCTCACAACGCCTAACAACCAAGCTTAAAGTCGAGGAATTGGCCCGCGATGTAGCCGATAGTTGTGTTAGCATTTTTGGCGCACAACGGGCTTGGCTCACGCTCAATCAGGCTGATCAGCTCAAGTATCACGAACATAACGCTGAGCAACCGTTGCCCAGCATTCAAATTGAGATTGAATCGACCCAACCTGCTACGCATAATGAGCCAATTCAAACCATGGCCTTCCCATTGGTCAGCCATAATCACACCTTTGGGATGCTCAATTTGCAGAGCAACCAAGCTGATTTCTTTCAAGCTGAGCGCAACGATATGCTGCAAACCTATGCCAGCCAGGTCGCCGCCGCCTTGGATAACGCGCTCATGTTCCAACATTTGCAACAAATCAACCGTGAAGTTACCAGCGCCTACGATATGACGATTGAGGGTTGGTCTCGCGCCTTAGATTTGCGTGATCACGAGACTGAGGGCCATACCCAACGGGTTACCTGGATGACTGAACGGCTGGCCGCCGCGATGGGTCAATTTAGCGCCGAAGAGTTAATCCATGTGCGGCGAGGCGCTTTGCTGCACGATATTGGCAAAATGGGCGTGCCCGACGCAATTTTGCACAAACCAGGGCCGCTCAACGATGAAGAATGGGTGATTATGCGGCGGCATCCGGTCTATGCGTATCAACTGCTTGCGCCAATTGGCTACCTACAAGGCTCACTGGATATTCCGCACTATCATCATGAGCGCTGGGATGGTGGCGGCTACCCCAAAGGCTTGCAGGCCGAAGAAATTCCTTTGGCGGCGCGAGTATTTGCCGTGGTTGATGTTTGGGATGCCTTGCGTTCTGATCGGCCATATCGCAAAGGCTGGTCGGATCAGCGGATTATGGACTATTTGGCGGGCGAGGCGGGCAAGCATTTTGATCCATTAGTCGTTGAAGTATTTTTGCAATTACTTTCAACCATGAGCATCGCTGAGGTTCGCAATTCAGTTAATGAAGCTTAAAAGGCAACAGGCGAGCTAGCAAGCCAGCCCACCTGTTGAACGAACAGTTTAGCCTAAGGCTTCGAGTAAGAGTGCGGCTTCGTCAGCGCTAATCTTGCCACTTTGCACCATCTTCAAAATTGCCAAGCGTTCTTGGGTTTTATCGACGGCTGGCGTTTCGGCTGGGGCTGCGGTGGCAGCTTGGGCAGCGGCAGCTTGCTCTGGCGAAATCCGCACGGTATCGCCAGTGTAGGCCACATGTTGGCTTGATGATGAGCCATCATCTTCGCTGATCGACACCCGATGCGGCGCGTTTGGCGCTTGAGGTGCATGCGGTGCGGCTGGCGGTGCTGGTGGCGCTGGTGGTGCTGGCGGGCGTGGCGCATTTGGGCTAGCAATATTTTTTTCGATATTGCCTAAGGCTTGACCAATTGCTTCGTAAGCACGGCTAATGCCTTCATCAGCAGCCCGCTTGGCTTGCTCTTTCAAACGTTCAATTCGCTCAGGATCAAAACGATATTCGCGTTCGTTGATTCGCACACTCATGCGTTCGGCGGCTTTGGCTGCGCGTTCGGTGGCGCGTTCAGTGGCTTGACGTGCCCGTTCAGCGGTGCGTTCGCCCTTACCATCACGCCAATCGCGGCTCATTTCACGGAATTGAGCGGCAATATCGCGGCCCATCGAGGCTAAGTCATCGGTGAAATCGCGAATAGCCCGATTGAAATCGTCGTTATTCCAATTCCAGTTGCCACTCCAATTATTGCCACCAACGCTCTTCGATTGGCCTGCTGCGGCCGCGCCGCGAATGCTCAAATCGCCTTGAACATTCAATTCTAAGCGAGCCGTACCCGTGCCCCAAGTCAGGCTAATCGAGCCAGGCTCGCGATCACCCATACCCGAGACATCGCCTTGCACAAAACCATTGATGCTCAAATTAGCGTCATCGGCAACTTCTAACACAACATCGCCATTGGCACTAGCGCGATAGACTTGCTCAGGTAGCCAGTTGATGCCTAATTTCAAATCGCCATCAACATGGATTGGTGCAAGGCTCTTGATCGCACCACGCAGGGTTGCATCGCCACTGACGCGGGTAATCGCCACATCGCCAAACAGATCGCTCGCACTCAAATCGCCATTCACATTGATGATTGTCAAATTGTGGGCTTGGCTAATTTTGGCATCGCCATTGACATTTTTAATCACCACAGTATCAGTGTTCTCATAGATTTTGAGATCACCATCAACGTTGGCAAGGCTAAGTTTGGCGCTTTTAGTAAAGCTAGCATCGCCGTGCACCGAGTCGCTTTCAAAGGTTTGCACATCACGGGCGCTAATATCGCCTTCAATTTGGCGGGTATGTACAGCGCTCAAACCAGTCAGATCAACGTCACCTTGAACCACATCAATGGTTAAAACTGCGCCATGGGGCAAGCGTAATTCCAAATCATCAGAGCAGCGCTCGATCGAGAGATGGCCTTCTTGGGCGCGAAAACTAATTTCATCTTCATCAACATCAAACCAAGCTTCGGGCAAATCGTGGGCAATTACCCGCAAACTACCTTCACAAATGCGGACCGCTACGGTTGGATTCATACCGACATTAATTCGTTGTTGCATCGTCCAGACTCCTTATTCAACCACAATTTCAATTCGTTCGCCGTCTTCAAGATCTTCCATATCGACAATTTTGCCAGTCATGCCGCCGCGAATTGCCTCAAGCATTTCATCGAAGTTCAGGGTTGTATGCTTGTTGGAAGCAAAGCGTGCACCGAGTTTCAAACCAATGCTAATCAAGCCAACCGGAATATTGACGTTGATTTTGTGATGGTTGGATTTCAAATCGGTGACCCGAATGCGCACCCACTGGGCACGTGGCGGGCGCGAAACTCGATTGTTTGGCTCCATCACGCCAAGCAAACGCGCACCTTCTTCGGCAGTCAACTGGCCATTTTCAATCAGGCGCAAAATGCGCATGCGTTCTTCGGTTGCCATTTGAAATACCTCCCTAGCCTTGTAACAGTTTGAGCGCTTCTTCAGCACTCAGTTCGCCTGTTTCAAGTTGACGCAACACCTCACGCGAATCAGGCCGCGTGATTGAAGGCGGTGCACCTAAAGCGGCGGCAATTTCGTCCATACGCATACGAGCAGTGGTGTATGAGACACTCAACGAAGTGGCGACTTGGTTGACGTTGCCTCGATGTTGTGCCAAGAGTTCCACAAAGCTCAGTTGCTCGCGGGTCAAGCGACCCAAGCGTCCTAGGGTAAATTGGCCTTCAATCGCCGTGTTGCAAATTGCACATTCCAAACGGGTACTGGTTAGTTCGCCCGAACAAACCGGGCACTGAGTCAAGATAGGATTCATCAATACCTCGCGAAGTATCAGTTCATCTGATAAAAAGTGTAACTCAAGTTGATAATAAATGTCAATCTATCTTATATTAATTTTAGATTAGAAATTTAAAGCTAAAAATTCGCTCCTGCAAGCCGATCCGTAGAAGTCGGCGAATCGGGCAGCTTGCTGATATTTGCTCAATACGGGTTGGAGAGATGCAGGGAACACTGGCTCATGAGGGGATTTATGCTTTAGAATAAGCTAATTCAAGCAAAGGAGAGACAGATGAGCACAACATTGAATCATCATATTGCGGTTGAAATTACGTTTGACCAAAACCCAAGCCGAAAGCACTTTGCGCATTACTATTACCGAGCCGAATTGTATTATGGAGCCGATGATCAGCAAGCATGGTGCTTTATGATGCTGCTCGATGAAGATCGCTATGTCATGCCAGGCGAAACTATCCAAGCCTATCTTGCATTTCTTAGCCCATACTATCATCTAGGGCAACTAACAGTCGGAACACCGTTTTGGCTTCGTTCAGCACAACGGCTTGATGGTACAGGCCATGTAACCCAGATGTTGAATTTAGAGCAGGCTGTTCGCAAATATGCCCATTATGATCTGCCAGTTGAAGTCACATTCTTATCACTACCAGCGAATAATCCAAACCGAGTCTATTCATTATTCTATGGCAAGCATTTAAATGAGTATGATCTGCACAACGGTTACATCACACTCGCAGCGGGGCACGCATCAATCGCTACTAAGCCGAAGCATATTCCAGTAGCATTTAAAATCAAGAATAGTAGCCTGAATCAATCCGCAATCCACAATCAACATTGGCTTGCAGAACAACAGCAATGGATGATTACTGAAAACTACGTCAACGACGCAACACTTCCAAAAATAAATAACCCCATTCTGGCCAAAGGCCAAGGTATTCAGCTGCTTGAAGATCATGGGCGATCAATCGTGGCAAACTTAACGATTGCAGCCAAGCAACTGGAGCAATTTCAAAAGGCCTCGTATATGCATTATGGCTTTATCTATGGCAGGCTTTTCGAGGGTGAGAATTATGAGTTGAATGGGACTGAGCGGCTGCTATTGCTTGAGGAAGATCAAACGGTCACGCTTGGACAGCCTGTACGTGGTCATCTCGATCTGCATGGAATTAAAGAGCATATCAAAGCGTTGCCAAGAGGCTCAAAATTTGTCTTGCGAATTGCTGACCAGACGATTGCCAAAGGTCGCGTGGTTTAATCATTTGGCAATAGCGAGAATAGTATTTCTACATATTTTGGAGCAACAATGACCCATGAACCTCGTGTATTTGCCCCACTACTCTTATTCTCTCGTGACGCTCAATTAAGTGCCTTACTGGCAGTTATGCGCGGTTATCGTTCGCCGCAAAGTAAATGGCTGGGTGTGCAACTAAATCACCACAACCAAGCCTTGATGAGCCAGTTGATTATTGCCGATAAAACGATGGAAATCGAAAGCGAAGGCTACCTACTTGAAGATTCCGCTGATCCTGAGAACCAGCGCTACCGCAAACAGTGGGAAATTATGCACAGCCTTGTACAAGCTCACCCTTGGACAGATGAGCAGCGTTTGGATTTGGTCAAGGATTATCAGCAGTATCAGAAGCGCTTTTTTGGTACACTTGAAGATGAATATGGCGCGAATGCGCATAAATACACTGAGGCCTGTGGCTACCTTTTGTACAATTTGCTCTCAGTCCGCGATTTAATGGATGCATTGGGGCCACACTGTTTTGCAGATGACCCAGCGCAATGGCAAATCGAAGCAATCATGCTCAATCTTGCCTTGACGATTGCCATGCCCAAAGCATTTATTAACGAATTAGAATCGATTGATACACCCCGAGCACCAAATATGGCCTATGAGCCACATCGTTATTGGTGGCACTATCGCGAAGGCTATAACAACCTAAATTGGCTCACGGAAATCTTATTCAAGCCGTGATTTGGATTGGTCACCACCCTTCCGTCGAACCTCAAGGCGGGAGACGCAGGGGCTTTAATCCCCTGCACCCCTCAAGGACGATTGGTGGTTGGCAGGCAGCGTGCGATGAACTTAACGAGCTTTGTACGCAGCGAGGATTCTCAATGCTACTGATCGCTTACCCCTGACCGCTAGCCTCGCATGCCACCTGCAAACGCGGTGTTGGCTGGCGGCTCGGCAGTTGGCTTAATACGATGCTAGCCAGTACCACCAACGCGCCCAACATTTGCAACCAACTCAGGCGCTGATCGAGCACCAGCCAGCCCAGCACGGTCGCTGAAACTGGGCTAAGCAAAATCAAAAACGACATGGTGGAGGTTTTAAGGCGCTCGATGCCGCGAAACCAAAAGAGATACGCCACGCCTGTGTTAACGAGGCCAATCAAGCCAAAACCCAACCAATTGCTGGTCGTAAAGGCGGGGGGTGGGCCTTCAATCAACAGGGCAATTGGCACAATCATCAGGCCGCCAACCACCAATTGCCAAGCGGTGTAGGTCAATAATGGCACTGGTCGCCCCCAATGTTTGTTGAGGGTAATGCCCACGCCATAGAGCATCGCGCCACCAAAGGCTGCCAGCATGCCCCAAGCATCAAGTTGAGCCTGTGGATTGAGCAGCATCATGCCAACCCCAACCACACCTAAACCCGCCATCAACAGCAAGCGCGAACTGACCCGCTCTTTGAGCACCACCCAGCCCCAAAACGCCACGATAAATGGTTGCAATGCGCCCAACGTGGCGGCGATGCCACCAGGCAAGCGATAGGCTGCAATAAATAATAATGGGAAGAAGAAGCCAATATTCAACGCGCCCAGCACCAACGAGCGCCACCACCAAATGCCTTTGGGCAATTGCCGCCCCAAGGCCAAAAAGATCAAGCCAATGGGCAAGGCTCGCATTACGCCGACCAACAACGGACGGTTGGCTGGCAACCACTCGGTGGTAATGACATAGGTTGTGCCCCATAAGATTGGAGCAATCGCGGTCAAGAGCATATTCCATAGTCGTTGCATCGCCGCCGCCTTCGCTAAATCCCATCAGCACTATCCTAATAACAATAGTGATGGGATTGATAATTTATCTTGACATCAAAATATAAGTAATTTATCTTCATGTCAAGTATCTTTATATCGAGACAGTTTCATGCGCGACGAGGTTAATAGTTTTTGGTTGAGTGCCTACGAGAACGATTGAACCTCGATCTTCTTCCAATTAGCTAGATACCATGTTCGCGGTTCAGTTGACCAACCAGCCTTCGAGCAATCCAGCGGCCTGGGCTTATGTCGCCACTCCATAGATTGTCAGCCAATCGAGAATCTGGCGAATACTCCCAATCGCAACCGCAATGCAGCTATCGGCGGCTCCATAATAGACATGCAGCGTATCGCCATCCGGCAGGACGGTCACGCCACAGGGGAAAATCACATTGGGGACATCACCATGGCGTTCATACTCCGTGTGCGGACTCAAGACCCATGGTTCACCACGCCGCAGACAACGCTCAGGATGGTCGGTATCAAACAGGGCTACGCCAATCCGATAGAGACACCCACCAGGAGTCATCCGAACGCCATGATAGATCATCAACCAGCCTTCCTCGGTGGCGATCGGCGGTGGCGACAATCCAATTTTATTGGCATCCCACCATCCGCCTTTACGAGCCTCAAGCATACATTGGTGTTGGCCCCAATGGCGCAAATCCGGTGAGAGCGACATCCAAATATGCGACCCTTGTGCGCCAATTGGACGATGGATCATCGCCCATAAGCCGTTAATCCGCACCGGAAAGAGCGCCGCATCTTTATTTTCGGGCTGCATCACGACCCCATAGCGGGTAAAGGTCTTGAAATCGGTGGTTGTTGCCAAGGAAACCCCAGGCCCACCAGTCGCATAGGAGGTATACACAACCCCATAGGCCGCTAATTCCTCAAGATAGGTAATGCGTGGATCTTCAATCCCCCAGCGTTCTTCAGGATACTGCTGTGGATCGGGGGCAAAGGTTGGGTGGGCATCAATTTGCCACTGATCAAGCCCATTGGCCGAGCGAGCTGCACAAAAATGCGAATGGCCACGCCGATCTTCAACGCGGCATAATAACAAGGTTGTCCCATCGGCGAGCACGGTTGCACCAGGGTTAAACACGCTATTAATCGGGTACGGCCAATCGCTTGCTTGTAAAATCGGGTTGGCTGGATGGCGTGCGAAGAGATCGAGTCGATTAGGTTGCATCATCATTTATTCCAGACTGCCTCGCCAAGAGACACTACAATGGCCTTGATAAACTTGAATCACGTGGCGGAATTAAATCCGCCCGAATGCGCGGTGGTCGGGTCACGCTAGCTGACGTGTTTTCCGCTGTTCCGCGCCTGATTGGTGGTGTAAGTGTTTGAATCGTCAATCGGCCAATTAAAAATGCGAGGGTGGATTCGGCCCCCTGATTTTGATTAATCCGATCAATTTCCAGCCCATCAGCACAGCCACCAGTGCGCTGATCGTAGAGCGCTACACCCGCATCGTTGTGGCCGAGAAACCAATAAAAGGCATGCTGGGCTTCATCGTACCAGCCTGAATCGCCGGTGCTTTCAAAAGCGGCACATGCGGCCAGCACGGTTGCCTGCGCCTCAATTGGCTGTTGATCATAGTGGGCTGGAGCGTGCCCACGCTGGAAAAATCCATTCGAACCAATGGGCTTGAAATGGTCAGCCTCAGGCCGCTGGATCGCACAGAGCCAGGTCAAGGCCGTTAATCCAGCCTCGACCATATCGGGGCGCTGAAGGGTTTGACCGCTGACAATTAATGCATGCGGCAGCACCGCATTATCATAGGTCAGATGGTCATCAAACCATTCCCAATCAGGCTGATGCGCCGCTTGAAAGCGGGCTAATAAGTGTTCAGCGAGGTGCAATTGGCTGGCCATAACCGTGCGATCACCAGGAAAACGTTGACGATAGGCAGCGAACCCCAACAATGCGAAGGCCCATGGCCGTGGGTGAGTCAGCTGAGCCACCGCTGGAAGCGCAAAACGGAGGAGTCGTTGCGCAACGCCACACAAACCCGGATCATGGCTCTGTTCAAGTACCGTGCCAAGTGCCCAGATACTGCGCGCATGGGCATCTTCCGAGCCGGTCGCCTCTCCCCACTGCCGATTTGCCCCCATAAAGTTGCGAAACCGTTGGGTCGCTGGATTAAAGGCATACCAGAGAAACGCTATATAGCGCATTGCCAAGCGCTGGGCCTGTGGTTCTTGGATAGGATCAAGCAGCATCGTGGCAATCAAGGCCCGCGCATTATCATCGGTCGCATAGCCTTCGTGATGATTGGGAATATTCAAGATCGCATGTTGGATCAAGCCCATATCGTCAGTCATGGCGATCAGATGATCAAGACATAACGGCGGGATGATCGGCGAATCGGGCTTGATTGGTTGATTCGCCAGCACGAGCACGGGATGGAGGGGGTGAGTCCGTGCCTGCATAAAACTGTGCATAGAGTGCGTGGCAACAACCGACCAGAGCATCGTGCGCCCACGTTGATAGGCGCGTTCGCGGATGGTTTGACGCAACTGGGGTTCGGCTAAAAGCGTGTTAACCTGCTCAGCAAGCATCGCTGGATCATGAAACGGAACCAGCATGCCACCACCATGGGCCAAGAGTTCGGTTGCATACCAATAGGGTGTCGAGACAATCGCCTTGCCTGCCCCAATCGCATAGGCTAAAGTACCCGAGACGCTTTGTTCTTGGGTATGATAGGGCGTAATATAAATATCAGCCGCACCCATATACATTGCTAAAGCGCTAGGACTCACAAATTGGTCGTGAAACCGCACATGCGCTTGAATTCCAAGTTGCTCGACTAAGGCCTGAAGCATCTCCCGATAGGCCTCGCCAAAAGTTTGACGAACGGTTGGATGGGTTGCGCCAACGATCAGATACAGCACATGCGGATGCTGTTTGATCAGCAATGGCAACGCATGTAAGACATCTTCAATCCCTTTATTTGGCGAAAGCAAGCCGAAGGTCAGCAAAACCTGCTTGCCAATCAGATTCGCGTGTTGTTTATCCTCATCGCCATCGCGAAACGGCAGATCAGGAATGCCATGCGGAATACAATCAATCTGAGCCAATGGAATACCATACATCGTATGCATGAGATCGACCGCATGCGAACTCATCACGATGATCCGTTGTGATCGTTGCGCAAGCTCCCACAGAATCGTCTGTTGATCGGCGGTTGGTTCGCGTAACACCGTATGCAAGGTGGTCACAATTGGAATCGTGATCGCACGAATGAGCAAGAGCAGATTCCGCCCCGATGCCCCACCAAAAATCCCATATTCGTGCTGAATACACACAAGGTCATAGGAACTCAAACGGATAAAATCGGCAGCTTGGTAATAGGCATAGGGGTCATCCTGATCAATCGTAAAGACGACTGAATCGGGGTAGTCATAGCCTGCGGGCGTATCATTCATGGCCATCACGTCGATCCTGCTCTGCGGATACGCGTCAAGCAAGGCCATGCGTAAATCGGTGGTATAGGTTGCTATGCCACACTGGCGTGGAGCATAATTTCCAATGATTAAGATTGAGCGAATCGGTGTCGGCATGCCACACCTCCTATACTAACGGGAAGCAATCACCCTGCCAGAGCGGCATATTGCGGGTGGCGCAATGTTTCAATCCGTGGCAAAAGGGGATCAAGCTGCTGTTCCCAGCCCACATCCCAGGCCCGAATGGCGGCAATCACCTGCACTGGCGGCGTAACCGTGCGGGCGGTCGGATGCCACGCCTGATAGCGAATCGTCGCTGGGAGCAGCACCCACTGGCTAAAGTAGCCCAACAAATAGCGTAAGGCCATAAAGCCTGTCCAGCCTGCGATGGCATTCCCTTGCAGCTGAGGACTCATCCAGCGCTGCGTGAAGGTGCCAAAATGATTCGGCTCAGCAAAGGTCAGGGGATGGATCACCAGCGGATGATCCTGCTGACTAAACCCAAACAAGAGACAACGCAGGGCATTGGTAACCGGAACAGGATGCGGATAGGAATCAATCCCTACCTGAAAATAGTGCTGATGATCGGGGGTAAACCAATGACTATCCATCGATAGCCCCTTTCTTAAATGATCGGGAGCGTCATAGGCCGCTAGGGCATGCGGAGGTCAACCAGCGGAAAAACCTGCAAAATGTGACTGGCAGGAATTCCTGCGGCGATTAAGCGCTCAGAAATTCCATGGATTGTATGATCACAATGAATCCAAACCCGCTCATCGTGATAGGCGATATGCACCAGACACTGATGAATCCGATGCTGCCCGTGCCAACCAGCAACCACCACCATATACTGCTGTTGCTCACGGTCAAACACCGTTTGCACCGTACATGTGCCCAGCGTATCAGGACAAGGCATAGCCATCAGGACAGTTTCGATGAGCGTGGTGGGCGAAAAGGCCACCATAACGAACTCCCTTCCAACACAGCCGTTGGGTTAGCGAATGCTTGGTTTCGATGGCAGCGGATCATCTGGCCATTGATTCCAATGGGTGGATGGGTGGTTGTAGAGTGTGCGATACTCATGATATTGGAAAGCAATGAACCGCAGCGCTAACTCACTCAGCATGGTGAGAACGATCGCCATGAGCAGGTGCCACACGAGAATGTTCAGCCCACCAATCGTCACCTGTGGTTGTGGGCTAGCACTCCCCAACAGCATCAGCCCACCAATCAGGCTCAGCCAGAGCAGAACATAGCGTTTTTTCATAGCGTGCTCCCTTGAATACCAGCAATGTTGGGATAGTTCACCAGCATTGATGCAGTATGTTCCGGTAGGCGGGTTGGCCGGACACTACAGGGAAACTGGATGGTGATGGTTGTTCCACTATCAACCGCGCTGGCAATCGTGATGCTGCCCTCGTGTTGTTGGATGAGTTCTTGCACAATTGCCAAGCCAAGTCCTTGACCAATCCGTGCTGCCCCATGGGGATCAGCAGTGTCAAAAAATGGGCGGGCAATTTGCACAAGAGCATCGGCGGAGATCCCGACCCCATAATCCTGAATGGTGATCTGCCCATCAGCAGCGAGGGTGATGGTAATTTCACTATGAATCCCGCTATAGTGCAGGGCATTGAGCAAGAGATTCTGAAAAATTTGAACTAAGCGCCCATAATCGCCCTCAATCCACACAGCTCCATCGGGCACCCGCAGCACTAAGAGATGCGAGGCTCGCATGCCTTGCATGGCTCCAACGACCGTTCGTAGCACCGCACTTAGTTCAAGCGAACGCCGCTGAATCGGCCCAAGCTCGTGCGTCATCAGCGTGCTATCAAGCAACGTTGGAACCAATCGTCCTACGTGAATCGCTTGCATCCGCATCGTATTAATCATTTGCCGTTCGCGCAGCGGAATTCCGCCCCATGTCGCAACCCGTCGCTCAAATAAGTCGATATAGCCGAGCAAAATACTGATGGGCGTTTGGAGTTCATGGATCGCAATTGCCAGATGATGTTCAATCTGATGGGTTATGTCAAGCGATACTGCCAGCGTGCTGGTGAGGGTTTGGACATGATCTTCTGCTGCTAATTGAGCGACACGGGCAAACCCATAGTCGAGTGTCCGCTGAAAAAGTGCTGGCGTAAGTTCATCGTCGAACAGCGTGGCATGAACCCCGACGTGCAGCATAGGGATCAGGGTATGATCATCGGTGTTTGGGGCGGAGAGAATGAGTGGATAGGTTGATGCATGATCAGACAGCGTTTGGATGATCATGCCGGTATTATCCATCAATGGAAGCCGCACGAGAATAACATCGATCTGACGAGTTGCCAGCATACTCAGGCCATGGTGGAGGTCGGCTACCGCAACCAGGCGATACTGGACGGTTTGAATTGCCGTGATGATCGACGCAATGATGGGTATGCCATGCCCATCATGGTCAATTAATAAGATCTGCATCCCTTTCGGCTTCATCAATATGTCCTATCTCGCGGCGCAGCCAGCGGGTTGATTGAACGTGCATACAGCAACAGGGGTGCATACAACAACAATTAATTCCAAGCCATCCCTAGTGGATGATTCGGAGCTTGATGACGTATCCCTTTAAGTACATGCCGATGCAACTGCGCGTCACCATGCGGGATTCTTGTCGGTGGGCATCACCAGCAATTGCAGCTATCAAGCGACCATTATGGTATGGTAGCGTTTTCGCCAGCAACAATGATGGTGTTCAACACACCGACAATTATTAACATCCATCTGAAGAGTGAAAACTCGGAATGATAGGATAACCAAAATAGTTATCGAGTGGGGGATATGGCCGAGTTAAGAGGTAGGTAGGTGAAATACAGTTGATATACTTCACCTACCTAGTATAGCACTATCGCATGATAAACACAACGACAGGCACCACTTGGCTCACGTTATTGCCGTGATTATTGCATCAAGCGGGAGCTCATCGATCATCGCTTTGTCATAACGTCGATGAAAAACCATAGCGCTATAGTGTCATGCACGTTCAGCATCAGGATTGTGGCGTTCGAATGGTTCGTGCTGAACGATGAATGAGAGCCATCCGTTAAGTTCTTTGATAACCCTGTTCCACTTAAATCCATGCAATTAAAGAGTAGGCACTATCTCAATAGGGAGAGTAGCGAGATGATTGAAACGGGTTTATGATTGTTGAGGCGAAACGATACCCAGCAGCTTGTTTATTATGGAAAGCGTGCTATAGTGATACATAGATGCTCTTGTGTATCACTTCAAGCGCATCGTGCTCCTCAACTCGGCCACTCCCCCATCGATAACCGTTGGTTATCCTATCACACCGAGTTCCCCTTCTCTTCTATGGTGATAACCCACATCTATGGGTTGCGTGTCTCCATCGTCATCGATGGCTGCACCACCTACCACCTATTCAGGAACTGCTCCTGAATGGATCTACTATTGCCGTGGAATTTCTGTTCCTGCGTTGTTGGACTGGTTGGATCAATATCCAGCTCCCCAGCATGCAGCACAGTGCGACCATGGGCAAAGGAGTCCTCCTCATGAAAGCCATTCTTGGCATTATTACTGGAATCTTAATCTTGCTCTTTGCAGCAATCGGCTTCCAAAACACAACGGCGATTTCGATTCACCTCTTCGATTGGCAAACACCAGCCCTACCTCTATGGATGCTCCTATTGACTGCCTTGGCCAGTGGGATGCTGGTGGTTGGCTTGTTTGCCTTTCCACGCCAGATCGAGACCTACTATACGAACCTCCGCCAGCGTGGGCAGGCCGCTCCTGTCCAACGACCATTGATTCCCATTGATGCTGCGATGCCACCAACAACAACCATGCCACTCGCCGTCGAGGCTGGGCCACAACACTATAATCCACAAACCGGTGAGCGCCTTGATCCATGGATCGATGATGTGCCAAAGCGTACGGTATGAGCACCTATGCGCGCATAACCGTGGTTGCCTGTCCCGTCTGTCGTGCTAAACAAGGACTCTCGGGGGTCTTGCATTGCGGCAGCATCGTGATCTGTGCGACGTGTCATTCATCGCTGCTGGTTACTACCCTCCGACCAATGCGACTGAGGCTGGTTAATCCATCCTCTACGCGCACCGCCGAGAGTCAACCGGAGTCGTATGCCTAATCCATCCCGCTTGCGTTGGGTTGACCCAATGCAAGCGGAAACCATGATCGGCTGCGGAATTTCCGCATCGATCACAATGCGCAGACAATTGCTGCCTACGCTAGTCCATCATAAAGCAGCATCCTATGGTGCCCCAAACGATTGCTGTTGTTAATAATGATGTGGCATTATTAGATTTATTACAGGAACTCTTGCTCGAAGCCGGCTATGCTACAACCACCTACCTGACCACCGACCTGACCTATCAACAGTTACGGGATAGTCAACCGAGCTTAATTATTCTCGATGTAGGCCTTCAAGCATCCGCTCCAGGCTGGCCATTACTTAAATTACTCCATTTTGATCCAAATACGGTGTAGATCCCCGTTCTGGTTACGACGGTTGATCATGCTTTTATACAAGGTAAGCAAGCCTTTTTACAAGCAGCTGGCTGCGATGTGCTCGAACTTCCGGCCAGTTTAGCCACCTCGTCGCCAACGTTGAAACATTAATTGGTGCCCGCCGGCTCTCCAAAACAGGGAAATGAAACGCAGTGATTTGGATGCAGCATTCGAGATAACCAACCAGCCTACACACTATAGCCAATATCCTCCACTAGCACTAAAATCCAATCCTCTAGCTGCCGATTCGGGATAATCAAAGAGCATATTCCATCATTAGCCGATCAACACAAACTTCGCTAGATGTCACCAGCACCCCAGATATGCTATGCTGATGGTATTGAGTATTTATCTTGACATCAAGATATAATTAATCTATCTTCATGTCAAGTATCTTTATATCGAGATAATCTATGCACGACCAAGTTGATAGTTTTATTGCTGAGTGGCAGCGTGAACGACCAGAGCTTGATGCTACGCCGATGGGCTTGATTGGGCGAATTGCGCGGTTGGAACAACATTTGAGCCGTGATTTGGCGCGGATATTCGGCCAATTTGGCTTACAACGCGGGGAATTTGATGTGCTGGCCAGTTTGCGGCGGTCGGGAGCGCCCTATCAGCGTAGCCCAACCGCCTTGTTCAATACCTTGATGCTCTCATCAGGAGCCATGACCAATCGGCTTGATCGCTTGGCCGCGCGGGGCTTGATCGAGCGCATTCCCGATCCGCACGATCGGCGCAGCCTGTTGGTGCAGCTCACAGCCGAGGGGTTAGATCTGATCAATCGAGCCGTCGAGGCGCATCTTGCCAACGAACAACGCTTGATTGCCAGTTTGAGTAGCGAGCAGCGCGAACAATTAGCCACGCTGTTACGCTGTTGGCTGCTCGATTTAGAGCCAAATCAGGCTTGAGAAACCAGCAGCAGCAATTCGGCTTGGCTCAAGGCTTCGCCTGTAGCTTCGGCGGCTTGACGCTCAGCCTGACCCAAACTGCGATCAAGTTGTTCGCGCAAACTGGTTATATCGTGCCAACTAACTGCCGAGTAGCCAACATCGCAGGCATTGCGCAAACTGGCCGCACCACCAACCAAATAGGCCGCATGCTCAGGATTGGGCGTTGCCAGCCATTCAGCAAAGCCTTCCAGGGCAATTGCCAATGAACGTTGGACATTCAGCCGAGCCGCCATCGTGACTGCTTGATGCAACATTTCGCCTGATTCACGGCGTTCATCAGCATTCTGGCGCAGCAAGGCTAAGCCCAAGCCATACAAAGCCATAATTAATGGTGGTGATTCTTCGTTTTGGCGATGAATCGCGATGCTCTCACGATATAAGTGCTCAGCCTCGGCATATTCGTGCATATTCAAATGGGTGCTAGCAATATTTTGAAACGAGACCGCTTGGCTCATCTGGTCACCCATTTGTTGGTAAATTGCCAAACTCGCTTGGAAATATTCACGGGCGGCTTGGTGTTCAGCTTGAAATTGGGTGACTGAGCCAAGATTGTTCAAAATAATCGCCTCGCCCCAGACATTGGATTGTTGTTGGCGAATCGTTAAGGCTGCTTCATAGGCTTGGCGTGCCGCCGCATAATTGGTTTGCTCGGCGTAAATCATGCCTTGGTTGTTCAACAAACGCGCCTGATAATCCAAATCGCCGAGCGTCTTGGCATGGGTCAGCGCCGCTCCATAGGCCTGCAAGGCCGAGGGATAATCGCTAATTGCATAGGAAAGTAGACCGTTGGCATAGCCAAAATGCAGTTGGATTTCCGGCTCGAAGCTAGCAGCATGCGCCCCAATCCGAGCGATCCAGCTTAATCCTTCGCGAATGTAGCCTTGTTGAAATAATGGCAGCACCATGCTCGAAATTAAGCGGGCAATTTCGCTGTAGCGCTGTTGTTGATAGAGCCATTGCAAAGCACTGCGCACATTGGGCATCGCTTGATTCAGGCGTTTGCTCCAGACCATGCCTTGGCCTTGGCGAATGCCAGTATCAATATCGATTGCCAATTGTTGAAAAGCCTTGGCATGCAACTCGTGACAAGCATGGTCGAGTTGGGCATTGCGCTTGAGTTGGCGGGCCGCATATTGGCGAATTGTATCGAGCATGCTATAGGTTGGCTCTTCCGAGGCGGCGTTGCTCAGCAGCAGGCCTTTGGCAACCATGGCTTGGAGCGTTTTGGCAATATCAATTGTGTTTGGCGCTTCATTGGCCAATAATTGAACTTGGTTCAGCGTCCACTCGCCTTGGAAGACCCCCAAGCGTGGCAACAACCAGCGAATCGCCGGAATACTGTAAGAAATACACCAATCCAAAACCGGGTGCAGCACTTGTTCGGGGGCTGGCGCGGCTCCCACATGTTGCTCAGCAGGCAGATAATTGCGCAACAACAAGAGCAAATCGGCGGGGCGTAATTTATCGCTATGCGCTGCTACCAACTCAATCGCCAAGGGCAAGCCGCGCAAACGCCGACAAATCTCAACAATATGCAAAGCATTATTGTGATCAAGCATAAATTCGGGTCGCACGCGCCGAATCCGATCCAAAAAGAGCGCGACCGCCGGACTCATGCTGATGGTTTCGATTTGGACTGAGCCACCGCCCAGCGGAATCGCCAATGGTGGAATCGGAATCACTTCTTCTTGGGGATCGTTGGCAGCTTGTTGGCTGGTTACCAGCACTCGCACATGCTCGGTTTGGCTCAGCAAGCCAATCACATGCGGTGCAGCCTCGATCACTTGCTCCATATTATCGAGCACAATTAAGTATTGACGTTCGCGTAAAAATTGTACCAACGCTTCTTCATACACCAAACTACCGCGTTCAGCCAAGCCAAATGTGCGAGCAATCGTTGGAATCACCAAATCGGGGTCGTCGAGGGTTGCTAACGAAATAAAGGCCACGCCATCACGAAACTCAGCGTGCAAGCGATCAGCAATTTGAATGCTCAGGCGGGTTTTGCCAGTGCCACTTGGGCCGAGCAAAGTGGTAAAACGGGTTGGCGATTGGCGCAAACGTGTCACCAGCGCTGCAACATCAGCATCGCGGCCAATTAATGGTGTCGTGAAGGTTGGAAAGCCAATGCGTTGCATAACCTGATCTCCCGTAGTTTGGTTGTTTGTCGAGTATGCCGCAAAACCGCTGTAAAAACAAAGGTCTAGCCTAGGCTAAATCTGCCAATCATACTAGGACTAGCGGTAGCAGTTTGTGCTAGTCGCTTTTAGCCAGAAAGTACCGCGTTGATTCAGGCCAGGCCTCGGTACAATAAAGTTACTGACGGCGACCTTCGCACCAAGGAGCACCTATGCGCCTGCGTTTTATGTTAATTTTGATGCTAATTATCGGCAGTTTGAGTTTTAGCCCCAAACCTGCTGCTGCCCAAACCAGCCTGTGTTTTGCCGATGTGCCAGGCATTAGCAATTGTATTAGTGGGCGTTTTTTGAGCTATTGGCAACAAAATGGTGGTTTGGCAGTGTTTGGCTATCCGCTCTCGCCTGCTCAAAGCGAAACAACTGCTAATGGCACATTTACAACTCAATATTTTGAACGCCAACGCTTTGAGTTACACCCTGAATTGGCTGCGCCCTATGATGTGCTGCTGGGGCGGTTGGGAGCCGAAATCTACGAACGCAACCACGGCAACTGGCGCAATTCTCCTAAAACCAACCCAAGCACCCAAGGCTGTTTAGTATTTAACGAAACTGGGCGCTCAGTTTGCGAACCATTTTTGAGCTATTGGGTAAATCATGGCTTACTTGATGGCTCGTTGAATGCCTACGAACAGTCGTTGAGTTTGCTAGGCTTGCCGCTGACCGAGCCACGCCTCGAACAAAACCCCGATGGCGATTGGGTGATGACCCAGTGGTTTGAACGCGCTCGGCTGGAAGATCATAGCGCAAAAGGCGTGCTGCTTGGCCGTTTAGGAGCTGAACTCAAGCCCCAGCCAGCCCCAAGCTATCCGAGCGAAATCACAGCCTTGGTTGACGCAATCAATCGTCAACGCAGCCAAGCTGGATTAAGCAGCTTGACGATCAATTCAACCCTCAACCAAGCTGCCCAAATTCATAGCGACGATATGGCTCGTAACAACTTTTTCGAGCACACTGGTAGCGATGGCTCGAACGCAGGCCAGCGCATGCAACGGGTAGGCTACACATGGCGAGCTTGGGCCGAAAATTTAGCGGCTGGCTATACCGATGCTCAAGCAATTATCGATGCATGGATGCAAAGTCCAGGTCATCGCGCCAACATTCTGTATGCCGATGTCAGCGAAATTGGGGTTGGGATCGCCCGTAATCCCAATTCAGAATACCAAATTTACTGGACAGTCAACTTCGGCGCACGCTAGGCCTGCTCGATCTGCACAACCCGATCGCGGGCGGCCAAATCGCGCACAAGCTGAATCTTGGCCTGCGGAAAACTGGCTTGCGCAAGGGCAATAACGTCTGCCCCTTGCCAAGCCCCAATCTCAAATAGCGCTGCACTCGGCAGGCCTTGGCGCAAAATTGCCGCCGTTGCTGGCAATAATTGACGATAGCAATCAAGCCCATCGGGGCCGCCATCGAGCGCCAGAGTTGGCTCATGCAAGCGTACTCCAGGCTCAATTTCGTCGAGCAAGGTATAGGGTGGGTTGCTCAAAAGCAAATCAATTGGTTCTGGTAATTGGTTGGCACCATCGCCATGAATCAGCTCAATCTGTTGCTGCAAGCCATGACGCTCCACATTACTTTGAGCCACGGCCAAGGCAGCGGGCGAAAGATCAACCGCATACATTTTAATATTGGGTGCATGTTTGGCCACCGCCACCGCAATACAACCGCTGCCCGTGCCAATATCGGCTACAACTAATGGGCGTTGCTGCTGTTTGATCCAGGTTAATGCCTGCTCCACCAAAATCTCAGTATCAGGCCGTGGCACCAAAACCCGTCGATCAACATTAAACGTTAAGCCATAAAACTCACGCGAGCCAATCAGATAGGCGATTGGCTCTAAGCTGCTGCGCCGCTCAATTAAGCCTTGAAATTGAGTAACTTGTTCAGTCGAGAGCTGATCGTTGAATGCAGCCAACATTTGGGTCGGCGTAAGACCGAGCATATGGGCTAGCAGCACGCGAGCATCAAGTTGCGGGGTCAGCGAAGCGCTGATCAAATGGTTAGCTGCCTCAATTAATGCCTCGCGCACAGTTGTTATAGCCATCTCAGGAATTCCTCAGCTTATTGCGATACCTACGTAATGCACTCGTAATCTGCACATCTAGAGACTCCTAGGCGAATCAGGCATCATTGTGCTAGCAGCAAACAAACCCGCATAGCACCCGCAGGCGCGGCTGTTTCACACTCCCAAGGAGGTTGCATTATGGATCGTGGTGTGATTTTTTTTATGTTGTTGGTGGTTATTATACTCTTGATTCTTTTGCTGGTTGTGGCAACTGGCGGTGATGATCAGGCTAATGCCATGACCACTGCTCAACTTTTGATCCAACAATTTGCCTGAGCATTGCCAAAGGTGCTACCATTCGCCACAGATGGGATGCCAAGTTTGGCATTATTGGTAATGGAAGGATACAAACATGCAACCATCTGGGCAATCGATTGCGTTAATTGGCCCAAGCGGCGCAGGCAAAAGTACGGTTGGCGTAGGTTTAGCCCAAGCGCTCGGCTGGCGTTTTATCGATTTAGATCAACTGATTATCGAACGCGCTGAAAAAAGTATTAGCGATATTTTTAGCCAAGAGGGCGAAGCAGGCTTTCGTGAGCGCGAAACCGCCGCTTTGGTCCAAGCACTACAAACAGATCAAGCCGTTATCGCCTGTGGCGGCGGCATCGTTTTGCGCGAAGTTAATCGGCAATTGCTGCGCGAACAGGCTTGGTGTGTCTATCTCACCAGCGCCATCAGCACCTTGGTTAAACGTTTAACTGCCGATCAAGCCAATCCTCGGCCATTACTGGCGAGCGATATTAATGAGCAACTGGTCATTCAACTTGCCGAGCGTTTGCCACTTTACAGCACCCTCGCCAACTGGACGATTCAGACCGATGGCTTGGCTCCGCAAATTGTGGTCGAACAACTGATTCGGGCTTGGGGTTTGGTGGGCAAACCGCAGGTCAGCGAAGTGTTTAGCTCATTCAACAGTCGTTATTATGTCAAAAGCGGCGCACTGGCAGCCCTGCCCAATGAATTAGCTAATCTTGGTCTCACTGGCACATGCTGGCTAATCAGCGATAGCCATGTTGGGCCGATGTATGCGCCAGCCTTGATTCGAGCCTTGGAAAACTCCGGTTTCACATGCCAACGCTACGATATTTCGGCGCAAGAGGCCAGCAAATCATGGCAGCAAGCAGGTGAACTGTATACATGGCTGCTCGAAAATGGGGTGCAGCGTGGCGATACGGTGTTGGCATTGGGCGGTGGCGTGGTTGGCGATTTAGCAGGCTTTATCGCGGCCTCAATTTTGCGTGGCATCGCGGTGGTGCAACTGCCAACCACCATTTTGGCAATGATCGATAGCAGCATTGGTGGCAAAACGGGCATTAATCACCCGCGTGGCAAAAATTTAATTGGGGCGTTTCATCCGCCACGTTTGGTGTTAATTGATGATGCGGTGCTGAGCAGTTTGCCACGTCGCGAACGGGCAGCAGGCTGGGCCGAAGCCGTCAAACATGGCGTGATTGCTGATGCGCAATTGTTCGCCGATTTGGAGCAAGCAGGGGCAAGCCTCAATGATGTGCCCGCCAAGATCACCAGCGATCTGTTGGTACGCTCGGCGGCGGTCAAAATTGGCGTGGTCAATCGCGACGAACGCGAAACCGGTGAACGTATGTTGCTCAATTATGGCCATACGTTGGGTCAAGCTGTCGAGGCCGCGACCCAATACAAACGCTATGTGCATGGCGAAGCGGTAGCGATTGGCATGACCTTTGCTGCTAATCTGGCGGTGCAACTTGGCATGTGGTCTAGCGCCGAGGCCGAGCGCCAACGAGCTTTGTTGCAAGCACTCGAATTGCCAACCGCCCTGCCGCGTGATTTGGATATTGAAGCGACCCTAGCAGCGCTCAATTTGGATAAAAAACGCGCCAAAGGCAGTGTACGCTGGGTACTGCCAACCCGCATCGGCCATGCGCAAGTTGAATCACACGTTGACCCTGAATTAGTCCGCAAATTAGTGCATGAATTGGTCGAACAAGCCTAGAATTGCTCGTTCTACTGTTTAACTGCCCGACCTCGATTTGAGCTGCTGGCTTGCTCCAAGCCCCAAATCGAGGTCGTGTTTTCAGAAACCTAATGCTTGATGCTTAGAGTGCAGTATCGACTTGGGCGCTAGCAAAGGTAGCCATTTCGCTTAAAATGCGACAGGCTGCTTGCACCAACGGAATCGCCAACGCTGCGCCGCTGCCCTCACCGAGCCGTAAATCAAGCTGAAGCAATGGCCGCAAACCTAATTGTTGCAGCGCAATCCGATGGCCTGGCTCAGCTCCACAATGCGCCGCAATACAATAATCAATCGCCTTTGGCGCAAGCGCTTGGGCTACCAAAGCCGCCGCCGTAGTGATAAAACCATCAACTAAAATTGGCACGCGCCGCTGTGCAGCACCCACAATAATGCCTACCAACATGCCAATTTCAAAGCCACCAACTTCACTCAATGGCTGAAGTCCGTTAATATTGCTGCCAACCCGGGCGACGGCTTGGGCCACAACCTCAATTTTGCGTTGATAGTGCTCGGATTGCACGCCAGTGCCATGACCCGTAACCGCAGCAGCAGCTTGCTGGCAATAGATCGCGGTTAAACAGGCGGCGGCGGTCGTATTGCCAATGCCCATCTCGCCGAGCGCAATCAAATCGTGGCCTGCATCAGCCAACTCATGGGCAATGCGTATACCGCGTTCAAGTGCTGATTGGGCTTGGGCTTGGCTCATTGCTGGCTCAATTGCCAAGTTGTGCGTGCCAGCCCCAAGCCATTCGCTGCGAAAATTAGCAGCCTCGCTGGTGATCGCGATTTGGACACCTGCATCAATAATTAAGAGTTCGGCTCCGACATGGCGAGCTAAAACGCTCACCGCCGCGCCGCCCGCCAAAAAATTCGCCACCATTTGGGCTGTGACGCTTGAGGGATAAGCGCTCACCCCATGTTCAGCCACACCATGATCGGCAGCTGCTACCACAATCATCGGCTTTTGCACGCTCGGCGGGCATTGCTGTGTGATGCCTGCTAATTGAATTGACAAGGTTTCGAGCAGGCCTAGTGCTCCCTGCGGCTTGGTCAGTTGATCTTGGCGTTGCTGAGCTTGCTGAATTACGGCAGAATCAAGCTCGGCAATCGTGGCTGATAGATCGTCAATGTTCACTCGTTGCTCCAGGTATAGGTTGATCGCCGCGCAGGATAGCATCAATTTCATTCGAGGACAAACGTTGGATATCAGTTGGACTAGGCTTAGATTCGGCTGGATTGGCGGGTGTTGCTGGGGCTTCAACGCTCAAACGCGTGCCAGTTAATGGCATGACCATGGTCAATTTGGGGTCGGGAATTATCTGCTCAAGCCCTTCGAGCGTATCGCGCAAAGCTTCATCATGCACTACCACTGCATCACTGCCGATGCCCGCGATGCCGCTGCTGAGCACATATTGACGTTCGCCTTTTAACACTCCACGGGTGATCACATAACCAACAATCAGGCCAGTTTCATCGAGCAATAATTCGCCAATCGTTCCCAATTTATTGCCCGATCGGCCAATCGCGGGCGTGCCCGTGAGGTGAATTTTCTTTTCGAGCAGGGCATGAACATGGGGGATGGCATTGGCACGCAGCACTTCGCAGCCAGCTTTAACCAAAATTACATCGCCAACCCACACCAATACCTGTGACCATTCAACGATAGTCGCTTCGCGAAACAGGCCGCCCGTGCTGGTTAACAGCCCAACGATTCGCCCCGCATCGTGATTGACCAAAAGATCGGCAACTGAGCCGATGATATTACCAGTATCGACCCGAACGATCGATTTTTTGACCAACTCTCCTGCCTTATACATTGCCATAACTCCATAACTAAATTTGGTTGGAATGACGCGCCGCGTAGTTGACGAGCCGCTAAAGCCTGCGGTATGCTTGGGCTTAGTTCCAGCATCTCGGATGGAGGCGAGCAGCCACCATGCATCAGTTAGAGGTCGTTTCTTGCAGCAGTACGATGCTCGATATGGTTGTGCCGATCGCAGTGCTTGTACCGCCCGACCATTCAGCCGACGGGCCTGCCTGTCCGGTCGTAACCTTGCTCCACGGTTTGTCAGATAGTTATATGTGCTGGTTGGATTATACAAATATTCGGCAATATATTGCTGCGACGCGCTTAATTGTGGTAATGCCGCATTGTGGGCGCTCATTTTATGCCAACGGCCTTGGTGGCCAGCAGATTGAGGAGTTTCTCGCCGCTGAGTTGCCTCAATTGATTGATGCTCAGTATACGACAATCAAGCAACGTGAGGGCCGCGCAATTGGCGGTGTTTCGATGGGCGGCTATGGAGCATTACGCTTGGGATTGCGCTATCCGCAGCATTGGAGCGCCGTTTTTAGCCATAGTGGGGCAGTTGATGCCCCGCGCTGGATCGACGATCCCTCGAATATGGTGATTTTCGGACCAGTCGATAGCCCCATTCGCCAAGAATATAGCCTGTTTCGGATGCTTGAACAATTGGTCGTGCCAATTCCGGCGATGCATTTTGATTGCGGAATTGACGATTTTTTGGTTGAGGAGAATCGCTTGTTTCATCATGCGCTGCGCCAACAGCATATTCCGCATATCTACCGCGAACGCCCAGGCGGCCATACGTGGCGTTATTGTGATGAAAATTTAGCGGCTAGTTTGAGTTGGGTTTGCCAACAACTCGATCTAGCAAATCAAGCCTAAATCTACTTATGTCATTCAGGGGAGATTGACAAGTTTTGTCATATATTTGCCGTTGAGGTTTGTTACAGTGGTGGCGTGCCACTGAACAATGTGCTAGTTCAGGAGACACAATGGATTTGCTCAAAGGGAAAAAAGCCTTAATCGTTGGAATTGCCAATGATCATTCAATTGCTTGGGGGATTGCCCAAGCCTTGAAACAGGCTGGAGCCGAATTGGCCTTTTCGTATGCTGGCGAGAGCTTAGAACGCCGCGTGCGCCCGTTGGCCGAGCAGCTTGGTGTGAGTTTTGTGCAGCAATGCGATGTGAGCGACGATGCCCAAATTGCCACGCTGTTCGAGCGGCTGGGAGCTGAATTTGGCTCGTTCGATATTTTGGTGCACAGCGTGGCTTACGCCAAACGCGAAGATCTTTCGGGCCGCTTTGTTAATAGTAGCCGCGATGGCTGGCGAATCGCGATGGATGTCAGTGCTTTTTCGTTGGTAGCGCTCACCAAGGCCGCCATGCCATTGCTCAATCCTAACGCCAGTATTTTGACCTTGAGCTACTACGGCGCAGAGAAGGTTATTCCTAACTACAACGTGATGGGTGTCGCCAAAGCCGCGCTTGAGGCCACAGTCCGCTATTTGGCCGCCGATCTTGGCCCCGATGGATTACGGGTCAATGCGATTAGTGCTGGCCCGATCCGCACGCTTTCGGCCTCGGGCATTGGCAACTTCCGACGGTTACATCGCGCCTTTACCAGCGCCAACCCTATGCGCCGTGCAATCACGATTGAAGATGTGGGCAATACGGCTTTGTGGCTGTGCTCGGAGCTGGCCAGCGGCGTAACTGGCGAAGTCGTGTATGTCGATGGTGGCTATAACGTGCTCGGCATGAGCGAAGAAGAACAATCAAGCTAACAGCGATGCGCCAACCATCGCTGTTGTAAGGAGTACAACAATGCGACGGTTGAGCATATTGATGCTTTTAGCAAGTTTTTTAGTTGCTTGTGGTGGTGGAGCCAGCGAGCCAACCGCCCAATCAAGCGAGCCAACTTCAGCGGCGGCGACTGCCGCCGCTACCAACACTCCCAATAATACAGTTGCCACGGTTGATGCCAGCGCTACTAACACAAGCTTTGCGAGCGCCGCCCCGCTCGATGGTCAAATCAAGGCCAGTGTGAACGAATCAAATCTTTATTATCGACTCGATGTGCCAAGTGGTGGGGTTGTGACCAGCACGATCAAAGTTGATGGTCAATCGCCGCAAGGCCTCAGCGCCATTTTGTATGACAAAAACCAAAGTTTCCTAAAATCGATCAATCTTGCGCCAGGCGAAACAGGCATGTTGGGCTATCAATTTGGCCTGCCCAATGGCGGCCAGGTGGTCTGGGAAATCAGCGGCAATGCCTTATTTAGTTTGACTGGCTCTGCCGCTGAGCAAGCCGATGCGGGCAGCAAGGGCGATGCTGGCGACGATTTTGGTCAAGCGGTCAATGCCAAGTTTGGGACGCTGGCTGGCAGCCTAGGCGATGCCGATATGACCGATTATTTTAGCCTTGATGTGCCCAAAAAAGGTGGCACATTGACGGTTGATGCTAAAACTAATGGCGATGTACAGCTTCAGTTGTTCGATGAAACTCAAAACTACTTGAATAATGCTAGCGCTTCAGCGAATACTCCGGTTAGCTTAAACCGCATTTTGAATAGCGAGCAAGGTGGCCGTTGGTTTGTGCGGGTCGATGGCACGGGCAGCTACGATTTGACCTTAGATTTTACAGCGCAAACTGATGGAGCAAGCGCTGGCGATGCTCCCGACGAGATCGATCGCGCAGTGAAAGTTGAGGCCGGCACAATTACTGGCATGCTTGGTGGCGATGATCGCGGCGATATTTTTAGCGTTGAAGTGCCGCAAACAGGCTTTGCCTATACCCTGACTGCCAGCACCAAACAAGGTAGCCTAACCATCCAAACCTTGGATAACTCGCAAAACTATATGGATCAAGCCGATTTTACCAGTGATGCGCCCGTTGTGGTTGGCCGAACGTTGCCTGGCGAACGTGGCCCACGCTGGTTTGTCAAAGTCTTGGGTGAAGGCGAATATCAGCTTGAATTGGTGACCATCGCCCAAAATGATGCTGGTAGTAATAAAGATGCTGGCGATGAGATTCCAGCAGCGGTTGTGGTTGCTGCATCGCCAATCGAAGGCCGAATTGGCAACGATGATCGCGATGATTATCTGCGAATTCCAGCAAGCCTTGGGCGCAAAATTAGCGTGACGGTGATCGGCGATGGTTTGATCGATGTGCAACTCTATAATCAAGAGCGTAATTACGCCGAAAGTGCCAAATCGATTATTGCTGGTTCGCCCGCTAGCCTCAACGCGCCCGAAGGTGATGGCGATTACTATCTTCAAATTACTAATGGCGATAGTGCTGTCAACTATCGAATTGAAATTCAGCCGTAAAGCTTAAGGGTTGCCCCGCCGCTGGAATTACCAACGGCGGGGCATTTTAGCTTATTCGACGGCTGTCCAACTGCTATGAATATCACTAAATAAGCGACCATAACGGGCTAAACGCTCAAGTGGCTCGTTGAAAGCTTGGGCATCGGTTTTGCGCCCAGCCTCGCGTACAATCCCGCGTAGTTCCTCGATATTGGTATATAAATCGCCCAATTGCGCTTGGATTGCCTCTAAACGTTCAACCCATTCTTGATCAGTATCGCTCATACTTAACTCCTTGTAACCAATGTAGTAACCTTATTTTAGCACATATGTCTTGATCAAGATCACTCTTGACAAAACATAAGATCATTGGCTATGCTGCATGCGCCATTACTCCTAGTGGCTGATTAGTACTTAGATCTGAGAGAACCCTAAATCCATCGCTGCCCACCATCGTTGCTTCATTTAGTGGCCTACTCGGCTAACGTACCAATGTGGTGTTTGCTAAGAGTAAGGTGTATTTTTGGTTTGCAATGCAAACCCGCTATTTTAATGTTATGGCCAACCCCATAACGCTGACAAGGAGCCGAAATGGCAGCAGATGTTGTACAAAGCGATTACGAACGCTTAGCTCAAGTGGCGAAGCAGCTCCAAAAGCTGCACGATCACCAAACCCAGATGGAAGCCATGGTCCGCCAGACCTACCAGCAACTACGCAGCACATGGCAGGGTGATGCGGCGGTGGCGTTTTTTGCTGAAATGGATGATAGTATTTTCCCAACCCTCAAGCGGTTGCAAACAGCCTTAACCACGGCGAGCACCGTGACTACCCAGATCTCGCAAATCTTCCGCCAAGCCGAAGAAGAAGCTGCCAAGGGCATCAAATTTGATGGTGGGGGAAGCGCTGGGGCTGCTGCTAGTGCCGCTGGAGCAACTGGAGCAGGGGCAGAGACCGCAAATGCCAGTGCAGCTGCCGGGCCGACAACGCCAGTTGGGCCTGATAGTTATGGCGATTTTAAGGTTGGCCCACCGCAACGGCCAAATATTCATCATGATAATGGCTTTTTGGATAAATTTAAGCCAACCTCGCCGACGGTCGAAGATTATCTCACCCTGACCGAATGGAGGGCTTTATTGCATGGTTCTAAAGCCGCTACTCGGCTTGGAATTAAAGATCTCGATGACGCGAATGATGCCTATGAACACTTTTTAGATGGCAATGGAGCAGATCGACGCTTTAATCTCGATGAATATATTGCTGAAGATCCTAGTGGCAAGATGGCGCTCGATAATATGACCCGTGATGCCATGCTTGCAGCCGAGAATATTGGCCCTGGCCGCGATTCATTCCAGATGACCTCAAATCGGGCCTATGCGGTTGGGGTTGGCGACCCTAACCACCCTGATTATGGACGCTTTCCGTACCCTGAAACCGAAAATTGGCAAAAAGCGATTGGTGCACATAGCGCTTGGACAAGCTCCAATGTGCAGGTGACCATCAATCCCGATGGTACGCGCCACTATCGCATGGAAATGACAGTCCATGCCGAGGATCGCTATAATTTCAACCCAGGTGCCAATGATATTACAACGGGTATTCCCGATTCGGCCAATGGTCGCTTTGAGATTACCGGGTTGGCCCATCAATATATGAACTATGGCGATACAACGCGTGTGGTTGAGTGGAACGAAGGTGATCCACTGCCTGGGATGAGTACCACCGATCCTGATAGTCGCGATCTTGGTGATCGTCGTGGAATCAATAGTCCACGGCCTGCCCCACGTGGGATTCGGACTGAAGGCGATAGCCAACGCCCACTCAATGATATGGTTCGCGAGAAAGTAGGACGGTAATGCGTTTGGTTCGATTATTAATTGTGAGTTGTTTTTTAATTGGGTGTGCCGCTCAATCAGCTAGCCCAACGGTAACGAAGGAGTCATCAATGCCAGTGGAAGTGGCCCAAGTTCGCACTGATCTCGATGGTTTGGCAGCATTTATTAGCTTACCAGCCCAACCAACTAGCGTTCAGTGGACAACCACGATTCTTAATCCTAATACTGATCGTTCAGTACCTGGCCCTACCGATATGCAAGTTGAGGCCGTGATGAGCTTTGCGGCAGCTGACCTTGAACAGCTGAAAACCCAAGCCCAGCCCTTGGGTTGGAGTGTCCAATGGAAAGAATCAACCTTTAAACCATGGCATCCCCAATCAGTTCGTGATGCATTTGAGACTGATGGCGATGTTTTTAAGCTGACAGTGCCAGTCTATGATGCCATCCCCGTATTTAGCCCTAGCCATGCAGGCAGCTTTTTTATTACTCCGGCTGGTGATGTGTTTTTATCAATTGCGACCAATTAATCACTTGAATAAACAGTTGGCCTAATCACGACCAATGCCCTCTTTCCTTACACGTTGAAGGAAAGAGGGCTGAATATCCAAGCGTAGAAATTAAAAATCCCTCAAAATTCTAGGCTAAACCCTCTTGACAAACCTGCGAATAGTTGGCTATGCTGAACGCAACATCGCGCCTAAACACTCTGTTAGTCCCTCTATTATTGGGTAGCAGACAATCTCTCACCCCAGGCTGCTGCTCCATTATCCGTTTTATTGATTCTAGGACGACGAGCTGTTTAGGAGGATGCTATATTCCTCTTTTTTTGGTTTGCACAGCAAACCCGCTATTTTAGCGTCATGGGTTTTCCATGGCGATCACAAGGAGCCAAGATGGCAGCAGACGTAGTACAAAGCGATTACGAACAGCTCGGTCAAGTGGCAACGCGCTTTCAAAAGTTGCACGATCAGCAAACCCAGATGGAAGCTATGTTGCGCCAAACCTATCAGCAATTGCGCAACGATTGGAAGGGCGATGCTGCCGTGGCCTTTTTTGGCGAAATGGATGACAGCATTTTCCCCGCCCTCAAGCGGTTGCAAACCACGTTGACCGCCGCCAGCGCCCTAACCACCCAAATTTCCCAAACCTTTCGCCAAGCCGAAGAAGAAGCCGCCAAAGGGATTAAATTTGATGGCGCTGGCGTAGCAGCTGGTGGCGGGGCTGGCGCTGGCGCTAGTTTTTCGGCTGAAGGTGGGTCATTTGATGCTGGTGGTGGTGGTGGCGGTGGGCTTGATCCGGCGATTAGTGCACGGTGGGCAACCCTTACTCCAGCAGAACAAGCGGCGGTGCTCCAAAGCATCTCCAACGAAATCTGCGATAAATATGGGATTGAGCATGTGCCAGTCACGGTTTCCGATTTGGCCGACCCACCAGGCCTAGATTTGTTCGGCTATCGCAATGATCAAGGCGTGTTTATCGACCTTGATAACATGGGTGATCCTGATCGGGTTTTGAATACCGTGGCCCATGAAGTTCGCCATGAGGTTCAACGCCAAATGGCTAATTTAGCCAACCCTAGCAACTTCGATAAATTCTTGCGCTCAATTGGCATCCAAGCTGAACCCACATGGCCGATGAATGATGTCACTGAGGCGATGGCCAACGAATGGCACGAAAACTTCAATAACTACATTACCCCAGAAAGCGATTTTGCGGGCTATGAAAGCCAACCATTGGAAACTGATGCCCGTAATTATGGCGAAACCTATCGCGATAATTTGACCTTGAGTGATTTTGAGCGTCATATTCCAACGCCAAAGCCTGAGCCAGTGCCAGTGCCGACACCAGGCCCAACGCCAACGCCGCCGACTGCCACCCCAACGCCAACGCCAGTCGGCAAAACAAAATAACAGTTTAATCACAAGGATACCAAGGTTATGACATTAAATGATGTAGCGTATCAATACTGGTCGCAACCATCGCGTGAGCATTTTATGGCGTTGCGTGAGGCAGTAATGGCGAGTGCTAATTATTCGCCAAATATCTCGCCCAACGAGGTCGCCAGTGCAGCTTTTACCAAGGGTGATTACCCAACGGTCATTCGGCAATTACGCAGTTTGTTGCCAGGCGCATTGCTTAGCCCTGGGCTACATAATTTGTTGGCGACCGCCTACAACGAGCTTGGTGACAAGGAAAACACCTTGCGCGAAGCAACCATGGCCAAAACCGTTATGGATGGAATTTTGATGACTGGCGATGGTAGCCGTGAACAGCCCTACTATGTGCTCTCAATCCAAGATGAGTACGATGTTTTGGGCTTTTTGGGCAAACAAAGCCAACGCCAAACCCTCGTCCACGATCAAGACCAAAACCTCGATTTACACATCTGCGAAGATCAAAGTTGGGTTTGGTTTGAAGTCAGTTCGCTGATTGTTTTAGAAGGAAAATAGGTTCATGCGTTATGTTAACCCCTCGCCAACGATGTCAAACGTTGTCTGCAATCAATTATCAATTGTGCTGCTGGTCGGCGTAATGCTTGGAACATTAACTGCCTGTAGCACTGCAAGTTCTAATCCATTGCCTACAATTGGCATTGATGTCGGGCCAGGGGTTAACTTTCGCGGCGATATTGTGGCGCTCCAGTTTCTGCCCAACCAACAACTTTTGGTCGGGGTTGGCTACGATGGAGTTTATCGTTGGAATCTTGCTACGAGCACAATTGAACAAACCCTTGCCGCCAAACAAATTTACCTAGCCTTTTCAAATTCAGAGCCATTGATTGTAAGCACTGATCGTAAAACGCTGACGACCTGGAATAGCACTGATGGCCAAAAAATCCTGGCGTGGAATGCCAAACCATTGCAACTGCCTAGCCAAACCACTGCCTTTGAAGTCAGTGCCCTAGCAATCACCCCTGATCAGCAGCAAATTATTGCAGCCTACAACAAAGGCAGTATGCTCCAAGCTTGGGATGTAGCGACTGGGGCGGCAACAACAACCTTTGGTGCTCCAGCCAAAACTGGCTCAATTGTTGAAATTGCGCTCAGCCCCAATGGCCAACTGCTGGCTAGCAACGATTTTAGTGGCGTAGTGCAGATTTGGGATGTAGCCAGTGGTCAGCAATTACATTCATTCAAAGAAGCCAGCCTTAACTATCAACCAGGCAAATTGGCTTGGAGCCACGATGGCCAATGGCTAGCAGCCAGCAGCGGCGATAAAAACGGTGGTGGTGTAGCAATTTGGGATACCCGTTCATGGACAATCTATGCCACACATCGCAGCAGCGAGCACCAGTTTGCGGGTTTGGCCTTTCATCCAATGGCTCCAACCTTGGCGATTGGCAGTAGTAGTGGCCTGATCGAGTTGTATGATCTGACCAGCAAACAAGTCAGCAACAGCCTCAAAGGCCATACTGAGAGGGTTACCAGCTTGGCGTGGAATGCTGATGGCAGCCAATTGGCCTCAGGCGGCAAAGAACCATTTATCCTAATTTGGGATAGTACAAGTTTGACCGAGCAGCAACGTTTGGTTTTGCCAGCTACACCATTGCAATAACTAAATCGCTAATGCTCAACTAAAAACCCTTATCAACGGCTTTGATAAGGGTTTTTGATGCATTTGAAAAGCAGATCGAGGCAGATGATCAAACAACAACTAACAATACTTGGCTATAGCCTGATTGGCTTACTAATTGGGTTTTGCTACCTTTTTCCCAGCAGCGAATATCGTTCAGCCCAAGCCATTCCGGTCTTATGCTCCTGATACGGTTTTGGTGATCCAGTGGTTTGTGGCAGGCTTAATTGTGCCTGTTAGCCTCTGGTTGGTTCGGGCAATTCGTCGGCGCAATCAGTGTTTTAGTTGGATTAAGTGTGACTTGTTGCTGGTTGCATTGGCCTTACTGAGTTGGCGTTGGTTTATGTTAAATAGGTATAGCTACCCATTCCCCGAAGTCTTTGGTTAAATCGAAACCCAAACCGCAAAATTGCCCCGAAACATTCTTAAAAACGTGTTGACAAGTAAGAGCTTCATTTAGTATTCTAATGGCGTATTAATCCCGCCTAGGGATTAGTACCCATCGTCTTTTTCTTGTCCAAAGTCTTGGAAATCCCATTTGGTATGGCCCGTCTTGTGAGAGAACAGGAATCGTGGAGGGTTCGTGGTATTTTTTTGTTACCGTCGCATTTGTGACGGTGCTTGCTAGGGAGGCTGCATGGCCGCAGATATCGTCCAGCATAAGGCTGATGACATGGAACAAGTTGGATCACGCTTCCAAAAATTGCACGACCAACAAGTGCAGATGGAATCGATGATTCGCCAAATGTACGAGCAACTTCGCAATGGTGGTTGGCAAGGGGATGCAGCTCAGGCATTCTTTGCTGAGATGACCGATGAAGTTTTCCCAACCCTCAAGCGCTTGCAAACAGCCTTAACCACTGCTAGCGCTGTAACCAAACAAATCTCACAAATTTTCGGCCAAGCCGAAGAAGAAGCTGCCAAAGGCATCACCTTTGATGGCAGCGGCGCACCATCTGGCGGCGGCAATGGCACTGCTAGCGCTGGTGGTGGCGGCGGCAACGCCGATGGTGGCAGTGGTAGCGGTGGCGATAATGCAGGTGCTACTGGTGGCGGCGCAGGTGTTGCTGCTGGTGGCGGCGGTGGCTCATCGTCGGGTGGCGGTGGCGGCGGCTCATCGTCAGGTGGCGGTGGCGGCGGCT